>ERZ761607.1398-NODE-1398-length-30413-cov-16.175308_pt1 | contig 30413 bp, 22 predicted proteins | sample MGYA00511164_ERZ761607 | MGnify/ENA primary metagenome ERZ761607 (study PRJEB28899, sample SAMN02445080) | bioreactor sludge metagenome | biome: EBPR sludge | place: Australia: Brisbane, Thorneside Wastewater Treatment Plant | collected 2011-06-22 ... | reverse complement strand
GGACTTTTTCCTTGTGAATGGATCTTCATAAAGCTATGGTTTAAAAAACATCGGGTTAAACAAAGGCTTTATGGTCAGGCGATACTTATTAAAAACTGCCGCTGAACGGCGATCTGATCCTTACGATCATGGATTTTGCGTTCGACACCCCGTATTAAAAAGGGTATCCCGTAAGCGAACTTAGGAACAACCCTGAATATATTTTTTAATTGGTTATTAGTGGATATGACTACCAATAAATCATTACCATTTGGAAAAAATGGCTGTATTTGAACATGCCAAAAATCGAACAAATTAATGAATTTGGTGAATCCAGTCATATCGGGTAAATTTTCAAGCGTAAATTTACATTCTAAATTTTGTCGAACCAAAAAATTGCCATATATTCTGCATTTATTTACCACTGTTCAACATGAATATTAGCAGTTTTTTGACCTAGTTGGTTTTTGAACAGGGATTGAAGGAAGGGCATGGTTTGTTTTGTTGGAATTAATTTGAATTGTGTAAAAATGTAGAAGAAGCTTCCATAAAGTGGTCAACATGTAAGGTAGTTCTGGCGATTGTTCTTCATTTCAGTTAGTTTTGTCTTACAACTTTTTACCGGATTTTGCGTTGAATCCATAATTATGAAGAAATATACTTTGATTATATTCTTTTTTTGCTTGGGTATTAACTTCCCGGAAGCTCAAAAACCACCGATTACCGTTGATACACCGGCAAATGATCTGTATGTAAAAGCTCAAAAACTCCACCAGTCCGGACAGTACACCAAAGCAAAAAATGCTTACCGGCAAATTCTCAAAAAATACCCGGAACATATCAACAGTTGCCTGGGGCTGGCCGGGATCTATTACCTGGAAGAAGATTGGATAACCTGTCAAAATATGCTGGAACTAGCCGTTAAAATCGATTCTTTTGCAAATACCGAGATGTACTTTTCCCTTGGCCTGGTGTTTGAAAATCTGGAACAATACCGGAATGCCATCGCCCAATTCCGGATTTATTACCGGATGGAAAAACTCAATGTGACAAAATTGAATAAAGCCGAATCCAAAATAGAGAGGCTTGAGTTCATCGTGGACAAGTTGGAAAACCCGGTGCCATTTATGCCTGTAGATCCCGGTGAACAGATCAATTCTTCTGCCAGTGAATACTGGGCTTCAACCGATATCACGGGCAATTTGCTGGTTTTTACCCGAAGGGTCAACGGACAGGAGGACCTGTTTGTCAGTAATAGGATTGATGGTGTATGGCAAACGGCTCAAGCGATCACTGAACTCAATACACCGGCCAATGAAGGAGCTCATTGCCTGAGCGCAGATGGGAAAACCCTGATTTTTACCATTTGCGACAGGAAAGACAGTTATGGTAGCTGTGATCTGTATTTTTCACGGTTCAGAAACGGCCAATGGACCCCCGCAGTCAGCATGGGACCAAGGATCAATTCAGCAACCTGGGATGGTCAACCTTCGCTTTCAGCAGACGGTCAAACACTTTATTTTGTCAGCACCAGACTGGGTTCCGTTGGAGGGAAAGATATCTGGCTGAGCAGAAAAGGAGAAAACAACCTTTGGACCGTACCAGAAAATGCTGGATCGATGATCAATACAACTGGTGATGAAGAAGCGCCTTATATACATTCAGACAACAAAACGCTCTATTTTAGCTCTACCGGACACCTGGGAATGGGCGGACGTGACTTGTTTTTATCAGAAAAATCAGAAAATGGCTGGTCTGAACCATTGAATCTGGGTTATCCGGTCAATACATCTGCTGATGAAGGCACTTTGATCGTCAATCCCGACGGTAAAAGCGCTTTTTTCAGCTCTGACCGGGTTGATCTTGAGATAAATGGGGATAAAAAACTCAACATTTATGGATTTGAATTACATGACCGAGTAAGGGCACAACCGGTCAGCTATGCCAAAGGTTTTGTTTTTGATGCCAACTCCCACAAACCTGTTATCGCTTCGATCAGCTTGTTTGATAATGCTTCCGGAATTCTGATTCAAAAAATACAAACGGGTGAAGAGGGCGATTTTTTGCTCATCCTGCCAAATGGTAAAAATTACAACCTCACTGTTATGCAGGAAGGATATCTGTTTCATTCAGAAAATTTCAGCCTGACAGCACAGCATACCGCAAGCAAGCCTCATCAACTGGATATTTATCTGGATCCGATCACTTCAAAAGTTGAAATTTCGGGCTTGAAGCCGGAGAAAAGTACCGTTTTGAAAAATGTATTTTTTGAATTCGGTTCTGCAAAATTGGACATGTCCCTGTCCGGTTTAGAGCTGAACAATCTGGTTCATTTTCTCCGCGAACACCCGGATATTCGCATAGAGATTTCAGGACATACCGACTACATTGGTTCGCCTGAAGCCAATCTGATGCTATCCGGGGACAGGGCAAAGGCGATCTACGATTATTGTATCGGTCAGGGCATTGTAGCCGAACGAATGACATATAAAGGTTTTGGAGAAACCAGACCTGTTGCTGATAATAACACTGAAGCGGGAAGGGCGCTTAACAGGCGGACAGAATTCAGGATAATTGAGTAGTTTTGTGCTCACACATTATTTTTACTGATTTTTACCGCAATCATGCATAAAAAATTATTATTATGAGGATACACTCGCTGGCTAATTTGATTGCTTTCCCTTTTATGGTCGTTACAGGAATCATTCTGTATTTTTTGTTTTTTGAGGACAAGGAATCTTATTACTTGTATTTGTTTGCTCCGGTGATCATTCTCGTGATCATTTATACGTATTCTCCAAAAATCAATTTTTGGTGGCATAAAAAACATCCACCGAAACTTGATCCAAAGCTGAAGCTGCTGGTAGAACAAAGTTCTCTTTTTTACAATAAACTGGATGAAAAACAGAAACAGAAATATCTCGACAGACTGAGCATTTTTATACACCATAAATCATTCAGTCTGATGCGTAAAGAGAAAGAGGAATTGCCAATCGATGTCCGTACTCTGTTCAGTATCAATGGCATTACCTTAACTTTTCACAAGGAAGAATACTTTTTTGATAAATATGATTATTTCATTGCCTACGGACATCCCTTTCCAAGTCCAAGGATCAGGTTTTTACATTCTGTGGAAACAGATCATGAAGACGGAACGGTCGTTTTCAATCTCCGGATGCTTTTTGATTCAATGATAAGGAAGACCGGGCATTTTAATATCGGATTATTTGCGTTTACAGATCTGTATAAAAATACTTTTCCTGACACCAATTTTCCTGAATTGACGATTGATCAATCCATAAGGTTGGCAGTGAAGGATATATCCGGAGTACAATATGAAAAACTCCTGGAAGATATCGGTTATGAACCCGAAGATCTACATCTGATCCTGGTGCCGCTATATTTTGAACATCCGGATTCATTTCAACTGATTCTACCGGCTGTTTTTTCAAGTTATCAGAAGATATTTAGTAGTTGAGATATATCACTTCCCTGAAAAATTTCAATCCAAAGGAAACCTCAAGTGTAATGTTTTTGATGCGGCGTTCCTGAAGTGTCATGATACTGCCGGGATTCCATGGATTGACCACATTGCCTAAAGGTGGTTGTTCATATTGTCTGCTCAGGTCCGGATGAATTCCCACTTCAATGAAACTCCACAGGTATTTGCTGTGTTTGAACTCTATTCCGCCACCTGCGCTGATTCCGTAATTCAGTTTTTTTACGAACAGATCATCCGGATAAAAAAAGCTGTTGTAGTATTGGTTGAACTGCTCAAATTTGTGCAGATTGGTCAATACTGTGTATTCACCCCGAAGACCGATGAAGTAATAAGTATTGCTTTTCTTTGTGATCTGTTGCTTGCGTTTTCCGCCAACAGCCAGGACAAGGTTGCTGAATTGAAAATTTCTCGTCGGTATCGTGATCAGATCTCCTTCAATGGTAAATTGACGTTGATTGCGGTAAGCGCTTCCTCTGTTGTGCCAACCAAGTTGTGCATATAAAGCATTTTGGGAATTTTCCTTTGAATAGGATTCAACAAAAAATGCGCCATGATAGGTGAAAATAGGCGATTGCTGGAAATTTTCCCAACGTTGAAAACCAGCAGTTGGTCCCAATTTTGGACCGAAATAAAAACTCTGCGCATGTAAGCCCAGGTGGATAAAAACCAATAAACTTATAAAAAATACCTTCATAAACTCAATTTGGCTATAAATATAAAATCATTGGACAACAGTAAAAAAAATGTATTCGTATTATTTGGATTTTGGCGTCAAAGGCTCATCAAATAAATACTCGGAATCATCATTGAATGCATCATTTTGTGCTACCTTGTTTTTATTTCTTCGTGCGCTGTCAACAAAAGCCAAAGCCTCTTTTTCCTTCTCTCTATCCTTATTGCCGGATTTTTTGCCAGTATTTCTCTTTTTTCTGAAAACATCGAAAATGGAATGATCATCGGACTCAATTTTTGCAGTCTGACTTTCAGCCATCATCGCTTCTTTCGGTTTATTATCGGATTTTTCCTTAACCGGAAGTTCTGCAATCAGATCCTGATAGTTTGCGTTGCTTTCATCAAATCTGTACAACTCATGCTTTTCGATCATGTCGATGAGCTTATTTGCATATTGAGGATCAGTTGCATAACCGGCTTTAAGCAATCCGTTAGCCCAACTCACATAGTCTTTGGAGTCGTATTCAAAGAGGAAAGCGTATCTTTTAGCTTTCAAGATTTCAGAATGGTCATAAAATGATTCCTGCGGCTGTGAATATACCCTGAAGCAACTCTCTTTTCTTTTGCCTTCTTCGCAGAATTCATCATCATATTTGTAATATCGTTCTCCTGTCCAGGTGTTATGGCATTTGATGCCAAAATGGTTGTTGCTGCCGGACGCGAGTTCGCTTTGCCCATAACTCGATTCCAGCATGCCCTGTGCCAGTTTGATGCTGGCCGGTATACCCGTACGCAACATCTCGGTGGTGGCAATTTCCCCATAAGTGCTGATATAATCGCTGACCAGCTTATTCTGGGCAAAAACCCCGGAAACGATCATTGTGAAAAACAAAAGGTATATCAATCGCATGATATAATTAATTGGTTATAAATTAACATAATACATATAACAATCAAATATAATGCCAAAATAATTTCCCCATGCCGGGCTTTTACAGAACATAAAACTTCGGTTTTTTATTATACTTTTGTCTTAAACTATTATCATTCATTAAAAAACAATAAAGAAATGGCAGATTTAATTGATATTATTAAAGGGAGTTTATCGGAGGATGTGTTGGGTCAGCTGGGGCAGCAGGTTGGGATCAGTGACAAGAAAAAAACAAGTGATGCAACCGAAGGTGCGATTGGCATTTTGTTGAATGCGATTCAGAAAAAAGGAGGTGATTCAAATGCAGCAGGTTCATTTGCAAGCGCATTGGACAGAGATCATGACGGTAGTATTCTGGACGATGTGATGGGATATTTATCCGGCTCTTCCAATTTACCGGCAAAAACAACCAATGGGGAAGGCATATTGGGTCACTTACTTGGGAATAAACAGAAATCTACAATAGATATGTTGGGTAAAAAAGCAGGTTTGGACAGTCAATCTGCCGGAAATCTGCTGGCAAAACTGGCGCCCATCGTTTTGGGAGCGCTCGGAAAACAAAAATCTACAGGCGGATTGGATGCTGGAGGCATTTTGGATATGTTGACAGGATCTATTCAAAAACAACAATCCGGAGGCAATGCCATGGGTTCTTTGCTGGATATTTTCCTTCAGGGTCAGTCTGGTCAAAAAAGCAGCGGAAAAGGTCAATTGCTCAACATGGGTATGAAAATTCTCGGAAGTTTATTCAAAAAGAAATAATAATCGTTTTAAATGTTTTAAAAGCATCCTGAATAGGGTGCTTTTTTTATTATTTTTAAACTTGTACTGAAAAATAAAGCCTTCAAACCAAGCACCTTCAATTCTCAAATACTGGTAACAAGAATCAAATGAACTTATGTCGACCGATTTATAGAATATGGCTTGAATTGAAGCTTTGCATTATTTAGCATGTTTAGCTGATTGGTCAGATAGTCTGTAGGAATTAGGAGCGTACATTGTGCAAATGATACAAAAATTGCTGTAAAAATTGGAATACTGACCCCAGGTATACATCTTAGCTAAAATGCCTAAAGACTATTAAGCTAAACAATCACGAAGCGCTTATAATATCTTTGTCAAAAATTGGTTATGATTAGTCAGTAAAGACAATTTTTCTTTTTTTTGCATTAAAATCTATCCAATCATGCAGTTTAACGGCATTTTCAAAACAATAATATTACTGTTGGTATCCATTTTGTTGATTTCATGCGGATCAAAAAGCAAGCAAAGCGAACAAGATCAACCCAAAATTGAGGATCCGGCATTGATGGAACTCACTGAACTGATCAGTGAAGATCCGAAAAATCCCGAATTACGTTTCCAAAGGGCAGAATTATTTTTTAAGCATGGCGCTTATGATGAAGCGTTGGATGATTTGGGCGTGGCTCAGAAAATTGATTCATTGAATCCGGAGTATTATCACTTGCTGGCAGATGTATACATGGACTATTATAAGTCTCATTATGCGCTAAAGACCATGGAAAAAGTGGTTTCACTTCATCCCAAAAGAGTTCCAAGCTTACTAAAACTTGCTGAATTTCAATATATTCTCAAGAAATATGAAAATTCAATCTACACTTGCAATGAAGTATTGGCGGTGGACCGGACTGAACCGGAAGCCTTTTTCATGTTGGGTATGAATTTCAGGGCGATGGGTGATACAGAACGGGCAAAAAATTCTTTCCAGACTGCGGTGGAATTTGATCCGCAACTGATCGATGCGTGGTTGTTGTTGGGCACCATTTATGAATCTGAGAAGGATCCGAAGGCATTGACCTATTACGAAAGCGCAGTACTGATGGATCCTGAAAGTGTCGAAGCTTTGCATGCAAAAGCCTATTATCTCCAAAACCACGGAAATATTCCCGAAGCGATCAGTATTTACAGGAAAATCAATGAATTGGATCCTCAGTACACAGATGCATATCTCAATACAGGATTGTTGTTCATGGAGCAGGATTCAGCGGTAAAAGCAAAAGAATATTTCAATTTATTTGTTAAAAAGGATCTGACCAATCCCATAGGGTATTACTATCGGGGTATTTCACATGAAGTATCGGGTGATTTTGTCAATGCAAAAATGGATTATGAACAGGCGCTTAAACTGGCACCTGATTACGAAGAAGCCAGAAAAGCGCTGGAAGAACTGAACACTAAATCAAACAAAAAGAAAAGCGTTCCAAAAGCAAAGAATCCTGTAAAAAAATAATACTGAGTCTCTCCGAAAAGTCCATTTTTTTTCAATCGTTTTTCGCCCCAAACTACTGACGTCATCGATCAGCACAAGACTGAAGGGAAACAATTGAAAACCAACAAATTAAAGTACATTTTTAGCGAGTAAAAGAAGCTGGATTTTTCACATCAGACTCATATTTGCTTTGTCCAAAAACGGTTGTTACCTTTTCAACGTAGCGAGGTAATATTCCAGATCCGGATATTTTTTGGCAGCATCGGCAATGGCGGAGTCGGATATTTCCCGTCCGTTGATCATCGGAATGATCGCCAGGTGAATGCCTGTTTCTTCTTCAAGAATTTCCTTTGCTTCGCGGGCGTGAGCGAATTTTGTATATAAACCCGAAAAAATACGATAACTGTTGTCCGCAGGATTTTTCTCAATGGTACAATCCTCGATCATGCTCAGGTAGTTGAGCTTTTCAGGGGTATCATAGGTCATGCTGTACAGGATCTTATAGCTCAGACCCTGGATGATGCTTTGGTAAATGGCCCAGGTTTCATCCTTGAGGTGGTTGACTACAAAGGGTTTTTCGATGATCACTCCTGAGTCATCGGGAAGATCAAAGAGTTGAATGTCAATGCGATTGTTAAAGCGTCTTGAGGCAGATTTGAGCCTGTCACTGACATCCGGTTTGGCCAGGGGCAAAGATGAACCCACTGAAAGTATCCTGATCCTCTCCACAGAAATACCCTGTTTTTTCAAAAATTCAATGATCCCATCTGAAGCGTTCAAAGTCACGAGAAGATCTATCACGTGCAGACTGCTTTTACTGCAATGTACGGTCAATAAAAGGGTAGAGGCTGGATATTTATTCATGATTTCGGCTATGGTTGACAGCAATTCACTATTGATTTTGTTTTCAGATGCTTCAACGCCTTCTGTATAATATAGTGGTTTCAAATATATATTGCCATCGGTTTTGTTTTGGCCGGACAGAATTTCCTTGTCGCTGGAAGCGATGATCTTTTCTTCAAAACCGATTATATTCTGACGCAGGGAATCCCTTTTTTCTCCGGTTTTTACCGGTATTTCTACTGCAACGATCACATCGTTGTCTTCTTTATTCAATGGCGGATCATTGGTTGGTATTTCAACCTTTTTTACAGGAAGAGATATTTTTTCAATTTTGCTCGTATCCAGAAAAACCAAATCTTCTGACGGATCCATATAAACTTCTACAGGATCAAAAAATGGTTTTATAAAGAAAAATCTGTACAGGTCAAAATCACCAAAACCATCAGTTTTTCTGTTGGAACTCAAAAATCCTGATATGCCATCATCAGAAAGCAAAAAATGCAATTCATCTCCGGGAGAATTCATGGGCATTCCCAAATTCACCGGTATGGTCCAGTCAAAAAACCCGGAATTGAAATTAGAACCAAAGACATCATAGCCTCCGACAGATTCGAGTCTGTTTGAACTGAAATAGAGCTGTTTAGCGTCCGGGGAAACGCAGGGGCTGATCTCGTCAAAAGGAGAATTGACGGCAGGCCCCAGGTTAATGGGTTTAAACCAGCTACCATTGCGGATGCCTGTGAGAAAAATATCGTATCCACCATATCCGGTATAGTAAATACTTGAAAACAGGAAACTCGAGTCATTGATCACAAAAAAGTCGCGGTCTCCGTTTTCAATATTGACAGGACTGATAAATGGATTGACTTTTTCCAAAGGAGGAATTCCAGGATCGTATTCATTTATAAACAAGCCGAATTTGGATGATTTGTAATCTTGGCGTTCAAAATAGATCTTTTGGGCATCCTCAGAAATAGCTAAAAGGATTTCATTGTAATAATCATGGTTTTCATTCAGATTGGTTGGACCGGAAATTCCTGGTTCATCCGCAGTAAACTGTAAAATTGCGCTTTTTATATTGCCGGATGTTTTACTTCTGGTAAAATAGTATTTGTTTTCAATAGTCGGACTTTCTATCAGTTTTGTTTCGGATAATACGGTATTTATTTCGCCCCCAAGGTTTTCGATATCATTTTCCAAAGGCTTGAATTGTAGATTTATACCACTGACACAGCGCTTTATTTCGTCGCTTATCAATTTCCGTGCACGGTGATTGCTGTATATCTGTGACATGTAAGTTTTATAAAATTCGATGGCTGTTTCGTAATTTCCTTTGAGATGATGAGACTTAGCGAGGTAATATTGAAGATCTGTTTTGGAATATCCCAACAACCGTGCATTTTCAAAATCTTCAATGGCTTTTTTAAGATCTCCGCAATGAAAATGTGCCTTACCTCTTTTCATAAGTGCATTTCTATCCGAAAAATTACTCAGATGAATGTCATAATACTGGACGGACTCGCAGAATTGATTGTTTTTGAAATAAACATCTGCGATTTTTTCATAGGTTTGAGCATAAACCGATACCGTCATCAACAAGACAGATGACAACAACAAAAACAAACTCCGGGGAAATGATCGTTGTGTTATTTTTATATCCATCTGGCTATTAATATTTTATATTTAGAGGAAATGCTGCCAATTTTTGGAACTGTGTGGTATAACAGAACAAAACCCCACTCTCTTTTAAGACCAAAACATTTTGTGGTGAAAATTTACTACTTTTTTAATATGATCTATCCAATTCACTCATTATATCTGTTGATTTACATCAAAATTTTCCAGATAATCACCCACTCTTTTGACGAAAGAACCACCTAAATAGCCATCGACCACCCTGTGATCATAAGCGTGGGATAAATACATCATTTGACGTATCGCGATCACATCTCCCTGAGCAGTTTCCAATACTACCGGTTTTTTCTTTATAGCGCCGGTCGCCATGATCGCTACCTCTGGCTGATTGATGATCGGGGTGCCGATCAGGTTGCCAAAACTTCCCAGATTGGTCAATGTATAGGTTCCGCCCTTGATTTCGTCAGGTTTGAGTTGATTTTTACGCGCTCTTTCTGCGAGATCATTGACAGCAGTGGTCAGACCTGCGAGACTCAGAAAATCTGCATTTTTAATTACCGGCACGATCAGGTTTCCAGAAGGAAGAGCGGTTGCCATACCGATATTGATCTGTTTTTTGACAAGGATACTGCTACCTTCCACAGAGACATTGATCATAGGAAAATCCTTGATTGCCTGAACGATCGCCTGGATAAAAATAGGGGTAAAAGTCAGGTTTTGCCTGTATTTTGCGAAGAAGGCATCCTTGTTTTTCTTCCTCCAGTTCACGATATTGGTCACATCCACTTCTACGATGGAAGTGACATGTGGAGCAGTTTTTTTGGATTCAACCATGTAATCAGCGATGAGTTTCCGCATCCGGTCCATTTCAATGATCTCTACATCTCCGGACAGAGAAACGGCTGGTGCTGATGTGGTTACAACCGGGGTTTCCACAGATTTCGGGTTGATTGATTGGGTTGTTCTGTTTTCAAGATATTGCAAAAGATCAATTTTGGTAACCCGGTTATTTTGGCCGCTGCCCTGAATTTTTTCCAGTTCAGAAGTAGAGATTTTTTCTGCTCTTGCAATGCTCAGGACCAAAGGAGAATAATACCGGAATCCTTTTTGGCTCATTTTTAGGGTGTCTTGAGGCGATGTCTCCGGGTCGGGAATCAGTGCATGTACCGGCAAAGGTTCATTTACCCCTACAATTTCAGTTGGAGAATCTGCAATAGCTATTTCGGTTGAAATGGATGAAGCCGAAACTGCAGCATCAGTTTCGATGATGGCCATGACTTTACCTACAGCAACCACATCCTGCTCATTAAAAAACAGCTCCACCAGGGTCCCGTCAGCCGGACAAGGGATCTCAGAGTCCACTTTATCGGTTGCGATCTCTACCAGGGTTTCGTCATAAATCACCTTGTCTCCTGGCTTTTTCAACCATTTGAGGATCGTTGCTTCAATTACACCTTCGCCCATCTGGGGCATGATCAATTCTACTTTTCCCATAGAAGTATTTCAAATAATTATTTTCAAAAATAAAAGAATATGCTGAATTATGGTAATTATTTAGCTGATTAGCTGATCAGTCTTTTTGTCTGTAGGATTTCAGTGTGTACACTGACAAAAGTCCCTGAATTTGCCATTGAAACAGAGGTTTGAATCCGATGAACCATTATAGGCTAAAAGACTAAAGGCTAATAGACTATCAACCTATACCATAACGAATTACCTGAAATGACGGTTGGAGAAGTGTTTTAACTGATTGTTCTTCATCTTTTGACAGTCTTTCAAATTCCAATGATGAAGCATAAAGTCAATTCAGAAACCCCATCAGTATTCCGACAAAATAAAATGTCTCAGCATATCCAATGCATGCATTGCAGCGCCCTCAATGTTTTTTAGACGATCCTTGGCCAGTATGATCTTTTTCGCAACCGTTTTTTCGCGGTTTCCACATGCCAGCCAGATCGTACCAACCGGCTTTTCTGCCGTTCCGCCGTCCGGTCCGGCAATTCCTGAAACAGCTACCGCAATATCCGTACCCGTTTTTTCAAGCAGTCCGGCAACCATTTCGCAGACGGTTTCTTCACTTACTGCGCCAACGCTTTCCAGGGTTTCCCTTTTTACATCCAACAAATTCATTTTCAGTTCATTGGAATAGGATATGATGCTTCCGCAATAATATGCTGACGATCCGGGTATTTCAGTGATCTTATGGGCCAAAAATCCTCCGGTACAGCTTTCTGCCGTACTCATTGTCAAATCGTTTTTAACCAACAATTTACCGACAACCTCCGACAAACTTTCCTTTCCATGACCAAAGACCTGATTGCCAAGCCTTTCTTCTATCCGGTTGACGAATTCGTTCAATTTTTTTTCCATGCTCACCTGATCGGTACCCCGAATGGTCAACCTGAGCCTGACCTGGTTGATATTGGGCAAAAAAGCAATGGAAATATGTGCTGGCATGGCGTCGGTGATATCCTGTATCCTGTGCGCCAGCCGGGCTTCAAATTCACCGGCGGTCAAAATGGTTTTGCTCAGAATGATCTGCCCGTCATCGAGCGCTTTGATCAGTTCAATTCCTTCATTTTCCATGATAAAACGCATCTCATAGGGAACTCCTGGCACAGAAATGATCAAAGCATCCTTGTACCTGTATGCCATTCCCGGAGCTGTACCCATATTGTTTTTGAGAAAGACCGTCTCCTTAGGAAAATAGCAATGCTCCCGGATCAAAGGATTGGGTTCCCGACCCTGACGCTTTAGATAATTCAGGATCAATTGATATACATCCTCATTGAACACCATGGATGAACCCAGAAAACGGCAGATACCAGTTTTGGTGATATCATCTTTGGTGGGTCCCAGGCCGCCGCTGACGATCACGATGGAAGCTTCTGCGCAGGATTTTTCCAGTTGGTCCACGATCGCAGTTTCCTCATCGGGGATCACCAGCATTTTATCTACATGTATGCCGATCTCCGTCAGTTTTTCACCCAGCCAGGCAGCATTGGTATTGATCACCTGGCCGATCAGTAATTCGTCCCCTATGGCGATGATGTGTGCGTTCATTGTATTTTTTGTTGCAAATATACCGGCTTCGGATTGTTTTGATGGCAGACGAAGGGAATTATGTATTTCTGGTTGCAAAATCAACTATAAATATGCAACAAATTTGAATACATGCTTTACAGGTTTTAACTTAGTATGCTGTTATAAACTGGTTGCTCGCATTAAACGCAGGGGATTGCGGGTCGAGTTCCAAACTGCAGATTCTAACGCCAATCCATAGAAAAGTGTTTTGAATTAAACAATTAAATACCAAGGTATTATACGCGATGTTGCGTCTTCGTGCTTTTATTAATTCAATGTTTTGTCAATCATAGACTTTATTGCATAATTATTCCTCTCCCAGCATGCCCGCCCTGATATTATCGCCGGATTAATTTTATGTTTAGCTCCAAACTCAAGAATCTTATCATCATTAAATGGTTTATATAAATTAACGAATTCAGTCCATTGAGAATCTGAAATTAAAGATTTTTGAGCATATTCATCAGCCTGTAATTCAAACGTATCTTTATCTTTTGAACCAGAAATATCAATAAAACGTCGTTCCATATTATCTTTCAGATGAAGGTCTATATGTCCAATTTCGTGCATAATAGTGAATGCAAAATTATCAATTCTTTTATGTCGGACTGATAATGCAATGGCAGGATTATTCCCACTCCAAAATGAAAATCCGTCTATTGGAGTCTTGTCAAACTTATTGAGATAGATCAATTTAATTCCATAATTTTCAAGAAGTGTTTTTGTTCGGGCCTTTACATTAGAATTTTCAAAAAACACAAAACTCAGGTCTTTTTTAAGCTGTTCAACTTTTGATGCATCAAAAGTTGGAACAATAATTTTACCCGACTCAAATTCGGCTATTTTACTCCACGCTAACATGTTTGTTTGATTTATCTCAAGTTTTTCTGATTTTCTATAAAACGAAAGAGTTCTGTGTTCTGCAACCGTCTTGACAAGATTCTCAATAGTATCAACCTTATAAATATCCTTGATTTTAATAATATCCTCTTTAACTGTGCCAATCAGGTATCCTGATTTTTTCAAATGTTTTACCGGTACATACTCTTTAATAATATTCCATGTTTCAATGAGTTCAATTCTACGGACATTTTTCTCTTTCAGCCTTGCCTTATCAATTTCAAATTGACTTTGAAATCTCATCCAATAATCGGCTGAAATCCCTAAAGATTTTTCTAATAAAATTGCGAAATCAGCTGTAATAGCTCGTTTGCCTTTTAGAATCTCGTTCAAAAAAGTTGGCAAAACGCCTAATTCATGAGCAAGTTCTTTTTGGGAAATATTTCTGGCATTTATTTCATCCCTGATAACTGTACCCGGATGGGTAGCTTCAAATGGTATCATAGTTTTTGTTGTCATGGCGTGTTTATTTGTAATGTTTACTCAATTCAATTATTGAACAAATTGTAATTATATCTGGCTCTTCTCCCCTGATCTTGCTATAGAACTCAATTCTATATTGTTGGTTAACTCTTACAGATTCAAGACCCTCTTTATCTCCGACTAATTTTTCATGGTTCAAACTTTTAAAAGGAAACAAATCCTCAATTCTTTGAGCATTCCGCAATTTATCAATCGTGTTTTTAAATTGCTTTGTTACTGATGGCTGGAAGCGAAACTTTTTATTACTCGTTTTTCCAAGTTCATACAACTCTCTTAAATAGTCTTTTTCAAAATCAATTTCCACGAAATCATTTTTTTTGCAAACATAGATCAATCTTTATAATTATTCACTATTTAAGTGAATTAAATGTCCGACAACCGCTTTATGACATGAAACAAACTACATAAATACTGTTCATTTGAACCCGGGCATGTATTTTTGTATGGTCAGAAATGATCAGGATTTAGTAATCATTCAAGAAAAAGTTGTGATCCAGAGATAGTCACTACATTTAATTTATTATTTGCTGTGGTGTCGGTGCACCACAGCATTCATAAACATTAAAATGAGAAAGTATTTTTGGTGTGTAATTTTCTGCTTTCAAGCTGTTTTCCTTCATAGCCAGGGAAATTTTTCGCATGTAATAAACATATTTAAATATAATGAATATGCTAATTATATACATCCATTGGAAAATGATGGTTATTTTATTTTTGGTGGTGGACTTGATCAGATAACCCCGGTTCTTACAGGTAAGAACTATATATTAAGTCAACTGCCAGAGGAACATAACATCTATTTCTTTGATTCTATTTTCTCTGAGAGAGCCGGAAATTATGAATTTAGAAATGACACATTTTATTATTTAGGCTTATATAATTTTGAACAAAGTACCAGGGATGTCTGTCTTTTCAAAAGTAATCATAAAGCTGAACCCGTTTTTATAAACAGAACAATTTATACATCAAATGGTGATATAATCTATCCCAAAGGTATGTGTTTTGATGAAAAGTTTATTTACACGATCCATCTGGAAGAATTTAAAGAAAATACAAAAAAATTTACTGTTGGCAAATTTCTTAAACTTGATTATTCCGGGCATGTGATCAGCGAAAAGCAGTATGATGAATTAAAGAACATTGAGGATTTTCCCGAACACAAAAATCATTTCAACTATTTTCTTGATATTGATTTATTGGCTGACACCAGTTTATTAATGAGTTTTCTTTATAATCCTAAAGGATTTGACGAATATGGCGCACTTTACAAAACCGATCTGGAAGGTAATGTAATTTGGTTCAGGGAATTTGATCCTGTGCGTGGCCCGAATACCTTCCCTGGAACCCTGGTGTTGAACGACAATACGTTTATTTATAAACATGACAGGGATTATCGGGACACCTTGACAGAACAACGTCCTTTTGAAAAACCACCTGTGCTGTACCGCATGGATGCGGACGCAAACATCCTGTGGGAGCACGTATTTGAAACCTATCCGTCTTGGCATAAAAAATGGATTGCTGAAATGATCCAAACCCAAAATGGAGATATTGTGGGCGTTGGCTCATACTACGGGACCGATGTGTCATCCATCGAAATTGGCTGGATCTTCCGGATAAACCTGGAAGGAGAATTGCTATGGGAAAAATTATATTTTGATGATAATTTTAGAGGTGATAGCTGGTTTAATGATGTAAAAGAAATTTCCAACGGAGATTTGATTTTGGCAGGATCAATAGACAATGATGTGAATGGTGAATGGGCCAATAATGGATATGGGTGGGTATTGCGGGTAGACGGGAATGGCTGTTATTATCCGGGATGCACGGCAGCTGACACGCTTCAGATCATCAAAGCCAGTTATTATGACAGTATACCGGAGTTTTGTCCCAAAGGAGCCAAATGGACATATGGTACGGTGGATGGCAGATATACCGGAGGTCTGATCTATGGCTATGAAGAAATGAGCTATACGAAGGATACCCTGATCGATCAAAAATGGTGCAAGATCATCTCCAGAAGCTATGTGGACAAATATGGAGGATCAAAACCTGAAAATATCATCATCACACAACAGGAACAAAAAATCTATCAATATTCTGTAGATTCATTTCATTTATTGTTTGACTTTGGCGCTATGACGGGTGACACGCTTGAGTTGGATCTTTGGAAAGACTGGTTTGGAAACGAAACTGAAAATGACGGAGCGGCAAGAGCAGGGAAATTTCTTTGCCGGATAGATTCTATGGCGGTGAAAAATTACCATAACAAAGAATTTAAAGAGTATTCCTGTACGCTGATGGGTTATGACGATCCGTTGAACCCTGATCCGGCTGCGTTAGAAGACGGCATACATTTTAAAGTGACGGATAAATTTTTCATGATCGACGGGTACTGGTTATTCAACACCTATGCCTGTTCCGATAGCTGGAAAATTTTTCACGATTTGAGATGCTATGAAGATGATGAGTTCGGATTTATTCAGTTTGGAGATCCGGATATAGCCTGTGATTCGATCCTGCTTGACATAGCCAATCCTGGTTTTAAACAGGATATTGTCCTGTTTCCCAATCCGGCAAATTCAAAAATTTCGCTCATACTCCCTGAATCTTCCATCTTTTCAGCCTGGTCAATATACCAGATAGATGGCCGGCTGGTAAAACACGGCAAAATAGAAAACCAACAAACCATTCTTCAAATTTCGTCAGAAGAGTTGGAAAGGGGAATTTATTTGCTGAAAATAACTGAACAAACGGGTCGGATTCAGGTATTGAAATTTGTGAAAGACTGATATTTCATATGTAAGCTTTTTGTTTGTTTTTCTTCGGCCATAGGGAATCTTTTATAAAAAACCTTGGTTCTAAGTTGGATCGTGTGGGTAAATCAATTTAATCAAATCTCCCCGGATTTTCAGAGGAATACAAAATACAGTTATGCCACGAAGTTGCACGAAGAAGGCACAAAGATCACGAAGTCAATACATTAAATTAAAAATAAGGTAAATATTTTGTGTTTAAAAAATAAAAACTTCGTGTATTTCGTGTCTGCTTCGTGTTTTTAGTGGAATTTTTTAAAAAAATCAAAACACTCCACGAAGTTTGTCAAAAATCACTTAATAAAAGACTTATATTGATCAAATTAAAATCCACACAAAACGACATAGAGCCAAAACTTTCATTGTTTGTTGGTGTGAAATTACCCTGAAAGTTTTTTATGTCGATTCATATGTATCAGATACCCGGATAGGGAATGTGTTTTTTATACTGAAATGCATTTATTTTCCGGATCCATGTAAATCTCAGGGCCCAACACATCTGAAATCGAACTCCGTATTCAATAGAACCGGGGTTCTTAAATCAAAAATACCAGTTCTCAAAGTCGTTCATCATTTCCGGTATTTCTCTCGTTTTTCTGTCTCAAACCGTCATTTACGACAAAATTCCATTTTCTGACTGGAATTGATTGGATTAAATATTTACCTTTATGCGAAACATAAATTCAAATGTTGCTTTCAAAGGATATTTTTAAAATTAAAAGCTGAAATATTTAAAAATGGGTCTTAAAGATTTTGAAACAAACCTCAAAACGCCGTTAGATAATTTTTACCATTGGGAAGCAAATACACCGGATGCCATTTACCTCCGACAACCCTATGGTAAGGAATGGGTCAACATCTCTTACCGCGATGCAGGTATCATCGCCAGGAAAATGGTAGCTGCCATGCGTCAGACCGGTTTGAAAACAGGGGATAAAGTTGGTATACTGTCCAAGAACTGCTATCATTGGATCCTTGCAGATATTTCAATCATGATGGGTGGCTTTGTGTCTGTTCCCATGTATGCAACACTGGAAGGAGATGCTCTGCTTCAAGTCATCAGGAACAGCGGAATGAAGCTGATCTTTGTTGGAAAACTTGAAAAATGGTCAGAAGAGACACACCCTGTTCCGGCAGAAATTCAGATCATCAAAACACCTCATTATAAGGGCAATGCCATTATCACCCGGGGAATGGAATGGGATGAACTGATCGCTCAGCATGATCCGGTAAGCGATCCTGCGGTTCCGGAATTGGATGATCTCTGGACGATCATGTACAGTTCCGGTACAACCGGAACACCCAAAGGAGTCATGCATACCTACCGCAACCCGGCGTTGGTCATCCGGATTGAACAACTGACGGATTATGTAGGTATTTACAGGGTAAAACACCAGAAATATTTTTCATTCCTGCCGCTAAATCATGTGGGAGAAAGGATCGGAACCGAAATCAACTGCCTGGCTACGGGAGGAACGATGTCGTTTGGTGAATCCATCCAAAGTTTTATGTTAAATCTACAGGAAACCCAGCCCTCCACTTTTTTTGCAGTACCCAGGATATGGACCAAGTTTTATGAAGGTGTTTCGAATATTTTACCTGTCAAAACACTTTATTTGTTAATACATGTACCGTTTTTAGGTGCTTTCCTTCGGAATAAGATCAGGAAAGGATTAGGATTGTTGCAGGTCAAAACCGCAGCAACAGGCGCTGCCATGACACCGGCATACCTTAAAAGATTTTATAAAAAACTCGGTATTCATTTGGTGGAAGCCTACGGTATGACGGAAGTGTGCGGAGGCATTTCATATGGTGTGGATCCTGCTACACCCTATGATTCTGTTGGTAAACCATTTCCTGATTGTGAGGTTAAAATTGATCCTGAAACAGGAGAAATCCTGTTGAAAGCACCGTTTGTCATGCAGGGATATTACAATGAACCGGAGCTGACCGCAAAAGTGCTGCGGGACGGATGGATGTACAGTGGCGATCGCGGTGAATTTGATCAGAAAGGTTTTCTGAAAGTAACCGGAAGGATCAACGACGCATTTAAAACCAACAAGGGTGAATACATCGTCCCAAATAAAATGGAGGCAGATCTTGAAAAAAACGAATATGTAGCTTTTGTTTGCGTTTGTGGACTCACTTCTCCCCAACCTTTGGCATTGGTTAGTTTGTCTGAAACAGCAAAAGACAAAAAACCAAAGGATATCGAGCATGCATTGATGAATACGCTTGCTAAAGTCAACCAACATTTGCCAAGACATGAAAAAATCTCTACTATAGTAATAACAAAAGATCCATGGACGGAACAATCCGGATTGGTTACCCCGACCATGAAAGTCAAAAGGGCTGCCGTGGATGAAATGTTCAAACATCTGTATTTCAAATGGCATATCAATCCACAGACAATAATTTGGCATTAAACGGTTAAAAACGACACTTTGTCGATTCTCTTTCATCCGGGATAAACAATTCTAACAGGAGTGTGTTTCACTCAAAGCTTTGAAGAATATGGTTTCTGCTGACTGTTTTATTTGTTCGTAAAGAAACGTAAAAACTGTACTTCACTTCAAATATGTTGCGATATAAATATCAATGAATTTAAAAAATATGGTAAAGAAATTTTCAACTTACAAATATAATGATCTGAATATCAGTATTATAAATTTTAGAATAAGTAAATTTAGTTATAAGAAAAAAGGCTCTGCCACTTTGTTTATAAAATATTCCATCAACAATCCGTTGATATGGATGCTGTTTTTTATATTGCCAACGGCCCTGACAGCGCAGAGTTTTACAATAAAAGGCAAGATTGAAGATGACAAGAAAGCATCAGTTCCTTTTGCCAATGTAGTTTTGTATGACAATGCTGTTCCACCCAAAATGGTGCGGGCTGAAGCTTCGGATCTGGATGGCAACTTTTCTGTAGGAAATGTGGAACCCGGGAATTATAAACTACAGATCAGCTTTCTTGGTTTGGAAGACAAAATGCTGGACCTTAGTTTGGAAAACAGGGATATCGATATGGGTTTGATCACCATGAAACAGAGTGGTGTCCAACTGGAAACCACCGTGATCACTGCCAAAAGAGCGCTGGTAGAGGTGAAACCGGACAGAACCGTATTCAATGTGGAAGGTACCATCAACAGTGCCGGTGACAACGCATTCGGATTATTGAGAAAAGCGCCTGGAATTTTGGTTGACAATAATAATAATGTGTCTGTGCTGGGCAGAACTGGCGTGTTGGTTTATGTTGACGGTAAAAAACTACCATTAACAGGAGACGACCTGACGAATTATCTTGAGAGCATTAGTTCTGAACAAATCGACAAAATAGATATCATTTCGAATCCGGGAGCGAGGTATGAGGCTCAGGGCAATGCAGGGATTATCGACATTCGCCTGAGAAGGAATAAGAATTATGGAACCAACGGAAATCTGTCTGGCGCCTACAGCCAGGGCGAATATGGCCGGTATAGTATCAATGCAGGTTTAAACAACAGATCAGAAAAATTCAATTTTTTCGGTTCAGGCGGCTTCAATATCAATAAAGGCTATTCCAATATGCTGTTCCAAAACGAGCAGAATGGCCTGTATATGAATGAAAGCAACCGATTTTTAAACGAAAGGAACGGGATCAACGGGAAACTGGGCTTGGATTATTATATCAGTAAAAACAGTACAATTGGATTTCTTTATTCAGGTAATATCAGGAATTCCAGCGGTAAAACTTTTAACAGGGTTGAGATCTCACCATTGACTGAAAAAAACATTATTGACAGCATACTGATTGCCAACAATGAAAATGACCGTAGCAATGATGATCATGTTTTTAACATCAATTATGCATATAAGGGTAAAAAATCAAGTACATTGAACATCGATTTGGATTACGGTCGCTATGACAACGAGGGTTTATCCTATCAGCCAAATGAATACTTTGATCCCACAGAAACTGTCATTTTATCCGGTTATTTTTCCGAGTATGAAACACCGGTGAGCATTGATATATATACCTTTAAACTGGATTTCGAACAGGATGCCCTTGGCGGAAAACTGGGAGCCGGAACCAAAATATCCCGTGTGAATTCTGACAATGTGTTCAAATTTTATGAGTTGAATGAAGGGGACAGAGTGTTGGTCCAAAACCGATCCAATGAATTCAACTATGATGAATCCGTCTACGCCGGTTATGTCAATTACAACCGAACGCTGAGTAAAAAAATCAGTTTATCTGCGGGTATAAGAGGTGAATTGACAGACGCATTGGGCGTACTCACGGCTTTTGATCCGTCCCAACAGGAAGATCCTGTGGACCTTTTCTATTTCCAGCTTTTTCCATCTGTTGGCCTTAGCTATAATGTTTCAATGGGCAATACGCTGAATATCAATTATGGAAGGCGGGTCAACAGACCTGATTACCAGGTTTTGAATCCATTCAGGGAGCAATTGAGCGAATTGTCCTTTTCAAAGGGAAATCCGTTCCTACGTCCCGAGATCGTCAACAATTATGAGATCGGATATACGATGTTTTTCAGATACAATATCAAGATGTCTTACAGTCGTACCAATGACCAGATCACCCGTTTAATGGGACCTGAACCTTCAGATCCACGGGCGAGTTTTATCAGTTGGGACAATCTGACCATCAAGGATGTATATGCCTTGAACCTGGCACTTCCATTTCAGTTTACCAAATGGTGGAATGCATTTTTCAATGTAAACGGCTCTTTTATAGATCATCAGGCTGATTATGGCAATGGTGCGGTGATAGATATACAGGCCTGGTCGTACAATGTTTTTTCACAGCATACATTCAATTTGCCCTTCGGTCTGACAGGTGAATTGAGCGGTTGGTATTCCGGCCCCGGTATCTGGGGTGGCGTGTTTATATATGAACCGAGTTGGAGTCTGAATGTCGGATTGCAGAAGAAGTTTTTCAAAAACGCCATGAATGTCAAATTATCCGGTGAAGATCTTTTCTACCAATCAGGTTGGAGCGGTTACTCTGCATTTAATGGTTTAAAGGGCATCGGACAGGGAAATTGGGACAGCCGCAGAGTGAGTCTGAGTGTATCCTATAGTTTTGGGAATTCAGCTGTAAAATCCCGCAACAGAAAAACAGGTATCGAAGAAGAAACCAAACGCCTTGGCGGAGAAGGAGGCGGAGGCCCGAGGTAAACCTGCATGCACAAAAATTTTATAAAACCGATATCAATTTTGAAAATTATCGAAACTGATACCGGTTTTTCATTGAAGTTGTTTAAGAATTATGTTGATTGCTGAAAATAAATGCTTGAATGTCAAGGCGAAGCTCTTTTTTAAATCAAAGATACTGATAAGCTTGTCTTCATCAGTATTGCGTACCGGAATGTACGGAATCAAAAAAAGCTGAAGCATTTGACTTTCAATGATTTGTTTGCAAGCATTAAGATACATTTTTAAACAACTTCATTGTATGATCAATTGACAACTAAGATTTTTGTGGTTTTTGTTACATCTGCAGATTGTAACATTAAAAGGTAAATTCCATCTTTTAAATTTTCCGGAAATTGAAGCCTTGTAAAATGCTCATATTGAGGTTTAACATATACCTGAAGCAATTTACCGTATGAATTAAACAGTTTTATTTGCATTTCATCATTTCCTGAGTTTTGAATACATATTTCATTTCCTCTGGTAGGATTTGGAAAAATAGTTAATTCATCCAGCATGATTTCTTCTGAAATTGTCTGCACATCTTTAAAAGTCAACTCAAGATCCAATTTTGTGCTGTAGGGATCATTGATATTAGCATAGTTTGTAGTGGATTCATTGACCAATGAAATAAAATCTGACAATTTACCATCCTTGTCGGGTATTATATCGAATGTCCACAGAGTATCTTCAATTTCCATATTTACAGGTTCTCCCGAAATGTAACTCCAGATCAAATTGATTCTATCAGAAGTTAAATCAAAGTTTATGTTTTGAAGTGCATGATGTCCGGCGGAAATAAAATGAGCATTTTTCAATTTAAATCCGGTATTCAAACGACCCAGATTACTGAAATTGTCTGAGAAAAAAGCGATTTTATAGGGTTTTTGAGCTGATAATTGGTCATTGTGACAAATTATTCTAAAGGATGGCTCTTTGATTAGTTTTGCATATACTATTTTTGTAAGAACCCATACACCATCTATTTTATATCTTATTTTCAGAGATTTTATTTTATTTTGTTCGGTGCTGTATGAAAAATTTTGAACCGGAAGAAAATTTTGAAAACCAACTTCAGCGATTTCAAAATCCGATAACTGACCATAGCAATAAGGTTCCTCACCCTTATAAAAATCAAATGCACGTATTTTATAATTGGCTCCATCACGATAAAAATAAAGCGTGTCATTCAACATCACACTCTCTTCACAATTTAATTGCACCTTTTCTATTTTGGAAATACAAAATGTAGAATCCCGGGTATTGTATACTGTGAGGTACTCAATAGGAGGTATTCGAAGGATAGTTTTTATTGAATCTGATGAAGGTGAAAGGCTGAAAGAATAATTACCAATATGAGAGTTTGATGATATAAGGTCACTTGCAGGTAATTCGGTATTTTCTGAATATAAATTGATCAGAGTGTCTTTACATTCGATGGGATAGTTATTATCAATGATAATATGTTGTGTAAAATGATGAATTTCCTGACCAAACCGGACATTCCAATTCCGAAATATTTCCTGACATTCACCAAGGTCATTGAGAATTTCTTCATCCGTAAAACTAGTTTCTGTTATCTGTGAGCAGGTAAAATTGAGTTGTGGCGCCCCGGTTTTAGTTCTGCTCTCATAATTTTTAACAAAAACAGGAGAAGGAGGCCAATGGATTTCGCAATCAGGTTGCTTATTTATCTGAAAATTGAAAACATCGACTTTACAGGAATTAATATTGTATAAACCATAAGGTTCAAGGTTAGATCCTAAAGATATAAAATCAATCAATTTACCTGTTGCCAAGGCCTTGATTCTGATTATTGCTATATCTTTTAAAGGTTCGGTGTTATACGAGTTTATAGTGGTATTGTAAAAATAAAATCTTGTGTTTTCATTAGTATCAGTGTTTATCAACAAACCTTCTTCATGATAAGGGATTTTTAGTATTTTAAGATTATTGAAACTGAGTTCAAAACTATAGGCAAAAAGCTTGTTGTTGAAACTATTCAAAACGATGGGTACTTCATACTCCATCCCGGCTTCAATACTAATGTCGGGAATTTCAATTTGCACATAAGACGACTCATCCGGGTAACAAGGAGTGCAATACTCTTCAAAAGCTGCATTTACCATTCCGGCCTGAAAGGAAATGAAATTTAATTTTGTAATGTTACCAGTCAGAGTAATATTTTCTCTTTGATTTACCGCATTGACATTAGATGGATTTAAATTAAAATTGCCTTTTTCAATAAATACCCAATTTCGGTATTCCAAAGGTGTAAAACCTAGTAATATTTTTTGCATTAAAACCAAATCCAATGTACTCAAGCCATTACTTCCATTAAACATATCTCCTACTATTATGCAAGGGAGGTTATTTCTGTGAATTCCTAGGATTACTTCCCGACAAATCCAAATATCTCTTATCGTAGGCATATACATTTCAACAGCATTGGAATTAACTTTTACTGTGTAATTTTTTTCTTTAGATAATTCATTAAAAGTTGCAGGATTTTCATGAGATTCAGCAATGGGTATAAGTTCATCCATATCCTTTTCATACAATGTAATCGTTAGGTTTTCATCAAAATCCTCACCGCAAGGCTTATTTACATAAACCTCAAGCACAGCTTCCTGTGAAAATGAACTGAAAGCTAAAAGCATCATCAAAGGTGTAAGTAGTTTTTTCATATGTTTGTTTTTTTGATTATTATTAAAAGTAAATTTTGTTTGTTAAGAAATATCAAAATCATTATAATTTATTATGAGGAAAACATTTTATTTATTTGGTATTTCATAATGCATGTTTATGATAAAACTGTGAGTGTAATGATTCCTTGTATAAAGAACAGGGATTGAAATAGAATTATACCTTAAATGATATCCACAGGATAATTGAAATCCATTGCTAAAAGGATATGCCAACAAAACCATTCCTGACCAGTCTTCTTTACCCGCTTGGTATTGATTGCTGATTGCAGCCAACTGCCCGACGCCATCAATGAAAAACCCTTTGTTCTGATGAAATATGGGTAAAAGCTTTGATACACCTATCGTCAATTTAAAGTCATTAAAATTATAGTCTTTCATAAAACCTAAGGAAATACCAAGCCTTTGATATTGGTTGTATCTGACTGATTTAGATTCAATAATGGAATAATAGTTTTTTTCACCTGTTATATTTAAAATTTCACCTTCCTCATTAAATATCTGTTCGATTGTTCCGATAGCAGTTGAATAGAGTGTTTTCTGAGTTATATGCTCTATCATATCATTGATCTGTGAATATTCAAGCCCTATTTTGCCATGAAATCCAACACCAAAGTCTTTATACCAGGCAGTTTCAATATGAAAACTTTCAAGAGGAATCACTTCTTTTTGAAGTATATTTTTTATTGAGAAGTTGGTTACATCATGGATTTCATACTGATATTTTGTTTGGCCTAAAGAGAATGAAGCGCCGAAATGTGTTTTTCCTTTTTCCAAAAATTGATTTGAAAAGGCAAAAACCGGCTGTTTGAATATGGTCGGAAATTGATAAACCTTTCCGGGTATAGGTTCAATCTCTGCGAAAATTCGTTGTTTTGCTGATGTAAAGTTTTTCTGAGGTGGACTGTCCGCTCCTGATTCTTCGGTCATTTCAATTATTTCGTTTAACGAGGTTGGTTTTATTAACGAACGGCTGTTGTCAGGTACTTCTTTTGCAAATTCTGATGAGGCCTTTTCAACCCCGTGTTTTTTGCCCGTTATTTCTTTGGTGGATCTTTCAACATAGATTGAAAGATTTTGGTTACCACCTTCAAGGAATTTTGGTTTTGCCACACCATCAGATCCTTGTTTCGAAGTGTCTGTCCGATTGAATTGAACTTTTGAAGGTATACCTTGATCATGGGTCAAATTTTCATTATCTTCTGATTTATCCTTAACAAAAAATCCAGGGAAATAACCAAAAATTAAGACAGTGCTTACGATCAATGGGATCATCAGGAGGAGCGTCTTTTTTCGTTTTCTATTTTGCATTTTCAAATGGAGTTTTTCCCATTCTGAGTGGATATCCATTTGAGATTGATGGGTTTTCACATCTTTTATTATATCTTTCCAATTGTCCATTTGCCTGTATTATAAAGCTTTAAGATGATTGTTCATTGTATGGTTACTTTTGGAGATCATTTTTTGCAATAATTGTTTACACCTGTATAGTTGGGATCTGGATGTCGACTCGGAAATACCCATCAGACCGGCGATTTCCTGATGGTTATAACCCTCGATTTCATATAGATTGAATACTTGTTTGTAACCATCCGGAAGTTGTTCAATGAGTTGGATCAAATGATCTGAATTAGCTTTTTGTTCCATTTCGTCAATTGCATGAATTTCCAACATATCTTTTTCCGGGAAAAAAAAATAACGGTGTTTTTTCAATTTATCTATTGAAGTGTTTATCAAAATTTTCTTAGCCCATGATTCTATATTTCCCTTTTCTGAATTATAACTTGATATTCGATTGAAAATCTTTATAAATGAGTCTTGTAAGTTGTCTTTTGGATCTATACCTTGAGGCGAATATCTTCTGGAAACAGATAAAAGAGTAGGACCCAGTAAGTTGAAAAGAGCTTTTTGGCCTCTTCTGTCCTTCTTTTTACACTGTTCGATGATATCCTGTAGGTTTTTTGGCATAAAAGCAGCTTATTTTATGACCCCCTCGAAGCAGCCTTCAATCATATGATCTTCAATTTTCCCGGAAAATTCAATTTTTGCCGGCTGGTCTTTACCTTCAAATTTTTTAATGTTAATTTCAATATTTGAACAGGAATTGTTTTCACAGCTGATAAATTTTGGATTGAAAATGTAAACAGATTCAGCCTGAAAAATTCCCTTTGATGTTACATTCAAAATACTGATCGCAAAATTGGAAAAATCCGTGATTGTAAGATTATTCATATCATCCAACAGGATGTATAGTTGATTTTTATCTATATAAACATACTGTCCGTCTACCATATAATAACCGTTGATTTTAGGAAGACAAAAAAATTCGTTTCTCAGAATGTAATTGTTGGACAAAGTCCAATTGTTATCATAAAAATTGAACGCATATTTGAATGAATTTCCGAAATAATAGGAAATGCGTTTGATGTTCTCACAGATGAGTAAATTAAAAATACTATTGGCTTTATCCTGATAAAGCAATTGTTTGCCATAATTGCTTATTAATCTGATATTTATTAAATCTTCCAGTCCAATCTCAGTTTCTTCACAACCATCTAAAACTGAAATAGGAGAAATGATAAACAAGGGTTCAATAAATAAATCAAGATGCTGATCATTTTTACCTTTTGTCAAATTAGCTGAAGTATACGTTTGACCACATCTGTCCTGAACTTTCAAAATGATTTCTGAATCTACCGGAGCGTAGATTATTGCTTTTCCGTTCTGGTCAGGTTGGACTGAGCGATCTATCTGATTATATGATAATTTACAAACAGAAAGTGAAACCGGTAGTCCGGAAGTTGTCTTTACTGAAGTCGTGATAACTTTGTATTCGGTGAGCCGACCCATAGCAATTGGTCCGAGGTAATTGATGATTTCGTAGTATTGACCGTCAATGATCTGTTTATTGTTTTCGGTCCAGGAATCGTGTTGAAAAGGAATTGAGGCCGAGATTAGACCAGGATCTGAAACTAAAAATATGGGTTTTATTAATTTTAGGCGTTCTTCATTTTCGGTAAATGCCTCCAATTGAAATATTTGTGCTGAACTAAAAACCTGATAATCAAATTTTTTATTCAGTACCAATGCTCCCAATAATTCATTTCCGGATTTTTGAAAATAAACCTTGACTTTACCTGAATATGGTCCGTTATTTTCATATGCAAATGCATTTTCAGGGAATAGTATTTGACAGGACTGATCAAAAACAAGTTTTGTTTCTGTTGTGGATGGTATGGTGTAGTGGGTTTCAAGTGGTTCAAGTATTGCTGAAAACTGATGAACATGGTTTTCTGAAGCAATTGAATACAAATATTTATCAAAATAGCCTTCTGCACTGATTTTTACAAAACTCCCTTGTTTATTAGCTAATATATTACGTAAAATCAAAACGCCTGTGTTGTCTGGCGCATAAACCTTTTGTTGAATGTTAACCAAAATATTATTTGGCACTTCCCCGTCAGTTCCTTCAATTACGCCAAAAAAGTATTGGTTATCATATTGATGAACCGGTTCTTCTCCTTCTTCAATTACTGTCTCTGTATCGTAATCCTCCCGTTGGCATCCGAATAGCAATAACACCGCAATTAATGCCAGGAAAGTTGAATTTTTTATTTGTCTTCGGATCATGATTAGTTCGCTTGTCCTTTGCTTAAAAACAACTTTTTAACAATATTTAATCAGTGCTTAATAATTTCCTGATATTCATTTAAAGCAGTTGTTTATAATTGTAATACTCAGAAAATTTATATAACGCTGCATCAAATATTATTTTTTAAACTTATTTTTTAATCATGCTCATTTGAAAAAGAATAATAATTTGAGTTCCATCATTAAAATCAAACTTGTTGGTTTCCATCAATTTTCCCTAACCTATTAATGTTTAAGGCTATACTAAAAATATAGGTAAAAGATTGAAGAACAACAAATAAATTGTCTCTCTTTGAACCTATACTGACTGAAAATGTGAATGGAGGATTAGGCTGCAATGAATTATCGGAGCAAGCTCAAATATAGACTTTAATTATTATAAAAATGCTTTTTTCTCACGACCCTGGCAAAACCCCAGGCAAAACTCCAAGCATTATCATTTCTCATTTTTCACCATAATAACCTTAGCGGCCAAACTTATCGCAATTTCCATAGGTGTCTCACTGTTGACAGGTAATCCGATGGGTGCGTCGATCGTGCTCAATCTTTCTTCCGATATTCCTTTGGAGCGAAGATCTTCAAAAATACTTTGCACTTTTCTTTCACTGCCCATCATGCCCAGGTATCGCACATTTTTGTCTATGAGCAGTTCGAGAACACGGGCATCACTCCTGTGTCCAAAGGTCATAATAACTACAAACACATGAGGACCCTCCGGAATTTGATCCGCAATGTCCTTATAATCAATGATCCTGATTTGATCGGCATACGAATTTTGTTGAATGGTGCTTAATTCCATGTTCCGGTCATCCAGAACAATCACCTGAAAATCAAGTTTTTTAAAAAGCTGACTGACGGAAACGCTGACATGACCACCTCCTATGATGAAAAGTTGGTTTTCAATACCTGCCTGTTCAACCAGTTTCCATTGTTTTAAATCCATTGAGACGAAGGGTTCAGCGGGAAGTCCTTCCATATTTTCTGTTGCAGAAAATCCGTTCTCAGTATATTCAATTTGTATTTTTGATGACTCGTTGATCATGGATATCAAGGGCAGATTAGACTCATTGACCGGATAAAAAGCCACATATTGATTACCCGAACAGATCATTCCTGAACTGTCTTCTGTACCGGTTTGCTCATGATCCTGTTTGAGGAGAAATGCCGGTCGTTTTTCAATAGAAAACTGCTTCCTGGCCAATTCAACCAGCTTATATTCCATTACACCACCACCGATCGAACCTGCCAGATGACCATCTTCGCTGACAGCCATTTTAAAACCTGCCCGGCCGGGGCTGCTTCCTGTACTATGAATGACCACTAACAGTATGATCCGGTTGTCGGCTTCCAGTTTTGAACGGATAAAGGACCAGATATTCATGATTTATTATTTGGTGTTAAAAGTAGCAAATTGATTTCTATTCAGGTCAAATAAAAAGACGGTATATATTATTGATTGAACACTAAAGATTATTAAAATTTTATTGTTTATTCTGCAGGATTCTTTGAAGATTAGAGAAAGATTCACCACATAGAAACATAGGGAAATAGGAGCCACATAGAATAGGAAAAATCTATGTGCCTATGTGTTAAAATCTATGTACCTATGTGTTAAAAAATACAATTCACCACATAGAAACATAGGAACATAGGTTCACATAGGAAGGAGAAAAACCTATGTGCCTTTGTGGTAAAAAAAACTGATTCACCACATAGAAACATAGGGAAATAGGAGCCACATAGAATAGGAAAAATCTATGTGCCTATGTGTTAAAATCTATGT
>ERZ761607.1397-NODE-1397-length-30421-cov-38.304584_pt1 | contig 30421 bp, 25 predicted proteins | sample MGYA00511164_ERZ761607 | MGnify/ENA primary metagenome ERZ761607 (study PRJEB28899, sample SAMN02445080) | bioreactor sludge metagenome | biome: EBPR sludge | place: Australia: Brisbane, Thorneside Wastewater Treatment Plant | collected 2011-06-22 ... | reverse complement strand
CCATAATCTTATAAATCAGGTACTTGAAGTCTCATTTTGTTCGTCCAACCGAACAAAGAATTTCTGCCGATCCATCGCTACAATTCGCACCTTGCTTCCTGAAGAGATAAATCCACCTTCAGTTACGACTTCCATGCGTTCCCCTTCCACCTCAATAATACCTGTAGGGCGTAATGGGGTTAATACGATTCCGGATTTTCCGAGGTAATGACCGCGTTCTCCACCTTCCAGTTTTGCCAGTTCTTCGCCCGATAGCAAGGTGGTTTGCAGAATAAATTTGTCCCATGCACCATTTTTTTGTGCAAAATAGAACAAGCTGAAACCTGCTGTTGCTGTTAAACCAAGCGCTGTAACACCGCTAAGAAGACCAAATCCAGTAAAGATAAGGAAAATGCCAAACGCAAGCGAAAGCAAGCCTCCAACCCCTACTACATTAAGGCCAGGCACAATCCAGATTTCTAACCAGATTAAAAACAACCCCAATAGGAGAAGTCCGATGGGCAATATTAATTCCATTTCCAACACAAGTTAATAAGGTTAGCAGGATGGTTTCAGTGGATTCGGGTAGCGGTTTGGGTTTCTGATGAAGTTATATGACTGAGGTCTACAAGGTACAAATATTCTGGCAAAAAGGTACGGCCTGATGGCCTTAAAGTTGCGATTTCTTAACGCTCCACCACAACAGGAGCACCCAGCGGCACAAGTGTCCATAATTCGTCCATATAAATGTCTCGTAAAGCAATACAACCTTGTGTCCAGTTCATACGTCTTCCAGAACCTTTCCCATGAATTTCAATCAATCCTCCGAGTGCAGTGTTCATGGGCGGCAATCGGAAGTTGGTATGTGCTTCCAAAATGGCCCGGTGTTGTGCGGGTGTAATCATTTTTTTTTCCAACCCCCGTTCGGCATCCAAAGGCGTGGGGTAACTGAGGATCATGGCTTTGTAATATTCACTTTTGGGATTAAACTGTGCAATGTAAAAAGTACCCTCTGGCGTTACCCAGTGTTTTTTATCCGTTAAGGTACCCCGTTGTACCTTCATGGTGTCTTGGGTATTATGTCCAAAGTCTGCGGGAAAAGATTTTATCAGACGGCTTCCTGCAAATACATTCAACCGTCCTTTTGCTTTTTGGGCTTGTAGCCAAATGTTGGAGAGCGACCTTGACCGCACGTAGGCATAAGAGTCGTCGGCCCTGCGAATATAATCCCAACCTGCAGTACGATTAACAACCCAGACCGTTTCTCGGAATCGCAACGTCCCCTTTGCCGCAGTAGAGTCACGTCCCAGATACCACACGGCTTTGGGGGCAATCACATAATACAATTCTTCTACCTCCACAGGAAGGTCAATAGGCTTAAACTCCTGAGCCGACAGTAACCGAGGGGTAAATCCGAGCAGGACAATTAGCGATAACAGATACCAGATGGGTCTATGCATGGTCTTTCATCTAAGGTTGTTGCGCCATTTATAAACGAAAATAACTTGCTTGGCATATATCTTGTACTGAAATATAAATAGAATTTACGAACAACCTCATGCGCAAATACTTTTTCAGTTTCTTGTTTTTGGGTTTAGTCAGTACATCACTGGCCCAAACCCCTTTTCGGATTGCCGGATTTTATTCGCCGGAAGCGCTCTATACACGCCAATTTGAACCTGTAGATATACCAGCAGACGAATTGACACACCTTTTTTATGCCTTTGTTATCCCAAAAGACATAAATGGCGATGGTTATTACGAAGCAGTTTGGGCAAATACCGACATCGTACAACATGCGTTCTTTAGTCGGTCCCTTATTCCACGAGATACCTCTCGGATTGACCGACGGGGGGTACTCCGTCAGTTGGTTCATTTAAAGCGGAAACACCCTCACCTTCGGATTTTGCTCTCATTAGGCGGGACTTGTTCTTACGATCAGGTAACAGGTTCTTGTAATGCCTTGCACGAACGCTTTGTACAAATCTCTCAGAACCCAGCCCATCGGGAGGTCTTCATTAACACCCTCATACAGCTCTTCACCAATCCGATGGGAGATGGTAGTGTGTTGGGGCTTTTTGATGGATTGGACGTGGACTGGGAGTTTCCCGGAGCAGGAGAGAAAGCGACTTTCGTTTTGTTTATGCAGACACTACGTGACAAACTAGATGAGATTGGGAGCAAACGAAAAGAACGTTATGTTCTAACCTTTGATGGCCCCGCAACTTCATACTTTTTACAGCATTATGATGTCCCTGCACTGGCCAAAATTGTGGATTGGGTGAATGTTATGGCCTATTTATACCATATGCCACAACCTTGGAACCCACATACCGGACATCTTGCACCTTTTGCAGGCAATATAGCGGATGGGCATGGCAGTGGCTATAACGTTCAAGAGATGTCGGTTGCGGCCTGGATAAAAGCAGGAATGCCTCCCGAAAAAATTTCCTTGGGCCTCCCCTATTTTGGTGTGGGCTATACGGGCGTCAAAGCGGGAAAAAAAGATCTGCTCCCAGGGTTATTCCAGACCTATCACGGTCCTTTGGTTCCTAGCGGTGAAGTGCCATATGCAGACCTCTGGAGCGAGACTCCCTCTTATCGAGAGGCATCGCTTTATTGGGATGAATCCGCAAAAGCGGCCTTTTTGTACAATCGGTCTAAGAAAATTTGGATCAGTTTGGAGACGCCACAAAGCTTGTTCATTAAAACCCAATGGGCCAAACAAAAAGGGCTAAGTGGAGTATTTGTTTGGGAGTTAAGCCAAGAAGCAATGGGTGGAAGTGGTCAGGCCCCTTTGACAAGAAGCATCGGCCTTGCAGCTCGATCTGCGGCATCTGCGATTCCGGAACAAGGTATTTTGGTTGAAGCCTGTACCCCCCATTTGCCAATACGATGCACTTTTCAGCTTACGCTCCATCGTGCTGAAGTCGTAGAGATTACTCTTAAAGGCAATACCGAAGCGATACAACTGCAAAAACAGAAACGCCTATCTCCCGGCTTGTATCAATATCATCATACAGGAACCTGGCAGGCCCTCGATGGATATCATGTAGAAGTAACAATAGGAATGCAAAAACAAGTTTTTACCGTGCGACCAGGGGTATTTAATCGTCTATAATTTCGATTGAAATTTGGCTATAGAAACCCTACATTCCAGCGGGATCTTTTTATAAAGTACTGGGTATTGGGAGGCACCTTCCCGATAGTTTTTTAAGTCTTTTTTATCCGGAGATACTCCGCTATTGTTGTTAATCAGATGGGTCCAGGTAACAATCCACACGGTGAAAATCCATCGGTAGAGATGCCGTCTTTTTCGGGAGGTAATGCCCGAAGCGGTAAGTCATACGAACTACCGGGCATTCAGATTGATTCCTCCGGAATGCCTACACGTGAGTTACATCCCGAAAGAGGAAATGCTCAACACCCTGTAGTGAGCATCAATATCAATCCCCAAAATAATACAGACTCACATGATGGTTGGCAACATTACGTTCCAACAGCACCCGAACCCAAAAAAGAACAGGAGGGCAAACCTGTTTCGGATGCTGGAATAGAAGGTATTCGTGTTTTTTTTGGGTATGTTTTACTTATGTTTGGCACTTTTTTGACGGTTATTCAAGCCTTCATCTTTTTATTAGGCAAAGAGTCTGGGTTTGGGTTTGGTAGTTTATTTGGGTTGACTTTAATTACTGCGGCAGCGGTCTTGGCTGCTGTTTGGCTAATGCCCTTACCCAATACCCTCGGCAGGAGTATTGTTACAACGACCACACTTACTATTGCTATCTCGTTGATGATGCTCATGGCTGGATCGGCATTGGTACAAAATGAAACCCATATTCTTACAGGCGGAGAATCTTTGGTACTCTCTGTTTATCTCGTTTGTTTTAGCATCTATGGCCTCTGGGGTTTGGGGGTCTTAGACCGGTAATCATAGGTTCAGAAACAAATCTATTAATGTGTTCAAGATTTCATCTTAAACGTTCATGCAGGAAAATACACGAATTCGTTTAAACCTCCTAACTACCACGATTCTGTTGGTAATCGGTCTTTTGGCCATGCGGTTAGTCAAACTTCAAATCGTTGACTCTAATGTATATTCTGGAAAGACCCGACAAAGCAGCATCCAGGAAGAAGTAAGACCTGCTGCCCGCGGGCTTGTTTATGACCGGAATGGGACGTTGATTGCAAACAACGAGCCAACATACACCATGCAAATAACGCCACGTTTTTTCAAAAAAGAAAAAGCAAAGGTTTTAGCAGAGTTGTTAGGCAAAACAGAAGAAGAATTGTTAGCCAAGGAGAAAGAAGCCCGCGAATACACGCCACTGCGTCCATATGCGGTCTTTAAAGAAGTGTCTTTCTCTATTGTTACCAAAATTGAAGAGATGAATTATGAGTTTCCGGGCGTGGATTTTGTCGTGGAGCAAAAAAGACGGTATAATTCTCCTCGGGCAGCCCATATTTTGGGCTACATCAAAGAGATATCCAAGGCGCAACTTGACCTCAAGAAAATGGAGGGCTATCGTCGTGGAGATGTGATCGGACAATCCGGCATCGAACGATTCTACGAAACACAGATGCGTGGAGAGCCGGGCCTTCGGCTGGTGATGAAAAATGCACATGGTCAAGTAGTGAGTTCTTATAGAGACGGGAAAGAAGACAAAGACCCCATTAGTGGCTATACCTTTCACCTCTCCATAGATGGACGCTTACAAGCGCTGGCAGAGAAAATGTTACGGAATAAACGAGGTGGGTTGGTTGCCATAGATCCTAAGACAGGCGAAATTTTGGCCCTTGCCAGTGGCCCCGACTATAACCCCGCTCTGCTATCTGGCGCGGTAGATCGGGATGTTTGGATTGGGCTGAACCGAGATCCAAGCAAGCCCCTGTATAATCGGGCCACCTTGAGTGTACAGCCGCCAGGCTCCACGTTCAAACCATTTATGTCGCTAATTGCCCTTCAAGACGGAGCCATTACGGAGACGTCTAAAATATATTGTAATGGAGGATGGGGAACCCATAAATGTATGGGGGTTCACGGCGGAATGGATGTACGCAACGCAATCCGAAACTCCTGTAATACCTTTTATTATACACTCATGACCCGACTGAATTTTGCCCGATGGACTGATTGGGCCCATGAATTCGGATTTGGGGTTAAGCCAGATGTGGATATTATTGAACGCTCTAAAGGGATTATTCCGGACTCTGCGTACTATGATAAAATGTACGGCGGTCGAAATCGGTGGAAAACCAGTAATTTGGTTATTTTGGGAATTGGACAGGGTCTAACCGTCTCCCCCCTTCAGTTGGCAAACTATGTGGCTACCGTAGCCAATGGCGGTACAAAGCACATGCCTCACCTGGTTCGCTATATGGTGAATCCTGCGGGTAAAAAGATTTATCCGACGATAACTCCACCTAAAAAGATGCCAATTAAGCCAGAGTTTTTTGCAGCCGTACAAGAAGGGATGCGCCGTTCTGCCATGGAACATACCCGAAATGTGGTTTGGGACCCAAAGGTAAAAGTGGGCGGTAAAACGGGAACCGCCCAAGCTCCGGGACGAGGACGAAAAGACCACTCTGTCTTTATCGGGTTTGCACCCCTCGAAGATCCCAAAATTGCCGTTGCGGCATTGATTGAAAACGCCGGATTTGGCGCCACCGCTGCCGCACCAATGGCAAGTTTGGTCATGGAACTGTATGTGACGGGTAAAATGAGTCGTCAAGGACTGGTCAATTCGGTCTCTGGGGTCAGCAGTCAGGGCTTCGAAAGAAAAGTAGATTGGACCAAAGGGGTTGATACGGTACTCACTGCGGTTAGACGCGCTAAAGAAGCAAGCAAAACTCCTGTGGTGGCCTCTACAACCAAACCCGGACAAAAAACGCCCGCCACGACCAATGCACCTATCAATGGTGCTATTCAAAAACCATCGGCACCCGGAACACGACAACCCGTTACCCCCAAACCTGATACACGGAACCAAACGCCCGCAACATTACCCGCCGGAACCGGAAATACTGCCCCCAACAGAAGATAGGCCTCCTTATTATTCAATATAGCTACCTAATATGCGTCGTTCACTTTGGGAAAATCTTGATTATGCCATTCTGTTTGTTTGGTTTTGTTTGATCTTTATCGGATTAGCAGCGATCTATAGCGCAACCAACGGCCCCAGTGCCGAGATTATTGACCCCCAAATGCGCCAGAATTTTGGTAAGCAACTGGGCTTTTTCTTTATTTGTATGGTGATGATGGTCGTGGTCATGAGTTTACCAGTTCGGTTTTTCATGAGTGCCGCAATGGGTATTTATGCGTTTATGATCCTATTGGTGATTGCTGCCCGATTTATTGGAAAAGAAATTAATGGTGCCCATTCTTGGATCATGATTGGCGGTTTTGGACTCCAGACATCAGAATTTGCAAAAGTGGCTACAGCCCTCGCCTTGGGGTGGGTGATGAGCCGTGCAAAATCCAATACTTGGGATATTAAAAGTGCTGCTACGGGCATTGGGTTATTGATTCTCCCAGCAGCCATTTTGATCTTTGTACAAAACGATACCGGAACGGGGCTGGTTTTTCTTTCATTGGTTCCGATGATTCTTTTTTGGAGCGGGATGCCCCTACACTGGGTCTCCCTGATGATCACTCCTGCGATTGCAGGCTACCTGACCATTATCTACGAGCCAGCAGCCTTGGTATTTTCCGGTGTTGTAGTGGTGGCCTTATTCTTTGCCACACGCGACTGGAAACTAATTGCGCTGGGAGGTGCTGCCGGATTTGGGACTTGGGGAAGTTTTCAGGTACTATACAAATTATTACTTCCACACCAAGTGGCACGCATTAAGGCTCTTGGTAATCCTGAAGAATATGCCCTGACCACAGGTTATCAAACGCTACAGTCAAAGGCAGCGATTGGTTCGGGAGGATTTATGGGCAAGGGCTGGATGCAAGGCCTCCAAACCCAAATGGGGAATGTCCCGGAGCAGTCCACCGATTTTGTTTATACCGTTATCGGGGAGGAGTTCGGTTTTTTAGGCTCTTTTTTGGTTTTAGTGCTTTTTGCGATTTTGCTGGTACGGCTCATCCGAACCACATCACGGATCAATCACCCTTTTGCGCAATATTTTTTTGTTTCTACGGTCGGTATTTTCCTAACCCATATATTGATTAATATTGGGATGACTGTTGGATCCATGCCTGTAATTGGTATCCCGCTTCCATTTATCTCTTACGGAGGATCTGCGCTTATGGCCAATACAGCCCTTTTGGCAATTGCAATGAACTTTCAGATGCGGGCCCATGAATTTCCGGCACATGGTTACTAACGATGAGCAATGAAGAGGTCTTTCACGAAAAAACGACCTACTTACAACACGTTTGGCACAAGAATCATCTTCAGGTTTCGCAAGTGATTCTTGGGGGGGTAGCAACCCGTAGGTTTAAAGATGATTTTTTGACTACGTCTGCGATACTGCCCGAAAACCATTTCTTCGACCCTTTTCCAGCACCCTTGCCGGAACTGGTTCCGTTCCTGAATACAATTGCAGAAACAGCCTATTTTGCCTCTCCGAAAATCCGAAACCTCAAAATAGAACACCTTTCCAAAAGTCGTCAGGTTGATATTAAGACCCCAGAAGGTCTTTGCGGTCATTATTTCCATACCTTTAACCAACTTAGGCTTACGCTTAATTGTCGGGTTCAAAATACCCTATGGACAGGCCACGCGACCAACGGTAGCACCCAAAACACCTTTTTTGAGCCTTCGGTAGATGAACTTGTACAGACAGCACTGGCCGAGGCCCTTCATCAAGCAACTGCCAAAGTACCAGAAAGAGGGGAAATGCCCGTCGTCATGTCATCTGGATGGAACGGTATCTGGCTTCACGAAGCCATTGGACACCCGTCAGAAGCCGATGTCTGGCAGCAGTATCCGGTGTTAGGGTACCCTGATGGTCGGAAAATTGCTCCCGAAACAGTTACCATCATTGACAATCCTACCCTGGAAGGAGCTAGGGTATTTTTACCCTTTGATGATGAGGGAAATCAGACAAACTTGGTTTTTTTGATCCATCATGGACGCTTTGAAAGCCTTCTTACCGATCGAAAAACAGCATTTCAAACAAAACTCTTTGGCACGGCGCGTGCTCGGCGAAGTTCTTTCCGACATCCTCCTATGCCAAGGATGAGTAATTTGTGTTTGCTTCCGGGAGACAATACTCCAAACGACCTATTATTGGGTATTAGAGAAGGTATTTACGTACAAACTGCGGGCACAGCAGTCTTTAATCCAGAGTCAAGTATGGTCCAGGTATTTGTAAAGAAAGGATTTAAGATACAAAACGGAAGACTTACAACCCCTCTCGCTGGTTTTTGGGTTGGGGGATCTCCCCACAAAATGCTGGGAGCAATTGAGGCATTAGGCAATGATTTCCGAATTGAAACTGGACGTGGGCATTGCGAAAAAAAAGAACAGGTTGTACCAATCTCGGTGGGACAGCCCTCCGTTCGGTTTTCCTCTTTATGGGTGGGGTCTTAACCCTCGTATCGGTACACTGCCTGAACGCCTTCTACCGTATAAAGGCGTTGAATTAAGGTGTGTAATTCACTGATATCATGCACATCAACAACAATGGTACCCTCAAAATATCCGTGTCCCTGATCGCTATTCACCAAAATAGAACGAATATTCAACTTGAGCGACTTAGAAATAACCGTAGAGATATCATTGAACATCCCCAGCCGATCAGTACCTATCACTTTAATTCCTGTTACAAATGTAACGGCTGCATTTTTACTCCACTCTGCCTCTAAAATTCTGTCTGAGTGGTTCAAAAGCAAGTCTTTGGCATTTTTGCAATTGGTACGATGAATACGAATCCCACGCCCGGAACTGATTAGCCCAAAGACCTCGTCGCCCGGAATGGGGTTACAACAACTTGCATACTGGATGATCAGGTTGTCTGCCACTTCTTCCCCATTAATCCGCAGGGCACCATGACCACTTGACTGTGCAGTTCCTAAAAAACTCTCAAACTGCTTATTATCCACCAGAAGGGTTTCTACGGTCGCGGGTTCCTTTTCATGACCTTGATCGAGACGATGTTGAACAAAGCGAATGAATTCATCTGGATCTAAAAGCTCTGCGCCAATGTCGTGGTATAAGTCGTAAGATTTACTATACTTAAACTGGCGGACATATTTCTCGAACTGGGATTCGGTTAACTCCGGCTTAAGTTTCTTCATTTTTTTGACGAGTAGCTCCTTGCCTTTCTCAATCGCTTTCCGTTTACGCTCATTAATCCATGCCCTAACTTGGGACTTCGCTTTTTGGGTCACGACAAACTTGATCCAGTCTGAGTTTGGCGTTTGACGTTTGGAAGTCAGGACTTCAATTTCATCCCCGTTTTTAAGTTTGGTCGGCAAGGGAACCATTTTTCCATTCACCTTAGCACCTACACAATGTAGCCCCACTTCCGTATGAACCTGAAAAGCAAAATCCACAGGAGTTGCATCTTTCGGCAGGGTGATAACATCCCCCTTAGGGGTAAGTACATGTATTTCTTCTGTGTAGAAGTTCAGTCGGAAATCTTTAACAAATTCAGAAGCATTTTCGGAGGCTTCCTGTGAAACAAAAGCATCTCGTACCCAAGCATATAAACTTTCCGAGGCGTTCTGAGAAGATCCACTACCTTCTTTATATTTCCAGTGTGCTGCTACACCACGTTCAGCAATTTCATCCATTTCTTTAGACCGGATCTGAATTTCCACGCGTTTACCTTTCGGTCCCAATACAGTAGTATGTAAACTCTGGTAACCATTTGACTTGGGCATGGAGATAAAATCCCGAAAACGGTCTGGCAACGGCTTGTATTGATCCGTAATGAGAGAATATGCCCGCCAACAATCTTCTTTCCCTTTAGAACCACTCCGGTGCATAACAATACGAATGGCATAAAGGTCGTAGATGTCTTCCAATGACTTTCCCTGTCGGGTCATCTTGTTATAGATGGAAAAGATGCTTTTGGATCGACCTTTTATATCGAAGCTAAAACCGGCTTCTGTCAACTCATTTTTAATAGGCTCCATGAATTGTGCAATGTATTGATCTCGCTCCTCCTTTTTTTCCTCCAAGCCGAGGGCAATGGTGTTGTACATCATACGATCGGTCACCTTCAGGCACAGGTCTTCCAGTTCACTTTTGACCTTAAAAACGCCAAATCGGTGGGCCAGTGGCACAAAAAAGTCCATCGTTTCATGTGCTATCCGAAGTTGTGCTTCTGGCTTTTTGGCCCCGATGGTGCGCATGTTATGAAGCCGGTCTGCGAATTTCACCATAATCACGCGAATGTCGGACGCCATATATAGAATCAGTTTTCGCCAATTTTCGGCCCGCCCGATTTCTTTTTTCTCAAAAACCTCGTCTATTTTGGTCAGGCCATTAATTACCACTGCCATCTCTTCTCCAAATTCTACCCGAACCATATCGAGCGACATTGCAGTGTCTTCTACTGTATCGTGGAGCAAAGCTGCCGCGACACTCAGGTCATCCACCCGGATATCGTTCGCTACAATTTCCGCAACCGCAATCGGGTGGAAAAAAAATTTTTCTCCAGATTTGCGTTTATCATGACGATGTGCCCAATGGCCCAGAATAAAGGCGCGGTGAATCAGATCAACATCCACTTGTGGTAAATTTTGGCGACACATGTCTAATAGAGCAGTCAGCCGTCCAGAAAACACATCGTCCAGCGGCGCTTCTTCCAAGGCTTTCCGAACAGTCACAGACCAAGATGTCATAGGATGCATAAACGCTTAAATTTCGGGATAATCGAAGTTCGACGAAACGAAACGATACAAGGTAATCGTTATTACACGTACTGACTCCGTTTGGTATAGGCCAGATTGAGGATTTTATAATTTACCTATACAATTACTGAAATTTTAACCTGTTATCAAGGGGCGAGACCTAAAAAAGGCACAATTTTTACTGTCTTAATAATTCGCTATCCCCATAATCCGATTAATCCGGCGCGTTTAGAATCAGGCAGGTATCTTTACGTAGCGCAGAGGTCTTTTTGGGAAACCGTTATACCTTAGAATAGGTTTAACATGTCCGTCTTTACCAAAAGATTTGGAGCGCAAGAGAATTTGCCGGATGGTTTAACAAGAGTCACAATGAGTACAATACAACTTAATCTTTCCGATAGGTTATCACCAGGGACGTGTGTGGGTAGGTTTGTTGTGGGACAATGGTTGGCTTCTGGTGGAACTGCCGACATCTATGGTTGTTATCCGGCCTCTGATTCCCCGTCCAGTTCTGTGGAAGCATATCGGTATGTGATTAAATTATTCCGATTTCAGGGTGATGCAGAGCAGTACGATCGTCGTGTTCGACTTTTCGAGAAAGAAGTGTCCACACTCCGGGGGTTGGCAGGCAATATACACATCATCAATGTCCTGGAGCACGGTGAATATGTTTCTAAGGCCAATGCAACCGGGCGCCCATTTTGTGTATTACCGTTAATGTCTGGCGGAACCCTGACGAGCTTGATACATCACACTCAGTTGAGCGCTGATCAAACGGTTAATATTGCGCTTGGCTTGGTGGATGCACTTCAGTTTGCCCACCATCGGGCTATTTTGCATTGTGATATTAAGCCAGACAATGTGATGTTAGACGACAGCCTGAACCCGATTTGGATAGACTTTGGAATTGCCAAAGAAATAGATACCCGAACAGATGTGGTTTCGGTAATGAGCGAAGTGGGAAATGTAGCGGTTGGTACTGCGCCGTATATGTCGCCAGAGCATTTTGCGGGGCGTCACGCGCTTTGCCCACAATCCGATTTATGGAGCATGGGCGTACTTATGGTACGGATGCTTACCCGTACATACCCTTTTGGTATGCACTTCGAGCAAGTACGACAGCGGACACTCATCCAGCGCTGGGAGGCTTTAGGCCAATTACCAGCTTTTAAGGACAGTGGCTTACCTGTAGAGATATCGAATGAAGTGCAGGCCGTTTTGCTAAAGTGCCTGCAAGTGGAATTAGAGGATCGCTACCAAACTGCTGCGGAGTTAAAAGCTGATTTATTGGCCCTGCAACAACATCGCATCCCATCCTATGCACTACCTGAGCAGGCCGCTGTCGCCGAAACAGAGTCCATGACGATGGAAGTCACAATGCCTTTGGAACCAGATCAAGGGGCCAGTAGGCTAACCGAAAAAGAGACACCACAGGGCAAAAAACTTCTCCGATGGTTTGGACTTGGGTTGCTTATAATGGGGGCTAGTTTTGGTAGTGCGATGATGGCAAACCGTTTTTTTGGGAACTCCCCGTCTGAGTTAAACAATACCCAGACGGGGGATCCTAAGTCCGCTTCGATTAATTCACTGCGTCCAGAACAAGCCTCAAATGATACGACTCCGCTTGCCAATAGAAATGTACCGCCAGACAACCCAACGGCTATGCCTCGCATGGATCCGGGTAATTTAGTGCGAATTTCCCCCGCAAATCCCACCCTCGGCCCCAACACAAACTCCACACAGCCAGCAAAAGGTCCTGCGAATTCCACCCCCCAAGCAAACACCCCACCGCCCGAAAAAGTAATGGTAACCTTTGTCCCAAACGTAAATTATGATGCGAGCAAATCGGTAATTAACCACAAAAGCTACAACCCCTCTACGGGGATGGTTAAACCTTTTGAATATCATATTGGTCAAACCGTAGAGTGGAGCATTGTCGGGAATGGTGAGTTTGCAGGAAAAGTATGCACAGGCCGAGAAGTTCTCGCCGGTAATAGTTCTTCCAAAATACTTTGGACCCAAAGCTGTCAATAGGTTCGTCATCAACAGGTCGCAGTCTGCAACGGGCCTTAAACCATATACCTCAATGAAAAACCGCCTTTTCAGTGTGTTCGTGTTCTTTTTCTTCGGGCTTTTCTCGCTGGTAGGTGCTCAGAGTACGCCGAACGTTGCCCCCAAGGCTTTCAAGTGCCAAGCGCTCAAGATGGCCTTCCAACACTACGCCTATTCCGAGTTTGAAGAAACACGTGCAGCGCTCGCAGAGCTAAAAGACGATACACTGACACCCGCCTGCAAAGCAGAAAAATACATGTTGATTGGTGCAGTAAATGTGATTTCATTTATGATGAATCAATCGGGTTCTTTTGAAGAAGCAGATCGTAATTTTGTGATTTCACTTCTTGCAGACCCCTTCCGGGCTATGGATGAAGCTGCGTTTCCGCCTTTGCTAATCCGCAAACGTTTCGAGTATAATCGTCAACAATTGAACCAAGGAGACTTGCAGATGTCGTCCTCATCGGGGGTAGCAGAGAATGCCGAAGATGCACTTCGGAGTGCCGAAACAAATGCCGTCCGTTCTTATGTGGGGCAATATTTTTCGGCAGAGCGTTTTGCCACCATTCTCTCCGATACCGATATGGCCGAAGCCATCCTTTCGGTTCGCCATGCAAGCAAAAGTCGTATAGAGGAACTGATTCGTGATTCATCGGGCGTTACGGTCTCTGCTGCGAACCTGATAGATCGGAAAAGTGTCCTTTCATCGGTCAATCAAAGTGGTGTCCTGTTCGACATGGAGAAGCCCTATGTACGTTTAGACCTCACCGAAACCGTCGAAGGGCTTGCGAGTCAGAGCCGTGTAGCCTTAACGGGCATCAAAAAAGCCCTGCAAGAATCAGGTTTTACCGTGATAGACGAAACCATGCCCAATACCGAAGCGCACATTTTGGTCAGAGGTAACGTGGATGCAGCAGCCGATCGAATAGGTATGGGGATGGGCTGGGGTGGATGGGCCATTTCCAACCTCACGATGCGGTGGGCAGATGGCAGCAACTATGAGTTTGGGTCTCAAATCGAGAAAAGAGACGGTAAAGGCAAGATGATGCAACGTGAAGCGGCTTTTTCGGCCCTAGAAAACCTAACAACCGTACTCGCCTCCCACATCAAACAAACCTGTATCTCCGAGTGGAATAGCCGCACCTTAAACGGAGCCATCCACCTGATCGAGTTAAGAGGTAATTTAAATTATGAAGATTTTCGTCGGATGTTGGTGCAACTTTCCACCTTTGCACTGAATGATCCTTTGGACAATCCACGTTTTGTGGCAGATGGGACTACGCAAATTTACATCCGTTATCGCCCACAAGACGGCGATCTGGCGGATGTGATCCGCCGAGAGGGTTTTTACAACCTAAGCAAGAACTATAAAACAGAGGTTCAGCAAGTTTCGTTTAATCATGTTGTGTTAAACGTGAAAGCAGATCTTTGATTCGTCAACAAGCGCATGTTGCGCCGTATTGTTAAACCTATGTCTTCGTTATTCTTTAAGCGCTCCATTCGCATTTTTTTCGGGTGGGGCGCTTTATGTTTCTTATTCGGGGGCTTCGTCCATGCCCAAGATATTCGCGTGTTGCCCATAGCACCGGATAGTATTCAGACGACTCCCCCCAACCAAGCGGCGGAAGCAGTTGCCGATACCGTGCGGATTGCCATATGGCCCTTTCAGTTTACTGGTTTACTCCAGAAAGATTCGGATTTGGTATATGCCAGCGGATTACGGCTATTATTGGGGAGCTATCTGAGTGCCTATGCTACCATACGCACCAGCGACCGGGTAGAAATGCAAGAAGTACTACAACTGGCACAGATCAGTCGTTTTGGTCCGGAGAGCCAATCTATCCCATTAAATTTTGAAGGGGCTGACTATATCATTATGGGACAATACTTTATGCGAAGCCGAACAAGTTTTGCACATTTAGAAGTTCGGATGTTTTCAGTAAAAAATGGCGCGATTCTTGCACAACGACATTTAAATCTCCCAAGGCTCTCCATAGAGCGGGTTCCTGCTTTTTTACAGACTTTTGCGTTAGAGGTGGCAACGCAACTCAAGCGACCAGAAGCAACCCCTGTATTTTCGGCGCAGTTACCTTGTAAAAAAGGGGGCCTTCAATGGGTAATGCAAGCAGCAGCAGACCGCGAAGCGGCTTTTGTCATGGACGATGCCACAACAGCCGTTCAAAAGTTAGACAATGCGCTTGTTGGGTTTGAAAAAAGCAAGACCCGAAGTTGTGGTTCAACTTGGTTGGACAGGGAAATTTTGGAGACACAACAGATGCGAGAAACCCTCTTGCGCATCATTGAATCCAATGTCGAAGAACCCGATGAACAAAACAAACTATAATGCGCTTTTGCGCTGTCTCGCAGCCCTCTTCTTTATGACACTCATTACCCAAGTGCCTCTCTGGGCACAAGGTATGGAGGCTCGGATCAGTTCCCTTCTGGAAACAGCAGATGGTCATCTCGAACGGGGACGCGCCCAACAAGCTTTGGATGCTTTGGTACAAGCTGCAACTCTTGCGGATTTGCCGGATCCTACAGACTTGCGTGCCCGTGGCACTTCTAAGGGCAGCCCAGACTTGTTCGGAAGGATTCTAATTTCCCGTGCCCGTGCTTATGAGGCTTTAGAGTCCTTTGCTGAAGCCAGAAACGATTATCTCGCATTTGTGGCCCTCAAGCCTTCCAGCCAAGAAGCCCAAACGGCGCGTACACAGATACAGCATATAGACAAACAAGCGATTCGCTATCTGACCAATATCAGCCGACAAAACGAAAACCGGTTGGCACATTTTTACAATCGCGAAGAAAGCCGATTCACCATTGGCGTCCTTCCCTTTTTGAATCAAACCCAAGATGCAGATTTAGGCCGAGTTGGATTTGGTATTTCGGGCTTTCTGACAACCGTTTTTGCCTCGCTCGGCCGTTTGACCGATGTGCCTTTTAGCACCGTAGAACGCTCACGCCTCAACACCATTCTTACCGAAGTCAACATTGGTCGTTTTTATGGCGGGGATCGGCGGATTCCACCACCATCGGTTGGAAAAATACTTGGAGCGGAATTTATCATCACCGGCCTCGTAAAAACAGAAAATGGCCGGCTGATGGTTCAACCAATTGTTACACACGTACCTAAAGACACTTCTTATGTACTTCCTGCACGAAGCGCAACAGAGAATAACACAGGCTTAAGGAGCCTCCAGGAAGAGTTAACCTTTGCCATAGCCGATCAGATCCAACGCCTTACACGATTCAAGTACACAAGTGGTAGAATGGCTTTTGCAGATGCTGTTGGGACAATTGTGGCCGATGACTTGCAACGCTTCCTTATGTTCTCGCAAGGCTTCGATATGGCCGAGGCAGGTACATCAGACTCTGCCGGACAAATTCTTTCCGATGCAAACGTTGGTATTACCGGACGAGATCGGAACGCTGTAGAACAGACCAGGGTCGTGGTTTTACAGTCATATACCAATGTCTCGGACATCCTGAATCAAACCGCTGGGTTTGGTGGGTTTGCAGGTGGTGGTGGTGGTGCACTTGCTGCAACAGGATCAAACAAAAAAGTTATCAAGGCGATTAACTTTGGTTATGCAGCCACACAGTTGGGCCTTTTGTCATTGGGCGCAGCGGGCATCACCGACGGAGATGCCGGCATAGGGTCCAACGTAAACGAGACGGGTGATGCTACCAACAAACCACCAGGTACGCTAAACCCCGCCAACCAAGCTTTTATTCGGGTGCAAGTGGTTGCACCGTTGCCTAAATCGAATTAACACAAACCTATGAAGCGCCTACGCCTCCGCGACAACAACTCTGGAAGATTGGCCCTTGGCCTGTTTGTGTCCGTCTTCGTCTGGTGTTATTTATTGCCACAAGCAACCGCCCAAATATCGCCGGGTACACCCTATAGCACGGCCATTCAATTGTTCAGCCAAAACTGGGCCATCACCGAAGGCGATGCTTCAACCAAAATATCACAGACAGTTTTGCCGATTGGTCTGTATTTACCCTTTAAAGATCGGTTAGAAATGCGTCTATCTTCCTCTTACGTAAACTTTCAAAATCAGACGGATAACATCCAGACAACCGTAAGCGGTCTTTCGGATCTAAAAATACAAGCGGGGTATGCCTTAAACCCAGAACGGCGTATGGTGGTCAATACAGCTTTTAGCCTTCCGACAGGAGTAAGTAAACTGACAGATAAACAGCAGGATGTGGTGACCGACTTTATTGCACCGGATTTATCGGTCAGGGAAAACCGACTGGGCGAAGGGCTAAATGCCGGAGGAACTTTTTCCTTCGTGACAGACACCTCCGAAGAAGGATTGCTTGGGGGCGCGGTCGGATTTTTGTACCGTGGTTCTTACGAGACTGCGCTGATTAATGCAGACCGGAATGTGGCGTTACAGCCTGGCTATGAAGCGAGTTTAACAGTTGCCTACAGCCACACGACCCCTGTTTCGTTTTTCCAAATCAGTCCTACCTTAACCCTATATGGAGACGAATACATAGACCATGTGAAGGCTTTACGCCTTGGTCCGAAGTTCCAGACACAGGTATTGGCCACACAGATGTTCAATCAACGAAAAGGACTATTTACGGCTGCTTTGCAAGGTGTTTTACGTGGTGAAACCATGACCTTCGAGGAAAATACCGAAATCTTCCATATCAAAAACCCCAACAGCCTCACCGCTCTTGCTTCATTGGACTATAATGTTATTCCTAAACTTCGACTGACCCTAACAGGGGTAGGACGTTTTATACGAACACCAGCAATACAAGAAGAGTCGGTTGTAACGGGTTCTGGCCGTAGCAATGTGTTCGAGCAAGGCGCCACGGCCAGCATCTCGGTCAGTAAAATGGTCTCTATAAGCATTGGGCAGCGGTATATAAAAGGGGATGGAACCAATGCTAAATCCGAAACACGAACCATCAAGGGCTTTGAAACCTTCCTTCGAACATCCATCCGGTTTTGAATAGGGCATTAGATACCTTACAGGATAATGACATGAAATATTTCTTTTTAGTTGGTTGGTGTGCTTTGGTGTTTATGGCTTCTGGTTGTGATGTCCACCCCGTTGAAGCGGACACCACGATACGTCCCAAACTCCAGATCGGATTTGTCACGCCGAGGATGTTAGATGGCTCGTCTTTACCAGTTGAGGTATATGCCAAAACGGAGGCCATCTGGACCGTAAAATTGACCATCACCTCAAAAGGTGGGCGAGATTATAGCCCAAAAGAAGCCATTACGGCAGACAATACTACCCAAGACGAGGTGTTTTTTGATCTACAACTACCTTTAGACTCCACCTTTACCTTCCGGGTGGAATATAGTCAGAACGGACGGACACGCGCACACGGCCAGACGGTACAGCGCATTTCCCGCGACAACTATACCGTATATATGCAAGCTGTTTTTATACCCGAAAACAACACAACGCCGATTGTGGGTTTTGGGCCGTCCATCGTTTCAGTCAAATCAAATTCCGGGGAATTAAAAATGGCTTTAATGATTGATGGAACCTCCGACATTATCAAGGCAATCGCAGGTAAGATGAACATCAGCGGTATAGACCCTTCGCGCATCCGATTTAAAAATGCCTTGACAGTACGGCAGGGTTATGGTGTGGATGTGGCTTGGGCATTTCCGTCTGGGAAACGTGCACCCTTTGTCTTAGATACCTTGTATGTTCCGCTTGATACACCTGCCGACATCGAAATGAAGTTTCAGCAAGGCACATTGCAGTTATTAACCAATCCGAACACCGTCCGATCTTATGCGGTCACCGATGCACGGGTGATCATTAAGTAGCCACTCAACCTTAGAACCCCTACGACCGTGAATCGCATAAAACGAATATATTCCCGCCATGTATTGGGCATCTTATGGAGTTTGGGAATGACGAGTCTGGCATGGGCACAACCCAAAGCGCCTATAAATTTTGTTGCCACACCTTTAAGTGAAACGGGCATTCAGCTAAACTGGCGGCCTGAAAGCACGGGAAATTCCTTTTTTTTAATAGAACGTCAGTTGAATTTCGGAAACTGGGAAATCCTTTCTGCAAGACCATCTGGGCAAGCCAATAGCCATATAGATACAGGCTTAACCAAGGGAGCCTATTATTGCTATAGAATATACGCGGAGGGCATTTATGGTAGGTCTGTTGCCTCCGATATGACATGTGCATTGACCGGAAAACAGGTAGAAGGTACCCCGATTTTGGCCACCATCGCACTGACCGATCCGGTTACCATTGCCATTGCATGGGCTGTTAACCAAGCTGAAAGTTATCGTTTCCGGGTACAACGACGAACACCTACTGGTGGATGGCAAACTATTGCGGAAGAATTAGAAAAAACAGTTTGGAGCAATACCGATTTAGACGAATTAGCCACCTATTGTTATCGGGTACAAGGGTATAAACCCGGCAGCACATCCGATTTTAGCGCGGAGGCTTGCCAGACTACCTTTGTACTCACACCACTTCCGGTTAAAGACCTGATTCTCTCGAACGATTCCACAAACCCAGATCAGGTCTTGAAGGCCGACTGGAAGCAAGGAGATTTGTTCCGAAATGTGGTTTTTGAAGCCCAAGCCCGTCGTTCAGGAAACGAATGGGGGCCAACACAAGTAATCACCACCCCTTCATTTTTGCTAAATAACTTACCCAACCTGACACAATACGAAATTCGGGTGCGGGCACGAAGAACAGTTGGCAACATAACCTTATACTCCGATTGGACAACATCCGGCTCGGTCAACACATGGTTGGCCATTTGGCCAGGGGATACCGATGGCGATGGGCAAGTAGGTCCGGCAGACATCACGCGAATCACGAGTAGTACCATTTATGGAAAACGTACACCCTTCTCCGGAACACCCGTTTCCCTCACCTTGGTCTGGGAAAAATTCAGCGTTAATCCAGGAAGCACCGACCTCTCGGCGCTCAGGGCTGATGCAAACCGTGATGGCATTGTGGATGTATATGATATTTTTCCGGTTATTGCGAATTATGGCAGAAGCCTAGCTGGAAGCCAACAGACAAACACAATAGCCCGCATCATAGACAATCAGCAGGCTGGTCTGATTCGTCAGATAGAAGCAATGCTACTGAAAGACGCAGCCTCGACTGTGGTAGTAAACGATTTAAAAAACCTTCTCCAGACATGGGAAGCCGCTGCCCGTGAAGAAACAAAAGCGATTGTACCAACCACAACGGCGCTTTTGCCAAATTACCCAAACCCATTTTCCGAAGCCACCAACCTAAAGTGGCAATTGACCGAGGCATCATCCGTGAAAATTCGGATCATAGACGTGTTAGGGCGGGAGCAGGTATTGGTAAATAGCTCCTCTTACCCTATTGGTACTCACCAGATGACTTGGCAACCACAAAATCTGCCGTCGGGAACCTATTTTTTGGTATTCGAGGCCACAAATTACCGGGCTGTACGTCCAGTTCAAAAAGTACGCTAATGGCCTAACGTGCCTCCTTTTTCAACGACAGAAGCCCCCTCGCATAAGTGAGAGGGCTTTTCTTTGCCCGATTCGCAAAATTGAAATGTTTGATAGATAGCATTACATCCTTAACTTATACGGATTATACATTATCCACGATAATCGGACGATTTTTATGTTGTATCGTTTTCTTGTGCTGTTCCTGCTCATTGGCTTTGTTTCCGGATGTAAACAGGAAAAATATCCAAAGGCCGATCAGGATGAATCTGACCAATATTTCCGACAATCAGGCGATTTTGCCGGAAGCCATATTCTGGTATCGTACAAAGGGGCCGAGGGCGCAACTGCTACCCGTTCTAAAGAAGATGCCCGAAAAAACGCCAATGCCATTTTGAATTCCCTAAAAACAGACCCAAGCAAATTTGAGGACTTTGCCCAAAAAAACTCGGACGATAAAACTACTGCTGCAAGAAAAGGGGATTTGGGTTCTTGGCCTGTAGGTGCAATGGTACCCGATTTTGAGTTGGCGGTACGCCAAACGAGTATTGGCAAGGTTCACCCAAAGGTGGTTGAAACGCCTTTTGGCTTTCATATTATTCGCCGGAACTCTTTGCGCACCAAATTTGTAGGTGGAACAGCCATCTTACTCGGTTACAAAACACCTGAAACGCCTCAGTTTACCCGATCCAAAGAAGCAACAGAAGCACGTGCCGCCGAAATCAAAAAACAATTAAATGCCGGAAACTTCGATGCACTCGCTACGAAATTCAACGACTTCGAGAAAAAGGCTACATACTGGAAGCCTTTCACACGACTCGATCAAAACAACAGTGAAGAAATTATGCCCCTCTTCGAGTCGCTCAAATATGGCGAAGTAGGTGGGCCTATAGATTTAAAAGGTGTGATTGGTTTTTTCAAGCGCGAAAAAATGGTATTGGTAACGGCTGCACACTTGCTTATTTCTTGGAAGGGTGCAACACCCGTACCCGCAACCGGTGCAAACCCAACCATCCGAACAGTGAGCCGATCGAAAGACGAAGCCCGCACATTGGTGAACCAACTCCTTGCACAACTCCGCCAAAATCCCAACCAGTTTGAGGCGCTTGTTTCAACCAGCAGCGATGATGTAATTACCATGAAAACTGGTGGCCAACTGGGTACTTGGTTTCTGGGTGGTGGCCTACCCGCATTCGATGAGGTAATCAAGAAAGTACCAGAGGGGCAAGTATTTGCAACCCCCATCGAGACCGAATATGGATTTCATATCCTGCGACGGATGAAAGTTCCGGAAATGCTCTTTAAAGACTAACTACGCTTTGTTTGCTGTACCATGCTTGCCAGACTCCTTTTGGTTGTTGCCAAAGGGAGTTCTGTTTCTTTTACCCCCTTGATTAAGAAAGCATTAGACCAAGGCGGTTTATGCAAAAAGTATGAGCAGATGCCTTTCATTATGCTTAACTTAGGTTCTTTGAAAGCCTTTACACCCACCCAATTGTGCCTCTTAAACAAAATCGAGATATGGGAAAAGCCATCGTATCCTTCAACTCTGTTCCGGAAATGTTCTTCCGGCTTGCCGAACATTATGCCAACGCTCCTCAGCCTGCTTTGAGCTTCAAGAACAAGCAGAAGAAAACGTGGGAAGACATCAGTTGGCCGGAGTTGCGTGTAAACATTGAAGCCGTAGCCGCCTATTTGTACCATAAAGGCGTCCGAAAAGGCGACCGCGTGGCCATCCTTTCGGAAAACCGACCCGAGTGGGCCATTACCGACGCTGCTACACAACTACTGGGCGGGATCAATGTGTCTTTATATACCACCCTTCCAGCCTCCGAGGTGGCATACATCCTTAAAGATTCTGGTAGTAAGATTTTTCTGGTTTCCACAGGTATTCAGTTAAGAAAAGCAGAAGACGTTTTCGAGGATTGCCCAGAACTGGAGGAAGTCATTTCTATAGCAATTCCTAAAAAACCAATCGGGTATGTCTCGACATGGGCCGATGTGATTGCACAGGGCAAGACGCTATGGCCACAATACAGCAACGAAATAATGGCCATCATGCAGGGGCTTACCCCTGATGATGTTTCCGCCTTGATCTATACTTCCGGAACGACCGGAAATCCCAAAGGGGTCATGCTTTCACACGGAAATTTCTGTTCTCAGGTAGAAGCGTGTTTACCCAAAATCGAAATTATGGAAGGAGACCTTCATCTTTCGTTTTTACCACTCTCCCATTCTTTTGAACAAACAGCAGGGTATCATGCCCTTTTAGCCGCAGGCGGACGAGTGGCCTATGCCGAAAGCGTTGAGGCCGTCATCAATAACCTTTCAGAAGTACATCCCACGGTTCTGATCTCGGTACCACGTGTTTTTGAACGCGCCTACAACGTAATCATGAAAAATGTGGAGGAAGGTTCGCCAACCAAAAAGAAAATCTTCGCCTGGGCGTTGGCAACAGGCCAAAAAGTAGCCGATGCTCGTGGTGCAGGTAAAAAACCCAATCCGATATTGACTGCACAATATACATTAGCCACCAAACTGGTATTCTCCAAGATACACCAACGTTTTGGTGGACGGGTTCGTTTTGCCATTTCCGGTGGAGCAGCGCTTCCAGCAACAATTGGTAATTTCTTTAATGCCGCTGGTATTCCGGTTATTGAAGGCTATGGACTCACCGAAACCGCGCCCGTTCTGAGCATCAACCCGATGAATAGTCCACGATATGGCACCGTAGGGCACGTAATTCCAGGGGTTACTGTGGCCATTCAACGGCTCTCAGATAACAAAATTATCGGAGCGCTTACTGGAGAAGATTATCCCAGTAACCTCACAACCGAAGAAGGTGAAATCATTTGTAAAGGTCCCAATATCATGAAGGGGTATTGGAACAACGAAAAAGCCACCAACGAAGTCATTGATGCAGATGGCTGGTTCCATACGGGCGATGTAGGTAAGTTTGAAGAGGGTTACTTGCGCATTACCGACCGAATCAAGCACATGCTCGTATCCAAAGGCGGAAAAAACATTTATCCTGGCCCCATCGAAGACCGATTTAAGACCAACCAACTGGTAGATCAAATTATTGTCATTGGCGAAGCACGGGAATTCCTAACGGCATTGGTGGTTCCAAACATGGAAAATCTTTCTGCTTGGGCTAAGAGCAATGGCATTTCTGTAGAAAAGCCCTCTGACCTGATTGCCCACAAAATCGTCCTGGATGAGTTTACGAAGGTATTCCGTGAATACTCAAAAAAAGCCGCTTCACATGAAAAAATCCGGGACTTTCGCTTTATTGAAGAGCCGTTTAGTGTAGAAAACGGCATGATGACACCTACGCTAAAGTTGAAGCGAAAAATCATTGAGCAGCGTTATACCGACCTAATAGACCGAATGTATCTGGATGCATAAATCATCCACACAATAAAAGCCTCATGCGCCTTGTATGGGGCTTTTATTGTGGACAAAAAGGGATAACCATTGTAAAATGGATGCTAAGTCTGGAACCCCTTGGAAGCCTAAGGGTATTCGGAAGTTATTTTCCTTTAACCTAAACTACTTATGGACTATAGGGCGCTGGAAGGAGGGCTTCGCCGGATGCTGGATCGCCTCCATACCGAAGGAACTGCAACCAAGAATGCCGAAGCAGATGCCTTCTTGCGCGAAAACAATAATGCCAAACTACTGGGCATGTTGTTTGATCAGCGCATTTTAGCCGAGGTTGCCTTCATTGGACCCTTAAAGTTACACCAGCGCATGGGACATTTAGACATGCAAAAAATCGCTTATATGGCACCCAAAGCCTTCAACCATATTTTTGCGATGCGTCCAGCCGTCCATCGGTTTTCGAAGAAAATGGCAGAGACTACACAAAAAGTAGCCCATATCATTGCTACCGAATACGAAAATGATGCCGCCGCCATCTGGCAAGAAGCACCCGATTGGGACACGGTTACCAAAAGGCTTCGTAATTTACCCGGTTTTGGCGCTGAGAAGTGCATGAAATTCAGATATGTCTTACATTATTTTGGTGAAAGAACTTTTTAAAAACCGTAAGTTTGGCCGTTCGTCATACTTGTACTTTTGATTCCCCCCATCCTGAGTGACATCCTACGGTTTACATGTATAAGCAACCAGAAACTCCTCCTCCGTCTTTATGGAAGGCGTTCCGTTTGGGACTATTCCAAACAGGGGCTGCCCTTACCGATCTGCTAACCTCTGGAATTTGGAACCGTATCTTAATTTCTGACCTAAAAATGATGGCGTGGCCTGTTGCCTTGCTTTCTGCGCTTAAATATTTATTGGTTCCGATGACGCTTTGGATTGGACATTGGTCAGACACCAAGCCTATTTTCATGCGATATCGCCTACCGTATATCTTCATGGGCCGATTGCTGGTGATTGTGGGTCTATGTTTTCTACCACTCTCCGTCTCCCTGCTGTCCGAAGGAAACCCTTTGGGCTGGATTGTAGCGTTTCTTGCGATGTTGCTTTCGGGTATTGGGAGTACTGCTTCAGGGGCCCCCTTTTTGGCATTGGTGAACGACACGTTTCCATATCAGAAGCGTGGAATTGCTATTAGCATTGTCGAAACCTTTTTAATTGCCAGTTTTGCCATTTCACCACCCATTCTGGGTAAATTTTTGCCGTACTACCATTCTGCGGCCTTTACCAATCTAACCTATGGCGTTCTGATCATAGCTGGATGCCTTTGGTTGGCCGCCTTGTGGGGTGCCGAGAAACCTAATACCCGTCCGATTCACCCCAATCCCGAACTACAAATCCCAGTCTGGTTACGGATCCAGACAATATGGGCAGATCCGCATACTCGGCATTATGCCTTTTTTGTTGCGGCTTCGGCCTTTTTCGCTTTTATGCAGGATGCCATGCTGGAGCCTTTTGGTGGAGATGTTTTCGGGCTCGATGTAGGAACGACTACACGGTTTAATGCATGGTGGGGAATGGGTGTTTTACTGGCCATGATTAGCACGGCAATCCTTACTCGTAAATGGCCCCCTCACTACCACCTCAGCACCACCGCTATCGGGCTTGCGGCAATGGGTTTGATGATGAGCGTGATGGGATTGGTTGCTTTAATGCAACTAGAACGAATCTTGTATCCAGTATTGTTCCTATTTGGCCTTGGGTTTGGACTTTATGGAATTGGGGGGTATAACTTGTTGATTTTATTTAATACCGATGATAAAGCAGGAATATATCTTGCCCTTTGGACGGTAGTTCAGCTCTTGTCTCGTGGTGTTGGCATATTGACAGGAGGGATTATACGAGATTTGGGGTTTGCGATTTCTGGTAGCTATACCATCGCCTATGCCTTGCTTTTTGGTTTAGAAGCGCTGGGCTTATTTGCAGCCCTCTACCTGCTCCGAAAAGTGCAAGTGGAGCCATTCGTAAAACGCTAACCAAAGACCATTCCCCGTCCTCTCTTGTACTTTTTTTGAATCTGTATGCCCTAAGATTCAAGCACGAAAATACCCAAAAATGGCTTACTCTTCAGAAATGCCAGCCCAATCTAATATGTGACGAGGTACCATCGGTTCACCTTCAAAGTAAAGAGCAGGCTGATTGGCTGTTTTGGCCCAACGATGTAACCAAGAAATGCCCTGACGTCCCGAAAAGGTGTCTTCCGACAAATAGGCGGCGTCCTTCAACGCCACTTCGAACGGCACAAACGTGTATGTGAGCCGTCTAAACATCTGTAATAGGGCGTCCATGTGGTCTGCGTTTAAGGCGTTCGCATGAAGAAGAAGGATCTGTGGGATGGCACGTCCAAACATTTTACGAGCCATCTCTTCAAAATAGAGGGTTTTCGCTTCCATGTAGCGGATATAATCAGTAGCTATTTTTCGCATGGCTACGGAGTCCCGCTCTTGCATACGGCGGTGGTACGCATGAGCAAATATCCACTCACCGTTATCAATCGTTACGGGCGCCTCGATGTACCCATTGTTTTTCAGATATGTGGTCAGTGCAACCACCTTTTCTGGCGTATTACCACGATGCAAATATGGATGACGAAAAAAACGATAGGGGCGGTTAACTGCTTCTGCAAGTGGCCGAGAGATGATTTCTCCTTTCTGAATATCGGCGATAAAAGCAGCTGTGGTCATATTGTTATAATCTACATGCGAGAACGTATGGTTGCCCAACTCCAAGCCAGCCGAAAGCCATTTTTGGAGGAGTGAGACCCTTTCCGGCAATAAAATACTTTTTTCATACAACTTGTTCTCATTCACAAATCCAATGGCAGGCACCTGATTCTCGGCCAAACACTGAACAAGACGATCGGTCATATCCCGCATCAGATCGGGGTCGTAGATTCGGGTAAGAGGCAAGTCATCCAGCGTAATAACCAGTTGTTTTTGAGCCACCACAGGTACGGCAATCCCCAATAGCAGCCAGACCAAAATTATTTTCCACATTTGTTTCGAGCTTTGTTACAGATATGACGCCTGTAAAATGGATATCGTTACCTCAAAACAGCACCAGAAACCGTATATTTTTTCTTGATACCAATCCATTCCTGTGCGGGTTTTGCCTATACAAATTACCAAAGGCTTTGCATGGAATATTTCTTAGTTTTCATGTACCACCATTGTTCCTTCTAACATTCCCTAAATGCCATGAACCGTCGTCAGTTTCTTGTACAAAGTGCGGCTTCCGCTTGTATTTTACCTTTTGCAGGATGGCAAACCGCCTTCATCCCAAAAAGAAAAGAAGTCATTATTCTGGGCGCCGGACTTTCTGGTCTATATGCAGCATTATTGTTACAAGAGTCAGGATATACCGTCACGGTTTTAGAAGGCAAAGACAGGATCGGTGGCAAGGTATTTACGCTGAATCACTTAACAGGGAAGCCAGAAGGCGGTGGATGGACTATTGGCGATCATTATGCACGATTTCGGAGCCTTGTAGAACGGTTTAAACTTAATCTGTTGGAATTACCTGTAGTTGCAGGACCTCCCGGAACGCTGTTCTTTGTGAACGGGCAACGGGTTGCATTACGAGACTGGTCTATGGCCAAACCCAATCAACTTTCCGATGGAGAACGGCAAACCCCGCCACCTGCCTTATTGGGCAAATTCATCCGATCACATAACCCACTACAACATGCACGTGACTGGTTCGACAACCCACATCCCGACTTAGATATCTCGATAGAAACATTTTTACGCAAACAAAAGGCCTCCAAAGAAGCCCTCCGATTGATGCGTGTGGCCCCTAATACGAATGACCTTCATAAAACTTCGCTCTTGTGGGCCATGAGAGATGACGAACGTAGGAAACGCCATTCGGGGGACCGATTTTACCGGATAGAAGGAGGGAATAGCCGATTAATCAGCGCCCTTGCTACCTCATTGAACCATCCGGTTATGTTGAATAAAATCGTTCAAAAAATTCAACAGTCGGAGGGCAAGGTATCCATCACCTGTACAGATGGCTCGGTAGCGAAGGCCGATTATATCATCTCGACGTTGCCCTTCTCGGTTATGCGTGGTTTAGATATAAAGCCTGTACCACCTGTTTTGCAAGCAGAAGCCATTCAACATTTACCCTATACTGCCATTACCCAAGTTTATCTTCAGGTCGAACAACCATTCTGGGCCGATGATGACTTTCCGGTAGCCATGTGGACAGACACGGCCATCGAACGGGTTTTGCCCATTACGAACGAAAAAGGACAAATTAGTATGTTGGTGGTTTGGATGGATGGTAAAAACGCGCTGGCCTTTGATAAACTTCAACCGGAAAAACAATCCAGACAGGTAATAGATACCATTGGTGCGATACGGCCTGCCACACGCGATGCACTTACGGTCGTCCATACACAAAGGTGGGCACGTAACCCGTTCTCATTGGGGGCCTATTCCCATTTTGCGCCAGGGCAAATAACCCGTTTTGCCCGCCATATAGCCCAACCTATTGGTGCCCTGCACCTTGCCGGAGAACATACAGCCATCGAAAGTCCCGGAATGGAGGGGGCTTTAGAGTCAGCTGAGCGGGTTGTAAGAGAACTAATGAATGCAGGCTAACTCATAATCGCCAAATCAGGATTAACGCAAATGTGAAGAATATCAATCTTTAATACAGGTTTATAAACTCTGTGTAGGGCAAAAGTATCTCTATTGAAGACATCATCCCATCACCAACCATTGATGTAACTCCATGCAGACCCCAATACAAACACCCGAACCAGAACAAATCGGCGACTTTCCTTATCGCACATTTTTAATAGATCCAGCGGCCCATAAACCAAGGCCAAACGTAGTAGTAACCCGAAAGCCATACCCCACTTCGGCCCCGAATCTCAAAACCCATCTTCGCTATTTGGCGTTGATGGTGGTTGGTGGTGTATTTTTATGTATGATCATTTTACCCGGAATTGTGGTGAAAATATTCGCTTCTCTTGGGGTAGTTTTTGCGGGGATGGCTATCGGGATCGTTTCTTTGGTCACGTCCCAGATGTACCAGATGCGCCAGACCTACGACGCCTATCAGCCTACACACATCGAAGAAAAAACCCTTGCGATGTTGGCGGGCCTTAAATAAGCGTTATAGAAGCGTTTTCGGCTAATCCACATGGTTTTTAGTTTGGATTCATCGCTGGATCGTCCTATTTTTGCGCTCTGTTGTATCTGAACTCCACACAACCATGCAATATCAGGCTGCCTCTGGCTTTTATTTGAACCGCAAAGCCTATTTCATGCGCCTTCTCCGGATTGGAAGTGTTTTGCTTGTTACGCTGATTGCTGTTACGGCAATTGCACCTCATGTCTTTGTATCACTCCTGATGTTCATCACTTCGGGAGTACTGTTTTTTGCTTTGTCCATTTTTTTCCGTTCGCGAGACATGGCACATCTCGAGGTTTTCAGAAATCCGGAAGGGCAATGTGAGTTAAATTTTAATGCATTGGATTTTTCCGTTGCCAATCCAAGTGTGGTGTATTTTGGGATTTCGGACATGCCAGACGGGAAACGTTTTTTGTGTTTAGGTATCCCATCCGGAACCCGCATGGCCATCTTGGAAGAAGAAGTAATGACGGATACACAACTCCCCGATGTACCCAAGTTCGAACTTCCCCATTCGACAACTGGCAAACCCCTGACCTTCCAGAGTCGGACTCCCTATCCAGGCGACTTGCGTGAAGCCGCTTTGACCCTTGGTTTTATCTAAATTCTTTTTCTATGCCCTTAGTGACAATAACCGGCGCCAGTCAGGGACTTGGAGCAGCCATTGCGTATGCCTTTGCGCAAGAACCCAATGCCAAGTTGGCTTTATTGGCACGTAACAAATTAAGATTAGATGCGGTTGCCGAAGACTGCCGGGCACTTGGGTGTGAAGCCGAAGCAATTGCCTGCGACGTGACGAATGAGGCAGAGGTACAAAAAGCAGCGCGATTTGTTTTGCAAAGATGGGGAGCAACCGATATTTTAGTCAATAATGCTGGATTATTCTTACCCGGCCCCCTATTAGAAACTTCTTCCAAAGACTTTGAGCAACAAATCCTGGTTAATCTGACCAGCGCATTTTATGTAACACAAGCCTTTTTACCTGCCATGCAAGCCCAAAAACAGGGGCACCTTTTTTTTATGGCCTCTATCGCATCTTTGAAGGCATATTCGGGTGGAGGAGCGTACACCGCTGCCAAACATGGGCTCTTGGGACTGGCGCGGGCGTTCAGAGAAGAGGTCAAACCCACAGGTATAAGGGTTACAACGCTCATGCCGGGCGCTACCCTAACACCAAGTTGGGACGGGGTGGATTTGCCCGAAGAGCGGTTTATGCGCCCCGAAGACATTGCCCAAACAATACGCGACATATGGCATCTATCTGACCGTTCAGTGGTCGAAGAAGTCGTCCTCCGGCCTCAGTTGGGCGATATTTAAACACAGTTCTTCCCTGTTTTAAGGCCCACTAAAAATTTACAACCTCATAATGTATAACTGGTTGTCGTCTTAAATTCCTTGTATAAGACCCATCAGAATACGTTTTTATGACCACGAGAAACAGTCATAAGCCTTATCAATAAAATATAATCCAATTTTTTCAGTATTAAATACGTCATCCTAACGCGATGTACCAAAAAAGTTAATGGTACATTTTG
>ERZ761607.1394-NODE-1394-length-30499-cov-5.927046_pt1 | contig 30499 bp, 25 predicted proteins | sample MGYA00511164_ERZ761607 | MGnify/ENA primary metagenome ERZ761607 (study PRJEB28899, sample SAMN02445080) | bioreactor sludge metagenome | biome: EBPR sludge | place: Australia: Brisbane, Thorneside Wastewater Treatment Plant | collected 2011-06-22 ... | reverse complement strand
GGTGGTGACGGTGGAAGCCGACGGCGGATGGCCGCGCTGGCGCTGGCTGGGCGCCCTGGGCGACGCCTCCTACGCTCTTTATTTGACCCACACCCTGGCCATCGGAGCCCTGGCGATGACGCTGGGCGCCTGGAACGCGCCGCTGTTCATCCCCATGGCCGTCGCCCTGGCCGTCCTCGTGGGCCTGCTGACGCACTGGTTTGTCGAGAAACCCCTGCTGGTGACCCTGCGTCAGCGCCTTGCGTGACGCGCCGGAGCGTTCGCATACTCGCTGCCGGGACCGCGCGTCAGACGCGGCGTGGGTGAGGAGACATCGGATGAGGCGGATCGCGCTGGCGGCTGCGTTGGCGGCTGCGACCCTGCTTGCGGGCTGTGGCGGCGGAACGGCGGATATCGACGGCAAGCGCATCGCCGCGGCCGATGACAATCCTGGCGAATGGGTCACCCACGGCCGAACCTACGGCGAGCAGCGCTTCAGCCCGCTTGAGAAGGTCAGCACCACGACGGTCAAGGACCTCGGTCTGGCCTGGAGCTACGACCTGCCGGAGAACCGGGGTGTCGAGGCCACCCCGCTGGTCGCCGACGGCGTCATGTACACGACCTCGTCCTGGTCGATCGTCCGCGCCTTCGACGCGAAGACCGGCGCGCTGAAATGGGAGTACGATCCGCAGGTGCCGCGCAAGACGGGCGTGAAGGCCTGCTGCGACAGCGTCAACCGCGGCGTCGCCCTGTGGCAGGGCCGGGTCTATGTCGGCACGCTCGACGGCCGCCTGGAAGCCCTGGACGCGAAGACCGGCAAGAAGGTCTGGTCGGTCGTCACCGTCGACCAGGACAAGCCCTACACGATCACCGGCGCGCCCCGCATCATCAAGGGCAAGGTCCTGATCGGCAACGGCGGCGCCGAGCTGGGCGTGCGCGGCTATCTGTCGGCCTACGATGCGAAGACCGGCAAGATGCTGTGGCGCTTCTACACGGTGCCGGGCAAGGAGCCGACGGACGGCGCCGCGTCCGATGACGCGATGAAGATCGCCCGCCCGACCTGGAACGGCGAATTCTGGAAGCAGGGCGCCGGCGGCACGGTCTGGGACTCCATGGCCTACGACCCTGACCTCGACCTGCTCTACATCGGCGTCGGCAACGGCTCGCCCTGGAACCGCGACATCCGCTCGCCCGGCGGCGGCGACAACCTGTTCCTGTCCTCGATCGTGGCGCTCAAGCCCGACACCGGCAAGTACGTCTGGCACTACCAGACGACGCCGGGCGAGAGCTGGGACTACACCGCCACACAGCACATCATCCTGGCGGACATGACCATCGGCGGGCAGCCGCGGAAGGTCCTGCTGCAGGCCCCGAAGAACGGCTTCTTCTACGTGATCGACCGGGCGACCGGGAAGCTGATCTCGGCGAAGAACTATGTGCCCCAGACCTGGGCGACCGGGGTCGACATGAAGACCGGCCGGCCGGTCGAGACCCCGAACGCCCGCTACGGTTCGGGCATGAACCTCGGCATGCCCGGCCCGCTGGGCGGCCACAACTGGATGCCGATGGCGTTCAGCCCCAAGACCGGCCTCGTCTACATCCCGGCCCAGGAGATTCCGTTCCCCTACATGCAGCCGGGCGGCGCCAACGCCAACTTCCGCTATCAGCCGGGCGCCTGGAACGTCGGCGTCGATGTGCTGATCGCCGGCCTGCCGGACGACGAGGCTAGCCTCAAGGCGATCCGCGCCAGCCTGAAGGGCCGCCTGATCGCCTGGGATCCGGTGACCCAGACCGAGAAGTGGAGCGTGCCGCACGGCGGCCCGTGGAACGGCGGCGTGCTGGCCACGGCCGGCGGCCTGGTGTTCCAGGGGTCGGCGACCGGCGAGTTCGCGGCCTACGACGCCTCGACCGGGGGCAAGCTGTGGTCGTTCGACACCCAGTCGGGGATCGTCGCGCCGCCGATGACCTACGAGATCGACGGCGAACAGTATGTGGCCTTGATGGCCGGCTGGGGCGGCGGCTTCGCCCTGACTGCCGGGGCCGGCGCCGACCCCCGCTCCGAGGGCCCGCGCCGCGTGCTGGTCTTCAAGCTGGGCGGCAAGAAGACCCTGCCGCCGCGGCCGGTCTCGACCCGGGAGTTCCCGGACCTGCCGCCGGTCACGGCCACGCCGCAGCAGATCGCGGCCGGCAAGGCGACCTTCGCCAACTACTGCTCGGTCTGCCACGGCGCCAGCGCGGTGTCGGACTTCTCGATCCCCGACCTGCGCTTCTCGCCGGTCACCACCGATGCGGCGGCCTTCAAGGGCGTGGTCATCGACGGCGACCGGGTCGAGAACGGCATGGTCTCGTTCAAGGCCTACATGAACGCGGCCCAGGCCGAGGAGGTGCGCCAGTACATCCTGTCGCTGGCGACGGCCCAGAAGGCGCGGATGGCGGCGGCGAAACCCGCGAAGTAGAAGCGGGGGATGCTCTTCTTCCCCGTCGACACGCCGCCGCCCGCCGTCGCTCCGCCCGGCGAGACCAGGCCGCACGATGTGGTCTGCTGGGGCGACGGGGCGCGCGTCTTCGAATGCGAGACCCAGATCCGGCGGACGTCGGACCTGGATCGACCATCGCCGGTGACGGTTGATGGCGTGGTCGTCACGGCCGCGCGTCTGTCGCCGGCGCCGGGCGACGCCGCCTTCGGAGTGGTGACGGTGGCGGGCGACACTTTCGGGGCGTCGCCGCGCGTCGACGAGACTCTGACGCTGGTCCCCGGCGTCCAGCTGTTCCGGCGCAACTCCAGCGTCGCGGCCAACCCGACGACCCAGGGGATGACTGTCCGGGCCATCGCCGGCTCGGGCGCGGGCCGGGCGCTCGTCACCCTCGACGGCGTGCCGCAGAATGACCCGTTCGGCGGCTGGGTGCTGTGGTCGGGCCTGCCGCCGGCCTCGATCGAGGGTGCGCTGGTGGTGCGCGGCGCGGGAGCGGGGCCGTATGGCGCCGGCGCTCTGACCGGCACGGTCCAGTTGCTCGAGCGCACCCGCGTGCCCGAACGCGGGGAGTACGAGGCCTTTATCGGCGAGCACGGCCTGCGTGGCGGCCAGTTCGCGCTGGCGAGCCACGACGTCTTCGTCACCGGCGCCGCGCAGGCGAGCGACGGCTGGATTCCGGTCGGTCCCGGGCGTGGCGCGGCCGACACGCCATTGGCTTTCGAGGCGTCCAGTCTGGCGATCCGCTGGTCGCCCGCCCTCGACAGCGGCGATCTGTCCGTGCGGGTGGCCGGCTATCGCGAGGCGCGCGACAGCGGCCTCGACGGCGCGGCGTCCCGCGCGACCGGCCTCTCGGCGTCAGCGACCTGGACAGGGTCTTCACCCGGCATCGGCAACGCATGGCGGCTGCAGGCCTGGGCGCGGACGTCCGACTTCGAGAACAGCGCCGTCGCGGTCGGCGCCGGCCGCGCCTTCACCACGCCGGCCAGCCAGCAGTTCGGCACGCCGGCTCTGGGTTTAGGCTTCAACGCCGCTCTCCGTCATGCCGCGGGCGACGGGGGCTGGGAGGCCGGCTTCGACGCCCGCTGGTACGACGGCGAGACGCGAGAGCGCTTTCGCTACATGGCCGGCGCCTTCACGCGCGGCCGGGTGGCGGGCGGCTCGCAGTCGGTCGTGGGCGTCTATGGCGAGGCCTGGCGCGAGGCGGGGCCCTGGCTGCTGACCGGCGGCGTCCGCCTTGATCGCTGGGCGAGCACCGATGGCGCGCGGGTCGAACGCGACCTGGCGACATCGGCCACGACCCTGGACTTCCGGCCGCGCGACGCCGACGGCTGGCGGCCGACGGCCCGCGCGGGCTTTCATCGTACGATCGGCGACGTCCACGTCCGGGGCGCCGGCTACGCGGGCTTCCGGGTCCCGACCCTCAACGAGCTGCATCGACCGTTCCGGGTCGGAAACGACGTCACCGAGGCCAACGCGGGCCTCGAACCCGAAGTCCTCTACGGCGCCGAGTTCGGCCTCGGCGGCGAGCAGCCGTTCGACTGGTCGGTGACGGCCTTCGCCAACCGGCTGGAGGGGGCGGTGACCAACGTCACCATCGGCTTCGGTCCCGGCGTCTTTCCGGTCGCGGGCTTCATTCCGGCGGGCGGCGTGCTGCGCCAGCGTCAGAACGCCGGCGACATCGACGCCTGGGGCGTGGAGGCCGAACTCGATTGGCGGGTGACCGACTCCCTCGACCTGCGTCTCGCCGGCGCCTGGACCCAGGCCGAGGTGGATGGCGGCTCGGCGGCCCCGCAGCTGACCGGCCTGCGCCCGGCCCAGACTCCGGAAGTCGCCATGAGCGCCGAGGCCAGGTGGGAGCCGATCGAGCCGCTGATGCTGCGTTTCACGGTCCGCCACGAGGGCGAGCGGTGGGATGACGACCTCAACACCCGCCGGCTGTCGGCGGCCACGACCCTGGATATGCGCGCCGACTGGTCGGTGACGAACAGGACCGTCCTCTATCTGGCCGTCGAGAACTTCGCCGACGCCGAGGTCGAGACCGCCCAGACCGGCGACGGGATCGAGAGCTTCGACCAACCGAGGACGGTGCGGATCGGGCTGATCTGGCGGCCGTAGGAAGGACCGAAAGGCGAGACTCTGGAGACCTATACTCCAGAGACAAACGGAGACATTCGGCCCCAAGGCGAGACATTCCGTCCGCCATTCGGTCCACCCCTCCCGCGGCGCCGTCAGACTGTCGGCATGCGAGGGATGGAACACGGTGATCGGCGACCGCGCGGCCAAGCCCGGCAAGGAGTTGGCGGAGTGCGACGCGCGCGGTTGCGCCTGGCCCTTTGGGCGGACACGCCGCCGGCTGAGGTGGTCTATCCTCCTGTCGGGGCGCACAACAGCGCGCAGGCCAGGGCGACAGAGACTTCGGGGACACTTCAGCAACCGCTTTCGTGTCGCGGCCGCTTAACGATCGTCGAGCTGTTCAGCGATCAGCTTCAGCGCCGTGTCCAGGCAGGCGAGCCGCACCGCCGCCCGTCCGATATCCCCCAGCCGCTCGCGCCGCGACAGGGTCGGCGCCCCATGGCGCGCGCAGGCGAGGTAGACCAGGCCGGCTTCGCCTTCGCCGCCCGGCGGGCTCTCCGTGTAGCCGGTGATCGACACGGCGACGTCGGCCTTCGAATGGGCCAGAGCCCCCTCGGCCATGGCCCGCGCCGCCGCTTCCGATACCGCGCCCTCGCAGGCCAGAAGTCTGTCGGCGACCCCCAGCATCTCCCGCTTGGCCTCGTCGGTGTAGACCACGAAGCCGCGCTCGAAGGCGTGACTGCAGCCGGGGATGTCCGTCAGCAACGAGGCCAGCAAACCGCCCGTGCAGCTCTCGGCGGTCGCGAGAGTCAGCTGACGTTCGCAGGCCGCCTCAAGAACGGCCCGCGCCAGCCGATCGACGGCGTCGGGCAGGGCGGGGGCGAGGGCTTGCGTCGCGGTCATGGCATGTCTCCGGCGAGGAAATCCGCGGCGGGCGGACGAAGTTCCAGCTCCGCCCTTGACCCGCCCGCGACGGTCGCCGATTGCGGGCGCATGGCGATAGCGAGGGGCGAGAGGGTGACGGTGGCCGGCGCGGGCGCGCTTGGCCTCTGCGTCGCCCTCGAACTCGCGCGGCGCGGCGCGGCGGTCACCGTCTGTGATCCCGCTTCGCCCGGCGACAACGCGTCCGGCGTCGCGGCCGGCATGCTGGCGCCGGTGTTCGAGGCCGTCACTGACCCGGGGGCGGCCGATCACCTGTCCCTGCTGCGCGAGGCGCGCGACGCTTGGCCGGGCTTCGCCCCGGTCGCCATCGACCGCTCGGGGGCCGTCTGGCGGGGTGCGGACCCGGCGCGGATCGAGCAGCGACTGGATCTGCTCGGCGCGCGGTGGCGGCGGACGGGCGAGGGACCGGCCACCGAGGAGGATTGGCGTCTCGACCCAGGGGCGGCCATGACCATCCTCTACGCCCAGGCCGAGCGGGCCGGCGTGCGGTTCGAGCCGCGAACGACGGGGGCGGACGAGCCGGGCGTCGTCGTGGTCGCCACCGGGGCGGGCGGCGCCGGCCTGGCGCCGGAGCTGACCCGGCTCACGCCGATCAAGGGACATATCCTGCGGGTCGCCGGCGGCCCGGCGAGCGGCCCGGTGCTGCGCGGCGAGGGCGTCTACCTCTGTCCGGACCCGGCGGCCGCCATCCTGGGCGCGACGATGGAGTCGGGGGTCGCCGACACCCGGGTCGACCCGGAGCAGGTGGCCGGTCTCCAGGCGCGCGGCGAGGCCCTCTGGCCCGGCATTGCGCGGTTGCGGGCCCGGGCGGAGGCCGGCGTGCGCGCCGCCACGCCCGACGGCCTGCCGATGGTCGGCTGGAGCGCGGCGCCGAACCGCCTCCTGGCCGTCGGCGCCCGCCGCAATGGTTGGCTGCTGGCTCCGCTTGTGGCCCGCACGGTCGCGGCGTATCTCGCGGGCGATGATCCAGGACCACACGCCGCGCGGCTCGACCCGCGCCGGTTCGAACGCACCTAGGGGGACCCGCATGAGCAGCTTCTGGCCGACTGAAGAACAGGAAGCGATCCGGGAGGCCGTGGGCCGAATCTGCGCCGACTTCGACGACGAGTACTGGCGCAAGACCGACGAGACCGGCGACTTCCCCGAAGCCTTCGCCAAGGCCATGGCCGACGGCGGCTGGCTGGGCGTCGCCATGCCCGAGGCGTTCGGCGGCGCGGGCCTGGGCCTGACCGAGGCCTGCCACGTCATGCAGACCGTGGCGGAGTCCGGCGCGGGCTTCTCCGGCGCCAGCGCCATTCACCTGAACATCTTCGGCCTAATGCCGGTGGTGAAGTTCGGCACGCTTGAACAGAAGCAACGCCACCTGCCACGCATCATCGCCGGCGAGGACAAGGCCTGTTTCGCGGTCACCGAACCCAACAGCGGGCTGGACACCTCGAGCCTGGAGACCCGGGCCGAAAAGAGCGGAAACGGCTACCGGATCACCGGCCGCAAGATCTGGACGACCATGGCCCAGCGGGCCAACAAGATCCTGATCATCGCCCGCACGACGCCCAAGGATCAGGTCGCCAAGCCGATGCAGGGCCTGAGCCTGTTCTACACCGACTTCGACCGGGCCCGGATCGACGCCAAGCCGATCCCGAAGATGGGCCGCAAGGCGGTCGAATGTAACATGCTCTTCATCGAGGACCTGCAGGTCCCCGCCGAGGATCTGGTCGGCGAGGAGGGCAAGGGCTTCCAGTACCTGCTGGCGGGCCTGAACCCGGAACGCACCCTGTTCGGCGTCGAAGCGGTGGGCCTTGGCCGGGCGGCGCTGCGCAAGGCGGCGGCCTATGCCAACGAGCGGGTCGTGTTCGGCCGTCCGATCGGTCAGAATCAGGGCGTGCAGCACCCTCTGGCGAAGGCCTGGGCCGAGCTTGAGGCGGCCAACCTGCTGGGGTTCAAGGCCGCCGCCCTGTTCGACGCCGGCCGCGAATGCGGCGCCGAGGCCAACGCCGCCAAGTACCTGGGCGGCGAGGCGGGCTTCCGGGCCTGCGAGTCCGCGGTTCTGGCGCATGGCGGCATGGGCTACGCCAAGGAATACGACGTCGAACGCTACCTTCGGGAAGCCATGATCGCCCGCATCGCGCCGGTCAGCCGCGAGATGATCCTCAACTTCATCGGCGAGAAGGTCCTGGGCCTTCCGAAGAGCTACTGAGGTGGGGTGGGGACACGCACTGACGCGCATGTCCCCGACCGGCCTACCCGGCGCTGTCGGCGGCGTCGAAGCGGATGGGGATCTTCACCACCGCGCCGTCGACGGGCTTGCCGTCGACCAGCTGCGGTTTCATCCGGAAGAACGGCGCCAGCTTGAGGGCCGCCTTGCCAAAGCCCATGTTCGACGGTGTCTCCTTGATCACCTCGCAGCCGCCGACCGCGCCATTGGCGGCGACCAGGCAGGCGAGGGTGGCCGAACCGCTGACGCCCAGCGCCTCGGCGCGGTCCGGGAAGTAGCGCGCGAACTCCCTCGGCCCGGGCATCCTGACCCAGTCGGGCCGAACGACGACGGGCGGCTGGACGGGCTCGATGCCCTCTCCGAGCGATGGACCAAGGATCGGGTCGAGCTTGGTGATCGGACCGATCGGCTGGACCTTGTCGGTGTTGTCGACCGGCTGGATCGGCAGGGTGTCGACATAGTCCGGAACCGTGGTCGTCGTGGGATTGTGGATCGGCGGGGTGGCGGCCGGCTTGACCTGGGGGTCAACGGCGACGGGGGTCTTGCGCGGGATGAACACGGGATCGACCAGCGGCGGATCCTCGTAAGCCTCGGCCGGCGGAACGGTGAACTGCTTGTAGGCGAGGTACCCGCCCAGAGCGACGTGGACCGCGACGGACAGGCCGAGCGCGACGACCGTGGCGGGGGAGAGCGGCTTGCGACGCTCCCCTCCGTCGAATGGCGACGAGACAGCGTGAGCAACCATGGCGACCCTCCCTGGGCCTCTTGTTGTGGTCGACCAAAGCGTCTCGCTGAAATGGCGTTTCAGCAATCAATTTCCGTTTCTGAGAAGCATTTTCATCATACGTTCGTTTTGGACGGCCGTTCGCGGGCCAACGTGGTTAATCGCGGCTTAACCATAAGCGGCGATCAACAAGCATGGCGGTTGAAGGAATCCGTGGGGTCGTTGAAGCGGCCATCCAGCGCGCGTCCCAGGCGACGGGCGTGGACTTCTCCTTCCTGATGCGCACGGCCAATCGCGAAAGCGGCTACAATCCGCGCGCCAAGGCCCCGACCTCGTCGGCGGCGGGCCTCTTCCAGTTCGTCGAGCAAACCTGGCTGGCGACCCTCAAGAAGCACGGCTCCAAGTATGGCTACGCCCGGTATGCCGACCTGATCGTCCAGGGTTCGGACGGCCGGTATCGCGTCAATGGCGCGGAGGCGCGCGAGGCGGTGATGAATCTCCGCTTCGATCCTCACGCCGCCTCGCTGATGGTCGGCGAGATGACGTCCGACAATGCCTCCTACCTGGCCGGGCGGATCGGTCGTCGGCCAACGGCGGGCGAGCTCTATGCCGCTCACTTTCTGGGGCCCCAGGGGGCGGCGCGGCTGATCCAGGCGGTGAACACCAACCCCGCCGCCTCGGCCGCCGCCTATTTCCCGGAGGCCGCCCAGGCCAACCGCTCGATCTTCTACCGGGACGGACGCGGCCTGTCGGTGTCGGAAGTCTACGCCAACCTGACCCGCACGACGGGCCAAGGCGGCGGCGTCAGCCCCCGCGCTCCGGCCGCGCCGTCGGGCTTCGTCGAGTACGCCTCCGCCCGTCGCGCCGACCAGACGGCGCGCCAGCAGCAGGACGCCCTGGTCGAGTTCATCCTGCGCGGTCCGCAGGGCAGTGACCCGGCCCTCGGTTCCGGCGCCAGCGGCGGCCGAAACATCGGCTCGACCCTGCTGACCTCGGAAATGCTGCGGGTCCTGTCGGACGCTCGCAAGGACCGTTAGGCGACAGCGCCCGACGCCTTCAGCGCCGCGATCTCCGCGGCGCCGTAGCCCAGTTCCGCCAGCACCTGTCCCGTGTGCTGGCCCAGGTCGGGCGCCGGACCCTTGGGGCCGTCGTCGTAGCCTTCGAAGCGCGCCGGCCCAGCCGGCGCCCGGCGGGCGCCGCCCTGGCCGTCTGGCGTGTCGACGAAACAGCCCGCCGCCTCGGCTTGAGGGTCGTCCACCAGGTCGCGCGGCATCTGGTAGGGCGCCCAGGTCACGTCCTCGGCGTCGAGGCGGGCGGCGGCCTCTTCGTAGGTCATGGCCGCGAACGCCGCGTCCATGATGGTGACCAGGGCTTCGGTGTTCTGGCGGCGCGCGCGACCGGTGGCGAAGCGCGGATCCTCGACCAGTTCGGGGTGGCCGACCGCGGCGGCGATCTGGGGCCAATCGGTGTCGCCGGTGCGGACCAGCAAGCAGATCCAGCGATCGTCCGAGGTCTTGAAGAAGTTGGCCAGCGGCTGCACCGCTTGATGCCGGGGCCGGGTCGAGGCCAGCTTTCCGAAGCGCAGCTGGATCGCCATGTCCGAGCCGATCGAATAGACGCCGGTCCTCAGCAGCGAGGTCTCGACCAACCGACCCACGCCCGTGCCGTTGCGTTCGTACACCGCCGCGAGGATCGCCGAGACCGTCGCCAGCGAGGTGATGTGGTCGCCCATGGCGGTCCGGATCGGAAAGGGCTCCACGCCCTTGGGAGCCGTCAAGGCGCCGACGCCGGAGCGCGACCAGAAGGCGGCGACGTCCATGCCCGCCCGATCGGCGTCCGGTCCCTGCAGGCCATAGCCGGTCAGGCTGCAGTAGACGAGACGCGGGAAGGCGGCGTGCAGGGTCTCCCAGTCCATGCCGGACCGCTTCAGCGCCCCTGGCCGCACATTGGTCAGGAAGACGTCGGCGCCGGCGATCAGTCGGAGCGCCGCCTCGCGGCCGTCGGCGGTGGAGGTGTCGACCACCACGCCGCGCTTGCCGCGGTTGTCGAGTTCGAAGACCGGATTGCCGTACTCGCCGACGGTGATGCCATCGAAGAACCGGCGCATCGGGTCGCCGCGCGGCGGCTCGATCTTGACCACGTCCGCCCCCCAGTCGGCCATGATCCCGCCGGCCCCGGGCGCGGCGATGTAGGTGGCCAGCTCGACGACTTTCAGGCCCTTCAGCACGCCCGCTTCTCCCGCTTGTTTCCAGAGGTCGCGGGCATCATGGCCGGGCGGCCGGGGCGGGGAAAGGGTCTTACGCGGCGGAACGCGCGGCGTCGGCCCCGGCGCGGACCCTGGCGGCGGCGTCGGCCACGGCGCGGGCGACGCCGGCCACGGTGACCGGCTTGCGCAGGACGGTGTCGGCGCCGGCGTCGAGGCATTCGCGCGCCTCCTCGGCGTCGCCGCCGATGACCGCGATGATCGGCGCTGTTGCGATGGGTCCGTCCAGGGCGCGGATCGCGGTGGCGGTCTGCGGGCCGTCCATCTGCGGCATACGGCCGTCAAGCATCAGCAGGTCGAACTCGGCCAGGCGCGCCAGCTCAAAGGCGCGCTTGCCGTTGTGGGCGTGAACGACCTGGTGGCCGAGTTGTTCGAGGATGGCGCGCAGCATGGCGGCGTTCAGCGCGTCGTCCTCCGCCACCAGCACGCGGAGCGGCCGACCGCTGGGCGTGGTGGGGACGACCATGGCGGTATCGACGGGGGCGTCGTCCTCGACCTCGGCATCGGGGGTCCAGGGGAGCTCGAGCGTGAAGCAACTGCCGACGCCGAGCGCGCTCTGGCCGTGCAGGGCGCCGTCCATCAGCGTGGCGAGTTGGCGGGCTAGCGACAGACCGAGGCCGGCGCCGGGAACGCCGGCGCCTGTGCGCTCGATGCGGCGGAAGGGCTCGAAGGCGTGCTCCAGCTCCTCGGCGGACAGGCCGGGTCCGGTGTCGGCCACGGCGATGGCCACCCGGTCGCCGTCGCGCAGCTCGACCCGGGCCTCGACGCGCCCGCGGACGGTGTACTTCACGGCGTTGCCGATCAGGTTGGACAGCACCTGGCGGGCGCGGGTGGCGTCCGCCACGACGGCGCCGCGGACATTGGTCTCAAGGGCCGGATCCACGTGGATGGCCAGCTCCACGCCCTTCACCGCCGCATGCGGGCGGTTGAGCAGCACCAGGTCGCGGGTCAGGCGCACCGGATCGAAGGGCTCGCGTTCGAGATTGAGGCGGCCGGCCCCGGCGGTTTCCGAATCGAGGGTGGCGTTGAGCACCGAGACCAGGTCGTTGGCGGCGTCGAGGGCGGCGGCCAGCTGTTCTCGCGACGGCGCGGCGCGACCGCCCTGGCCCACGGCCGCGGCCAGCACATGGGTGACACCGGTCAGGCCGTTGCGGATCTCATGGCTGAGGGTGGCGACGATGTCCGATTTCGACCGCGCCAGTTTCTCGGCCTTCTCCAGAGAGGCGGCCCGCTCGACGATCAATGCCTCGCGCTCGGCGGCCAGGGCGAACTGCCCGCGCAGAAGGCGGTTGAGGATCAGGCACAGGGCCATGGTCAGGGCGACCGCGCCCCAGGCCAGCACGCCTTCCTGGCGGCTCTCGGGGCGGCTGAACAACGTCAGCAGGGGCCAGGCCGCCGCCGCCGGACCGACGATCAGCAGGGCTGGAAGCACGGGCGCGGTGAAGAAGAAGCAGGCCACGGCGCCGGCCACCGCGATCATCAACAGGGCTTCGCGCGCCGGCCCGGCGTTGTCGGCGAAGGCGGCGATCTGAGCGCAGGCCCCCGACCACAGCAGCCCGCCCAGAACCTGGACCCGCAGCCGACGCTGGACATCGGCCGAGTCGTCGCGCCGAAGCCAGTCGACCGCGAAATAGAAGGCGCCCCAATTGACCGCGAAGACGGCGAAGGTGGCTGTCATCAGCACGCTGTTGGCCGCGAACGATCCGGCCCAGACGTAGATGGGCAAGCTGACCGCGAACAGCGCCAGCGCATAGGGCAGCAGACCTCGCTGGGCCTCAAGCGACTGCAGAACGGCAGACTCGCCGCCACGAACTGTACGCGCGGCGGTCTCTGGCGATGCGAACACTGTTGGGTACCCTCGATGTGCGCCGGGAGGGTAGGCGGGTGAGGTTTGCAGGCGGTTAGGAGAAAGCGTTAACCGCCGCTCAGTCTTCGTTAAGTTTAACGACTCATGATCAGACGCGATGTCGCTGGACGGAGGGGCGATAGGGGCATGAGCGTCACGCGAGCCGCATTGACGGACATCGATCTCCGCACCCTGCTGAAGGGCGCCACGGCCGATGAGCGCGCCGTCGCCGCGCACAAGCTTTGCCGGGTCATCGATAGGGCCGCCCTCGACGACGAAGAGCGCGAGCAGGCTCAGGACATCCTGCGGGTCATGGCCGCCGACGCGGCCGAACTGGTGCGCCGGGCCCTGGCCGTGACGCTCAAGAGTTCGGATATCCTGCCGCGCGACGTGGCCCTGCGACTGGCCAAGGACGTCGAATCCATCTGCCTGCCGGTGCTCAATTTCTCGCCGGCCTTCACCGATGACGATCTGACCGAGATCGTCCGGCTCGGCGGACCGGTGCGTCAGGTGGCGATCGCCAAGCGCCCGCGCATCTCCGAGAAGGTCACGGCGGCCATCGTCGAGCTGGGCGTCGAACAGGCCGTCGAGACGGTCTGCGCCAACGACAACGCCACCTTCTCCGAGCGCACGCTGCAGAGCGCCCTCGACCGGTTCGAAAAGTCGGAGCGGGTGCTCGCCGCCGTCGCCTACCGCAACGCCCTGCCGCTGGCGGTCACCGAGCGGCTGATCGACATGGTCGGCGACCAGGTCCGCGATCATCTGCTCAACAACCACGCCCTGTCGCCGGAGGTCGCGCTGCAGATCGCGGTCGGCGCCAAGGAGCGCGCGACCGTCGACCTGGTCGATCAGGCCGGCCGCGCCGCGGATCCGAAGGCGTTCGCCGCCCACCTGCACAAGGCCGAACGCCTGACCGCGTCACTGCTGCTCCGGGCTCTGGCCCATGGCCACATGACCTTCTTCGAGTGCGGCCTGGCCGAGCTGGCCGGGGTTCCGCACCACCGCACCTGGCTGATGGTGCACGACGCCGGGCCGCTGGGCCTGCGGGCCATCTACGAGCGCGCCGGACTGCCCACGCGCCTGTTCGGCGCCTTCCGGGCCGGGGTCGACACCTGGCACTCCATGGAATTCGACGGCGGCCTGCGCGACAAGGAGCGGTTCCAGGAACGCATGCTGCAGCGGTTCCTGACCCAGCCGCAGAGCGCCGGCCGCGACGATGTCGACTACCTGATCGAGCGCATGGACCGTCTTTCGCGTCAGGGCAGGAGCGCGGCTAACGTCGCGTGAGCCTTGCCGAACGGTCGTTTGAGTCCGATCCTCGGCGCATGAGCTCCGACGCCGTCCAGATCCGCCCCGCCGCCACCATCCTGCTCGTCCGCGACGACCCGGCCTTCGAGGTCCTGATGGTCAAGCGGCACCACCAGATCGACTTCGCGTCCGGCGCGCTCGTGTTTCCGGGCGGCAAGACCCACGCCGGCGATCACGACGAGGCCTGGGCGGACCATGTCACCGGATGGGACGCCGTCCACGCTGACGAGCGCCCCCTGCGCATCGCCGCCATCCGCGAGGCCTACGAGGAAGCCGCGATCATCATCGCCGCCGACCACCAGGGCAATCCGTTCTGCGGCGACGATCGCGCCGCCGCCGCCCGCGAGGCGGTGGCGAAGGACGAGCGGCCATTCCTGGACCTCGTCCGCGAGCTTGAGGTCAAGCTGGACCTGGGCGCCCTGGAGACCTTCGCCCGTTGGATCACCCCGGACATGATGCCCAAGCGGTTCGACACCTGGTTCTATGTGGTGCGGGCGACCGGCGAGCAGCTGGCCGTCTGCGACGGCTGGGAGACGGTCGAGGCCGAATGGATCGCGCCGGCGGAAGCCCTTAGGCTGGAACAGGCGGGTGAGCGCACGATCATCTTCCCGACTCGCATGAACCTGAAACTGCTGGCCGAGGCGCGAAGCGCCCAGGACGCCATCGAGCGCGCGGCGGCCAGGACCCTGGTGCCCGTGCTGCCGGTGGTCGAGCGCCGCGACGGCGGCGGCGTGTTGGTGATCCCGCCGGACGCGGGCTACGGCGCGGTTGAAGAGCCGCTGACGTCGATCAGGGCCTAGGCTGTGTAGTTCCGGACCTGCGCCTCGAGTTCCTCGGCCAGCTTCCGACCGACCGGGTGGCTCTCGTCGCGGATGTCCGAGCGCACGGCGGCCTTGATGCCGTTGATATGGGCGTCGATCAGCACCATCGGCGCGGTCAGGCGCTTGTCTTCATCGTCGATCAGCTTGCACAGCGAGCCGGCGATGCGCGTGACGATCGGGAACTCGTAGGTGGCGCCCAGGCCCTTCAGATCGTGGGCCCGCAGGTACAGCAGCTCGGCCGTCGCCTTGTTGAGGCCCTCGTCGTGGACTTTGGCGCGGGCGTCCTCGAGCTTGGTCAGCTCGTCGTTCATCCATTGGGCGAAGTTGCCGGACAGGCTCTTGAGCGCCGCCTCGGCCTTGGCGATCGCCGCGGCGTCGATGCCGCCGAACCTGCCGCCGACCTTCAGCTTCAAGACGTTCGGGGTCTGGATCACCTGAACCGTCGAATTGTCGCTCACGCGCGCCTCCTGATGGCGTTTACATCCACAGCCTATCCCCGCTGTCGTTAACAACGGGTGAGACGCACGTTTCCGGGATTGCGACCGGAAGTCGCAGAAGCGCCGCAAATTCGGACGCTTGGCGCAACTTTCTCGTGAGTGGCCGGTCTAGCCGCTGAACTGTTCGGTCAGGACCCGCTCGTCGAGGCTGCGGCCGGCGTCGAACATCATGGCCAGGCTGATCGAGCGGTCCTCCGAAACGTGGACCTCCAGAACGTCACGGACCTCGACATTGTCGGCCACGGCGCTGACCGGACGCTTGTCGGCCTCAAGCACCTCGAAGGTGACCCGCGCCGTATGCGACAGCAGGGCGCCGCGCCAACGGCGCGGGCGGAAGGCGCTGATCGGCGTCAGGGCCAGGACCTTGGCGTCGATCGGAATGATCGGACCGTGGGCCGACAGATTGTAGGCGGTCGAGCCGGCCGGCGTGGCGACCATGGCCCCGTCGCAAACCAGTTCAGCCATCCGCACCTTGCCGTCGATCGAGATGCGCAGTTTCGCGGTCTGGCGGGTCTGACGCAGCAGGGAGACCTCGTTGATCGCGAGGGCGCGGTGGTGGCGGCGCTTGCTGTCGACGGCCACCATGGCCAGCGGGTGGATCACGGCGCGCTCGGCGGCCGCGATGCGCTCCAGCAGGCCGTCCTCGCTGTATTCGTTCATCAGGAACCCGACCGAGCCACGGTTCATGCCATAGATCGGCTTCTGCTCCCCGAGCGAGCCATGCAGGGTTTCCAACATGAAGCCGTCGCCGCCGAGTGCGACGATGACCTGGGCGTCGGGACCGGCGTCGCCATAGCGCTCGATCAGCCGCTCCCGCGCCTGCTGGGCCTCGGGTCGGTCGCTGGCCAGGAAGGTGAGGCGGCGGGTGAAGGGTTCGGCTCGAAACATCAGACCGATTTGACGGCCTGACGGAACGCCATGCCAGCAATATCGGCGTCGAAGGGCCCAAAAGCGCCGCCGGCTCGACGGGAACCTTCGTCCCCGCCGCCCGGACGGCCGCGATTCAGCTCGCGGACCGCGGCGAGTATGGTCGGGAAGGCGCCGCGATCGACGCCGATGGCGGCGCAGGCCAGTCCCAGCAGCTCGGGTCGATCGCTGTTGATGGCGCGCCAGATGTGCTCGTTCTCGAAACCGCCGAGTCGGGCGATGGCGGCCACGAACAGGCTCAGCCGGCGCTCGCGCAGGGCGCGCAGCAGATAGCTGGGCTTCAGCTGGCCGCCGTCGTCGAGTTTCTCGACGAGCTTGGCCTCCATGGCCTCCCGCTCGCCGTCGGTTCGCGTCTGGGCCGGCGGAAGGCCCTCGACCGCGGCGTGGGCTTCGCGCACGGCCAGCGCCAGCTCCGCGTCCAGAGCGGCGGCGTCGAGGCGGAAGCGGCCGACCAGGGCCGATCGCAGGGACTGGCCGACCCAGAGGTAGAGCCGCTGGGCCATGTCCGACGACAGACGCGGGTGCCGCGCCAGCGGCGAGCGCATGGCGGCGATGCGCCGCGAATGGTCGACCAGCCTGTCCATGGCCGAAGGCGACAGATCGGCGGTGTCGTTGCCGGCCAGCGCGGTGAGAACAGCCGGCTCTTCCTGCTTGAGGATGGCCTCGATCACCGGCGAGCTCAGGCGACCGCGGCGGGCGACGGCGATCTGGTGATCCAGCGTCGATTCGACGAGCAGGCGGATGAGATCGTGATCCTGCAGCACCGGGCTGACGGAAATGACCGGCGCGGCGATCTCGATCTCGTCGAGCGCCAGGACATTGACCAGAGCGGCCGGCGCCCAGGGGGCGGCGGCGATCTTCTCGGCCAGGCGCCGGCGGATGTCGCGCTCGGCCTCGGCGACCAGGGTCATGAAGACCGCCGAGACCAGTTCACGCACGGCTGGGGCCGTCAGGTCGTCGAGCCCGGCCTTCGCGCAATAGTCGACCATCTCCTCGAGCAGCCGTTCGCGATCCGCCGGGTGGCGGCTCTGGGCGAGCAGCAGCAGGGTCTGCGGATTGAAGTCGACGGTCACGGATCGTCCCCGGCCCCCGGAACTGACGCAGCATGAACCTGCGCCAACCCCGTGAAAACATGCTTAAACCAGTCCAGGGCATCGAGGGGAGTCGAAACGCATGGGCGATCCGGTGATCGTGGCGTTGGACCAGGGAACGACCAGCACCCGCGCGATCGTGTTCGATTCGAAGGGCGGAGCCCTCGCCGAGGCGGGTCGGCCGCTGCGCCAGGCCTACCCCGCCGACGGCTGGGTCGAACACGATGCGGAGGAGATCTGGACCGCCAGCGTCGCGGTCCTGCGCGAGGCGATCGAAAGGAGCGGCCGGTCGGCCGACGTCGCGGCCATCGGCATCACCAACCAGCGCGAGACAATCGTCCTTTGGGACAGGGCGAGCGGTCGACCGATCGGCCCGGCTATCGTCTGGCAGGATCGGCGCACCGCCGAAGCCTGCGAGCGCATGAGGAAGGCGGGCCGCGAGGAGCGGGTCACAGAGGTCACCGGACTGCTGCTCGATCCCTACTTCTCGGCCACCAAGATCGCCTGGATGCTGCGTGAAATTCCCGGCGCGAGGGCGAAGGCCGAGGCCGGCGAGCTCCTGGCCGGGACCGTGGACAGCTGGCTGGTGTGGAAACTGACCGGCGGGGCCGTCCACGCCACTGACGCCACCAACGCCTCGCGCACCCTGCTGTTCGACATTGGTCGCCAGGAATGGTCGGCTGAGATGCTGGACCTGTTCGAAGTGCCGGCCGGCCTGTTGCCGAAGGTGCTCGACTGCGCCGGCGACTACGGCGAGAGCGACCCGGCGATTCTAGGACGGCGCATCCCGATCCGCGGCGTGGCCGGCGACCAGCAGGCGGCGCTGATGGGGCAGGGCTGCATTCACCCCGGCGAGATGAAGGCCACCTACGGCACCGGCTGCTTCATGCTGCTCAATACCGGGGCGCAAAAGCCGTTCAGCCGGTCTCGCCTGCTGACGACCGTGGCGGCCCGAATCGCCGGCGAGACCACCTACGCCCTCGAAGGCTCTATCTTCGTGGCCGGCGCGGCCATCCAGTGGCTGGGCGAAGGCCTGGGCCTGGCTGGCGGTCCCCAGGGCGCGGAGGCTCTGGCCCGAACGGCCAGGCCTGATCACGGCGTGGTGCTGGTGCCGGCTTTCACCGGCCTGGGCGCGCCCTGGTGGGACCCGGATGCGCGCGGCGGCATCTTCGGCCTGACGCGGGACAGCGGTCGGGCGGAAATCGCGGCGGCGGCTTTCGACGCCTGCGCCCTGCAGACCCGCGACCTCATCGAGGCGATGCGGGCGGACGCGCCGCACGCCTTTCACGACGGGGCGCAGCTGCGGATCGATGGCGGGATGGCGAAGAGCGCCTGGTTCAGCCAGCGGCTTGCCGACCTGACCGGCCTGCCGGTCCAGAGGGCCGACTATCATGAGACCACGGCCCTGGGCGCGGCGCTGTTCGCGGGCTTGGGCGCGGGACTCTTCGAGACGCTGGAGGAGGCGGCCTTGGCTCGACCGGCGTTCGAGTCGCTGGCGCCGACGGCTTCCAGCCAGGAGCGCGAAACCGCCTACGCGCGCTGGATCGACGCGGTGCCGCGGGTGCGGGGGTAGACGGCTTCCGGCCCTAAACCTGATGGGTTCAGATGGAACAATCTGAACCCTGAATCAGGCTCTACACCTTTGATTCTAGAGCACGATTCAGCCATCAGACGATTCCGTCTGATGGCTGAATCGTGCTCCAGCCGCAAGCCGTCTCCGGCCGATCACCCCGCCTTGTTGCAGTCGGCCAGAGCCTCGGCGGAGAATTCCTCGCCCCGATAGCCGAAGGCGGTAATCTCGCCCAGTTCGGCGGCCAGGCGACGGCAGGCGCGCGCGGCCGGCAGGGCCTTCACCTTGGCCGACCGGCAGACGTTGACCTTGCACTGCCAGACCGCGCCGTCGAAGACGATGTGGTCCCTGGACGTCTTGGTCTTGAGGGTCAGCCAGCCGTTCTGGGGCTGACCGGCGGCCGAGGCGGAACCCGCCACGGCCATCGCCGCGAGCGCGGCGAAAGCGAACACACGCATGGATCAATCTCCTATCCCCGCGCCGGAGGGGAGTCCGACGCTGTCCGGGATAGTGAGTTGCTAATGAAAACTAAGTCAAGCGCGCCGTGTCGGGATGGACGTCCCCCGTGGCCTCCCTGGCCCGCATGGCGTGCAGCGCCGGCACCACGTCCTCGACCCGATCGACCGCACGCCAGGCCCGCGCGAAGTCAGGGGGCGATAGCTTCTCGCGGATCGTGTGATGGAACAGTTCGAACAGCGGGTCCCAGAAGCCGCGCGGATTGAAGAAGACCACCGGCTTGTCGTGCAGGCCCAGGCGTTGCCAGGACAGCAGCTCGACGATCTCCTCAAGCGTGCCGATGCCGCCGGGCAGCACGACGAATGAGTCGGCCCGCTCGAACATCATCATCTTGCGCTCGTGCATGGAGGTGACCACGATGGTCTCGACGTCGCCGAAGGGCTGCTCGCGGCCCTGCAGGAAGTCCGGGATGATGCCCAGCACCCGACCGCGGGCGTCATGCGCGCCGCGCGCCGAGGCGCCCATCAAACCCACACCGCCGCCGCCGTAGATGAACGCCAAGCCGGCGCGCGCGATCTCGCCGCCGACATCGTACGCCGACTGCAGGAAGGCGGGGTCGGCGTCGTTGGACGAACCGCAGTAGACGCAGACGGAATCCAGGCGTCCGGGCGGGAAGGTCATGTCCAGGAGGTCTCCGGGGACGAAAAAGGCGCGCTTGCGGGCGCGCCGTGCGAATACGATGTCGCTATGATCGGATTTTGAGGACGGGGTTTCAAGAGTCGTGACGTTTCGTGCAGCCGCGTTGGCGGGGCTGATGCCGCTTCTGGGATTGGCGGGGTGTGGAGACGCTCCCCGCGCGCCGTGGAAGGTCGCGCCGCCGAAGGGGCCGGTGGCGGCGGAAGCGCGCTATGTGGCCGCGCCCGTCGTGGTCGAAGCGCGAGTCGACACGGGCGGCGTGCAGCTCACGGGCTCGGCGGCGCCGGGGGCGCAGGTCATGCTCGGCACGCCCTCAGGCGAAACCCTCGCGGGCAAGGCCGGTGCCGAGGGGCGCTGGACGGTCACGGCGCCAATCCCGCGCGGCGTGGTCCTCTACGGCCTGTTCATGCAGGTCGACGAACGCCGGGTGAACGCCGAGGGATATCTGGTCCTGACGCCCGATGGCCGGGCCGCTGAACTGCGCGCGGGCGCCGGAGCCCGGGTGCTGGCGACCGCATCGCGGCCGCCGCGCATCCTGGCCATCGACTTCGACCGTGACGGCGGCGCGGTCGTTTCGGGCGTCGGCGCCGCGCGCGCCGACGTGGGCCTGCGCGTCAATCGCACCGCGGGCGGAACCTCGACCGTAACGGACGACGGACGGTTCGCGATCGCGCTCGCCCGCCCCTTGACGGTCGACAGCCATGAGTTCGAGGTCGCCGGGGAGGGCGGCGAGGACCGGGTGGTGGCCGCGACCCAGCGGCCGGAGCCGCTCGGAGAAGCCGTCTATCGCGCGACCCCCGTCGACGGCGGCTGGCGCATCGACTGGCGAACGCCGGCCGGCGGCGTCCAGACCACGCTGCTCGTCGCCCGGCGCCGCTGATGCGCGCCCACGCCGTCCGTGATCGCGCCGCGCCATCCCCCGCCGAGGCGCCCAAGATCAAGCCGATCAACGCCCTGGCCGATCTCATCGGTCTGGTCCTGAGGTCGAGGGCGCCGGGCCTGCGCTGGCGGCTGACGGCGTCCCTGACCCTGACCCTGGCCGGCAAGATCGCGGGCGTCATGGCCCCGCTGCTGCTCGGGGCGGCGGTCAACCGGCTAACGGCAGGACAGGGCGCCGCCGTTCAGGTCAGCGCCGCCTTCGCGGCCCTGGCCGTCGGCTGGACAGGCATCCGCTTCCTGTCCGCGGCCGCGCCGCAGCTGCGCGACACCGTCTTCACCCCGGTCGCCCAGGCCGCCCAGGCTCGCGCCGCGTCCGAGACGTTCGCCCACGCCCTGTCCTTGTCGATCGACTATCACCAGACCAAACGGACCGGCTCCCTGTCGCGGGTGATCGACCGGGGCGCGCGATCGATGGATTTCCTGCTGCGAGCCCTGGTCTTCAACCTGGGACCGACGGTGGTTGAGCTGGTGATCGCGGCGGCCGTCCTGGCGACCGCCTATGACTGGCGTTTCGCGCTGACCGCGGTGGCCACCGTCGCGGTCTACGTCGTCATCACCTTTGTCATCTCCGACTGGCGCATCGCCCATCGCCGCGCGCTGAACGAAGCGGATGCGGAGGCCGCCGGCCGGGCCGTCGACGCCCTTCTGAACTATGAGACCGTCAAGGCCTTCGGCGCCGAGACCCGCGCCGTCGAGGACTACGGCCGGGCTCTGGCCCAGTATGGCGCCGCCCAGATCAAGGCGACCAACAGCCTGACCCTGCTCAACGTCGGCCAGTCCGCTATCATGAGCCTGGGTCTGGCGGTGATGGCGGTGATGGCCGGCTTCGAGGCTTCGGCCGGGCGACTGGGTCCCGGCGACGTCACCGCCGCCATCCTGATCCTGATCAATCTCTACGGCCCCCTGAACATCCTCGGTTTCGCCTACCGCGAAATCCGACAGTCCTTCATCGACATGGAGGCCATGCTCGACCTGCGCCGGCAGTCGCCGGACGTCGCCGAGGCGCCGGATGCCGCCGACCTGCCGCCGGCGGCGGGCGGTGTCGGCGGCGCGGTGGCCTTCGAGAGCGTCAGCTTCCGGCACGGCGCGCGGTCCGAAGGGCTCAGCGACGTCAGCTTCGTCGCCAGACCGGGAACGACGGTGGCGCTGGTCGGCCCCTCCGGCGCCGGCAAGACGACGATGGTGCGGTTGGCGATGCGGATGATCGATCCCCAGGCTGGGCGGGTGACGATCGACGGCGTCGACCTGCGCCAACTGAGGTTCTCGGCCTTGCGGGGTGCGGTGGCCCTGGTCCCGCAGGACGTCGCCCTGTTCAACGACACGCTGGAAGCCAACATCGCCTTCGGACGGCCGGACGCCTCGCCGGACGAGGTCGCGGTCGCCGCGGAGGCGGCGGAGCTGTCGAGCTTCATCGCCTCGCTGCCCGAGGGCCTCGCCACCAAGGTCGGCGAACGTGGGCTGAAACTGTCGGGCGGCGAGCGCCAGCGGGTCGGCCTGGCCCGAGCATTGCTGGCCGATCCGCGCGTGCTGATCCTGGACGAGGCGACCAGTGCGCTGGACTCGCGCACGGAGGCGGCGATTCAGCAGACCCTGCGTCGCGCCCGGGCGGGACGCACGACGCTGGTCGTCGCCCATCGCCTGTCGACCATCGCCGACGCTGACGAGATTCTGGTGCTGAAGAAGGGCCGCATCGTCGAACGCGGCGCCCACGCCGACCTGCTGGCGCAGGCCGGCGAGTACGCGGCGCTGTGGAAGCGACAGACCCGCGGGAAGTAGGGGCGGGGCGGGGACGCTCCGTGAAACGCCGGTTCCCCCGCCCGGACTACTCCGCAGCGCGCGGGAGGGGCGTGTCCGCCTGGTCCTCGCGCCGAACCTCTTCACCGTGACGTCGACGATCGCTCCAGCGCTGACCGTGACGGGCCATCGCCCAGACATTGCCGAAGCGACGGGCCAGCGTCCTCGGCGCGGCCAGGGCGGCCGGAGTCAGGAACAGGGTGAGCAGGGTCGAGAAGCTGAGGCCCCAGACGACCGAGGCCGACAGCTGGACCCACCATTCCGAGCCCGGCGCCTTGTACTCAAGGTGGAAGCCCCGGAAGTTCGGGTGCAGTTGGAACATCAGCGGCAGCAGGCCGATGACCGTCACCACCGTCGTCAGCATGACCGGTCGGAACCGCTGCACGGCGGCGCGCATGGCGGCCTCGTCGGCGGGATAGCCTTGACGCCGTAGCTGGTAGAAGGTGTCGACCAGCACGATGTTGTGCCCGACCACCACCCCGGCCAGCGCGATGACGCCCGTGCCGAGCATGATCACCGAGATGTAGTCGAAGGTGTGGGCCAGGTTCACGACGACGCCCAGCAGCACCCCGGCCACCGACAGGATCACCGCCGAGAGGGTGACCACGATCCCGTAGAAGCTGTTGAACTGCCACAGCAGGATGATGCCCATCATGAACAGGGTGGCCAGCATCGCCACGGCGAAGAACTGGGCCGCCTCGGCGCCTTCCTCGTCGGCGCCGGTGAACTTCCAGTGGACGCTCGGGCCGAAGTCCTGCTTGCCCAGCCAGGCCTTCATCTCGCCGATTTTCTGGTTGGCGGCGATGCCGGGGCCGGCGTTGGCCTGGATGGTGATCATCCGCTGACCGTCGCGCCGCTGGATGGTGGTGACCTGCTGCCCGGGCGCTTCCTTGATCAGGTAGCTGGCGGGCACAGGGCCCATCGGCGTCATGATCTTCAGCTCACGGAAGGACGCCAGATTGCGGGACTCCGGCGTGAAGCGGACGCGGATGTCGAGCTCGTCCTCGGAGTCGTCCGGACGGAAACGGCCGACCAGCACGCCGTCGGTGACGAACTGGATCGCCTGGCCGACGCTGAGGACATCGACGCCGTAGCGGCCGGCGGCTTCGCGGTCGACGCTGATGTTCCACTCGATCCCCGGCGAGGCGCGGCTGTCCTCATGCTCGATCAGCTGCGGATCGGCGGCCATGTGCGTCTTGATCTGGTCCGCGGCGCGGTCGAGCGCGCGGGGGTCGCCGCCGCGAAGCTGCACCTGGACGTCCTTGCCTTGCGGCGGACCGTTCTGCGGCGGCCGGACCTCGACGAGCACGCCGGGAACGTCCTGCACCCGCGCGCGGATGTCGGCCTCGATGTCCTTGCCGCGCAGTCCGAGTTCCTTGCGCGCCTCGAAGTCGGCGAACTGGACCTGGATACGGCCGACGGTGTCGTTGGGCGGTCCGAAGTTGCCGCCGCCGGTGAAGCGCCCGGCGCTGGCGTAGATCGACTCGATACCGGTCACGCCCTCGAGACGGGCCTCGACCTTGCGCACCAGTTCGTCGGCCGCCGTCGCCGAAAGGTTGCCGCGCGCCTTGACGTAGATCGCGACGAACTCGGGATCCTGGTCGAGGAAGAACTCGCTGCGGTGCTTTTGGCCGAAGAAGGCGAAGCCGATCGCCACGACGATCACCATGGCCGCCGCCGTAACGCGGAACGGATGGTGGCCGGCCCACCAGAGGGTGCGCGCGTACCAGCCCATGAAGCCGCTCATTTCGCGCGGGTCGCCGCGCTCGGACTTCTCGATCTCGGCCAGGTGCTCAGCGTCGACGCCCTGTTTGCGCCCGAAGATCGAACCGAGGGCGGGCGTGAAGATCAGGGCCACGAAGATCGACGACGTGAGCACCATGATCAGCGTGATCGGCAGGAAGCTCATGAACTTCCCAGGGATCGAGTTCCAGAACAGGAACGGAATGAAGGCGCAGAGGGTCGTCAGCGTGCCGTTGACCACCGGCCAGAACATGCGCGCGCCGGCGGCGGCGAAGGCCTTCTCCCGGTCCATGCCTTCGGCCATTTTCCGGTCGGCGTACTCGACCACGACGATGCCGCCGTCGACAAGGATGCCGACCGCGAGGACCAGGCCGAACATCACCATCATGTTGAGCGTGATGCCGAAGGCCTGCAACAGCAGGAAGCCCATCATGAAGCAGAGCGGGATCGACAGGCCGACCATCAGGCCCTGTCGCACGCCCAGGCTGCCGACGATGATGATCATGACCAGGATGGTGGCGATGATCAGCCCGCTCTCAAGGATCGTCAGGCTCTGTTCGATGAACTCGCTCTCGTCGAAGGTGAAGTCGACCTGGATGGTGTCGATGCCCTGCGACTTCCAGTTCGCCTGCTCCTCGGCCGCGACGCGCCGGACCTCCTTCACCGAGTCCAGGATGTTCGCCCCAGGGCGCTTGATGACGTCGATGCCGAACGCCGGCTGGCCATTGAAGCGCGAGATCCGGCTCGGCTCCTTGAAGGTGCGGCGCACCTCGCCGATGTCGCCGATGGTGATCAGCCGGTCGCCATTGCGCTTGATCGGCAGAGCCAGGATGTCGGCGGGGTCTTCGACGACGCCCGGCACCTTCACGGCGAACTTGCCCTCACGGGTCTGCAGGTTGCCGGCCGGCACCAGCTGATTGTTGCGCGCGATGACCATCGCCAGCTCGGGCGCGGTGACGTTCGCCGCCTCCATCCGAGCCGGGTCGATGGTGACTTCCATCACCTCTTCGCGGCCGCCGAACAGTTCGGTGCGCAGCACGCCGGGAAGGGCCTCAAGCCGATCCTGCAGCTCCTGGGCGGTCTTGAACAGCGCACGTTCCGGCGCGCCGCCGGACAGCATGATCCCGATGAACGGATCATCGCTGATGTTCTGCTCCATGATGATCGGCTCTTCCGCATCGGGCGGAAAGCGGCCGCGCGCCATGTCGACCCGGGCCCGCACATCCTGCAGGACCTTGTCTTTGTTGAAGTTCACCTCGAACTCGAGATAGACCATCGCCGCGTTCTGCATGGCGACGGCGTTCATCTCCTTCAGCCCTTCGAGCGACTGCAGCTCGCGCTCGATGGGGCGCACGAGCAGCCGTTCGGAGTCCTCGGGCGAGACCCCGGGGTAGGGCACCTGGATCATCACGAACGGGACGGTGATGTCCGGCTCGGACTCGCGGGGCAGGTTCAGGTAGGTGAAGAAGCCGAACAGGCTCGCGATGGCCGCGATGCCCAGCACGACCTTGCGTCGCTTGATGGCGCCTTCGATCAGGGCGGTGATCATGTCCAGACTCCGGGCTTCAGGGCTGGGCGCGCGCGGGCGCGGCGGCGCCGGCGGCCGGCAGGCGGACCTTCTGGCCCTCGGAGACATAGGACTGGCCGACCGTGATCACCCGGGCGGGACCGCTCAGGCCGGCGACCCAGACGCCCTGAGGCGTTTCATCGAGCACCGCGACTGGCGTGAAGGCCACGCGATCGCCGTTGATGATGTAGCGCACGCCCTGCCGGCCGGCGCTGTCGAGCACCAGCGCGGTCGAGGGGACCAGGTGGGCGGGCCCGGCGCCGGTGGTGATCTTGACCTGGGCCGAGAGGCCGGCGCGCACGCGCGCGGCCGGGTTCGGGGCCTCGATCTCGACGCGGTAGGTGCGGGTCGCCGGGTCGGCGTCCCGGGCGACGAGGCGCACGCGGCCGGTCAGGGTTTCGCCGGTGGTCAGGGTGGCGACGGCGGTCGAGCCGACCTGGATCCCGCCGACTTCGCGCTCGGCGACGTCGGCGACGATCACCAGGGGATCGAGCTGGATCATGGTGCCGCAGGCGGCGCCCGGCGAGAGGTAGGTCCCGATCTCGGCGTCGCGGCGGTCGAACACGCCGCTGAACGGCGCGCGGACGTTGACCTGGTCGAGCAGCACCTCGGCCTGCCGGACCTGGGCGGTCGCGCCGTCGAGATTGGCCTGGGCTTGCAGAACCTGCGTCTGCGACCGGTAGCCCTGCGCCGCGAGGCGGTCGGAGGCCTCTTTCTCGAGCTGACGGGTCCGGAGCAGAGCGCGCGCCTGGTCGAGCGTCGCCTGACGGGCGTCCGTGGAGATGCGGCAGAGCACGGCGCCGCGCGCGACGAAGCCGCCCTCGCGGGCCGGGGTGGCGGCCACCGGGCCGGCGGTCTCGGCGCGCACGATGACCGTTCGGTTGGCTTCCGTTCGGCCGCGCACGGAGACGACGTAAGGCTGCCGCGCCTCCTGGATCAGCGTTGTCTGGACGAGCGGGGCCTCGACCTTCACCGGGGCGGCTTCGGCGTTCTTGCTCTTGCCGACGGCATTGAGGATGCCGCTGACGACGAAGAGCAACACAACGACGGCGCCGATCCCGATCGCGACCAGGTGGGAGTTCTTGAGTTTCATTTTCGACCCCGGAGCGCGCTCGGGAGCCGGCCGCGTCGCTGGCGCGGCCGCGAAAGCTACCCCCAAGAGCTTATCTGAACAGTGTCCATATGCGGATTCCGACCGCCGTTCGCAAATGAAATTCCGGAAATGTTCCGCTGAGGAGAGTGGTCTCTCCGCCCGGGGCGGCCGATAAGACAAGAATGACCCTTCCACCGGACCCTCAGTCGCTGGACGCCGCCGATCCGCTGGCGGGGTTCCGCGACGCCTTCGTGCGCGAACACCGGACGATCTACCTGTGCGGTAACTCGCTGGGACCGCTTCCGGTCGCCACGCGGGAGCGGATGGGGAAGGTCGTGGCCGGGGAGTGGGGGCAGGGTCTGGTCCGGGGCTGGAACACCCACGACTGGATCGGCGCGCCCCGTCGGGTCGGCGATCGCCTGGCGGGGATGATCGGCGCCGACCCGGGCGAGGTCATCGTCGCCGATTCGACGTCCGCCAACGTCTTCAAGCTGGCTGCCGCCGCCTGCCAGGCGCGGCCGGGCCGCAAGGTTGTGCTGAGCGAGCGCGGCGACTTTCCGACGGATCTCTACATGCTCGAGGGCGTGGTTCGAACCCTGGGCGACGGCCGCCGGCTGGAGCTCCGTTCAGCCGGGGAGGTCGAGGCGGCCCTGACCGAAGACGTCGCCGTGCTCGTCCTGTGTCACGTCCACTACAAGACCGCCGCCGTGCGCGACATGGCCCGCCTGACCGCGGCCGCCCAGGCCGTCGGGGCTCTGGTGATCTGGGATCTCAGCCACAGCGCCGGGATCATCGAGGTCGATCTGAACGGCTGCGGCGCCGACCTCGCCGTCGGCTGCGGCTACAAGTACCTGAACGGCGGCCCCGGCGCGCCGGCCTTCCTCTTTGTGGCGCAGCGCCACCAGGACTCGCTCGTTTCGCCGCTGTCCGGCTGGATGGGCCACGCCGCGCCGTTCGCCTTCGACGACGCCTACGCGCCGGCGCCCGGGATCGACCGCTTCGCCTGCGGCACGCCCCCGATCCTCAGCCTGCTGGCGCTGGAAGGCGGCGTCGATCTGTCGGCGACCGCCGGCGCGGCGGCGATCGCGGCCAAGGCCCGGGCGCTCGGCGACCTCTTCATCGACCGCGTCGGCGACGCCCTCGACCTGATCAGCCCGCGCGAAGCGTCGGCGCGCGGCGGCCACGTCGCCTTCCGCCATCCCGACGCCTACGCCATCGTCCGGGCGTTGATGGCGCGCGGCGTGATCGGCGATTTCCGCGACCCCGACGTCATGCGCTTCGGCCTCTCGCCGCTGCCGCTGTCCTTCGCCGAGGTCGCCCGCGCCGCCGATCTGCTTGTGGAAGTGGTCTCGACGCGGGCCTATGACCACCCCACGTTCCGGGTCCGCGCCCGAGTCACCTGAGGAGACGCCGCCGATGCGCTATCTGCACACCATGGTCCGGGTGAAGGACCTCGACGCCTCGCTGGACTTCTACGTCAACAAGCTGGGCCTGGCGGAGGTCTCGCGCTTCGACAACGAGGGCGGTCGGTTCACGCTCGTGTTCCTGGCCGCGCCCGAGGATGTGGAGGCCGCCCGCGAGAAGCGCGCGCCCACCGTCGAACTGACGTTCAACTGGGATACCGAGGACTATCAAGGCGGTCGCAACTTCGGTCACCTGGCCTACGCGGTCGACGACATCTACGCGACGTGCCAGCGGCTGATGGAGGGCGGCGTGACCATCAACCGGCCGCCGCGCGACGGCCACATGGCCTTCGTGCGCTCGCCGGACAACATCTCCATCGAGCTGCTGCAGAAGGGGCCGAACCTGCCGCCGGCCGAGCCCTGGGCGTCGATGCCGAACACGGGCGTCTGGTGATGAAGTTGCGGGGTCGCATCGCGCTGGTCACCGGCGCCGCCCACGGCATCGGTCGGGCCTGCGCGGTCGCGTTGGCCACCGAGGGCGCGGACGTCGCTCTGCTCGACCGAGACGCCGACGGCGTCCGTGCCGCCTCCGAGGCCATCGCCGCGGAGACCGGCCGCCGGACCATCGGCATCGCCTGCGACGTCGCCGACGCCGACGCGGCCCGCGCCGCCGTCGCCCAGGCCTCCGGGGCGCTCGGCGTCATCGACATCCTGGTCAACAATGCCGGCATCCTCAAACCCGGCGACATCCTGACCTCGACGCTGGAGGATTTCGACGCGGTTCTGGCCGTCAACGTTCGCGCCGTGTTCGTGATCGGTCAGGCCGTGGCTCAGGCCCTGGTCGCCGCCGGCAAGCCGGGCGCGATCATCAACATGAGCTCGGTCAACGCCGTGCTCGCGATCCCAGGCCAGCTGCCCTATGTGACCAGCAAGGGCGCCATCAACCAGTTGACCAAGACCATGGCCCTGGGCCTCGCGCCGCACGGCGTCCGCGTCAACGCCATCGGCCCCGGCACCATCGCCACCGACATCCTCAAGGGCGTCTTCAAGGATGAGGCCGCCAAGCGCGGCGTGCTTGCCCGCACGCCGCTGGGTCGCATCGGCGAGCCCGAGGAGATCGGCCGCGTGGCCGTGTTCCTGGCCAGCGACGACAGCAGCTACATGACCGGGCAGACCCTCTACCCCGATGGCGGCCGCCTGGCGCTGAATTACACGGTGCCGGTGGACTAGGGGTCAGCTACCGGCATCGCCGGCCGCTGACCGCCCTCTTCAGGTTCGGCGCCGAGGACAGCTGACGTCCATCGACGCAAGCAGTCCCCTATCGCGGCTTCACCGCCAGCGGCAGCTCATCGAACAGCGTCGGCGTCTCGCCGATCTTCGCCCCCTCGATGCGCAGCATCTTCAGCTTGGTCTCGACGCCGCCGGGCGCGGAGAAGCCGCCGGGCTTGCCGTTCGCGCCCAGCACGCGGTGGCAGGGCATCAGGATGGGGATCGGGTTGCGGCCCATGGCTTCGCCGACCGCGCGGGCCGCGGCCGGTCCCGCGCCGAGCGCCCTCGCGATCTCGCCATAGGTCATGGTCTCGCCGGGTGGAATCTGCCGCGCCACGGCATAGACCCGCTGGTGGAACGGGGGCGTCGTCGACAGGTCCAGCGGCGCGTCGGAGAGGTCGCGCTTCTCACCGGCCATCAAGGCGACGACATCCACGACCACGGCGCCATAGGCGGGCGGCGGCTCGGCCTCGACGGCGCCGGGGAAGCGCGCCTCGAACCGGCGCCGCATCTGCGCGTCGCTCGGGCCGGGCAGCAGGGCGCCCACGATCCCGGCCTCGCCCCAGCAGATGCCGCAGCGGCCGATGCCAGTGTCGAAGAGGACGTAGGCGGGCGTAGTCATGGCGCGGTCAGACTAGCCGACGCCGCCGGGGGCGGTCTCGCGATTTTCGGACTGGACGGCGGAGCCGCCGAACCGGCTGGCGCATGACTTGCGAGCGGTCGCGACCAGATCAGCGACGATGTCGGGAAGGGGATGGCTCCGCGGGTAGGATTCGAACCTACGACCAGCCGGTTAACAGCCGGCTGCT
>ERZ761607.1393-NODE-1393-length-30502-cov-7.957303_pt1 | contig 30502 bp, 24 predicted proteins | sample MGYA00511164_ERZ761607 | MGnify/ENA primary metagenome ERZ761607 (study PRJEB28899, sample SAMN02445080) | bioreactor sludge metagenome | biome: EBPR sludge | place: Australia: Brisbane, Thorneside Wastewater Treatment Plant | collected 2011-06-22 ... | reverse complement strand
CCTTGGCCGTCCAGCCCGAACACCGCTTCCCCTCCGTCCAAGCCTTCCAGGAGGGGTTGGAAGATGATAGCGACGACACGATTATTTTAGGTCCGCTGTTAAAAGCCGGTCGCCGCTTGGGTCAAGAGCCGAAAAAACCGTCGCCGGCCAATCTATTTTTGACTCCGCCGCCGAAGCCGTTCGACGCCGATCAATTGGCTATACTCCCGCCTCTTGAAACCGACCACCGCGTTCTGGAAGACCATCGACAGCTTCCCCGACTGGCGGCCCGTTTCATGCCCGTCTGGCCGCATTCTCTTCGATCGAATCGGACGGTGCTCGGAGGCTCGTTGCTGGGGGCAGCGTTGGCGGCATTGGCGGTGGGTTGGTTATGGTTTTCTCAGCCGGCTTCCGAGGAACATGCCTCGGTCAAGCACGCGGAGGAATCGACCCGGGCGGCCGAGAGTGGCGTTTTGTCTCCTTCACCCATCGACGGTCCCGCAGTCAGCGTGCTTGAACCGTCCAGGCCAGCGTCCCTGGCGTCCCCGCTTCCCGACTCGATGTCCGAATCCGGGCGTCCAAATCCACCAGTAGCTTCCTTACCCGCTCCATCCGAAACCGCATCCGCTCCTTTAGCGCAGGATAGGCCCGCGCCGCCGGTTGCGCCCGCGCCGCCGGTCGCGCCCGCTCCCGCGCCTTCGAATTCGCCCCCGCTGGTCGATTCTGAAAAGGGTTTGCCGGGAACCGGAGTTGACGGATTGCCGGATCGCAGTTTGCAAACCACTGTAATCGAGCCGCCGCCCGCCGAGCCGGCTATCGATCAACCGGCGCCGGCGGTTTTGCCGCGTAACGTCGAGGCGCCGACGCCTGAAGCGACGGCTGTGGTGGCGCCTTTAACGCCCGTGGCGAAGTCGGTGGCCAGGCCGGAAACCGCAAACAGCGCGGGCGGTGCAACCGTCGCTTCTAAAAGTGTTCTCGGCAGTAAGTCGCAGGAAGATTCCGCCGCTAGATTACCGGCGAAGGCATCTGTGAATAAGACTCGGGTCCGGTCGGTTTCATCGGCGGCGACTCGTAACGCGCGCCGTTTGAGTTCGCGCAAACAAGCTCTGACGCAGGCGGATCGCCCCGAATCAGAACTGCCGGCTAGAGAGAAATCGGTTCACAAGCCGAATGTGGGCAATCCTTGGGAATCACCGACCTCGACAGGATTCAACCAGAAATGAAATTGCCTCAGTGGCCTTTTTTTCGCTTCGGACGAGGCCGGCGCGAACCGGAAGCGGTTTTGGTCAAGGCGCGCTTCATTCGCACCGATTCCTTAGGTAAGGGGCACCTCCATCTACGTTCGCCGTTATGCCGGGTGGGGCGGGCGCCGGAAAACGACATTTGCTTTGAAAACGACTCGGTTTCCGGCTATCACGCCGAAATCTATCATTTGCCCAACGACGCCTTCCAGATCTGCGACTTGGATTCGACCAATGGAACCTGGGTGAACGGAAAACGGGTTCGAACTACAATTTTGCAGAACGGCGACATCGTGGAAATGGGGGAAGTGCGCCTGCACTTTCGAATGGGTGACGATTCGCGAGATGAAGCACGCTAACAGGAAACTACACCATGCCCCTTTACCGTAGTTTGGATAAAATTGCCGCAGGCCCGGCAAAGGTCGAGCCCACCCGCCTCGTCGCCCGCCCCGCGCCAGGAGCCAAGGTGCGCTCCAGGGCGGTCCGAGCGCCGGAGCGAACGCAGCCGGCTTCAATCGAAGCCTTTATAAAAGATCCATTAGGACCCGTGGTCGGTTGGCTGGCGGTGATTTCGGGTCCGGGATGCGGCCAAGTGCTCGGTTTGCATTATGGGGTCAACGATATCGGCCGCGGAGCCAAGGCTCGGGTCCGCCTGGATTTTGGCGACCCTTTCATCGCGCTCGACAATCAAGCCGCCATCATTTACACCGCCCGTTCCCGCCGCTTTTATTTGCAGTCGATCGCCTCGGAGACTTGGTTAAACGAGCGGCCCACCCAAGACTCCGTCGAGTTGGCTGGAGGCGAAGTTTTACAGCTCGGCCAGACCCGATTGCGGTTCGTGCCGCTGTGCGGCACGGATTTCGATTGGCGGGATAACGCCTGAAGCCGAGGGGCCTATGAGGGCGTGGATTCACGATGAAAACCGGGATCAAGGCTGTCGCGTCCGTCAGGAAGACGATTATGGGGTGTTCGAATTGCCGCCCCAACTCGAAGCCGGGGAACTGCTGCTGGTTCTCGCCGATGGCATGGGCGGCGAGCAGGCCGGAGCCTTTGCCAGCGCCCTGACGGTTCGAGGTTTCATTGAAACTTACGATGCGCTACCCGCTGTTTCGATTCCCGATCGTCTCGAACAGACGTTGCGCTATGTCAACGAGCGCATGGCGCTGGAAGTGGCGTCCGACCCGCAAAATCTGCGCGGCATGGGCTGCACCTTGCTGGCGGTGGTGCTGGCCGATCAGAGTTTGTATTGGATCAGCGTCGGCGATTCACCGCTTTGGCTGTGGCGTCGGGGGCGCTTGCACCGTTTGAATCAGGATCATGCCTATCGCAGCGTGCTGGCGGAACGGGTGAGCGCTGGAGACATCAGCGCCGAGGAAGCGGCCAACCACCCTGAAAGGAACGCCTTGATCAGCGCCGTGACCGGCGAAACGCTGGAATTGGTGGATCTGTCGCGCGAGCCGTTCGCGCTCAAGCCCAACGATCAAATCCTGCTCGCCAGCGATGGCATTCTCACCTTGAGCGAACGCGAAATTTGTAGAATTCTGAAAGCCGCCTGCAGTTTCGGTTCGCCTTGTCAGCCTTTACTGGCGGCGGTGACGTCCCACCAAAACCCGCAACAGGATAATACGACCGTGCTGTGGGCCAAGCACGGACCGAGCCCCGCGGCCGAATCCTTTTGGCGTCAGCCCTGGGTGCGCAATACCTTGCTGTTTGGTTTTCTGGCCTAAGCGTTGGCGTCGTCGGCTAGGCCGACCCTTTTACGGGTCAATAACGGGCGTGGACCCAGGCTGATCCAGCCAGGCCAATAGATCGCCGGGCTGTTCGAGCATACCGTCGGCGCCCCATTCTTGCGGTCGGTCCTCAGGGCTTAAATAACCGAAACCCGCCACCAGCGTCCGCATTCCCGCCCGCTGGCCGGCCACGATATCGCGCTCGGCGTCGCCGACGTAAAGAGACTGTCGCGGAGATGCCGCCAGCCGGTCGCAGGCATACAGCAGCGGCTCGGGATGCGGCTTGGCTTTAGCCAGCGTATCGCCGCTGACCACGCAGGCCGAGCGCGACCAAAGCCCCAATCCTTTCAGCAGCGGTTCGGTCAGCCAACCCGGCTTATTGGTCACCACGCCCCAAGGAATCGATTGCCTTTCCAACTGTTCCAGCACCTCGGCCATGCCGGGAAACAGCCCGGATTCCACGGCGATGGCGGCGCGATAGCCTTGCAAAAAGCGCTGGTTCAGTTCCGGATAGGATGGGTCGTCGGGCAGCAAGCCAAAACCGGCTTTCAACATCCCCGGCGAGCCTTGGGACACCGTAAGCCGGATGGCGGCGACCGGCAGGGGCGGCAGCGCGCGCTCGGCGCGCAACTGGTTCAAGGCGGCGGTCAGATCGGGGGCGGTGTCCACCAAGGTGCCATCCAAATCAAACAGCACGCACGCCGGCGGTTCGAAGGCGCGGCCCGCGATGGCGCTCATGCCGGATCGGATGGCCGGCAGTGCGTGAGGTAGTTAACCGCCACGCCCGAACCTAGCCAATAACGGCGTAGCAAAGGGTTGTAATGCATGCCGGTGAGGTGATGGAGCGCGAGCCCCGCCGCCCGCGTCCAAGCATCCAATTCCGAGGGACGAATGAACTTGCGATAATCGTGCGTGCCCTTGGGTAGCATCCGCAACACGTATTCCGCGCCGATCACGGCGAGCACGTAGGCCGTTGGATTGCGGTTGATGGTCGAGAAAAACACGTGGCCGCCCGGTTTGAGCAAGCGGGCGCAGGCTTTGATGGTCAGCGCGGGATCGGGCACATGTTCCAGCATTTCCATGCAAGTCACCACCTCGAAACTGGCCGGCTCGCTTTCGGCCAGCGCTTCGGCGGTGATATGCCGGTAATCCAACACCGCGCCGGATTCCAACTGATGCAGCCGCGCCACCGTCAGCGGCGCTTCGCCCATGTCGATGCCGGTCACTTGCGCGCCGCGCAGGGCCATGCTCTCAGCCAAAATGCCGCCGCCGCAGCCTACGTCCAGCACCCGCCTGCCGGCCAGTCCGCCGCTGCGTTCGTCGATATAGTTCAACCGCAGCGGATTGATGTCGTGCAGGGGCTTGAATTCGCTATCCGGATCCCACCAGCGGCTGGCGAGCTGCTCGAATTTGGCGATTTCTTGAAAGTCTACGTTGGGGTTGGCGGTCGTCATGTTTTAGCTCCACGTACCGGATTGTAGCGGCGAGAAGGTTGCTGGGATCGACCGAAACGATCCGGTGTTTATAGCGGGTGTTCGGCGGTAATTTTATCCCGCCAGTCGCGCGCGCGCTGGATCAACTCGGCGCAATCCAACGTGGTCAATCGCCGCTCGGCCAACAGCCGCCGGCCGGCGACCCATACGTCGGTGACTTGATGGCGGCCGGTCGCGTAAACCAACTGCGAGATCGGATGATAGATCGGTTCGGTTTCGGGCTGTTCGAGATCGACGGCGATAACATCGGCGGATTTACCCGGCTCCAGCGAGCCGGTCTCGGCGTCCAAACCGAGCGCGCGCGCGCCGTTGAGGGTGGCCATGCGCAGCACCCGAGCGGCGGGTAACACGGTGGCGTCGCCGGCCACGCCCTTGCCGAGCAACGCGGCGGTGCGCAGTTCGCCGAACAGATCGAGATCGTTGTTGCTGGCCGCGCCGTCGGTGCCGATGGCGACATTGACGCCGGCGGCATCCAAGCGCGCGGTCGGACAAAAGCCGCTGGCCAGTTTGAGATTGGATTCCGGACAGTGGACGACATGCGCGCCGGCGTGCGCCAACCGCTCGATTTCATCGGCTTCCAATTGCGTCATATGCACCGCCACCAAGCGCGGCGTCAGCAATCCCACTTGTTCCAGCCGCGCTAACGGCCGGCACCCGTGTTCGGCTTCGAAGCGGGCCACTTCGGCGGCGGTTTCATGAACGTGAATGTGGATGGGGATCTTCAGCTCTTCGGCCAGTTGCCCGATCCGGGCCAGCGCGGGCTCTGAAACCGTATAGGGCGCGTGCGGCGCAAACGCGGTATGGATGAGCGGGTCAGAGCGCAAGGCATCGTGTAACTGCAAGCCCTTGGCTAGATATTCATCCATCGTCCGCGCGTAGGCCGTCGGAAAATCGAAGGCGATCAAACCCACGCAGGCGCGTATCCCGCACGCGCGGGCGACGGCGGCCACCACGTCGGGAAACATATACATGTCGTTAAAACAGGTAGTGCCGCCCCGCAGCATTTCCGCCATGGCCAACAGCGCGCCGTCGCGGACGAAGTCGGCGCCGGCCCAGCGGGTCTCGACCGGCCAAATGTGTTGTTGCAGCCACGTCATCAACGGCAGATCGTCCGCCAAGCCCCGCAGCAAGGTCATGCTGGCGTGGGTGTGCGCGTTGATCAGGCCCGGCATCAGGACGTGGCGGTCGAGATCGAGAGCGAGTTCGGGGAGGTAACGGGCGGCGGCTTCCTCGCGCGGCATCAGAGCGAGGATACGGCCATCCAGGATGGCGAGGGCATGGTGTTCGAGAACCCGGTTTTCCGGTTCGACCGGCACGATCCAGCGGGCGTTGATCAGGGTATCGATAGCGTGCGGCATTCAAGGGTCTCCGAGGGTGCTCGGATTATAAGCGCGAACCCGTAAACCGCTAAAAAAAACGCCCCGGAAAACCGGGGCGCGGGTGAAGCTGTTCGGACGAGCCAGGCGATTACTCGCGGCACATCTCGGTCAGCGTGGTGATTTCCACGCGGCGGTTCTGAGCGCGGCCTTCCGGGTTGTCTCGACCGTTGGGCAGGGTATTGGGCGCGACCGGCTGCGATTCGCCCATGCTGTTGGTGGTGAGCTTGCCGGCGGGGACATTGCGGGAAGCCAGATAGCTGGCCACGGTGTCGGCGCGACGTTGGCCCAACCGCATGTTGTAGGCGTCGGTGCCCTTGGCGTCGGTATGGCCGACGATCTTGACCGTGGAAACCCGCTCGGCCCGGTTGATGTCGGAGGCCAGCTGTTCGAGTCTGGCGCGGCCGCGCGGCTTCAGCTCGGAGCGGTCGAAATCAAACAGGGTGTCGGTGCCCAGCGTGATCTTTTCGCACTGCGGAGGAGCGGGTTCGACGGCGACAGCGCCGCCGCATTCTGGAACATCCTTCTCAGGCGTCCACCAAGGCGTGCGGATGCAGCGGCCGTAGGGATCCTTGACGATCTTGTCCCACGGATCGACCGCGTAGATGCAGCCGTACTTGTTGATTGCGTGAGCAGGCAGGGCGGCAAACAGCATCACCGAGGCAGCCAAGCCCAAGCCAAGCTTATGGAGTTTCACTTTCATCGATATACTCTCCCAATAGACACCAAAAATTTCTGTGCGCGACACGTTTCAAACTCGAGTCACGGCAGGAACCGGAGTCGGTCAAACCGCGATGATATCCGCTCGGCCAGTCCATCCGACCTTTGGATGCCGCAAGTAGCAAACTGGCCGGTCATGATGCGTAATGATACAACGTTGTGTCAGAATTGCAAAAAATGTTGTTCCAGCAATAAATGATCTAATTTTGCGCGCTATCTCGGCATTTTGGCAAGAGATTTTTGCATTGATGGCGCTCGTTCGACCCTGTAGTAAGATCGCAACACGCATTATATTTTAGTCGTTTATCAAAAATTACCCAATCGAGCGCTCGATGCTGTCTCAAGCTGATCGCGTGCGCGCCGTGGTCTGGCGTGAAAACGCTGTTGAATTACTCGACCAGCGCCTGTTGCCGGGCGCGATCCACTACCGGCGTTTTTCCAAGGCGGCGGAAGTCGCTCAAGCCATCCGCGAGATGGTGGTGCGCGGCGCGCCGGCCATCGGTATCACCGCCGCTTACGGCGTGGTGCTGGCGGCGCGGGCTGCTTACGATCGACAGCCCGAGCGCTGGCGCGCGCTCATGGCGGAAGATCTGGCGCTGTTGGCGGCGGCCCGACCGACCGCGGTGAATCTGTTCTGGGCGCTGCGGCGGATGGAGCGGACGATGGCGGAGCCGACCGCCGATCCGCTCGCGCGCTTGTTGGCTGAAGCGCGAGCAATCCACCAGGAGGATATCGCCGCCAACCGGCGGATGGGCCAACTGGGCGCTGCTTTGTTGGGCGAGCGGGGCGCGGTGATTACCCATTGCAACGCCGGCTCGCTGGCGACCGGCGGTTACGGCACGGCGCTCGGAGTGATCCGCGAAGCGTACGCGGCTGGATTGATCGAGCGAGTTTATGCCGACGAAACCCGACCCTGGTTGCAAGGGGCGCGCCTGACCGCCTGGGAATTGGTGCAAGACGGGATTCCGGTGACCTTGCTGGCGGATGGCGCGGCGGCGGCGCTGATGCGGCGGGGCGGCATTCATTGGGCCGTCGTCGGCGCTGACCGGATCGCCGCCAACGGCGATGTCGCCAATAAGATCGGCACCTATCACCTGGCGCTGGCCGCGCGCTATCACGGCGTGCGTTTTATGGTGGTGGCTCCGAGTTCGACAGTGGATTTGAGCCTCTTAAACGGAGCCGCGATCCCCATCGAGCAACGCGCCCCCGAGGAATTGCTCGAACTGGGCGGACAGCCGGTTGCGGCGGTGGGGGCGGAGGTGTGGAATCCGTCGTTCGATGTGACGCCGGCGGAACTGGTCGATGCCCTGGTCACGGAGCGTGGCGTGGCGCTGGCCCCGGACGCGGCCAAGCTGGCTCGGTTGATGGCCGGGCAACACGGTGAACCGCCTCCCCGAGGCTTGCGTTAGCCGCCGGTTGCCAGCCAGATCGAGATTTACGGTGGAGACGGGCGGGCGGAGCGCTTCCGATAGCTCCGCCGCCGTGAGACGCGCTTACAGCGCCAGGGATTTGCCCTTCGAACCTAAATCATGGAAGGCTTCATTCAGCCGGGCGATCATGTTTTCTTCCGCCGCGCGCAAATACTTACGTGGATCGTAGTATTTCTTGTACGGCTTATCAGTTTCGGGATCGACCTGATACAAGAACGCCTTGGGGTTAGAGGTGACGAGCTTACCAATAGCTTCCGAGTAGGCGAATTGCAGGTCGGTGTCAATATTCATCTTGAACACGCCATAGCCGACCGCTTCGGTAATCTTGTCCTTTTCCGAACCGGAACCGCCGTGGAATACCAAGTTCAACGGCTTGCCGGCGGTCTTGTGCCGCTGCTCGATCAGTGCTTGGGAGTTCTTGAGGATTTCCGGGCGCAGTTGAACGTTGCCAGGCTTGTAAACGCCATGCACGTTACCGAAGGAGGCGGCGACCGAGAAATGACCGATGGGCGACAAGCGCTCGTAGGCTTGCAATACGTCTTCCGGCTGGGTGTAGAGGTGGGAGTTATCGGCGCTCTCATCCATTTCCTTGCCGATGCCGTCTTCCTCGCCGCCGGTGACGCCCAGTTCGATTTCCAAGCTCATGTTCAAGGGGGCCATGCGCTTGAGAATGCGGGCGCATTCGCCGAGATTGAAGTCCATCGGTTCTTCCGACAGATCCAACATGTGAGAGCTAAACAGGGGCTTGCCGTGCTGTTTGAAAAACGCCTCGCCGTGATCCAGCAGCGCTTCGACCCACGGAATCAGCCCTTTGTTGGCGTGGTCGGTGTGCAGCACCACGCACACCCCGTACTGCTCGGCCAGCAAATGCACGTGCTGGGCCGCCGAAACGCCGCCTAGCACCTTGGCCTTGAAACCGTCCTTCATGCCCTGCCCGGCGTAGAATTGAGCGCCGCCGTTGGAAAGCTGGACGATGACGTCGGCCTGATTTTTGGCGGCGGCTTCCAGCACCGCGTTGACGGTGCTGCTGCTGCTGACGTTGACGGCGGGCAGGGCGTAGCCGCCCGCCTTGGCGGCGGCAACCAGGGTCAAATAATCTTTGCCACTAACGACACCGGGTTTGAGTTGCGCCATGAACGGATCCTCTCTTTGCGAATAGTTATGATGGAACGACAGCGAATACTCAACTCAGTATAGCGTCTACGCGGTCGCCATCAAAGCCGGACTGTCCGCGACGGCGATCCGACCTGCTGTCGGGGAGCTTTGGAGACGGCGGTGGGCCGGGGATTGCAATTGATCCACCGCGGGCGCTGGTTCAAAATAACCCGAAAATAAAATGGCTTTGCGCGCTGTTTTTCATTCACCCCGAGGAGGCCGCACCATCATGAGTAAAGTTGCTGAATGGCTGGGCGCTAATGCCGAGCAGTTGTTGAGCCATGCTTGCACGACCATCCCCAAGGAATCCTTGCATCTGCCCGGCCCCGATTTTGTGGATCGCATTTTCGCCGCGACGGACCGCAGCAATCGCGTCTTGGGTAATTTGCAACGGATGTTCGGGACCGGCCGGCTGGCGGGCACCGGCTTTCTGTCGATTCTGCCGGTCGATCAAGGCATCGAGCATTCGGGCGGCGCGAGCTTCGCCAAGAATCCGATGTATTTCGACCCCGAAAACATCGTGAAACTCGCCGTCGAGGGCGGCTGTAACGCGGTGGCCTCGACCTTCGGCGTCTTGGGTATGGTGGCGCGCAAGTACGCCCATAAAATTCCGTTCCTGGTTAAGATCAACCACAACGAGTTGTTGACGTTCCCCAACAAAGCCGATCAGATCATGTGGGGGACTATCAAGGAAGCGCACGACATGGGGTGCACCGCCGTGGGGGCCACCATCTATTTCGGTTCGCCGGAAAGCGGACGGCAGATCGTCGAGGTCAGCCAAGCCTTCGCCATGGCGCACGAACTCGGCATGGCGACGGTGTTGTGGTGTTACCTTCGCAACAACGCCTTCAAAACCAAGGAAAAGGACTATCACGTTTCGGCCGATTTGACCGGGCAGGCCAACCACCTCGGCGTCACCATCGAAGCCGACATCATCAAGCAGAAGCTGCCTGAAAATAACGGCGGCTTTGAAGCGCTCAACATGGGCGGTTCCAGCTACGGCAAGTTCGATAAGAAGATTTACACCGATCTGGCCAGCGACCATCCCATCGATCTTTGCCGCTATCAAATTGCCAACTGCTACATGGGCCGCGCGGGACTCATCAATTCCGGCGGAGAATCCAAGGGCGCGGGCGATCTGGAGGCGGCGGTGACCACGGCGGTCATCAACAAGCGCGCCGGCGGCATGGGGCTGATCTCCGGCCGCAAAGCCTTCCAGCGGCCGATGAAAGAAGGCGTCGCCATCCTCAACGCCATTCAAGATGTTTATCTCGATCAGAGCGTAACCGTCGCTTGATCGTCGGTTTTTTTTCAAAGCCTCGCTATTGCGAGGCTTTTTTGTCAGTCGCCGCGCGGGCAGTGAACAAAAATCGGTTGTCTCTGTCTCAGTGCGACGTTCCGTATTTTATAAAACTGCAATATTTTTGAGAGGAGATATTCCGATGAAACAGATTGAGTTCAGCCTTTGCCGTTCGCTGGAAGGCTAAAATGGAGGCTATTATCTGGCAGGAACTCACCGGCGGCCTTTATTTGAAAGAAACGGTAACCGTGATCATGCGGTTATTGGCGGCGATGGTGCTGGGGGCGATCATCGGTTTGGAGCGAGATGCCTCCGGCAAGGCGGCGGGATTGCGGACGCACATGCTGGTGGCGCTCGGCTCGGCGTTTTTTGTGGTGGTGCCGCTAGAGCTCGGTATGTCGCTCGATGAAGTTGCCCGCATCGCGCAAGGCGTGGCGACTGGCGTGGGATTTCTCGGCGCTGGCGCGATTCTGAAGATCAGCGAAGAAGGCGAAATCAAGGGTCTCACCACGGCGGCCGGCATCTGGGTGACGGCGGCGGTCGGCATGGCGGCGGGCATGGGTCGGATTTGGATCGCTGCTTTGGGAGTTGCCTTGGTGGGGATTGTATTGGCCGTACTCGGCCGGCTTCAGCGGAATTTGCAGTTGAACGAACAAAAGCAAGAATTAAAGGAATCGGAACAAAAACCCGCGCCGTCGAGCAAAAAGATCGCTGCGCTAAACAAGGAGGAATAAGCGTGTTATCCGCGTCTCCTGGCAATGCTCGTTCGACGCGGTTTTAGCCGGCGCGCGGCGTCATGACAGGTTTTCGGCTTAGCGCCATTAAGCTTTATCGTTCATACGGATATGGCCGAGCAGCCCAGTCTCTAAAAGAAAGATTGAGCCGTTTTTCCGAAGGGTCGACACCTGTCTTATCGATCCTTGTCCTGAGGGGACTCAAGCTGAAGGTATTGCCTTTCCGCATTGCTCGGTGGCGTTCCCTTGGATAGTTCAGTTCGAAGTGGATCACACCCCACAACAGGATTCGGTTCCTTCGGCGGCGGATAGAGGCCCTGGCAAGGATGACTTGCCCGCGCCCCATCGCTACAATGCTCCCCCTTTGCCGGTTTGGCGCGGAGATGACGGTCATGCAGGAACTCAACCCCTATTTCAATCAGATTAACGACCTACGAGGACGCTGTGGTTCTTTAAGGGGGTATCTTTGACTTCGAATCCAAGCGCGAGCGGCTGGATGAAGTCAATCGAGAATTGCAAGAACCCAATATTTGGAACAATCCCGAACGGGCGCAAACGCTCGGCAAGGAACGCGCGCAGTTGGAAGCGGTGGTTGACCGTCTGGAGCAGCTCGACCGGGGTTTGAACGAAGTAGCCGAATTGTTGCTGCTGGCGGGCGAGGAAGGCGACGAGGCGGCGGTCATGGAAGTGGTGCGCGATCTGGACGGCCACGCGCGCACGGTCGCCGATCTCGAATTCCAGCGCATGTTCTCCGGCGAACTCGACGCCAGCAACGCCTTCGTCGATATTCAGGCCGGCTCCGGCGGCACCGAGGCGCAAGATTGGGCCGAGATGCTGCTGCGGATGTACTTGCGCTGGGGCGAGCGACGCGGCTTCAAGACCGAATTGCTGGACGAATCGCCGGGCGAAGTGGCCGGCATCAAAAGCGCCAGCATCCGGTTCGAGGGCGATTACGCCTACGGTTGGCTGCGCACCGAAACCGGCGTCCACCGTCTGGTGCGCAAGTCGCCGTTCGATTCCGGCAACCGGCGGCACACCTCGTTCGCGGCGGTATTCGTCGCGCCCGAGGTCGATGACGACATCGAAGTGGACATCAATCCGGCTGACTTGCGGGTCGATGTGTTTCGCGCCTCCGGGGCGGGCGGCCAGCACGTCAACCGCACCGAATCGGCGATCCGGATCACCCACTTGCCGACCAATATCGTGGTGCAATGCCAGAACGACCGTTCCCAACACAAGAACCGCTCCACCGCCATGAAGCAGCTCAAGGCCAAGCTCTACGAATTGGAACTGCAAAAGCGCAACGCCAAGGCCCAGGCGGTGGAGGATTCCAAATCCGATATCGGCTGGGGCAGCCAGATCCGCTCCTACGTGCTGGATCAGTCGCGCATCAAGGATTTACGCACCAACATCGAAACCAGCAACACTCAGGCGGTGCTGGACGGCGATCTGGACGATTTCATCGAGGCCAGCTTGAAAAGCGGGTTGTAAGCGAGGACTTGAAAATAGAATGACCGACGATAAGCATCCTCCCGACGAGCCCTTCGATGAAAATAAACTGATCGCGCTGCGCCGTCAGAAACTCGCGGAGCTGCGCCAGCGGGGCAATCCATATCCCACCGATTTCCGGCGCGACGCGCTGGCGGCGGAATTGCACGCGGATCACGGCGGGAAAGACAGCGCCGAATTGGAGGCCGCGCCGGCCCGAGTGTGCGTCGCCGGTCGGATGCTGGCCAAACGGATCATGGGTAAAGCCAGTTTCGCCAAACTGCGTGACCAATCCGGCGACATTCAACTGTTTGTCCAGAAAAGCGCCTTGCCGGAAGGCGGTTACGACGAATTTAAGAATTGGGATTTGGGCGATACTTTGGGCGCTCAGGGCACGGTCTTTAAAACCAAAACCGGCGAATTGTCGGTGAAGGTGGACGAACTGCGGTTACTGACCAAATCGCTGCGCCCGCTGCCGGAAAAATTTCACGGGCTGGCCGATCAGGAAACCCGCTATCGGCAACGCTATGTAGACTTGATGATGAACGAGGCTACGCGCGCGACCTTCAAATTGCGCTCCGCCATCGTCGCCCATATCCGCGAGTTTTTTAACCGACGCGGTTTCCTGGAAGTCGAAACACCGATGATGCAGCCGATTCCCGGCGGCGCGACGGCTCGACCGTTCATCACCCATCACAATGCGCTGGATATGCAACTGTATTTGCGCATTGCGCCCGAGCTTTATCTCAAGCGGCTGGTGGTGGGCGGCTTCGAGAAGGTTTACGAGATCAACCGCAATTTTCGCAATGAAGGCTTATCGACCCGGCACAATCCCGAATTCACCATGCTGGAGTTTTATCAAGCCTACGCCGATTATCACGATCTGATGGATTTGACCGAGGCGTTATTGCGCGGCATGGCGCAAACCCTGCTCGGTCATACCGAATTGCCTTATCAGGGCGAGCGCTACGATTTTGGCCGACCGTTCCAACGGTTGACGGTTAAAGACGCGATTTTGCGGTTTAATTCGAGTATTGACGCCGTACAACTGGAGGATTTGGCCGCCGCTCGGCAAATTGCGGAAGGCTCGGGGCTAAAACTTCAAGCCGATTACGGGTTGGGCCGGGTGCAACTGGAAATTTTTGAGCAGACCGTCGAACATCAGTTGCGCGATCCGACCTTTATCACCGCCTATCCCACCGAAGTATCGCCGCTGGCCCGTCGCAACGACGCCGATCCCACCATTACCGACCGTTTTGAACTCTTTGTCGGCGGGCGGGAAATCGCCAACGGGTTTTCGGAGTTAAATGATCCCGAAGATCAGGCCGAGCGGTTCCGCAAGCAAGTGGAGGCCAAAGCGGCGGGCGATGCCGAGGCCATGCACTATGACGCGGATTACATTCGCGCCTTGGAATACGGCCTGCCGCCGACGGCGGGCGAGGGCATTGGCATCGACCGCTTGGTGATGTTGTTCGCCGACGCGCCGTCCATCCGCGACGTGCTGCTGTTCCCGCATTTGCGCCCGGAATGATTGCATTCCCGAGGCGTCGGTTCCGCGCGCATCGCTAAACCCATGATGGTGCGATGCAGCATAAAATGCGACTGGGACGAAATCAATCCGATTTGGACAGAACAGAATTGAGGCGATCAGTAGATAGCCGGGCCGCTCAAGCACCCAGCGCAAGCGGTTTTAACATCGGCTGCAACGGCGGGTTGGCGACAGCGCTGCGCATCGGCACGATCTGGCCGTGTTCCGGGCAGTGGGCGTGTTGTTGCTCGGGCTGGACCGCCACCGGACGCTTGCAGTGCGGGCAGACGGTGTGAACAGGGGATGCAGGGCTCATCATTCAAAACTCCTCTCGCAAAACCTTTATCCTTAAAATGAGAGTTATTGATAGCGCGTTTGTTCCCGCAGTGCAACAAAAAAATGTTGCTTCGCAACAGCGAGGCCAAAAAGATACGCTTCCGCGACCGTCTCATCCCTTCCGCGCTGATTCTAGGCATGACGTGATTGACGCCGTGGCGTGAGCGGATTGGAGCGCGCGGCGGCGCGGGTGGCGCTGGCGGCATCGACGCGCAGAAATGCGGGATGGCCTTTCGCGTGGCTGGCGCGATAATCGGCCGTCAGCGTCTCGCGAGCGGTCGGTTCATCCACGTTCAACGCTTCGATCAAACCCTGATACACCAGATCAAACAAGCGTTCCAAGGCAAACTGATGGGTTTGATCGGTGGCGGCGAACAGCCAATCGCTCAGCGCCATGAACCGACCGAAGGGGTCGTCGCCCAGTAGTTGAGGTATGGCGTGGCGAAACCGGCCCGAGTTGCCGATCAAGTCCCAATACCGGGCGAAGCGCTCCAGCCGCCGCATGGTCGCGAAATCCAACAGGGTCGAACACAGCAGGTTGTAGGGCGGATAGGGGTTATAGCGGCAATCGAATGCGGCGGTATGACGGCTGATCGGAGCGCCGCGGAGCCGTTTGAGAATGCCGACCTGAATTTCGTGCGGCTCGAGCGCCACCAGCCGGTTAAAGCCGGCGGCGAAGCTGGCCAAGTCTTCACCCGGCAATCCCACGATCAAATCGGCGTGCAGATGCGCTTGGGTGTGCCGGCGCAGCCAGCGCAAATTGTCCTCGGTGCGAGCGTTGTCTTGTTTGCGGTCGATCAGGGCTTGCACGGTTGCATTGAAGCTTTGGATGCCGATTTCGAACTGCAACGCGCCGGCCGGGAAACGGACGATACGTTCCTTCAGCGCCGCCGGTAAATGATCTGGAATCAGTTCGAAGTGTAAGAATAAACGCTCGTCCAAGCGCTCCAGAAAAAAATCCAGAATCCGCGCGCTTATTTTGGCATTAAGATTGAATGTGCGATCCACAAATTTAAATTGGCGCACGCCCCGCTCATGCAATGAGCCGAGTTCCATCAACAGCGGCTCCAATGAAAACGGCCACGCGGTTTTATCCAAGGCCGAGAGACAGAACTCGCATTTAAACGGACAGCCGCGCGAGGCTTCGACATAAATCAAACGGTGGGCGATATCTTCATCGTTATAGAGGCGGTACGGCAACACAAGCTGGTCGAGCGGCGGCGGTGCGCTGGCGATGACTTTTTCAGGAGGCGGATCGTTTTCCAGCAGCCGCCGGCACAAGCCGGCGAAGGTCAAATCGGCTGGGCCGGCGATCACATAATCGGCGAGAGCGACGATGGCTTGTTCTTCCCACTCGTAACTCACCTCCGGGCCGCCCAATACGATAACGATCTCCGGTCGGACTTGCTTGAGCGCGGCGATGACTTGCGCGGTTTCCGCGACGTTCCAGATATAAACGCCGAAGCCGATGATTCGGGGCCGCGCGCTCAACAGCGCCTCGGCGATGTCCAAGGGGCGTTGGGTGATGATGAATTCTCGCAACGCGGTGTCGGCTTGTAACTCGCCCATGTTGGCCAGCAAATAGCGCAAGCCGAGCGACGAATGGAAGTAGCGGGCGTTGAGGGTCGACAACAGGATGGACGGCATGCGGTTTGACGGTTACTACGGTCTAAAAGAGTCGTGGAGCGGCGCGAGGTGGTTACAACCTGCGTCACTAATGAACGCCGTTGGGCAAACAAACTTTAGCATGGGTTTAGAACGCGCTGTAACGGAATGGATCATTCGCCACCCGCAAGATCATGGCCACGATAAATAAGCAGCTTGAAGTCAAACCAACACAAGAGCGAACAGGGCTCGCGCATGACAGCGCCCTGTACCGTCGGCTTTTGGAAACGGCCAATCAAGGAATCTGGCAAACCGACGCCGAATGTCGGACGACTTTCGTCAACGAGCGGATGGCGGAGATGTTGGGTTATCCAGCGGAAATGCTGCTGCACCGCCCGCTTCACGATTTTATGCCGCCCGAGGAGCTCGCCGATCACGAACGGCGCATGCGGGTGCACCGTCGCGGCGGTCACGCCCGCTTCGAACGTCGGTTTCGTCATCGCGATGGCCATGCGATCACCTTCCTGGTGTCGGTAACCTCAATGTTGGACGAGTATGGCGTTTTTCAAGGCGCGTTCGCCATGCTGACGGATATCTCCGAGCGCCAGCGGGTGGGGAACGCGCTGCTGGAAAGCGAACAACGCCTGCGCACTCTGATCAATGCGATGCCGGATGTGGTGTGTTTCAAGGATGGCGATGGCCGGTGGTTGGAGGCCAACGCCAGCAGTCTCAAGGTATTTCAACTGGAGGCCCGTTCCTATCGCGGTAAAAAGGATGTGGAGCTGGCGGAAGCCAATCCGCGCTATCGGGACGCCTTTCTCGCCTGCGAGCGCAGCGACGAGCAGGCATGGGTTTCAGGTCGGCTGAGCCGCTCCGATGAAAGCGTTCCACAACCGGACGGTTCGGCGCGGATCTTCGATGTCATCAAGGTGCCCACCTTTTACCCCGACGGACGCCGCAAGGGTTTGATCGTGGTGGGTCGGGACATTACCGAGCGGCGTCAGATCGAGGAGGCTCTGCGCGAAAGCGAAAGCCGCTACCGCCAGTTGTTCGAACTGGAATCGGACGCCATCGTATTGATCGATAACGAAACCGGCCGCATTCTCGAAGCAAATTCGGCGGCGGTCGATCTATATGGCTACAGCCGAAACGAATTGCTTCAGAAACGGAATACCGACTTATCCGCCGAACCCGAGCAAACCAAGGAACTGACCCATAAGACGCCGCTCGGGTCCAAGGCGCTCATTCCGATGCGCTGGCTGCGCAAGCGGGACGGAACGGTGTTTCCCGCCGAGATCACCGGGCGCTTTTTTTCATGGTGCGGTCGGTCGGTGCATATCGCCGCCATCCGCGATATCGCCGAGCGCCAGCGCATCCTGGTGGAGCTGCGCGCCAGCGAAGCGCGGTTTCGCAGTATTTTCGAGTTGAGCTCGCTCGGCATCGCCCTGATTTCGAAACACGATTACCGTTTCGTGCAGGCCAATCCGCGCTACTGTGAATTGCTCGGCTACCCGCTGGAACAATTGCGGCGGATGACGGCCGCCGAGATTACCCATCCGGAGGATTGGCCGCAGTCGGAGCAGTTGCTTAAGGCGCTGTCGGCTGAAAAAAGAACCGGATTTGCGCTCCAAAAACGTTATTTACACCAGAGCGGAGCCTGCCGTTGGGTCAGTGTCACCGCTGATTTGCTCACCGAAGATCACCACGGAGAGCCGCTGATCATCGGCATCGTGGAGGATATTACCGAGCGGCGGCAGGCCGAGGAGCGGATCCGTCATCTGGCCTTGCACGATGTGTTGACCGATCTGCCCAATCGGGCGCTGTTGGAGGACCGGCTGCGGCAAGCGCTCAATGAGGCCCAGCGCGAGCAAAGCTCGGTGGCGTTGCTGTTTCTGGATCTGGATCGGTTCAAACTGGTGAACGATTCGCTGGGCCATGCGGTGGGGGATGCCCTGTTGCAAGCGGTCGCGGAGCGGCTCGGCCAGCACGTGCGCGGGAGCGACACCGTTTGCCGGCTCGGCGGCGATGAATTTGTGATTCTGCTCACCGCGATCCGGGACGCCAGCGATGTCGCGCGCATCGCCAACAAACTGTTAGACAGCATGGCGGAACCCTGGTGGGTGAACGGCTATGCGCTGAACGTTTCCACCAGTATCGGCATCAGCTTGTATCCCATGGACGGCGACGATCCGGATGCGTTGTTGCAGCACGCCGACACGGCGCTTTATCAAGCCAAAGCCAACGGGCGCAACAACTATCAATTCTTTACCGTGGCGATGAACGCGCAGGTGCGCGAGCGGATGCAATTGGAACAGGGTCTGCGCCAAGCGCTAGAGCGCGATGAGTTGACCTTGCATTATCAGCCTCAGGTGGATTGCGCGACCGGCGAAGTCGTCGCGGTCGAAGCGCTGCTGCGCTGGCGGCATCCCGAGCTCGGCTGGGTGGAGCCGGATCGTTTCGTGTCGGTGGCCGAGGAAATCGGCTTGATCGTCCCCATCGGCGAATGGGCGCTGCGGCGGGCGTGCCATGACAGCCAGTCGTGGCGGCGCGCCGGTTTCGAGCATGGCGCGGTCGCGCTCAATGTCTCGTCCGTGCAGTTACAGCGCCCGGATTTCAGCGCGCGGCTGGCTGAAATCCTGGGAGAGGCCGGCTTGCAACCCCATCAGTTGGAATTGGAATTGACCGAAAGCTTGCTGGTCAACGAGGCCAATGCCGCGACGTTGCGGCAACTGAAGCAGGCCGGGATTATCTTGTCGATCGACGATTTTGGAGCCGGTTGTTCCAGCATGAGTTACCTGCGCCGCTTCGCCATCGACAAACTGAAGCTGGACGGATCTTTTCTATGTGATGTCGGCGAGGATACCGATACCGCCGCGATCGCCAACGCCATCATCACCATCGCGCATTGCCTGCAATTGACGGTAGTGGCGGAAGGGGTGGAAACCCACCAGCAGGTGGAATTTTTGAGCGAACGGAACTGCCGGTTGATGCAAGGGTATTATTTCAGCCGCCCGCAGACCGCCGGAGGCTTGACGGTCTGGTTGCGCGAGCGCGCCGCAAAACCTCCGCTGCGCTCAGCGGTGGACGGGTAGGCGGTAATTGCAACTCGAATCCAGCATCAGGAATCCATCCGAATGGACCAACCCCTCGCCGAGATGCGTCATGACTATGCTTTGGGGGCTTTGCGCAAGGCCGAGGTCGATCCCGACCCGATCAAACAATTCCAACGCTGGCTGCAAGAGGCCGTTGCCGCGCGACTGCCCGAACCCAACGCCATGATCTTGGCGACCGCCGACCGGAACGGCCGGCCTTGCGCCCGCGTCATGTTGTTGAAGGAGTGCGATGCCGAGGGTTTTGCATTCTTCAGCAATTACCAGAGCGCCAAAGGCCGGCAACTGGCTGAAAACCCCCAGGCCGCGTTGGTGTTCCTGTGGTTGGAGCTGGAGCGGCAAGTCCGCGTTGAGGGTAAGGTCAGCCCGATCGCGCCGGCGGAATCCGAAGCCTATTTTCGCAGCCGGCCCCGTGAAAGCCGGTTGGGAGCGCTGGCGTCGCGTCAGAGTCAGGTGGTGGCCAGCCGGCGGATACTGGACGAACGATTTCAGCAGCTGGCCGACTGTTATCCCGGCGATGACATTCCGATGCCCGCGCATTGGGGCGGTTATCGCTTGCGGCCCGAACTGCTAGAATTCTGGCAGGGCCGTCAGGGCCGGCTGCATGATCGGTTGCGCTATCGGCGGCGGGAAAACGATTGGCTGTTGGAACGCTTGGAGCCCTGAGGCCTGTCAGCCAGCGGCGGGCAAGCAGGAAAAGGTCGGAAAAATGTCGCGCCGAGCATGTGGGCGTGCCGCCGGTCTGACGAATTCTGGTGTGAATAGACGGTTTTTTAGTATCTATAAAGTTACGATTAATGGTAAATCAGAGGTTGGCTGACGAAAAGGTTGCGGGATCGAATGTAATCGGTATAATGCGTCCTGCTTGTGGGACGTTATCCGAGATCAAGAGTAATAAATGGTTCGGCCCGCGGCGCAGCTCCTCATCGGAGCCTACGGTTTCGGAATCCACAAGATTCATCAAACCGACGATAGGGCTTAGTAGCTCGGCTGAAAATCACCAAAGGATGTTGGGCGACCGAAAATTCAAAAATAATGTTCGGCGCACAGCAAAAGCTTGGAATTCGCGATCGAGCCTTCCGCTTGATGGCAAGGTAGTTCAAAGGCCGTCCCATCTGGGCCGGTCTTTTTGTTTTTCAAGCGGGAAAGCGGGCTGGTTCAACGAAAAACCGACATTCACACCGGCGGCCGCGCCGCCGACGCCGAGCGCCAGCAGCGTCAGGTCACAGCCGCCGTCCGCTCGCTCAGATAGCGTTCACAACCGGTCAACGTCGACAGTTTCGGATAGTCGAAATCGAAAATGGTGACGTTCAGCTCTTTCTCCAGACTCATCATCAGCCGTAAAAAATCGATCGAATCCAGTTCGAGTTGATCGTGAAAGGTGATGTCGGGGTTGATCGCCTGGGTGTCAGCGTTCGGAACAACATCGCCGAGAACGCGAAGGATCGTTTCGCGGATGGGTTTTTGGCTCGTGGCGCTCATGATTCATTTCCTTCATTGCTAAAGCATGTCATTAGAAAGCTCAAATCCTGTTGGTTTTATAGTCTAGTCGGCATGTTGCGCCGCAACATGATTCTCGCATCCTCACCTCGGAAAATCAAGCCGGATCGGCTTAATTCCATAATGCCCTTAGGTGAAAATATGCAAAAATCTCGCCATCTCCTGAATTCGACCTTGGATTATCGGTGGGATTCCTCAGTCGTTTTCTTCCAGCGTCGATAGATCGCCCAAAGGCAAACCTAATTCCTGGGCGCGCAGCAACCGGCGCACGATCTTGCCGCTGCGGGTTTTAGGCAGATCGGGCACGAAAGCCAACTCGCGCGGGGCGACCGCCGGCCCCAATCGAGTGCGGGCGAAGCCGATCAACTCCTTGCGCAAGCTCTCGCCGGGAGCATGACCGGGTTTGAGCGTCACGAACGCTTTGATGATGGCGCCGGCGAACGCATCGGGTATGCCGATGACCCCGGCTTCAGCCACCGCCGGATGCGCCAATAAGGCGCTTTCCACCTCAAACGGCCCGATCAGATGGCCGGAGGTTTTAATCACATCGTCGGAGCGGCCCACAAACCAGAAATAGCCGTCGGCGTCTTGGGCGGCTAAGTCGCCGCTCAGATACCAACCGTCGGCAAAACAGTGTCGGTAGCGCTCCTCCTCGTTCAGATAGGCGCGAAACAGCGAGGGCCAAGCCGTCCGCAGCGCCAGTTCTCCCTCCTCATTCGGTCCCAGCCGGTCCACGCCGCCGTCGGAACGCCGCCGCACGATGGCGGCCTCGATACCCGGAAACGGCCGGCCCATCGAGCCGGGCCGCACCTGTTGGCTGCGATAGTTAGCGATCATGATGGCGCCGGTTTCGGTCTGCCACCAGGTATCGTGAAACGGTCGGCCCAGCGTCGCTTGAGCCCACAGCACGCCTTCGGGGTTTAACGGTTCGCCGACGCTGGCCATGAAGCGCAGCGCGCTGAAATCATGGCCCCGCGCCGCTTCGGCGCCGGCTTTCATGAGCATGCGCACAGCGGTCGGCGCGGTGTACCAGATGTTGACGCGCTCCCGCTCCAGAATCCCGTACCAGCGGCGGGCGTCGAATTCGGCTTCGTCCACCACCAGCGTCGCGCCGTTGGCGAGGGGGGCGATGATGCCGTAAGACACACCGGTGACCCAACCTGGATCAGCGGTGCACCAATAAATATCACCGGGCCGAAGATCGAGCGCCAGCCGGCCGGTCAAACGGTGGGCGACCACAGCGTCGTGGACGTGGACCGCTCCCTTGGGCGTTCCGGTGGTGCCGCTGGTGAAATGCAGCAGCGCGCTGTCCTCCGGCTGAGTGCGCGGCGGCGGGCGGTGATCCGCTTCCGCCGCCAGCAAGGCGTGAAAGGAGCCTACCCCGGATTCGTCGCCGGAGCCGTCGGTCAATAGCACGCGCTCCAGATCGGGTAACGCGCCGCGCAACGCGCGCACCTTGCGTTCGTAGAGCAGTGCGGTGGTGACCAGCAGCCGCGCCTGACTTTTGGCAAGACGCACCCGGATCGGGTCCGGGCCGAAGGCGGAAAACAGCGGACAGAATACCGCGCCGGCCTTCCAGGCGCCCAGCGCGGTCACGAACAGCTCGGGAATGCGCCCGGCCAGCACGCAAACCCGGTCGCCCTTGCCGATGCCCGAGCGCTCCAGCAGATGGGCGAAACGATTGCTCGAGCGCGCCAGCTCCGCATAAGAGATTGCTTGACGCTCGCCGGCTTTGCCGAGCCAGATCAGCGCGATTGCGTCGCCCCGACCGGCGCGAACCTGCCGGTCCACCGCCTCCCAGGCGATATTCAGACCGCCATCGGGCAATCCCTCCAGTTCGGCGCGGGCCGCCGCCCAGGAAAAACCGGCGCGGGCGGCCTCGTAATCGATCAACTGCGGTTTGGGCTCGCGGGGCGCAAGGGTTTTATCAAGCGGTTTGTAGAGCGTCGTCCCCAGCATGGCGAATCTCCAAGCTTCAAGCGCAAAAAATGAAATGGGCCAAGCCCCACGGAGAAATCACAAAAGTAGCACGGGAATAAGGCTTGAGAACCCGCTGCCGTGGGAATCGCGTTACCATAAATAGCCCGGCTCTTCTGTCCTGTCCTCACTGTGGCGATCACCAGCGCTGAGATGTTCTCATGACCATTCGCAATCTCGAATATTTATTCAAGCCTCGCTCCATCGCGGTGATCGGCCGCAGCAAGCAAGCCGGTAGCGCCGACGCCGCCGTGCAATTCAATCTGATCGACGCCGGCTTCAAGGGGCCGGTCATGCCGGTGAACCCCGACCGCCAGTCGGTTTCCGGCGTCCTGGCCTATAAGGATATCGCCAGCCTGCCGCTCGCGCCGGAGCTGGCCATTTTGACCACGCCGCTGGAGGAAGCGCCCGATCTGATCGGTGAATTGGGCGCGCGCGGAACCAGGGCCGTGTTATTGCTCACCCGGGAACCCCTGCAAGGCTATCGCGACTCCCAAACGGAAAACCCCAAGCAAGGCTTGTTGCGCAAATTTCCCGATGGCGGCGAATCCCTGAAACAACAGATCCTGGAAACCGCCAAGCCCTATTTGCTGCGGGTCATGGGGCCGGACCATCTCGGTTACGCGGTGCCCTCGGTCGGAGTCAACGCCAGCCTCAATCCCACCCGCCCGCTGGTGGGCGGATTGGCGCTGTTGTGTCAGTCGGCGGCGATCATGCGCAGCGTGATCGATTGGGCCACCAGCCGCAATATCGGGTTTTCGCACGTCATCTCGGTGGGGATGCGCTGGGACGTGGATTTGGGCGATCTGCTGGACTATCTGCTGCGCGATAACACCACCCGCGCCATTCTGATTTACATGGAGTTTACCCGCAACCGCCGCAAGTTCGTCTCCGCCGCCCGCGCCGCCGCCCGGGTCAAGCCGGTGATCGTGCTCAAGCCGCGCGACTTTCGGGCCGGCGCGCTCGAGGATGCGGTCTACGACGCCGTGTTCCAGCGCGCTGGCATCCTGCGGGTCAACAACATCGAGCAGCTGTTCGGCGCGGCGGAAACCCTGGCCACCGCCAAGCCGGTTTATAACAACCGTCTGGCGATCCTCAGCAACAGCTACAGCTTGGCGTTGTTGACCAGCGATACCCTGCTGCGTCACGGCGGCCGGCTGGGCGACATCAGCGAAGCCACCCGCGCCCGGTTGTCGGAAGATTGCCGGCCCGGCTACGCCATGGAAAATCCGGTCGATCTCGGCGACATGGCGGGTCCCGAGCAATACGGCAAGGCGCTGGATTTAGTGCTGCGGGAGCCGGGAATTGACGGGATTTTGGTGATCCACGCGCCCGCCTCGGACGACCGGTCGTTGGAAAACGCCAAGGTGGTCGTCGAGCGCGTCAAGAGCCGGCGCTTGGTGCTGACCTGTTGGGTGGGCGAATCGCTGGCCGAACCCGCGCGCAATCTGTTCAAGGACGCTCAACTACCCAGTTATGAAGCGCCCGGCGAAGCGGTGGAAGCCTTCTTGCGGCTCGCCCAGCACCGGCACAATCAAGAATTGTTGATGGAGACCCCGCCCTCGATTCCGGAGGGCTTCACCCCCGACATCGAAACCGCCCGCCGGATCATTCAAATCGCGCTGACCGCCGGCCGCCGCCGTTTGAACGCCTACGAAACCAGCCAGATCTTGAGCGCCTACGAGATTCCGGTCGCGCCGCTGCGCTTCGCCTCCACGCCGGAGGCGGCCACCGACGCGGTGCTGGAAATCGGCGGGCCGGTGGCCTTGAAAATTCTCTCGCCGGACATCGTCAACAAGTCCGATGTCGGCGGCGTGGCGTTCAACTTGAAAAACCCGCTCGAAGTGTTGGTGGCCGCCACCGAAATGTTGAAGCGGGTGCGGGATCTGGCCCCCGAAGCGGTGATCGACGGCTTTGCGGTCCAACCGATGCAGACCCGACACGGCGCTTACGAACTGATGATCGGCGTCCGCACCGGCCGCCGGTTCGGGCCGGTGATTTTCTTCGGCCACGGCGGCACCGAAGCTGCGGTGATCGACGATGTCGCCTACGCGCTGCCGCCGTTGAACATGCATCTGGCGCGCGATCTGATGTCCCGGACCCGGCTTTACCACCGCCTCGCCACCAATCGAGGCCGGCCGGTCAACATGGACGCCGTGGCGTTGACGCTGATTAAAGTCTCGCAGATGGTGATCGATTTGGCCGAGCTGGTCGAGATGGATATCAACCCGATCTGGACCGATGCGCGGGGGGTGCTGACCTTGGACGCCAATATTCTTATCGAAGCCACCGATTTATTGGCGACGCAACGGTTGGCGATTTCGCCTTATCCAAAGCACCTGGAGCGCGAATACGCGCTGCCCGACGGTCGGGCGTTTTTGATCCGGCCGATCCTGCCCGAGGACGAACCGGAACTGAAGGATTTGGTCAAGCGGATGCCCGCCGAGGATGTGCGGATGCGGTTTTTTCAACCGATCCGCGAATTGCCGCACGAGATGGCGGCGCGGTTGACTCAACTCGATTACGAGCGGGAAATGGCCTTCATCGTCACCGAGCCCCAAAGCTTGCCGGGCAAGGGCAAAATCTGGGGCGCGGTGCGCTGCAACGCCGATCCGAATCTGGAGAAAGCCGAGTACGCCATCATCGTGGATCGGGCCATGATCGGAATGGGGCTGGGACCGATGCTGATGCGCTATATTATCGACTATGCTAGGAAAATAGGGATTAAGGAGCTTTATGGCGAGGTGTTGCGCGAGAATGAGGCCATGCTGCGGCTCAACCGCGCGCTCAATTTTAAGTTTCAGACCTCGCCGGACGATCCGGGCGTGATTCACGTCATTTTGCCGTTGGGTTGAATGCGCCGAGTGATGGAGGGAACTCTGAGCATCTTATTGTTCTAAGGAAGCAATTTATTGGAGATCAACGGTTTTGGCATTGGAGGTTTGCAGCGGCGATGATGGGGCAGCCCGTTACCTTCAGACCCCGCGCGTTGGGGGCGACGTCAGCGGTCGTCCGATCCCGCGTTCGCGGCGCCAGAGTCTGTTATGGGCGGTGAGGCGCTGTTGCCGCTGACCGGCGTCATCCTGGCCGGCGGGCGAGCCGAGCGCATGGACGGCCGCGATAAAGGGTTGTTGCCGTTGGCGGGCGAGCCTCTGGTCGCGCACGTGATCCGCCGGTTGCGAGGGCAGGTGCAAGAGGTGGTCATCAGCGCCAACCGCCATCTGGAAAGCTACCGGCGGTTCGGTTGCCGCGTCGTTCAGGATAGCGACGGCGAGCGCTATCAGGGTCCGCTGGCCGGGATGCTGGCGGCGATGCGCGCGGCGGAAACGCCCCATGTGCTGACCGCCCCTTGCGATTCGCCGAGCCTGCCGGCGGATTACGCGCGGCGGATGGGTGAGGCGCTGGCGCGCGAGCGCGCTTCGGTAGCGGTTGCGTTCTTTGAGGGCGTCTGGCAGCCGGTGTTCGCGCTGTTGCCGGTTGGCTTGCAAGACGAGCTTGCCGGCGCCTTGGCGGCGGGCGAGCGCAACGTCGGTCGCTGGTTGCGGCGGCAAGGCGCGGTCGCCGCGTCGTTTTCCGATCGAGCGGCGCTATTCCAGAATGTGAATACGCCCGAAGAATTGTCTCGGCTGGACGCGATCTGGCCGAGGATGGGTCCAACCGTGCTGGAGAGGGGGTGAACAATGGCGGATTCCCATGACGCCCGCGCCATCGCCCGGCAACATACCGCGCAGCTTTTGAAAATGCTGCGGGGTTACGGTCCGATCGAGCCAGCTGCTTCGGCTCCGCAAACGGCTTCGGCTCCACAGGCGGCTTCGACTGCCGGGTCCGAGCGTGAATTGCACCCGCCGGTCGCCGGCGTAAACGAGGCCCGCCCGCTGTATCCCGCCCGGTCGGACGCGGCGCGCGAAACGCGCTTGGCGGAGGGCGCGCGCGCCGGTTCAGACGCGCGTCCGGCCATTTCGCAGCCGCGCGATGCCGGTCGGACCCCGCCGCCGGATGATCTTCCCGCGCCGCCCGAGGCGGCAACAGCGCCCGCCCCCCGCGAACCCTTCGTCGCCTCTATCGCAACAGTCGGCGAGAGCTTGTCCCGCCAGCGCGGGGCGCTCGGCGAGTTGATCGCCAAGGCGAAGCAACTCTCTCGTCAAAGGCAGATGTTTCAAGCTTATTTGCCGCCTCATCTGCAGGATCATGCGGAGTTGATCCGACTGGATGAAGAAAGCTGGGAGGTGCATGCCGACTCGGCCAGTTGGGCGACCCGGTTGCGTTACGCGCTGCATAACATTCGGGAACCGCTCGGCCAGCAACTCGGTATTCCGCTGCCCAAACCGCGCATCCGGGTGGTGCCCGCCGCCCCGCCGCCGCCGCCTCGCCCCCGGCTCAAGCTGACCAAGCGTAACGCCAAACTGCTGGAAGTGACGGCCCGCAATTTGGCGGACGAGCGGCTGAGCGCGGCGCTGCGACGGTTGGCGGCTCACGCCCACGCCCGCCCGTCGCCGGACGCGCTCGAAGCCGACCGCCGCTAACTCAAACCGCCCGCGCCCGCCGCCAAAGCTCGCCTCGCCGCGCGCCGCCGGATTCGAGGGCCGCGACTGACGGAGAGCGCCCGGATCGCGCGGTTCGCGCCGCTTTGGAGCCATGTTTTACAGCTACCGCAGCAACCACCTCGAAGTTCTGGCCGCTCGCTTGACCGAGATGATGCGCCAGCCGCTGCGTTCCTCGCTCGCCCAAGAAGTGGTGGTGGTGCAAAGCAACGGCATGGCCCGTTGGCTGGCCTTGCGCCTGGCCGACGCGCTGGGCGTCTGCGCGAACGTGTCCTGGCGCTTTCCGGCCACGTTTTTATGGGACATGAGCCGGGCGATCCTGACGCATTTGCCGCGCGCATCGAGTTTCGACAAAGCGGCGTTGGTCTGGCGGACCATGACGCTGTTGCGGGATCTGGAACCCGATCCGCGCTTTGAGCCGCTGCGCGCTTGGCTCGGCGAGGAACAGAGCGATTTTCGCCGCCACGAACTCGCCCAGCACATTGCCGATAGTTTCGATCAGTATCTGGTCTACCGGCCCGACTGGATCCGAAAATGGGAGGCCGGAGAAGGGGAACACTGGCAAGCCGAACTGTGGCGGCGGCTGGCATCAAGCCAGGACGATCATCGGGCGCGGGTCCAAGACCGGGTTCGCGCGGCCTTGGACAGCGGCGCTTTCGACCGCCGCGCCTTGCCGGAACGGGTCGCCATCGTCGGCGTGACCGCCCTGCCGCCCGCCTATCTCGACCTGCTGGCGGGCCTGGCGCGCTATCTGGACATTCATCTGTTCCTGCTCGATCCCTGCCAAGAGTATTGGGGCGATATTCAGGCCGAACGCGATCTGGCCCGCCTGGGCGAGGACATCGATCCGGACGAGGCGTATTTGACGGTCGGCAACCCGTTGTTGGCGTCGTTGGGCAAGCAAGGCCGGGATTTTCTCGATCTGTTGCAAGCGTATCCGCGCGCGGAGTGGGAGGGTTTCGTCGAGCCGGCCGGCGATGAGCTGTTGCAATGCCTGCAAGCCGATATCTTGCACCTGCGCGAGCGGGGCGGGGAGGACTACCCGCCGTTGCCGCTGCGCCCGGAGGATCGCTCGGTTCAAATCCATGTCTGTCATGGTCCGATGCGGGAAGTCGAGGTGCTGCACGATCAATTGCTGGCGCTGTTCGAGCGTTGGCCGACCCTTCGGCCTTCGGACGTGATCGTGATGGCCCCGGACATCGCCGTGTACGGCCCGCTGATCGAGGCGGTGTTCGACGGCGCGCCGCGCGAGCGGCGGATTCCGTTTAGCGTGACCGATCAAAGCGTTCAGATTGAGAATCCGCTGGTTGAAGTGTTTTTCAATTTGCTGGATATGGGCGGCGGCCGGTTCGACGCCGCTCAGGTCTTGAGCGTGCTGGAAACTGCGGCGGTCCGGCGGCGCTTCGGTTTGTCCGAGGGCGATCTGGAACGGGTCCGGGCTTGGGTGAAGGGCGCGGGCATCCGCTGGGGCATCGACGCTGAAATCAAGCGAACCTGGGATCTGCCGACCACCGCCGAACATACGTGGCGCGCGGGCCTGGACCGGCTGCTGCTCGGTTACGCCATGCCGGGCGGCGGGCAAGATTTATATGCCGATATCTTGCCCTACGATGAGGTGGAAGGGAGCGACGCGCTGGCGCTCGGTTCCTTGCAGCGCTTTACCGAAAGCTTGTTCGAGCTGGATGAACGGTTGCGGCAAGCCCGTTCCCTGGCGGACTGGGCGAGCGCGCTCGGGCGGGTGCTCGACGATTTTTTCGATCCCCGCGACCGTGAGGAAAACGAACTGCAGGTGGTTCGCGCCGCGTTGGACGCGCTAGAGAGCGATGCCGGATTGGCGGATTTCGGCGAGCCAGTCACGTTGGGGGTAGTGAAATCGGCGTTGCGGCTTCAGCTCAACGTCCTTGAAGGGCAGCCGGGCCGGTTTCTAGGTGGCGGCGTCACCTGCTGCGCGATGGTGCCGATGCGCAGCATTCCGTTCGCGGTGGTGTGTTTGATCGGCATGAACGACGATGCGTATCCGCGCCCGCGCCGGCCGACAGGTTTTGATTTAATGGCGACCCGCTTCCGGCGCGGCGACCGCTCGCGCCGCCAGGACGACCGCTATTTGTTTCTGGAAACCGTGCTTTCGGCCCGCCGCTGTCTGTATCTGAGCTACGTCGGACAAAACATCCGCGACAATTCCGTGCTGCCGCCGTCGGTGCTGCTCAGCGAGTTGCTGGATGCGGTGAATCGAGGCTTTTATCGATCCGAGGGCGGCCAAGCGAGCGAGCGTCTGATCACCCGCCATCCCCTGCAAGCCTTCAGCCGGCGTTATTTTGACGGGCGCTCGGGCTTGTTCAGTTTCGCGCGGGAATGGGTGGAGGCCAGCCGCCAGGCGGGGCGGGGCGAGCGGGAAGCCGCGCTGCTGATGGCGGGCGAACTGCCGGAACCGGAACCGGGTTTGCGGACCGTGACGCTGGAAACGCTGGCGAACTTTTTCAAAAATCCCGCGCGCTGGTTGTTGCGCGAGCGCTTGGGCATCCGGCCGGAGGAGCGCGAAGAAAGCTTGGCGACCCGAGAACCGTTCGTGCTCGACGGGCTGGAAAACTATCAGCTGGTCGGTCGGATGTTGGCGCTGCATCAAAACGGCAAACCGGCCTCCGAAATTCGGAAGGTGATGCGAGCGAGCGGAGCGTTGCCGCACGGCCAGGTCGGCGATTGCGTGTTTTCCTCGGCGCAAGAGCGGGTGGCGCGCTTCGCCGGACGGCTGGGCAGAACGGTGCCGCGCCGTGGGACGGAATGGCTGAATGTGGACTTGACGCTCGGCGAATTTCGGCTGGTGGACCGGTTGACCGGGCTGACGCCGGCGGGATGGGTGGGGTATCGATTGGCCTTTATGAAAGCCCACGATTATTTGCGGCTGTGGCTGCATCATCTGGCGTTGAATGCGGCGGCTCCAACCGGCATTCCCCTGCAAAGCCATTGGGTGGCCGAGGATCGGGAGGTGATGTTGTCGCCGCTGAAGGATGCGGAGGCGCAGCTTCGGTCGCTGCTGGAGCTTTATTGGCAGGGTTCGCGGCGGTTATTGGCTTTTTTTCCGAAAAGCGCCTTGGCCTATGTGGAGCGACTGCGCAAGGAGCAGGATGCGGACAAGGCGTTATGGGCGGCGCGCAAGGTTTGGGAAGGCGATGAGTTCGGAAAATCGCGGCCGGAGCGGGACGATGCCTTTTATCGCTTGGCGTTTCAGACTATCGATCCGTTGGATGCGGAGTTTGCGGGG
>ERZ761607.1389-NODE-1389-length-30530-cov-4.909828_pt1 | contig 30530 bp, 30 predicted proteins | sample MGYA00511164_ERZ761607 | MGnify/ENA primary metagenome ERZ761607 (study PRJEB28899, sample SAMN02445080) | bioreactor sludge metagenome | biome: EBPR sludge | place: Australia: Brisbane, Thorneside Wastewater Treatment Plant | collected 2011-06-22 ... | reverse complement strand
GGGTTGGCGCTGACCGCGTAGAGGCGCTCGCTGCCGCCCAGCCAGTCGCGCAGGATGGTGCCGTTGAGCAGGGTTTCCTGGGTGCCGAAGGTCTTGGAGATCAGGATCGCGGCGGTGCGCGCCGGGTCCAGCGGCGCCAACGTGCGCTGCGCCGCGGCGCCATCCACGTTGGAGAGGAAATGCACGCGGAAGCGCCCCGCCGACGGCGCGCGCAGCGCGTCGGCGACCAGCCGCGGGCCCAGGTCGGAACCGCCGATGCCGACGCTGACGATGTCGGTGACGCCGGAGGCTTCAAGCGCCGCGACCAGCGCGGCCATCCGCACGCGCACCTCGCACGCGCTGGCGAATGCCTCGCGCGCCATGGCCGCCTGCGAATGCTGGCCGCGCAGCGCGGTGTGCAGCGCCGCACGCCCCTCGGTGACGTTGACGGTCTCGCCGTCGAACATCCGGCGGAAGGCCGCGGCCAGGTCGGCGGCTCCGCCCTGCGCCAGCAGCGCCTCCCAGGCGGCCTGGTCGTAGGACTGCCGGGCGAAGTTGAGGTACAGCGGGCCATGGCGCAGCGCGTGCGCGGCGACGCGGCCGGGCTCGCGCGCCAGCAGGTCGTGCGCGCGCGCGTTACGCAGGCGCTGTGCGTGGGCTTGCAATGCGACGGAATCGAGGCTCATGTCAGGCCGCCTGCTTGGGGATGCTGCGGTGGGTGTGGGTGATGCGGTTGTGGCCGTCCACGTACACCAGCATGGGCTGGAACGCTTCGGCTTCCGCTTTGCTCATCGAGGCGAACGCGGCGATGATCACCAGGTCGCCGACCTGCACGTGGCGCGCGGCGCCGCCGTTGAGCGAGACCACGCCGCTGCCGGCATCGGCACGCAGCGCGTAGGTGGTGAAGCGCGCGCCGTTGGTCACGTCCCAGACGTGCACCTGCTCGAACTCGCGGATGCCGCTGGCCTGCAACAGCGTCTCGTCGATGGCGATGGAGCCTTCGTAATTCAGCTCCGAATGGGTGACGGTCGCGCGGTGGATCTTGGTCTTGAACAGGCTGAGGTGCATGGGCGCCGGATCGGGAACGGGGAGCCGAAGTGTAGCCCCTCGCCTCCGCGCGATGCATGCGCCGGCGCACGGCCGTGCAGACCATTGCATCACCACTGCGCGCGCTCGGCGCGCGGCGTCAGAACTCCAGGTTGTCGATCAGGCGCGTGCGCCCCAGCCGTGCCGCGACCAGCGCCACGCGGGGTCCGGTCTCGCCGTCGACCGGCTCGCTCAGGTCCGGGCGCCGGACCACGGTGTAGTCCACGGCATAACCCGCCGCGGCCAGGTGGCGGGCGGCGTCGGCTTCCACTTCGGCGCGCGCCTGCCCGGCCAGCAGGCCGTCGCGCATGGCCTGCAGCGTCCTGCGGATCTCCGCCGCGCGCGGCCGCTCGTCCGCCGACAGGTACTGGTTGCGCGAGCTCATCGCCAGTCCGTCCGCCTCGCGCACGATGCTGCCGGCAAGGATCTCGACGGGAAACGCCAGGTCGGTGACCAGTTGGCGGATGACGGCGAGCTGCTGGTAGTCCTTCTTGCCGAATGCGGCCACGTCCGGCTGCACCTGGTTGAACAGCCGGCTCACCACCGTGCACACGCCGTCGAAATGACCGGGCCGGTGCTCGCCCTCCAGCACGCTGCTGACGCCCGGCACGTGCACGTTGGCCGCCAGTTCCACGCCGAAGGGATACATCGATTCCACCGTGGGCAGCCACAGGACGTCGCAGCCGGCGCCTTCCAGGCCGCTCATGTCCGCCTCGGGCGTGCGCGGGTAGCGGGTGAAGTCCTCGTTGGGACCGAACTGGGTCGGGTTGACGAACACGCTGGACACCACGCGGTCGGCGTACTGCCGCGCCAGCATGACCAGCGAGTAATGGCCGGCGTGCAGGTTGCCCATCGTCGGCACGAAGCCGACCCGCAGGCCCTGCTGCTTCCATCCGCGGACGCGCGCGCGCAGGGCGCCCAGTTCGGTGATGGTCTCGATCATGTGTCCGGGTGCCCCTGTCTTCTAGCCACGGATTTGCGCGGATGCACGCGGCTGGAACGCCGTGAGAGCAATGTCATCCCGCGCACCGTGAGGAAGGATGGCACCCCTGCCTTGCCGGGGGCTCATCCGCGTCGATCCGCGCGAATCCGCGGCCCCTGCTTCACGCATACGAATGATCGGCGTCCGGGAACGACCCGTCGCGCACGGCATCGGCGTACGCGCGCACCGCGCCCGCGATCGAACCGCCTTCGGCCAGGAAGTCCTTGACGAACTTCGGCCGGCGATGGCCCGTGTCCAGGCCGAGGAAATCGTGCAGCACCAGCACCTGCCCGTCGCAGCCGGGACCGGCGCCGATGCCGATGGTGGGGATGGCGATGTCCGCGGTGATCGCCGCCGCCAGCGGCGACGGCACGCATTCCAGCACCAGCAACTGCGCGCCCGCATCGGCCACGGCGCGCGCGTCTTCGCGCAGGCGTGCTGCGGCGGCTTCGTCGCGGCCCTGCACCCTGTAGCCGCCGAACTTCAGCACCGACTGCGGAGTCAGGCCCAGGTGCGCGCAGACCGGGATGTCGCGCTCGGCCAGGTAGCGGATCACGTCGAGCTTGTGCCCGGCGCCTTCCAGCTTGACCATCTCTGCGCCGGCCTGCAGCAGGGCCACCGAGGCGTCCAGCGCGCGCTCGGGCGTGGCATCGGACTGGAACGGCAGGTCGGACACCAACAGCGCGCGGTCCAAGCCGCGCGCCACCGCACGGGTGTGGTAGACCATGTCGTCCACCGTGACCGGCAGGGTGGAGTCGTGCCCCTGCACCACCATGCCCAGCGAGTCACCGATCAGCACCAGGTCCACGCCGTTGCGGTCCAGCACGCGCGCGAAGCTGTTGTCGTAGGCCGTCAGCATGACCAGCCTGCGGCCCTCGCGCTTGGCCTCGGCCAGCGCCGGGACGGTCCAGGGTTTGCTGTCGGTCTGGGTGCTCATGGCGTCCTATTATCCACTCATAGCGGATGGATGTTGGACATTTCCAGCGCGGACACAGCGTCCCGCGCATTGCCGTAACCGGGGATACGGGCGTCCGGCGCGATCTCCAGCAAGGGCAGCAGGGCGAAGGCGCGTTCGTGCAGGTGCGGATGCGGCACACGCAGGCCCGGTTCGTCGATCACGGCATCGCCGTACAGCAGCAGGTCCAGGTCGAGCGTGCGCGGCCCCCAGCGTTCGCCGCAGGCGCGCAGGCGGCCGAAGCGCGCCTCGGTCTCCAGCAGCACGTCCAGCAGCACCCGCGGCGCAAGCGCGGTCGCCACCACAGCGACGGCATTGACGAAATCCGGCTGGTCCTCGCGGCCCCAGGCCGGCGTGCGATAGAGGCGCGACGCCTTCAGCAGGACCAGTGCATCGTGCCGCGCCAGCGCATCGAGGGCGGCGCGCACGGTGGCCGCGGCATCCCCCAGGTTCGCGCCCAGCCCGATGTGGGCCTGCACGGGAGCGGTCATTCCAGCGCGGTGGCGCCGCTGCGCCGGCGGCGGCGCCGGCGACGCTTGGACGGCTGTGCGTCGTCGCCTTCGTGCAGGTCCGCCTGCGCGGCCACGCCCAGCGCGGCCGCCAGTTCCTCGCTGGACTGTTCCTGCGCCTCGCGCCAGAACGCCACGTCCTCGGTATGCTCCGGCGACGCGGACAGCCGCAGCACCAGGAAATCGAAAGCCGCGCGGAAGCGCGGATGCGCCAGCAGGCGCATCACGCGCTTGCGCTGGCGATTGCCGAAGCGCGACTGCAACAGCCAGATCTCCTGCATCGGCAACGAGAATCGGCGCGGCAGCGCGATCGTGTTCAACTGGTGCAGCGTGACCCGGTCGGCGGCGCGGCGCTGCGCCTCCTCCACGTGGACGCCCTGCGCCTGCAATCCCATCAGCGCGCGGCAATACGCCGGCCACAGCAACAGCGCGAACAGGAACGCCGGCGACACCGGTTCGTCCGCGGCCACCCGCCGGTCGGTGCCGGCCAGCCCTTCCATCAGCATCCGGCGCAGCGCGCCGCTGCGGTTGGCCGCCAGCGCGGCCGCGGTCTCCGGCAGCAGCACCTTGAGCAGGCCGAAGCGCTCCAGCCCCTCGAAACTCGCCACGCCGTGCCCGGACAGGAACAACTTGAGGATCTCCTCGAACAGCCGCGCCGGCGCCGATTCGGACAGCAGCGGCGCCAGCCGCGCGATCGGCTCGGCGGTGCCCTCTTCGATGCTGAAGCCCAGCTTGGCCGCCAGCCGCACCGCGCGCAGCATGCGCACCGGGTCCTCGCGGTAGCGCTGCTCGGGGTCGCCGATCAGCTTGAGGCGGCGCGCCATCACGTCCTCGAAGCCGCCCACATAGTCGCGCACGGAGAAGTCGTCGATGGCGTAGTACAGCGCGTTGGCGGTGAAGTCGCGGCGGACCGCGTCGTCCTCGACGCTACCGTACACGTTGTCGCGCACCAGCCGGCCGTTCTCCATCTCGCGGTCGCCGCTGCCGTCGTCGCTGTTGGCGCGGAAGGTGGCGACCTCGATGATCTCGCGGCCGAACACCACGTGCGCCAGGCGGAAGCGGCGGCCGATCAGCCGGCAGTTGCGGAATTGCTGGCGCACCTGCTCCGGGGTGGCGTCGGTGGCCACGTCGAAATCCTTGGGGTGCCCGCCCACCAGCAGGTCGCGGACCGCCCCGCCGACCAGGTAGGCGGCGAAGCCGGCGTCCCGCAGGCGGTAGAGCACGCGCAGCGCGTTCGGGCTGATGTCCTTGCGCGAAATCGTGTGCTGGTCGCGCGGGATGGTTCTCAGGGCGGGCAGTAGCGTAATGGTGGCGGTTCCATGCGTTCGGGACGGGCGCGGCGGGTGATTGCCCGCCCACGCAACGCCGCATATACTAATGCGCTACGCCGGTTTCACCCAAACGCTCCCTTCGTCTAGTGGTTAGGACGTGGCCCTCTCAAGGCTAAAACAGGGGTTCGAGTCCCCTAGGGAGCGCCACACGGGCACCGGCCAGGAAGCAGGACCGGGAATCCGCCTTCCGCCGCCAGCCCCGCCATGCGCGGGGCTTCGCGTTTCTGCGGCCCGCGCCTTGTTGCCGGTGCTCCCGCCGCCGCACGGCCCTGCCCGGCCCGCGCTTCGCCGCAGGCATCGCCGCCGTTTCCGCGGATGCCCGCCAGCCGCCATGGCGAAGCCGATGCCGCCGCGACGGCGGCACGGCCGGCAATGCTCACGCCAGCCGCGGCAGGTCGAACACCAGCACTTCGGCGCCGATGCCGCGCTCGACGGCCACCAGCGGCTCGTCCTCGTACAGCAGCGCGTCGCCGGCCTTCAGCGCCCGGCCGTTGACCGTCGCCTCGCCGCGCGCCAAGTGCACGTAGCCCAGGCGGCCTTCGCCCAGCCGCAGTTCGGCCTTTTCGTCGCCGTCGAACAGGCCCGCGTACATGCGCGCATCCTGGTGGATGCGGACCGAGCCGTCGGCGCCGTCCGCGCTGACCACCAGCCGCAGGCGGCCCTGCTTCTCGGTGGCGGGGAAGGCCTTTTCCTCGTAGGACGGCGGCACGCCCTTCCGGTCGGGGATGATCCATATCTGCAGGAAATGCGTGGTACCGGTCTCGCTGTAGTTGAACTCCGAATGCTGCACGCCGGTGCCCGCGCTCATGCGCTGCACGTCGCCGGGCACGATGCTGGAACTGTTGCCCATCGAATCCTTGTGGCCCAGCGCGCCTTCCAGCACGTAGCTGATGATCTCCATGTCGCGGTGGCCGTGCTGGCCGAAACCGCGGCCGGCGGCCACGCGATCCTCGTTGATCACGCGCAGCGGCCCCCAGTGCACGTGTTTCTCGTCGAAATAGTCGGCGAAGGAGAAGCTGTGCCAGGAATCCAGCCAGCCGTGATCGGCATGGCCGCGGGCATGGGCGGGGCGCGGGGTGATCATGGAGGCGATCCTCGGACAGTGGGTCTGCGCACAGCGTGAGGACCTTCGAGAACGGAATAAACCCTTACAAAACCCACTGATCGTTCCACAAAAAGGACAATCGCACTCCACCGCATGACCGCCACGCCGGCAGCCGATGTCCGAGATCGCCACTACCATCGAAGCCGTCCGCGACGGCACGCCGCCGCCTGCGACGTATCGCCGCAGCGATACGCCTCCCGCGAGAATCCTTCTCACTACAGGCGTGCGCGTGCATTAAACTTGCGGAGTTTCTTCCGGAGCATCGCGGCATCCCATGCCTTTCGTCGTCACCGAAAACTGCATCAAGTGCAAATACACCGACTGCGTGGAAGTGTGCCCGGTGGACTGCTTCCACGAAGGCCCGAACTTCCTGGTGATCGACCCGGACGAATGCATCGACTGCACGCTGTGCGAGCCCGAATGCCCGGCCAACGCCATCTTCCCCGAGGACGACGTGCCCGCCGGCCAGGAAGGCTACGTGGCCTTGAACGCGGAACTGTCGCGCGCCTGGCCGGTCATCACCACGCGCAAGGAACCGTTGCCCGACGCGCAGGAATGGGACGGCAAGAAGGACAAGCTGCCCTACCTGGAGCGCTGAGCGCGCGGGCGGCACAGCAGCCGCATCGCACCGGGCTCCAAGCACGGGCCGGAACGAGGAAGGGCGCCACGGGGCGCCCTTCTCGCATCCGGCGGTAGCAATCCGTCAGCCGCCCAATCGGGTCTTGAGCGCCGCGATCAGCTTGGCGGCGGCGGGGCCGCTGGCCGGCACGCCGCGCGGATCGACCACCGACACCCTGGCGCCGCTTTCCGCCGCGGCGACCTGCACCAGGAAACTGCCGCCCTCGTAGCCGACGTCGTAGCTGCCCAGCAACTGCGCACGGCTGGCGATGGTCACGCCCTCGATCGCGGCGAGCGCATCGCCGACCTTGGCGAATACTTCGTCGCGGCTGCCCGCCACCGCGAAACCGCCCGTCGCCGAGCCACCGGTGCCGCCGCCGCCCGTCGCCGCGGGCACCTGCATGGCGCCGGCGGTATTGGGCAGGTTGAGGTCCGGCGGCACTTCCAGCGGACGCGCTTCCGGCGCCAGCGCATAGTCGCCGCGCGCGCCCTTCTTGAACCACTTGCAGCCGGACATGCCGACCACGGCGGTGGCCAGCAGCATCAGGGCGAGCGGACGCGAAAGGGAAATCGAAAGACGCATGGTGTTCTCCTGGGTTCAGGCCGCGATCGTTTCGCGGCTGGCTTGTGCTTCCAACGACTGCGCCAGGGCGGCGAGCCGGTCGGCCGTCGATGCGTGCTCCGCCGACAGCGGCAGCAGCGGCAGGCGCAGGCCGTGGCCGAAACCGGCCCGCTGCAGCAGCGCCTTGACGGGAATGGGGTTGGATTCGACGCAGAAAAAGGCGTGGAATTCCTGCAGCCGCGCATCCAGTTCGGCCGCCTCCGCCGTGCGCCCGGCGCGCGCCAGATCGCATAGGCGGCGAAAACTGCGCGGCAGCGCATTGGAGCCGACGGAAACCAGGCCGTCGGCGCCGGCCAGCATGGCGCGCGCGGCGGTGGCGTCGTCGCCGCTGAGTACCGCGAACGCTTCGCTGCGCAGCGCCAGCAGCGCAGCCATGCGCTCGGGCTCGGGGCGCGCTTCCTTGATGCCGACAATGTCCGGGTGGGCGGCCAGTTCGGCCACGGTTTCCGGCAGCAGGTCGCAGCCGGTGCGCCCGGGCACGTTGTAGAGCAGCACCGGCAGTCCACCCTGCTCGGCCACGGCGCGGTAGTGCGCGACCAGGCCGGCCTGGGTGGGCCGCACATAGGGCGGCGTGACCACCAGCGCGCAGCGCGCGCCGCCGGCCGCGGCGCGGCGTGTCGCGGCGATGGTGCGGGCGGTGTTCATCTGGCCGGTGCCGGCCAGCACCGGAATGCGGCCGCCGATGATTTCCACCGCGACCGCGAGCAGGGTGTCGTATTCCTCGTCCGACAGCGCCGCCGCCTCGCCGGTGGAACCGGCCACCACCACGCCCTGCGTGCCCGCGTCGAGCTGCTGTTCGAGCAGCCGGCGCCAGGCATCGAGGTCGATTTCGCCGGCCGCGGTGAACGGCGTGGCCAGTGCGGTGATGCTGCCGGAAAGGTGCAAGGGTGGGGTCTCGGTGGAAAGATCCTGCGGCCGGACGAGGCGCATGGGCGCGCAGGTCGCGGTCCGCCGGCGATGCCTGCCGCATGTTACTTGCGGGCTCGAAGGGCGGGCAAGTATGCTGCCTCCGTCGCCGGGCCGCTGCCCGGCCGCCATTCAGCCAGACCGCAACGCCGGAAGCTCCTTTGACCGATTCCTCGCCCCGGCCTTCGCCGACCGAAAACCACCTCCTGATCACCGCCTACACGACGCATCCGGAGTCGCCGCTGTTGTCGGTGACGCGCCGGATCGCCGACAGCGGCTGCAACCTGGTGGACGCGCGCCTGGCCACGGTAGGCCGCGACGTCTCCGTCACCGCGCTGGCGACCGGCTCCTGGGACGCGGTGGCCAAGCTGGAGGCCATGCTCTCGCGGCTGGAGCGCGACGAGGGCCTGAAGCTGATGTTCTACCGCACCGGCGCGAAGGTGGTGCAGTCCAACCTGCTGCCCTACATCGTGGAAGTGGTGGCCGCCGACAAGCCGGGCATCCTGTTCCAGTTGGCCGACTTCTTCGACCGCCAGGGCATCACCATCGAGAACCTGCAGAGCACGCGCTACCGCGCCATGCAGACCGGGGCGGAGATGTTCTCGGCGCAGGTGACCATCGGCGTGCCGGCCAACATGCACATCGCCGCGCTGCGCGACGACTTCCTGGAATTCTGCGACCACCTGAACCTGGACGCGATCATGGACCCGATGAAGTTCTGAACCAACGAGGGCACGAAGTGGAATTCGTACTGTTCTTCTTTGCATTGGCGCTCCTGCTCGGTCAACAGTCCGAAATCTCGAAGCTGAAGAAACGCGTCGGGAACCTCGAAAACCACCCTACCCGCGAAGCCGAATGAACTCGGGCAAGCTCGACAAATCCATGCTGAAGCTGCCGCTGGCGCTGTCCGGCGGAGAGACCGCCACCCTCGCCGGCTACGCCGGCCAATGGCTGGTGCTGTACTTCTACCCCAAGGACAGCACGCCCGGCTGCACCACCGAGGGGCTGGACTTCAATGCGCTGCTGCCGAAGTTCAGGAAGCTCGGCGCCACAGTGCTGGGCGTCTCGCGCGATTCGGTGAAGTCGCACGACAATTTCTGCGCCAAGCAGGGGTTCAAGTTCCCCCTGGTCAGCGACGCCGACGAAGCGCTGTGCAAGGCCTTCGACGTCATCCACGAGAAGAATATGTACGGCCGCAAGGTGCTGGGCGTGGTGCGCAGCACCTTCCTGGTCTCGCCCGACGGGCGCATCGCCCGGGAATGGCGCGGCGTGAAGGTGCCCGGCCATGCCGAGGCCGTGCTGGAAGCCCTGAAGGCGCTCCAGGCCCAGTGACCGAATCCGTTTCCACCCCGTCCACCATCCCGCGCCGCGGCGGGCCATGGTGGCGCGCTGCTGTGCGCTCTCCGCGGCACGTGTTCACACATCATCCGAGGTTGCCCGAATGACCCGTAGCAAGCGTATCTATGTGTTGGACACCAACGTGCTGATGCACGACCCCACCGCGCTGTTCAAGTTCGAGGAGCACGACGTCTACCTGCCCATGCAGGTGATCGAGGAGCTGGACAACGGCAAGAAGGGCACTTCGGAGGCGAGCCGCAACGCGCGCCAGGTCAGCCGCTTCCTCAACGAGCTGGTGGAGAACGCCGGCCTGGAGAAGCTGGCCGACGGCATCCCGCTGGTCCAACCCAACGGCCTGCAACTGCGCAACAAGAACAGCGCCGGCCTGCTGCGGTTCCAGACCAGCCATTTCGAGGCCGGCAAGAGCTTCGGCGCGGTCATCCCGGACAACGCCATCCTGGGCGCGATCCTGGCGCTGAAGGAGCAGGAGCCGGAGATGCCGGTGGTGTTCGTCTCCAAGGACATCAACCTGCGCATCAAGGCCGCCATCGCCGGGATCGTGTCGGAGGACTACGAGAACGACCGCGCGCTGGACGACTTCAGCCTGCTCTACACCGGCGCCACCGCGCTGCCGGAGGATTTCTGGCAGCGCCACGGCAAGGACCTGAAGTCCTGGACCGACAAGGGCCGCACCTTCTACGAAGTGACGATGGCCGAGGACGCGGGCTGGTATCCCAACCAGTACCTCTACCTGCCCGGCGACGGCGAGTCCGAATTCCGCGTGGCGCGCGTCGAGGGCGACAAGGCCACGCTGCAGATCGTCGACGACTTCCGCAACGGCCAGCATGCGGTCTGGGGCATCACCGCGCGCAACCGCGAGCAGAACTTCGCGCTCAACGCGCTGATGGACCCGGAGGTCGACTTCGTCACTCTGCTGGGCACCGCCGGCACCGGCAAGACCCTGCTGGCGCTGGCCGCCGGCCTGGCGCAGACCATGGACCAGCAGCGCTACCGCGAGATCATCATGACCCGCGCCACCGTCAGCGTGGGCGAGGACATCGGCTTCCTGCCCGGCACGGAAGAGGAAAAGATGACGCCGTGGATGGGCGCGCTGACCGACAACCTGGAAGTGCTGACCCACAACCAGGAAGGCGGTGCCTGGGGCCGCGCGGCGACCAACGACCTGCTGGCCAGCCGCATCAAGATCCGCTCGATGAACTTCATGCGCGGCCGCACCTTCCTGAGCCGCTACCTGATCCTGGACGAGGCGCAGAACCTGACGCCCAAGCAGATGAAGACGCTGATCACCCGCGCCGGCCCCGGCACCAAGATCGTCTGCCTGGGCAACGTGGAGCAGATCGACACGCCCTACCTGACCGAAACCACCTCCGGCCTGACCTACGCGGTGGACCGCTTCAAGAACTGGGCCCACAGCGCGCACATCACGCTGAGGAGAGGCGAGCGCTCGCGGCTGGCCGATCACGCGTCGGAAGTGCTGTAACCGTCAGGGAACGCGGCACGCGGGATGCCGGCCGCTCACGCGGCGCATCCCTGCGATGCCGCGGTAGGGGTGTGCGGGTGCGCTACGGCGCACCCTGCGCGGCGGCCATCGTCTTTCGTCCACGAGGAGGTTCCAATGAGCATCCAACCATCCGTCGAATGCCCGAAATGCCATGGCCGCATGCATATCGGCTACCTGCTCGAACGCGGGCACGGCGACCGGCGCGCGGCCGCCGCCTGGATCGAGGGCGAGCCGGAGGCGTCGTTCTGGCAGGGCCTGAAGACCAGCGGCCGCGATGTCTTCGAGACCCGCACGTACCGCTGCGAGCGCTGCGGCTTCCTTGAGTTCTACGCGTCCGTCGCATTGTCCGGCTGACCAACGGAACGACCCGCGGGGCTTGGCGGCGGAATACGCTGGAGGCGTCCGCCGTCGCATGCACGGTTCCGGCCTGCACTCCCCGGCCACCGAGCGGCATGCGCCGGACCGCACCCGTGCGACGACCCGGCGCTTGGCGGATGCACCACCGGCATACCCGACCGCATACCGCGCTTCCGACAGCGGCCACCGCAAGTTGCGCCCCGGCGCACCATCGCCCGCCGCCATCCGGTCCTTTCGCACCACCCTGCCAGGGCAGTGCGCCGGGACACACCTTGCGGACCGCGCGATCAGCGACAACTTGAGGCCATCCTTGCGGGCCACTATTTGATGTTCAAAACATCAATATGCAAATCAAATGATTGCATTGGCATGGCCTGTGGATCGAAAATGCCGGCAGGCCCCCGTTCCGCCACTCCGCCATGATCACCGCGTCCCAGATGCGCGCCGCGCGCGCCCTGCTCGGCATCGACCAGCGTCGGCTGGCCGGACTGGCCGGCGTATCGCTGCCGACCATCCAGCGGATGGAGGCCAGCGACGGCACGGTGCGCGGCGTGGTCGGCACCCTGATGAAAGTGATCGACGCGCTGGACGCCGCCGGCGTCGAACTGATCGGCAACGACGGGGCCAGCCGCGGCCGCGGCCGCGGCGTGCGCCTGAAGGAGCCGGCCTGATGCCGGCCTCCGGTCCCACTCCTCTGCCCGCGCTGGAGACGCGCTGAAGCCGTGGGCGTCGCGTTGCCGCGCTGGGTCTGGGTAGGCGCCGTCACGCTGGCGTGCATCGCCGGCATGGTCAACGTGATCGGCTACCTGGGCTTCGAACACCAGGCGGTCAGCCACCTGACCGGCACCACCAGCCTGCTCGGCGCCGCGCTGGCCGAAGGCGACTGGCGCGCGGTGCGCCACCTGTGGGCCATCCTGATCGCCTTCTCGCTGGGCGCGATGGTGAGCGGCCTGATCATCCAGGACAGCGCCCTGCGGCTGGGCCGGCGCTACGGCGTGGCGCTGGCGGTGGAAGCACTGCTGCTGGCGGCCTCGGTGCCGCTGTTCGCCAGGCAGCAACTCCATGGCGCACTGCTGGCGGCCATGGCCTGCGGCCTGCAGAACGCCATGGTCACCACGTACAGCGGCGCGGTGGTGCGCACCACCCACCTGAGTGGCATGTTCACCGACCTGGGCATCGGCCTGGGCCACCTGCTGCGCGGCATGCCGTTGCCGTTGCGCCGGTTAATGCTGAGCGGCCTGATCATCAGCGGCTTCCTGGCCGGCGGCGTGCTCGGCGCATGGCTGTTCCGCGCGCTGCACTATCAGGCCCTGCTGGTGCCGGCGGCGCTGACCGGGCTGACCGGGATCGGCTATGCGGCCTACCGCCACTGGCGGCTGCTGCGGGCCGGCCGCGGCCGGGGCGCAACCGATGGCACGGGGCAACCCCTCACTCCACGTTGAGCGCCGGGAGGCACGATGCAGGACACCGCCGCACGCCAGTACCTGTCGCAGTTCGTGCCCAAGCTGGTCACCGTGCTGCGCGAAGGCTACGGCCTGCGCGAGCTGCGCGCCGACGCCGTCGCCGGCCTGACCGTCGCCATCGTCGCGCTGCCGCTGGCGATGGCGCTGGCGATCGCCTCGGGCACCACGCCGGAGAAGGGCCTGCACACCGCCATCGTGGCCGGCTTCCTGATCTCGGCGCTGGGCGGCTCGCGGGTGCAGATCGGCGGGCCGACGGCGGCGTTCATCCCGGTGGTGTTCGTGGTGATCGAGCGCTTCGGCTACGGCGGGCTGATCCTGTGCACGCTGCTGGCCGGGCTGATGCTGGTCGCCGCCGGCCTGCTGCGCCTGGGCACGCTGATGAAGTACATGCCGCAACCGGTCATCACCGGCTTCACCGCCGGCATCGCGGTGGGCATCTTCTCCAGCCAGGTACGCGACGCGCTGGGTCTGCGCATGGAAGCGATGCCGGCCGAATTCCTGCCGCGCTGGATCGCCTACGCCAGGCACATCGCCACCGCGCAGCCGGCCGCGGTCGCGCTGACCGTGGCCGGCCTGGCGGTCATCCTGGTCCTGCGGCGCTGGAAGCCGAAGTGGCCGGGCTTCCTGATCGCGCTGCTGCTGTGCACGCTGGCCGCCACCGCACTGGCGCTGCCGGCGGAGACCATCGGCTCGCGCTTCGGCGCGTTGCCCTCGGCGCTGCCGGACTTCGCCTTCCCGCACATCCCGTTCGAGCGCACGCTGGAGTTGCTGCCGAGCTCGTTCACCATCGCCTTCCTGGCCGGGGTGGAATCGCTACTGTCGGCGGTGGTCGCCGACGGCATGACCGGCGGCCGCCACCGCTCCAACGGCGAGCTGGTGGCGCAGGGCGTGGCGAACATCGGCAGCGCGCTGTTCGGCGGCCTACCGGCGACCGGCGCCATCGCCCGCACCGCCACCAACATCCGCGCCGGTGCGCGCTCGCCCGTGGCCGGCATGCTGCACGCGGCGTTCCTGCTGGGCTTCATGCTGCTGCTGGCGCCGCTGATGCGCTACGTGCCGCTGGCGGCGTTGGCGGCGGTGCTGCTGGTGGTGGCCTGGAACATGAGCGAAGTGGAGCACTTCCGCCATACGCTGTCCGCGCCCTGGGGCGACCGCGTGGTGCTGCTGCTGACCTTCGGCCTGACCGTGTTCTTCGACCTGACCGTGGCCATCGAGGTGGGGCTGGTGGTGGCCACGCTGATCTTCATGCACCGCATGGCCGAGAGCGTGGAGATCCGCTCCGGCGTGCGCGCGGCCGACGACGACCTGCCGGGCCACGACGCCGCGCGTGCCGACGACGAACGCCAGCGCCTGCGACTGCCGCCGGGCGTGGAGGTCTACCAGATCACCGGGCCGCTGTTCTTCGGCGCGGCCAACCGGCTGGACAGCCTGCTGGACCAGTTCTTCGAGCCGCCGCGGGTGTTCATCCTGCGCATGCGGCTGGTGCCCTACGTCGACGCCAGCGGCGTGCACGCGCTGAAGAACCTGGCCGAGCGCTGCGCGCGCCGCGGCATCGTGCTGGTGGTCTCCGGGCTGCAACCGCAGCCGAACCGCGTGCTGGCCGACATGGCCCTGGGCGAACGCCCCGGGCAACTGCATTTCGCCTCGGACTACGAGCGCGCGCTGAAGCTGGCCGCAGCGCTGGCGGGCGCACGCGGCGGCGGCACGACGCCACCGCAGGACAGGGCACAATGAACGTATGACCGCACCTCGCCCCGCTTCCGCCCTGACCATCGCAGGCTCCGATTCCGGCGGCGGCGCCGGCATCCAGGCCGACCTGAAGACCTTCGCCGCGCACGGCGTGCACGGCCTGTCGGCGATCGCCGCGCTGACCGCGCAGCACACCCGCGGCGTGACCGCGGTGCACGTGCCGCCCGCGGATTTCCTGCGCGCGCAACTGGACGCCTGCTTCGACGACTTCGACGTCCGCGCGGTCAAGCTGGGCATGCTGGCCACCGCCGAAGTGATCGCGGCGGTGGCCGATGCGCTGGAAGCCGTCCGCCCCGCCACCCTGGTACTGGACCCGGTGATGGTGGCCACCAGCGGCGCCAAGCTGCTGGAGGACAACGCCCTGCACGCGCTGCGCACCCGCCTGCTGCCGCTGGCCGACGTGGTCACGCCCAACCTGCCGGAAGCCGAACTGCTGCTCGGCCGCTCCATTCCGGACGCGGCCGCGATGCGGGCGGCGGCGGCCGACCTGCTGGCGCTCGGCGCGCGCGCGGTGTTCCTGAAGGGCGGCCACCTGCCCGGCGACGGCGACGTGGTGGACCTGTACGCGGACGCCTCAGGCATGCGCGAAACCGCGCATCCGCGGCTGGCGCTGGAAGCGCACGGTACCGGCTGCACCCTGGCGTCCGCCATCGCCGCGCGCACCGCGCAGGGCATGGCGCTGGCGCCGGCCTGCGTGGCGGCCTCGGACTACGTGCATGCGGCGCTGCGCGGCGGCTATCGCCCCGGGTGCAGCGGCATCGTGGTACTCGACCATTTCGGCGCCGCGCCGCGCGCATGAACGCCGCCCAGGCAGGCATCGCCGCGCACGACATTCCGCTGACCGCGGCCGACGGCCATCACTGTTCGCTGCTGGCGCGCGTGCCCGCGGCGCCCACTGGCGCGCTGCTGTGGCTGCCCGCCCTGGGCGTGGCCGCGCGCCACTACCTGCCGCTGGCCGACACGTTGGCCGCGCGCGGTGTGGCGGTGTTCGTGCACGAGTGGCGCGGCAACGGCAGCAGCAACCTGCGCGCCAGCCGTGCCGGCGACTGGGGCTACCGCGAACTGCTGGGCACCGACCTGCCGCTCAGTCAGGCCGCCGCCGAACGCCACCTGCCGGGCGTCGCCCTGCGCATCGGCGGGCACAGCCTGGGCGGGCAACTGGCGGCCTGCCACCTGGGCCGGCATCCGGATGCCTTCGCCGCGCTGTGGCTGGTCGGCAGCGGCACGCCGTACTGGCGCACGTTCCCCGCGCCGCAGCGCTATCTGCTGCCCTTCTTCTACCGGTTCGCCCCGTGGCTGGCGGACCGGCGCGGCTATCTGCCCGGCCGGCGCCTGGGTTTCGGCGGCGACGAAGCGCGCAGCCTGATCCACGACTGGGCGCGGGTCGGCCTGAGCGGCCGCTACCGCGCCGCCGGTTGGCCGGTGGACTTGGAGGCGGGCATGCGCGAAGTCCGCGTGCCCATCCATGGCGTGCTCCTGCAACAGGACTGGCTGGCACCGGAAACCTCGCTGCGCGCGCTCATGGCGAAGATGCCCGCCGCCCATCCGGCACGGGTGGACGTGCTGGGCCATGAAGCCCTGGGCACGCGCGCCGACCATTTCGCCTGGATGAAGCAGCCACAGGCGGTGGCGGACGCCCTGCTGGCCTGAGGCCGCCGCTCAGCAGCCGACCACGATGCAGTCGCGCCCGCGCGCCTTGGCCCGGTACAGCGCGCCGTCGGCGCTGTTGACCCAGTCGGACACGCTGGCGATGCCCGCGTGCAATTCGGACAGGCCGATGCTGACCGTGCAGCGCAACCCGCGGTCGGTGAAGGCGCAGGCGACCACCTGCCGGCGCAGCCGTTCGGCGGCCACGATGGCCTCTTCCCAGCAGGTGTCGGGCATGACGATGCCGAACTCGTCGCCGCCGTAGCGGCCGCCGGTGTCGGTGTCGCGCAGGCAGGCTTTCATCAGGCGCGCGAAGTCCTCCACCACTTCGTCGCCGACGGTATGCCCGTAGCCGTCGTTGATGTCCTTGAAGCGGTCGATGTCGATCAGCACCAGCACCGCGCTGCGGCCGCTGCGTTGGTAGCGCGCCAGCTCGGTGCCGGCCGCGTGCAGCCATTGCTGCCGGTTCATCAGCCCGGTCGCGGCGTCGAAGCGCGCCATCTTCTCCAGCAGGTCCTTCTGCTCGCGTGCCTTGCGCGCCAGCGCGCGCGTGGCCACGCCGATCGCCACCGGATAGACCGCCAGGAACGGCAGGCAGGCCAGCACCACCGCATAGTCGGTGTGCGGCTGGAAGGCGAAGCCCCAGGCCGCGCTCGCCGCCAGACAGGTCAGCGCCATCGCGGCCAGCGTGCGCACGGCGAAGCGGCCGCCGCCGATGATGATCTTGTCCATGGTCAGCATGACCGCCAGCAGCACGCTGGGCAGCGCGTCGAAGCGCATGGCCGCGATCCAGAAACCGCCCATGGCGGCATCGAAGGTCAGGTTCTGGAATTCCGCGCGCAGCGGCTCGCCGCGCGCGGCCTTGACCCGCAGGTAGGCCAGATGCGGCCACAGCAGGGCGTTGGCGGCCAGCAGGCCCCACAGCGCGGGCGGCGCCGGCTGCCGGTGCAGCGCCGCGGCCACGCAGAGGGCGCCCAGGCCCAGCCCCAGCATGCGCATCTGGTACATGCGCAGACCGTAGTGCGAACGGTTGCGTTCGGCCATGTCGCTCGCAGCGTCGGTGCTCACATGGCTCCCGGAGAATCCGTCCACCGCGATTCTCGGGGAAGGGCCGGGCCGGCACCAGCCCGCGGCGGTGGCACATTCGTGCGCACCGCCAACTCCATCACAGACCGCGGTTCAGGTCGCGGGATAGCCCTGCGGATTCTCCGACTGCCAGCGCCACGCATCGCGGCACATGGCGTCGACGTCCAGTTCCGCGCGCCAGCCGAGCAGGCGGTTGGCCATGGACGGGTCGGCATAGACCTCGGCCACGTCGCCGGGCCGGCGCGCGACGATCCGGTACGGGATGTCGCGCGCGGACGCGTTGGCGAACGCATTGACCAGTTGCAGCACGCTGACGCCCTGCCCCGTGCCCAGGTTCACCGTGAGGTTGCCGCGCTCGTGCGCCAGGTAGTCCAGCGCGTCGGCGTGCGCGCGAGCCAGGTCCATCACGTGGATGTAGTCGCGCACGCCGGTGCCGTCGGGAGTGGGCCAGTCGCCGCCGAAGACGTTGAGCCGGTCGCGCCGGCCCACCGCTACCTGGCAGATGTAGGGCATCAGGTTGTTGGGGATGCCGGCCGGGTCCTCGCCGATCAGGCCCGAGGCGTGCGCGCCCACCGGGTTGAAGTAGCGCAGGTTGGCGGCGTGGAAGCCGCTGTCGCTGCGGCACAGGTCGCCGATCATCTCTTCCATGACCAGCTTGGTGCGGCCATAGGGATTGGTGACCTGCAGGCGGGCGTCCTCGCGCACCGGGACCTGCTCCGGGTCGCCGTAGACGGTGGCCGACGAGCTGAACACCAGCCGCCGCACGCCGCTCAACTGCATGCCGTGCAGCAGGTTGAGGGTGCCGGTGATGTTGTTGTGGAAGTAGTCCAGCGGGCGCTCGCAGGATTCGCCGACGGACTTGAGCGCGGCGAAGTGGACGACCGCGTCGAACGGCTGGTGCGCGAAGAAGTCCACCACCGCCTGCCGGTCGCGCAGGTCCAGCGGATGGAACGGCACCGGCTGCCCGGTGATGCGCTGCAGCCGCCCCAGCACGCCGGGCGAGCTGTTGCTGAAGTTGTCGGCCACCACCACGTCGTGGCCGCGCTCGGCCAGCACCACGTAGGTGTGCGCCCCGATGTAGCCTGCGCCGCCGCACAGCAGTATTCGCATCTGTCCCTCTTGTCGTCCCGCGGCCGTCAGGCTCCGCCCCTGTTACACAATACGCGATTGTCCACTCGATCAGGACATTGCGCCGTTCCCCGTCGCACCGGCCTGCCCGCATCCACGCACGCCCCGCGGCCGCATGCGACGGCGGCCGTCGCGCCCCGGATGCGCGGCCGCGGCCCCACCAGCGTTTAGACTGCGGACCTGACCACGCCACCGACGGAATCCCGCGCCGATGACAGCCCCCTTGCCCGCCCTGGAACAGGCCAGGATCGCCGTGATCGGCCTGGGCTACGTCGGCCTGCCGCTGGCAACCACGTTCGGGCGCCGCTATCCGACCCTGGGCTTCGACATCGACGGCCGGCGCGTGGCCGAATTGCGCGAGCGCCACGACCGCACCCGCGAAGTGTCCGCCGAAGAACTCGCGGCCGCCGCGCATCTGGAATTCGGCGACGACCCGGCCGCGCTGGCCGGCTGCAACGTCTTCATCGTCACCGTGCCCACCCCCATCGACGACTACAAGCGCCCCGACCTGCGGGCGCTGGAGGCGGCCAGCCGCACCGTCGGGCGCGCGATCGGCCGCGGCGGCGTGGCGATCTTCGAGTCCACCGTCTATCCCGGCGCGACCGAGGAAGTCTGCGTGCCGCTGATCGAGGGCGAATCGGGCCTGGCCTTCAACCGCGACTTCTACGCCGGCTACAGCCCCGAGCGCATCAACCCCGGCGACCGCGAGCACCGGCTGGAGACCATCCTGAAGGTCACCTCCGGCTCGACGCCGGAGGTGGCCGATTTCGTCGACGCGCTGTACGCCAGCGTGGTGACCGCCGGCACCCACAAGGCGTCCAGCATCCGCGTGGCGGAGGCGGCCAAGGTCATCGAGAACACCCAGCGCGACGTCAACATCGCGCTGGTCAACGAACTGGCGCTGATCTTCCACCGCCTGGGCATCGACACCCACGAGGTGCTGGAAGCCGCCGGCACCAAGTGGAACTTCCTGCCGTTCCGCCCCGGCCTGGTCGGCGGCCACTGCATCGGCGTGGACCCGTACTACCTGACCCACAAGGCGCAGCAGATCGGCCACCACCCGGAAGTGATCCTGGCCGGCCGCCGCATCAACGACGGCATGGGCAGCCACGTGGCGCACCGCGTGGCCAAGCTGATGGCCCAGCGCAACCTGCCCATCGCCGGCGCGAAGGTGCTGGTGATGGGGCTGGCCTTCAAGGAGGACTGCCCGGACCTGCGCAACACCCGCGTGGTGGACATCGTGTCCGAACTGCGCGGCTACAACGTCTCGGTGGACGTGCACGACCCCTGCGTCGACGCCGGCGAAGCGCGCCGCGAATACGGGCTGGAACTGGTGGCGGAACCGCAGGCCGGCCGGTACGATGCCGTCGTCCTGGCGGTCGCCCACCGGGCGTTCGTCGAACGGGGCGCACGGGAGATCCGCGCGCTCGGCAAGCCCGGGGCGGTGCTCTTCGACGTCAAGCGCGTCCTTCCCCGGCACGAAGTCGACGACGGCCTTTGACCCAACGCCTCCCGCAATCCCGGCACATTCCATGCGCATACTCGTCACCGGCGCGGCCGGCTTCATCGGCTACCACCTCAGCGAACGCCTGCTGGCGCGCGGCGACGACGTGCACGGCTTCGACAACCTCAACGCCTACTACGACCCGCGGCTGAAGGAAGCCCGCCTGGCCAAGCTGGCGCCGCAGGCGAACTTCGGCTTCACCCGGGGCTCGCTGGAGGACCGCGCGGCGCTGGAGGCCGTGTTCGACGAGTTCCGCCCCCAGCGCGTGATCAACCTGGCCGCGCAGGCGGGCGTGCGCTATTCGCTGGAGAATCCGCACGCTTACATCGACAGCAACATCGTCGGTTTCCTGAACGTGCTGGAAGCCTGCCGCCACCGCGGCGTCGAGCACCTGGTCTACGCCTCATCCAGCTCGGTCTACGGCGCCAACCGCAAGCTGCCGTTCGCGGTCGAGGACAGTGTGGACCATCCGGTCAGCCTGTACGCGGCCAGCAAGAAGGCCAATGAGCTGATGGCGCACACCTACAGCCACCTGTTCGGCCTGCCCACCACCGGCCTGCGCTTCTTCACCGTGTACGGGCCGTGGGGACGGCCGGACATGGCGCTGTTCCTGTTCACGCGGAAGATCCTCGCCGGCGAGCCGATCGACGTGTTCAACCACGGCCGCCACACCCGCGACTTCACCTACATCGACGACATCGTGGAAGGCGTGGTGCGCACGCTGGACCGCGTGCCCGGCCCGGACCCGTCCTACGATCCCATGGCGCCCACGCCGGCCAGTTCGCTGGCCCCCTATCGCGTGTACAACATCGGCAACCACCAGCCGGTGGAACTGCTGCGCTACATCGAGGTGCTGGAGGACTGCCTGGGGCGCAAGGCCGACAAGCGCCTGCTGCCGCTGCAGCCCGGCGACGTGCCGGACACCTACGCCGACGTCGAGGCGCTGAGCCGCGATACCGGCTATCATCCGGCCACGTCCATCGAGACCGGCGTGCGCCGCTTCGTCGACTGGTACCGCGCCTTCTACGGCGTCTGAACCACGCGCAGGGGGCGCGCGGGGGCTGGCCGGATTGCGGCTTTCCCTGCGTTACCCATGGCAACGCCAACAGGGGAAAAACGCCCATGAGAAGCCTGATCGCCAGCCTGGCCGCCACTGCCTGCCTGGTCCTCTGCGGCTGCGCCAGCAACAACGGCGCCAGCAAGGCCGCCCCGCCCGAGCAGACCACCGTCGCCGTGGACAACTACCGCATCGGCGTGGACGACATCGTCCAGGTCACGGTGTGGCGCAACCCCGAGCTGGGCATCACCGTACCCGTGCGTCCGGACGGCAAGATCTCCGTGCCGCTGGTGGGCGACGTCGCCGCCGGCGGGCACACGCCCGCGGAAGTGGCCGCCGACATCCAGCAGAAGCTGGGCGCCTACGTGCGCGACCCGCAGGTGGCGGTGATCCTGACCGAACTGCGCAGCCACGAATACCTCTCGCGCGTGCGCGTCACCGGCGCCGTGCGCCAGCCGATCTCCATCCCCTTCCGCCCCGGCATGACCGTGCTGGACGCGGTGCTGGCCGCCGGCGGCATCAACGAATTCGCCGCGCCGGACAAGACCTCCCTGCACCGCAAGAGCGAGGGCACCAGCTCGACCTACGCGATCCGCCTGGACCGCATCCTGCAGAAGGGCGACCTGGCCAGCAACTTCGACGTGCGGCCGGGCGATGTCGTCATCGTGCCCGAGCGCGCGTTCTGACCACCACCACGCCCCGCTCATCCGGCCGCCCGACTACCCCCCGCCAATGACTGAGAAAACCACCGAAATCACCCAACTGGTGCCCGTGCTGCTGCGCGAAATGCGCCGCCACGGCGTGGCCATGGCGCTGATCTTCGCGATCATCGCCATCCTAGCCCTGGCCGTGGGCCTGGCCGTGCCGCGCAAGTACGCCTCCGCCACCACCATCCTGGCCCAGGGCAGCGACATCATCCAGCCGCTGCTGGAAGGCCGCGCGGTGGCCACCGAGGTCAGCGACCGCGCCGGCCTGGCCCGGCAGGTGATCTTCAGCCGCAGGGTGATGTCCATGATCCTGGACAAGGGCGGCTGGCTGAAGGACAAGCCGTCGGCCATCGAGCAGGACCGGATCATGGAGCAGATCAAGAGCCGCACCATGGTCAGCAGCCCGCGGCCGGAACTGATCCAGATCAGCTACCACGACTCCGACCCGCACCGCACGCTGGAGGTGACGCAGCAGTTCGCCGAACTGTTCATCGCCGAGAACCGCGCGGCCAAGGAGCGCGAGAGCCGCGAGGCCTTCGAGTTCATCGACAAGCAGGTGCGCGACTACCACGCCAAGCTGACCGGCTCAGAAAAGGGCCTGATGAACTACCGCTCGGCCAACATCGACGCCCAGCCGGGCAGCGTGGCCGACTCCACCGCGCGCATCAACGCCCTGCGCGCCCAGGTGGAGCAGGCGCGCATGAGCATGATGGAGCAGCAGTCGCGCGAGAGCGCACTGGTGTCGCAGTTGACGGGCGAATCGGAGGTGTCGGCGGTGCAGACGCGCTCCAGCATGTACCGCGCGCAACTGATCGACCTGCAGAACCAGTACGACCAGCTCATCCTCAACTACACCGACAAGCATCCCGACGTGGTCCGCGTGCGCCTGCAGATGCAGGACCTGCAGCAGCAACTGGCCGCCGAGGAAGCGCGCCGCGCGCAGGGCGGCCCGGCCAACAACCTGGCCCTGAGCGAGAACGCGCAGATCAACCCGCTGTACCAGGAGCTGCGCACCCAGCTCGCCACCGCCCGCCGCGAACTGGCGGCCACGCGCTCGCGCATGGCGTCCAGCCAGGCCATGCTGAACGACGAACTGGACCGCAGCCGCCGCATCGCCACCTCCGAGGGCATGCTGGCCGAGCTGACCCGCGACTACGAGGTCAACCGTGACATCTACCAGGACCTGCTGCGCCGGCGCGAGAACGCGCGCGTGTCGATGGTGCTGGACGAGGAGCAGCGCGGCCTGACCTTCCGCATCCAGGACCCGGCCATGCTGCCGGTGCGGCCCTCCGGGCTGCGCATGATGCATTTCGCCGCCGCCGGCCTGGGCCTGGGCCTGCTGACGCCGCTGGGCCTGCTGTTCGCGCTGGTCACCCTGGACCCACGCGTGCGCTCGGCCAAGGCGCTGGAAGCGCTGGACACCGGGCTGCCGATACTGGTGGTGGTGCCCGCCTACGAGACCGCGCGCGAGAAGCGCCGCGCACGCACCCGTCTGGTGATGGCCTCGCTGCTGGTGGCCGCCGTGCTGGTCTGCTACGTCCTGGTCTACTGGTTTATGGCGGTCAAGCAGGCATGAACATGGAAAGCAACGATCCCGGCCGCTCCGGCCAGCCCGCCGCGCAGGGCGGCAACACCTCCATCGCCCGCATCGTCGCGCCGCGCGCCCAGCAGCTCAAGCCGCTGGAAGAGCGCCACCTGATCCACCACGACGGCGCCGCGCACCGGCACGTGGACGTGTTCCGCGAACTGCGCACGCGCCTGCTGACGCTGGGCGGCAACGACAACTTCATCACCATGATCGCGCCGATCAGCACCGGCTCGGGCGGCAGCTTCGTGGCCTGCAACCTGGCCGCGGCCTTCGCCTTCCACGCCAGCAAGTCGGCGCTGCTGATCGACTGCAACCTGCGCGACCCCTCGCAGCACGCCAACCTTCGCGTGGACGCCAGCGACGGCGGCCTGATCGAGTACCTGGACCAGCAGGTGGCCGGCACCGACCGGATCATCTACCCGACCGGCATCCCGGACCTGGAGCTGATCCCCGCCGGCCGCCTGACCCACATCAGCGCCGAGTACTTCTCCTCCGGGCGCATGCGCGAAATGATCGACGCGCTGCGCTACGAGGACGCGCAGCGGCACATCTTCATCGACGCTCCCGCCATCGCCGCCTCGCCCGACGCCCGCATCCTGTCCGAGCTGGTGGATTTCGTGGTGCTGGTGGTCGGCAGCGGCAAGGACACGCCCGAACGCATCACCAAGGCGGTCGGCAATTTCGACCGGGGCAAGGTGGCCGGCCTGGTCTTCAACGAACTGCCCTGATCTTCCGGGAGGTGGCGACGATGCGCAGAACCCTGTTGAGCCTGGCCCTGGTGGCGGCCTGCACGCCGGCCGCCAAGGCGGCCTGGCGCCTGGACTACACGCTGGGCATGGGCTACCAGCACAGCGACAACATCAACCTCAGCCAGACCGACCCGATCAGCGAGAACGTGCTGATCCCCAGCGTCGATTTCTCGTTGAACGAGTCCGGCTCGGTGCTGCGCGCGGACATCGCCGGCACGTTCGAGTACTACAACTACCTGGGCGGCGAGTTCGTCAACGAACTGCGCAGCAACCTGGACGCCGACGTCGACTGGACCGTGGTGCCGGAACGGCTGAACTGGGTGGTCTCCGACCACCTGGGCATGGAGCCGATCAACCTGCGCTTGCCGGAGACGCCCGGCAACATGCAGCGCACTAACGTGTTCGCCACCGGCCCCACGCTGCGCTTCAACCTGGCGCCGACGGTGCACGGGCGCGCCGACCTGCGCTACGTGGACTCCTACGCGGAGAACAGCCGCGACTTCGACTCCGCGCGCGTGTCGGCGGCGTTCCGCACCGAATGGGAATACAGCACGGTCCGCCAGTTCTCCGCCGGCGTTGAAGTCCAGGACGTGGACTTCGACCACGACACCCTGGCCGAGGACTACAAGCGGCGCTCGGCCTACGTCGGCTATTCGCACCGGCTGACCGACGTCAACCTCAACGTGATCGCCGGCTACGCCTGGCTGGACTTCGCCCGCGGCCACGATGTCTCGGCGCCGTTCGTGCGCAGCTCGCTGTACTGGACCATCACGCCCAACAACCGCGTGCGTCTGGCCGGCGCCTGGGAATATTCCGACGCGGCCTCCTACCTGGCCGAAGGTGCGGGTGCGCCCGAGGACGAGGAGCCGGGTCGGGTCAACATCGGCGGCGCGATGGTCAGCCCAGACGTGTACCGCGAGCGCCGGCTGGAAGCTTCCTACGTGCACGAGAGCGCACGCGTGGTGGTCACCGCCAGCGCCTTCACCGGCCGCTTCCGCTACGAGAACACCCTGTCGGTCTACACCGAGGACCGCGACGAGCGCGGCGGCTTCCTCGATCTCGGCTACCGCGTGCGTCCGTTGCTGATGGTCGGCGGCCTGCTCAACGCCACCCGCCGCACCTATGTGGACACCGGCGAGCGCGACACCACCCGGATGTACGGCCTGTACGTCTCGCACGACCTGTCGCGCCACTGGAACTGGCGTGCGGACGTGCGCCGGCTGGAGCGCGAGTCGATGACCGGCACCACGCCGACCTACGACGAGAACCAGGTCCTCCTGCGCCTGATCTACCGCCGTTGAGGCCGCACCCGCCCAACGCCTCCTCCGCGTGCGGGCGGGGCGCAGGCCGCTCCGCGCCCTCGCCCGCCGCACGCGCCCAAGGGACGCCATGCTGAAAATCGCCGTCGTCACCCCGATGCTGCCGATCCCGCAGGACCGCACACGCGGGCGCTACATCCACGAGACGGCGCGTTCGCTGTCGCGGCTGGCGCAGGTGCGCGTGTTCTTCCAGCAGCCGCGCTACCTGGCCATCCCCGGCCTGACGCCGCGCAACTTCCTCACCGGCACCGCCGGCGCCGACTACGCCGCCGACGGCATCGACGTGGAGACCTTCACCTACCCCGCGGTGGTGGGCCTGTCGCGCGCCACCAACGGCTACGTCGCCAGCCGCGCGCTGACGCCGCGCGTGCGCGCGTTCGCGCCGGACGTGGTGGTCGGCTACTGGATCTACCCGGACGGCTACGCCGCCTGGCGCTGCGCGCAGCGGCTGGGCGTGCCCTGCGTGGTCGGCGCACTGGGCTCGGACATCCACGTCCGCGCCGGCATCAACGCCGCCTTCACCCGCCGCACCCTGGAGCGGATCGACGCACTGGTCACCGTGAGCGAGGCGATGCGCCGCACCGCCATCGCCGACTTCGGCGCGCCGCCCGAGCGCGTGCATACCGTGGTCAACGGCTTCAACACCGGCGTGTTCCACCCGCGCGACCGCCGGGAAGTGCGCCAGCGCCTGGGCATCGACGCCGATGCGCGGGTGATCGTCTACGTCGGGCGGCTGGTCGAATCCAAGGGCCTGCGCGAACTGCTGGCCGCCTTCGCCGTCCTGTCCGGCGCCGATCCCTCGCTGCGCCTGGCGCTGGTGGGCGAAGGCGTGATGCGCGACGAACTGGAACGCATGGTGCAGTCGCAGCCCGTCCTGCAGGGACGCGTGCTGATGCCCGGCGGCATGGAGCCGGCCCAGGTGGCCGAATGGATCTCCGCCTCCGACCTGCTGACGTTGCCGAGCTGGTCCGAGGGCTATCCCAACGTGGTGGTCGAGGCGCTGGCCTGCGGCGTGCCGGTGGTCGCCACCGACGTCGGCGGCACCCGCGAGATCATCGACGACCGCAACGGCCTGCTCATCCCGCCGCGCGACGAACGCCTGCTGGCGCAGGCGCTGGAGCAGGCGCTGGCGCGGACGTGGGACGGCGCGGCGATCGCCGCCGCGATGCGCCGCACCTGGGACGACGTGGCGCGCGAGACCCTGGACGTGTGCGAACGGGCCGTGGCCGCGCGCCGCGGCGCGGGCTGAAACCGCGGCGCAGGATCAGCGCGGCGGCAGCGGCCGCGCCGGAATGCCCACCACCGTGGTGCCGGCGTGGACTTCGTGCAGCACCACGGCATTGGCGCCGATGCGCGCGCCGTCGCCCACCCGCACTCCGCCGATCACCTTGGCGCCGGAGCCGATGAACACGTCGTCGCCCAGCACCGGCACGCCGCCGCGGTTGTCGCCGATGACCACGCCGCTCTCGATGCGGACGTTGCGGCCGCCGCGCACCGCCGAGTTGATCACCACGCCGACCGGATGGATCAGCACCAGGCCCGGCCCGAACTGCGCGCGCACGCCGATCACGCAGCCGTTGAGCACCTTGTTGAACCAGTGCGGCAGCAGCGCCAGCGGCGCCAGCCCCGACCGCGCCAGCAGCGCTTGCACGCGGTAGAGCGCATTGGCCGAGGTGCCGTCGGTGAAGAACGCGCGCAGCAGCGAGCACGGCTCGCCGTACTGGGCGTACAGGGCCTGCTTGGAACGCAGGTCCGCCAGGAAGCCGATCATGCGGCCGCGGGCGCCCGGCCCAGGTCGCGGTAGAAGTCCGACAACTGCAGCACGTTGTGGCGCCACTGCCGCTCCGCCGCCACGTAGGCGCGCGCGGCCTGGCCGATGCGGCGAAGTTCGTCCGGGTCGGCGCTGCGCGCCAGCACCGTCCGCACCGCCGCCTCGGTGTCTTCGGCGCGGAACATCCAGCCGGTGCGGCCTTCGACCAGCACTTCGCGGATGGGCTCGAAGTCCGGCGCGATCGGCGGCACCGCGCAAGCCATGAACTCGAACAGCTTGACCGGCGAGGTGTAATCGCCGGCGCTGGGCAGGATGGCCATGTCCATCGCCGCCAGCAGTCCCGGCACGGCGTCGTGCGGCACGCGCCCGGTCAGCACCACCCGGTCGGCCAGGCCGCGCTGCTCGACGAAGGCCTTGACCTCCGGGTAGGTGGCGCCGTCGCCGACCAGCAGCAGCTTCAGGTGCGGCGCCTGCTCCAGCCGGTCGGCGATCGCGTAGACGAACTTGTCGATGGCGTGCCAGGGCACGAAGGCCCCCAGGTAGCCGCAGACCACGTGCCCTTCCAGGCCCCAGTGCGCGCGGGCGTCGGCGCGCTGCTGCTCGGTGAAGCTGAACTTGTCGATGTTGGCCGCGTTGTGGGTGACGATGGCCGGCGCCACCGGCCCGTGCGCCTGCTGGATGCGGTTGCGGAACGCGGCCGAGACGAACACCAGGCCGGTGGCCTTGCGGAAGGCGTAGCGCTCCATCGCCATCGCCAGGCGATGGAAGAACAGCGGGCGCACCCGGTGCACCGCCGCCGAGTCGTTCACTTCCAGGATCACCGGCAGGCCGCGCCGCCGGCCCAGGAACACCGTGGACACCATGAACAGCGAATAGCGTTCGTAGATGAAGTCCGCGTCCGGGTGCTTGCGCAGGTAGCTGCGCACGCGCCAGCCGGCGATCAGGTTGTAGGCCACCTCGGCCAGCTCGAACAGCGGTTCCGGCAACTTGGTCAGCAGGCGCATCCAGCTCCGCGAAGCCTGCGTGGGCGACATCGCCTTGGGACTGGCGTAGGGGTCGGCGCCCGGCAGCGAGATGATGTCCACCGCCACCCCCTCCGCGCGCAGTGCGTCGGACACGCCGCGGATGTGCACGCCTTCCACTGCCTTGCCCTGCGTGCGATGGTGGTACAGGACGCGTTTCAGGGGCAGGCGGCTGTCTTGCGGCATGGGGCGTGTCGTCCGGCGGATGATGCTTTCCATCACGTCAACGACACCCGCATCCGGCCATGCGCAGGGGCCGCGCGGGCCTGTTCGCGGGCCTGTTCGCGCACCGCCGCGGAGGTGCCGCGGCGGGCGTCGGCGGTGGCCTCTCCGGCGCCCTTGTTGCGTTTCCACAGCACAGGGGCCGCTCGGGCGGCAGCGTCCGGAGCGTTTCGAGCACCATGGGTTTCTTCCTCTACATCCTCTACGTGGCGATGACCTTCCTGCGCCCGGTGGAGATGTTCGCCCCCGACCTGGCCGACCTGCGCCCCATGCTGGTGCTGTGGTTCGTGGCGCTGGGCTTCGCCGTGTTCGACGCCTTCCGCTCCGGGCGGGTGGCCTCGCGGCCGGTCAACTTCGTGCTGCTGGCCGCCCTGATGGTGGTCATCGGCCTGTCGCAGGTCGCCAACGGCTGGCCGGGCGGCGCCCTGCTGGCGACCTACCACTTCAGCACCGCCGCGATGCTGTTCGTACTGACCGTGCTCAACCTGACCACCACCCGGCGGGTGCAGATCGCCTGCGTCACCCTGGTGGTGTGCATGACCGTGGTCTGCCTAACCTCGATCGCCTCCTACCACACCGGCTTCATGATGGACCAACTGGTGCTGCGGCAGGGCACCGGCGACGATCCGGTGGACCTGCTCTCGGTCCAGGAACTGCCGATCCCGGCGCAGGACACCAGCGGCGTGTTCCTGTGGCGCGTCCGCCACCTGGGCTTCCTGGCCGACCCCAACGACCTTGCGCAGGCCATCGTGATGGTGCTGCCGATGCTGTGGGGCGCCTACCGCCGGCGCCGCTTCATGCGCAACCTGGTGGTCGTGCTGGCGCCCACCGCGGTAATGCTCTACACCATCCTGCTGACCCATTCGCGCGGCGCACTGGTGGGCATCGCGGCGCTGTTCTTCTTCGGCGTGCGGCGTATGCTGGGCACCTTCCGCACGGTCATGCTGGTCGGCGCCATCGGCGTGGCCGCCAGCGCGCTGAGCTTCGGCGGCGACCGCGGCTTCTCCACCCAGGAGCAGTCGGCCAACGAACGCGTCGAGGCCTGGTACGAAGCGCTGCAGATGATGCGCAGCAGCCCGCTGTTCGGCGTGGGCTACGGCAACTTCACCAACCACCACTACCTGACCGCGCACAACTCCTTCGCCCTGTGCTTCGCCGAGCTCGGCCTGCCGGGCTACTTCCTGTGGCTGGCGATGCTGGTGCTGGCCTACGAGGGCCTGCGCCAGGTCGCCGATCTGGCGCCGGCGGGCTCGCGCGAGCGCAAGCTGGCGGCCATCCTGCTGTCCTCGCTGATCGGCTACATGGCCTGCGCGTGGTTCCTCTCGCGCACCTATTCTCCCAACCTGTTCCTGCTGCTGGCCATCTGCGCCAGCGCGGCCTACTGCGGGCGGCGCGCGCATGCGACCATCGAGGGCGGCGGACCTTGGCCCGCACAGCCGCGATGGGCACTGCGTACCCTGGTCCTGCTGTTCGGAAGCGTCAGCGCCATCTACGGCATCGTCGTGCTGGAGCGCATGACGCAATGACCGGACGCCTGCCCGCTTTTCCGCTCCCCGCGCCTTCCCGAACCCCCCGCACTCCATCCCTGCCCGCCCCATGAAAATCGCCGCACTGATCGCCGTCGTCCTGCTTGCCCTGTGCATGGCCGGCACGCTGTACCTGGCCTGGAAACGCAACATCCTCGGCTGGCTGTGGAGCTACCTGCGCCGCGACTGGGCCGTCGCGCGCCCGCCGGCCGGCGCCACCAAGCACGTGCTGTTCTGCTTCGTCGACCACTTCGAGCCCATGTGGGCGGCCGCCGACTACGAGACCGAGGTGGCGCGCGTGGCGCGCTGGCGCAAGGAATACCCCGCGCTGTGCGCCGCGCACCGCGACGCCGACGGGCGTCCGCCGGTGCATTCGTTCTTCTACCCGGAAGAGGAATACCGCCGCGAGCACCTGGACGCGCTGGTCGAGCTGTGCCGGATGGGCCTGGGCGAGATCGACATCCACCTGCACCACCACGACGACACCGAGGCCGGCCTGCGCGAGAAACTGCGCCGCTTCACCTCGCTGCTGGTCGCCGACCACGACGCGCTGCCGGTCGACGCCGCCACCGGGCAGCCGCGCTGGGGCTTCATCCACGGCAACTGGGCGCTGGACAACAGCCACCCCAGCGGGGAGATGTGCGGCGTGGACAACGAGCTGATCGTGCTGCGCGAGGAAGGC
>ERZ761607.1387-NODE-1387-length-30581-cov-8.331619_pt1 | contig 30581 bp, 28 predicted proteins | sample MGYA00511164_ERZ761607 | MGnify/ENA primary metagenome ERZ761607 (study PRJEB28899, sample SAMN02445080) | bioreactor sludge metagenome | biome: EBPR sludge | place: Australia: Brisbane, Thorneside Wastewater Treatment Plant | collected 2011-06-22 ... | reverse complement strand
CGAAGGCGATGGAGTGCATGGCGATGTCCAGCCGGCCCCAGTGCTGGCCGATGGCGGCGAACACCGCCTCCATCTGGCCTTCGACCCGCACGTCGCACGGCAGATAGAGTTCTGGCGGCACGTCGAGCGCCTCGGCCAGCGGCTGGGTGTGGGGCTTGGTTTTATCGTTCAAATAGGTCAGCGCGATCTCCGCGCCCATCCGGCGCATGGCGCGGGCGCAACCGAAGGCGATGGACTGGTCGTTGGCGATGCCGAGGATCAGGGCTTTTTTGCCGGCTAGCCCAGCGAAATCGATCCGCTGGATGGGATCGTCGGCGGGTGGGGTATAGCGTTCCAGAGGCGGTGACATGGTGTTCTCCAAACGAGATCTGAGAGGAAGCCGGTCAGGCCGCGCGCAGGCAATCGCGGACGTGCAAGGCGATCATCCGCTCCTCGTCGGTCGGGATCACCCAAACCGACACCGGGCTGGCTTCGGTCGAAATGCGCGGCCCGCCCCGACGGTTGGCCTCCGGGTCCAGCCGGACGCCCAGCCATTCCAACCGGCGGCAGACGCGCTCGCGCACCGCGGCGGCGTTTTCGCCGATGCCGGCGGTGAACACCAGCGCGTCCAGTCCTTCCAGGGCGCTCGCCAGCGCGGCGGCGTGCTTGCCGACGTGATAAACGAACAGCTCGACCGCCTCGGCGGCGTTCGGGTCGTCGCTTTCCAGCAAATCTCGCATGTCGTTGGAGATGCCGGAAACGCCCAGCAGGCCGGATTCCTTGTACAGCAGCTTTTCGATGGCCCTGGCGTCGTAGCCGCGCTCTTGCAGCAGATACAGCACCACGCCGGGATCGAGCGCGCCGGTGCGAGTGCCCATCGGCAACCCGTCCACGGCGGTGAAGCCCATCGTGCTTTCCACGCTGCGGCCATCCTGGAGCGCGCACAGGCTGGCGCCCGACCCCAGGTGCGCGACCACGACTTTGCCGGCGGGCATGTAATCGGGCAAGCGTCGGGCGATATATTCGTAAGACAGGCCGTGAAAGCCATAACGGCGTACGCCGGAGTCCAACAGTGCGCGCGGCAGGGCGAACAGTTGCGCCACGCGGGGTTGGGCGCGATGGAACGCGGTGTCGAAACAAGCGACTTGCGGCAGTTCCGGGGCCACTTCAGCCAGCGCGCGGATGGAGGCCAGGTTGTGCGGCTGGTGGAGGGGCGCGAGCGGGATCAATCGCTCCAGATCGGCTATAACGCCTTCATCGACTTGAACCGCCCGGTCGTAACTCAAACCCCCGTGCACGACCCGGTGTCCGACCGCGCCGATTTTGACCTCGCTGGCGCACTCGTCTAGCCAGTCCAAAATGTAGCGCAGCGCGCCGGCGTGGTCGAGCGATGACCCGCGCGGCCATTCGTCCCGTTCCTCGACGCTTTGGCCCGACGCATCTTTGACCCGGAAGTTCGGGTCGCTGCCCAAACCCTCCATCTGGCCCTTGAGCAATAGCTGGGGTTCGATTTGGGCGGCATCCCGGAATACGGCGAATTTGATGCTCGACGAGCCCGCGTTAATGACCAAAATACCAGGTTTCATGCCGCTCACCCCGCCGGTTTTTGCAACACCAAGCCCTGGCGCTGAGCCTCGGCGAACAGCACGGCCACCGCGCAGGATGCGAGCCGGGCGCGGGCGCTGTCGGCGCGGCTGGTCAAGACGATGGGGACGCGCGCGCCGAGCACGATGCCGGCGGCTTCGGCGTCGGCCATGAAGGTCAACTGCTTGGCCACCATGTTGCCCGCTTCCAGATTCGGCACCACCAAAATGTCGGCCTTGCCGGCCACTGGCGAACGGATGCCCTTGGTTTGGGCCGCCTCCTCGTCGACGGCGTTGTCGAAGGCTAACGGTCCGTCCAGAATACCGCCGACGATTTGGCCGCGATCCGCCATCTTGCACAGCGCGCCCGCCTCCAACGTGGAGGGAATCTTGTTGGTCACCGTTTCCACCGCTGAAAGAATCGCCACCTTGGGTTCGGCGATGCCGATGGCGCGCGCCAGGTCGATGGCGTTTTGGATGATGTTGTGCTTGTCTTCCAGGCTCGGCGCGATGTTGATGGCGGCGTCGGTGACCATGATCCAGCGTGGGAAGGTCGGCACCGCCAGCAAGAAACAATGGCTGATCCGCCGTTCGGTGCGCAGGCCGCCGTCTTTTTTGACCACTTCAGCCAGCAGTTCATCGGTGTGGAGGCTGCCTTTCATCAAGGTTTGCGCCTCGCCGGAATGCACCATGGCGACCGCGAGTTCGGCGGAATGGTGGCTGTGTTCGGCCGGCACCAGCCGGTAGGGAGAAATATCCAGGTTTTCCTGTTCGGCGATGGCGCGGATTTTGGATTCCGGGCCAATCAGAATCGGGGTGATCACCTGATGTTCGGCCGCTTCGATCGCGCCGCGCAGGGCGTCGGGGCTACACGGGTGCACCACCGCGCACGCCAGCGCGGGCACGCCCTCGCAGGACTGGAGCAGTTCCTGAATGCGATCTTCGCGCCGAACCTGGATTTTTGGCAGGTCCTTGCTCTCATACCGCATCTTTTCCTTGGGCGCCAACACCTCGACCAGCCCGCTGGCGATTTCTTCGCCACTCGGACCGACGGACCAGCAATGCAGCAGCACCAAGCCGGTATCCGCGCGTTTTTCCCGAACCTCGGCGTGCGCGGTGACCGGCACGTCGAGCGCGACCGGCTGGTGCAGGCGGACTTCGATGCGCTTGGCCACCGAACCCAAACCGGGCAGCCGCGTGCCGGCCAATGTGGCGAACAGCATCGCCGACCAACTGGCCTGTCCCGCGCCCCGGCCGTACATCGAGGTGTCGGCTGGACCGGGGTCCAAATCGACCAGATTGAAGTTGCCGGTGACGCTGGCGAGGGCTGCCACCCCTTCGTGATCCAGTGTCCGGGTCAAACTCGCTTGGTCGCCGATTTCGATTTCGTCGAAGGTTTTATTCTCGATAAAGTCATTCATGGCTAATCCGATGGGCCCGGCCGCTGCCGGGCTGCTGTGAGTGGGTTTGAAACCGGCGCTGGGGGCTTGGGTGGAGAACGCTTTGGCGCGCGTGTTCCACCCGCGTCGGCTCCAGCAAACTTGGCCCCTCGGCCGTTGCGACGGGCGTCGGCGACCGGCCAATTTTTCAGGCTCGTTCAAGCGGCCCGGTCGAGTTCGAGCGCTTGCGAGAGACGGTCGAGCACGCTCTGTTGCTTGGGGTCGATCGCACCATCGCCGACCGCGATGACTTTGGCCATGTTCCAGGCTTCGCGCCGTTCTTGCGGCGTGGGCAACAAGCTCGACAAGGCCCCGATGGCCCGATCCGGGTCCAGTTGCACCATGTGGGATTGCTCCTTCAACAACCGTTTGCGCTCCGCCACCGACAGCCGCGCCAGCTTGGGATGCTGTTCGCGGGCCTTGCGGCCGGCTTCCAGCTCCAGTTCGTTGATGCCGCCCGAACCCAGCATCAGCGTCGCCACGATGCGCGCCCAACCCTCGGCGAAACCGCCGTGATCCATCCGTTCCTTGGCGCGTTCGATGGCGGCGTCGAGGTCCGCTTGCTCGCGCTTGGAACGGACGATGGGCGCGACTTTTTCGACGGCCAGATCTTCCGCGTCATACAGGAATGCCCCCAGCGCCTTGGGGCCGTAAATCGCTTTGAACAGCGTCTCCTGCGTCCGGTCGCGCCATTCGCGATAATGGTCGAGCGCGGCGATCACGTTTTCGGATAACCGATGCTCGTTGGCGCGGAACGGGTTGTCTTCGGCAGCCGGCCGGCGCTGCGCCCGCACCATCGGCGCCAACATTTTCAGCGGCCACATGAAGGGATTTTCATCCGACAGCAGGCGGTATTGCAGGCGCAACGGGTGCCATTCGCGCAGCGTTTCCGCCATCGGTTCGGTCGCCAGCGCGCGCACCCAAGGACCGATAAAGGCTTCATAGAACTGGGTGTTCAACTCCGAGACCTGCTTGACGGGCGCGAAGTAGTCGGCTTCCGGATTGCCGTCATCGAGCGCGCGGATATCCTCGATGGAGCGCGGTTCGAAGCGGGTCAGATAACGGTCGTCCGGATCGTCGCCCGCGCCTTCTGGCATCTTCTCCACCACCAGCTCGTAGAGTCCGGGCGGCAGCACGTCGATGAAATCGATGGTTTCGTTGATCTCGTGATGCTGTTTTTGGGCGACTTTGCCGGAAACGAAGATGCCGAGGTGGCCGATGTCCGGATGCAGGCTGTAGATGAGGGTCTGACCGTGGCGCTTGATTTCCTCGTCGCTGCCGTAGACGCCGATAATCCAGTTCAACGCCTGCTGCGGCGGGGTGATGTTATCGCCGCTGGAGGCGAACACCACGATTGGCGCGGTGATGTCCTTCAGGTCGATCCGCGCGCCGTTGAGCCGCACCTCGCCTCGCTGGAGCTTGTTGCCGATGAACAGATCGTTGACGATCTGGGTCATCTCTTCCTTGTTCAGCAGGAAAAAGCCGGTCCACCAGCGTTCGAATTCGAGGAAGCGCTCGCGCTCGGTATCGATGTTGTCATACAGGTTATAGTGTTTGATCCACAGCGTGTTGGCGGGGTTGAGACGTTCGAAGTTGGCGACCAGGTTCGCGCCGTCGAATTTTCCGCCGCCCATATCGCACAGCAACGAGGTGATCCAGGCCCCGCCCGCCAGGCCACCCAGGTAGCGCATCGGGTTCTTGCCGTCGGCCCCGGCCCAATACGACATCGGCGCGCCGCAAATCACCACCGGTCCCATCAGGCCGGGTTCCACCGCCGACAGCGCCATCACCGCCCAACCGGCCTGGCAGTTGCCGATCACGCAGGGTTTTTCGGCGTCGGGATGCCGCTGGGTGACCTCTTCGACGAAGCGCGCTTCCGCCGCCGCGACATCGCTCAAGGTCTGGCCAAGTACTGGCTCAGGATAGAACATGACGAAGTAGGTGGGGTGGCCGGCGCGCAAGGAGACGCCGACTTGGCTGTCTTCCTTCATGCCGCCGACGCCGGGACCGTGGCCGGCGCGCGGGTCGACGATAATGAACGGCCGTTTTTTCGGATCGATGGTCATGCCCGGCTTGGGGTGGATGCGCAGCAGCGCGTAATTGGCCGGATGTTTGAACGTGCGGGCGTCCAACATGAGATCGTAGTCGAAATCCAGAATCGGCGGTTCGCCCGCAGCGCGGTGAGCGAGGAAGAGGTTGCCCCGCTCGCGCAAGGTATCCCAGAATAGAATCGAACGCTGGGCCGCGTCGACCCAGTACTCAAACCAGGCGTTCTGAATCGCGGCAAAGGGATAAAACATTTCAAGCGGGTTGACGCTGCCATCTTGAGCGTCAGCGTCGCCTTGGGATCGAACGAGTTTATCGACGATATTGAACCTCATTTGCACTCTCCTAAAACGCCTAAGTCCGAGTGAAGCGAAACCATAATCGAGGACCACTCTTTCTAGCGAAAGCGCCAGTAACCAAATCGGCCAGGACATTTCGCGCCCGAACCCCGGAAGCGGTTTCCGACAAGCACGATACGGAGCGATAGCGATGGATTGATGTCCGTTTGATGGCAAGTTGAAGACGAAAATCACCTGAAAAAGCGAGGCTACTCATGCACGGTGCATTGTTTGCAAAGGACGGAGAGTAATTTTGCAAGCGCCGTCCTTGGGTTAATGGGAGGATTCATGTCATGGTCGCAGCCGACAAGCCCGGGAACGCACCGCCGCGAAGCTCGGTTGAGTCTTGGTTTGCGGCTTGGGAAGTTTGGGTCAATACCCTGTCGCGGCTTTGAAGGCTTTTAGTGTTGCAGTCTGCCGATCTCCGTTATTCTTGACGCCGTCTTCTGAAGGCCGCTCGTTTTCGTGCGTCAACAGACTCCGTTAAGGACATTCGGCGCCGCGGTGATCGAGGCTGAACGCCCGCTTGGATGATGCCTATTTTTCACCATACCTATCCATTCGACCCCACTCACGGTTACGATCTGGCGGCGTTGCTCGCCGTTCCCACGCCGCAACGGCCTGTCGATCTCGCGCCGTTTTGGCGTGATCTTCAAGCGCGTGCCCGGACAGTCGATGTAGCGCCGGACCTCCAGGAAGTCCCGAGCCCGCGCCCGGACACCCGCGTATTTCTGGTGCAATTTACGTCGTTGCAGCGCGCGCGGATCGGCGGTTGGCTGATTCGGCCGCGCGACGGACCGGTCGAGCGCGGCGTGGTGATAGGCCATGGCTACGGCGGCCGAGAGGGGCCAGATTTCGATTTGCCCTTCGGGCGGGCCGCTGTAATTTTCCCTTGCGCGCGAGGCATTTCCCGCAGCGCTCGCACCGACTTGCCCGCCGGTCCAGACGAGCATGTGCTCCATGGGATCGCGCGACGCGAAACCTACATTCACGGTTTCTGCGCGGCCGATACAGTGTGGTGCGCCGCCTCGGCCCTGCTGGAGTTGTTTCCGACGGCGGCGCGACGGCTGGATTACATGGGCGTCAGCTTTGGAGGCGGTATCGGCGCGCTGGCCTTGCCGTGGGACGAACGCTTCCATCGCGCTCATTTGAACGTCCCCAGTTTTGGCCACCACCCGTTGCGGTTGACGCTGCCCTGCGTCGGTAGCGGGGAGGCTATCCGACGCTACCAGCGGCGAACCGGACGGGCGTTGGAGACGCTGCGCTATTTCGATGCCGCCGCGACGGCGGGCCATTTGAATATTCCCGTCCACATCGCCGCCGCCCGTTTCGATCCGGCGGTGCCGCCGCCGGGTCAGTTCGCCATTTTTAACGCGCTCGCTGGCCATAAGGAACTGTTCGTGCTCCAAGCCGGCCATTTCGACCACGGTGGCTCGGCGACCGAAAATGCTAGGCTACAGGATGCGTTAGCGTATTTTTTCAAGGACGACTAACCGGCTTGTCTTGTCATAACCCCGTCAATTTATTGAGTTAGCTTATCGAGAACTCAATCTGTTGAGGGGTTTCGCGGATGAATCGGGAATATCACAAGTGGTATAGCCCTCATCTTCGGCGCGATATGGAATTGCTGGTGTTCGGTCATGCCGGGGCTAAGGTGCTGGTGTTTCCAACGCGATGCGCGCGGTTTCACGAATACGAAGATCTCGGCTTGACAGCCGCTCTGGGCGAGAAAATCGAACGGGGCCATTTGCAGCTCTACTGCGTGGACAGCATCGATCAGGAAAGTCTCTACTGCTTTTGGAATCAACCGCAGGATCGGCTGCGCCGGCATCAGCAGTACGAAGATTATCTGCGGCATGAAGTGCTGCCGCTGATGTGGAACAAGAACGATCACCCCTGCGTGATCGCCCACGGCTGTAGCTTCGGCGCGTTTCACGCCATCAATTTCGCGTTCCGCCACCCGCATTGTTTTTCCAAGGTGGCGGCTTTCAGCGGTCGCTACGATCTGACCGGCGCCATTGAGGATTTTCGCGATCTATTCGACGGCCACTACGACGAGCAGGTGTATTTTCATACGCCCAGCCATTTTCTCACCAACGCCTACGACCAGGGGTTGCTGGAACAGTTGCGACGGCTGGATATCGTGCTGGCGGTGGGCGATACCGACCCCTTCATGGGTAACAACCGGCAGTTCAGCGAAACGTTGTGGAACAAAGGCATCTGGCACGCCCTGCATGTCTGGCGCGGCCGCGCCCACAGCGCGCCGGCGTGGTGCAAGATGGTCAGCCTGTACGTCTGAACGCCAGGCTCGCGGTTTTTTACCGTTTTCCCGATCAATCAGCCCAGCGGAGTGTCGCGATGCTGGCGGAACTTGTACTGCTGCCTGCCGCCGCCGGCGCGCTGGCCTTTGCCGGTCTTAAATCGCGCAAGCAGCGCCAGTATCGCCGCTTGCAAGCGCGCCAGCGCCAATTGGACGCCGAATGCGGTCCCGCGCTCCAGTTGCCCAAGGATCTGCCGAGAACCTTACCTCATTTCCGGTCGCGCCTCGCCGTTATCCCGGACGCTTTGCCCCCCATCAGTTTTGCCGCGCTGCGAGAGGCCGCGCTGCGCTGCCGGCAACCCGAGCGCAGCTATTTCCCCACGCACAAACAGGGCGGCACGGTGGCTTATGAAGATTTACACGATCTCGCCCCGGAAATCGTGGCCTTTTACCGCTCTGATTATGTGCGTTGGCTGTGCTCGGCGGTGACCGGCGAGGCGCTCGTCCCCACTCCGATCAACGATCAAAGCGCCTGTTCGCTGCTGTTCTACGATCGGCCCCGCGACCACATCGGCTGGCATTATGATTACAATTTTTACAACGGCCGCCATTTCACCGTCTTGCTGCCGCTGGTCAACCGCCATCTTAGCGAAGACCGACTCTCCTCGGCGCGCCTGATGATCCGTCAGGACGACAGCGACGTGATGGTGCCGACGCCTCCCAACACCTTAATCGTGTTTGAGGGGGCAAAAGTCTTCCATAAGGTCACCCGATTGGAGGAAGACGAACTGCGGATCATCCTGAGCATGACCTTTTGCACCCGGCCGCAATCGTCGTTGCTGAAGGGCGCGCTGCGGCGCTGCAAGGATGTGGCTTACTTCGGCGTACGCGCCTTGTGGAGTTGAGTGATTTTGCCGATAAAAACCCATCCAATCCGAAATAGGGCGGATGGGTGAATCACTGGAGCGCTTGCTTCAATGCGGGCAACGCGCCATCAACGGTCGACCGCCGTTCACGTTGGCGAAGCTGATCGATTTCACGGCGGAATTTATTGGCAATTCGTCGGCGTAACAGTCGATTGCATCCGTGCTGAGTTTCATCAAACCATCACGAGTCGGGTGCATCATGACTGCCTTTTACTGAGCCGCCTGCGGGATGCCACTTCTCATGAACGAAGCTCGCGAACCCTATCTGTTGACCCCAGGCCCGTTGACTACTTCCATGGCCACCAAAACCGCGATGCTGCGCGACTGGGGCTCGTGGGATGAGGATTTCAACGGATTGACCGCCAGCGTGTGCCGCCGGCTGCTGGAGGCGGCGCACGCTACGGAAACCCATGTTTGCGTGCCGCTACAAGGCAGCGGCACCTATGCGGTGGAAGCGGCGCTGGCCACTTTGCTGCCTTGGGACAGCAAAACCCTGGTGTTGACAAATGGCGCTTACGGCCAGCGCATGATCCGTATCCTCAAGTATCTGGGACGCGATCTCACCGCGCTGGATATGGGCGATTATTTTCCGCCGTCGCCGAGCCAGGTCGATGCGATGCTGGCCGATGATCCCGCCATCTCCCACGTTGCGGTGGTGCATTGCGAAACTTCATCCGGGATTCTCAATCCACTGGAAGCCATCGCGGAAGTCGTGCACCGCTGGGATCGGCGGCTGTTCGTAGACGCCATGAGTTCTTTCGGCGCGCTGCCCATCGATGCCCGCGCCTTACCCTTTGACGGTTTGGCGTCCTCCGCCAACAAATGTTTCGAGGGCGTGCCCGGTTTCAGTTTTGCGCTGCTGCGGCGCGATGTATTAAAGGACTGCGCCGACAACGCGCATTCCTTGAGCCTGGATCTTTACGATCAATGGGACTACATGAACCGAACCGGCCAATGGCGCTTTACCCCGCCGACGCAGGTGGTGGCGGCCTTCGCCAGCGCCCTCGACCAACACGGAGCCGAAGGCGGGGTTGCCGGCCGTCTGGCGCGCTATACCCGCAATAAAGCGGTGCTGGTCGAGGGGATGCGCGCGATGGGTTTCCACACCCTGCTGGATGACCGTTGGCTCTCGCCGATCATCGTGACCTTCCACGCGCCCGGCCATTCGAATTTCAACTTTAAGGATTTCTACCAGTCGATCAAGCGGCGAGGCTTCATCATCTATCCTGGCAAGCTGACCCAAGTGGAAAGCTTCCGCATAGGCTGCATCGGTCAGCTGTTCGAGGAGCAGATGCGCGGCGCGTTGGCGGCGGTCCGCGCCGCGCTCGACGAAATGGCCATTCCGGACGGCGCCCCCCGGCTTGAAGACCTTACCAAACCTGTTTTTTGACGCTGGCGCCGGGGAGAGCAGTCATGCATTTTCACTATGCGCGTTCGTATCGTGGCCCGGTGCAAGCCGTGATTTTGGATTGGGCGGGCACCACGGTGGATTTCGGCTCGCTCGCACCCGTGGCGGCGTTTACGCGACTGTTCGCGATTCAGGGAATCGACTTAAGCCTGGATGAAGCGCGCGGCCCGATGGGCGCGGAAAAGCGCGATCACATCCGCCGTCTATGCGCCTTGCCGCGCGTGGCCGCCGCCTGGCGGGACCATTACGGCGAATCCCCGGACGAAGCCACCATCGACCGTTTGTATCAAGATTTCATTCCCCTGCAGATGGCGACGATCCGCGATCACGCCCAACTGATTCCCGGCTGTCGGGAAACCATCGATCAATTGCGGGCGCGCGGCCTGCGCATCGGCGCCAACACCGGCTACAGCCGAGAGATGATGGAGCCGCTGGCGCAAGCGGCGGCCGAGCAGGGCTATGCGCCGGACAGCAATGTCTGCGCCACCGAAGTGCCGCGCGGCCGACCGTATCCGCACATGAGCCTGCGCAACCTGATCGAGCTGGAAGTGGAAACCGTCCACGCCTGCGTAAAGGTGGACGATACCTTGCCCGGTATCGAAGAAGGATTGAATGCGGGAATGTGGGCGGTCGGCGTCGCGGTCAGCGGCAATGAAATCGGCTTGTCGCTGGCGGATTGGGAGGGGTTGTCGCCCGCCGCGCAAGAGCGGCGGCGCGCGGCGGCTTACCGGCGTTTGCTGACGAGCGGCGCGCATGATGTCATCGATTCCATCGCCGATCTACCCCGCTGCGTGGCGGCCATCGAAGTCCGGTTGGCGCGCGGCGAAAAGCCGTGACCCGCGCTCCGGCGGCCGCGCCGCCACCCGGCGAGAGCGAAACCAACGCCACGCCCGAACGCGCGGCATGGCAGGCCGCGCATCTCGATGCGGCCGGCCAGCGGCTGCTGGCCGAGGACGCGCGCTATTTCCTGCGCCAGTCCGTATCCACGCCCTGTCTCGCGGCGATCCGGCGGGCGGAAGGCTGCTGGATCGAGGACACCGCCGGTCGCCGCTATCTCGATTTTCACGGCAACAGCGCCCATCATCTCGGTTACGGCCATCCCCGCTTGCTGGCGGCGATCAAGACGCAACTGGACGAACTGTCGTTCGCGCCGCGCCGCTTCACCTGCGAACCGGCGGTCGAGTTGGCCCGTCGCTTGACCGACCTCAGCCCGCCGGGCTTGGACAAAGTGCTGTTCGCCACCGGCGGCTCGGACGCCATCGAAATCGCGCTGAAAATCGCCCGCGCCGCCACCGGCCGCTTCAAAACCCTGTCGTTTTGGGATGCGTTTCACGGAGCCGGTTTCGGCGCGGCCAGCGTCGGCGGCGAAGCGCTGTTCCGTTCCGGCCCCATCGGCCCGCTGCTGGCCGGAACCGAACACCTGCCGCCGTTCGCCTGCTACCGCTGCCCTTACGGCTATGCCGCCGACGCCGAGGGACAGCCGCAGTTGGCATTGTGCCGGCTGACGTGCGCCCAACTGGTGCGCTACGCGCTGGAACGGGAAGGCGATGTCGCCGCCGTCATCGCCGAGCCGGCGCGCGCCGTGCCGACCATCCCGCCGCCCGGTTTTTGGCGGAGCGTGCGCGAAGCCTGCGACGCGCACGGCGCGCTGCTGATTTTCGATGAAATCCCCACCGGACTGGGCAAGACCGGCCGGCTGTTCGCCTGCGAGCACGATGGGGTGGTTCCCGACATCCTGGTGCTGGGCAAGGCGCTCGGCGGCGGTGTGCTGCCGCTGGCGGCGACGCTGTGTCGGGCCGATCTGGACGTGGGCCAGGACTGGGCGTTCGGTCATTACACCCACGAAAAAAACCCGGTGCTGGCGCGGGCGGCGCTGGCCACGCTGCAAATCATTGAGGACGAAAATCTGGTCGAAAACGCCCGCCGCCAAGGTGAACGGGCGCTGGCGCGGTTGCGCGCGATGCGCCAGCGCCATCCGCTGATCGGCGACGTGCGCGGGCGCGGTCTGCTGCTCGGCGTCGAGCTGGTGACGGATCGCGCCGCCAAGACCCCCGCGCGCGCCGCCGCCGAGGCGGTGCTGTACCGGAGCTTGGCGCGCGGCCTGAGCTTCAAGATCAGCCTGGGCAACGTGCTGACGCTGAGCCCGCCGCTGATCGTCGGCGAGCGGGAAATGGATTTGGCGCTGGGGATTTTGGAAAGCGCCATCGCCGAAGTCGAGCGGGGCACAGCGGGATGAGCGCGCCCGCGTTGCCCGCTGACCCGGTCGATGCGCTGATCGTCGGCGGCGGCATCTTCGGTTGCAGCATCGCCTGGCATTGCGCGCGGTGCGGTATGGGTCGAGTGGTTTTGCTGGAGCGCGATACCCTGGCGTTCGCCGCGACCAGCCGCGCCGCCGCCTTGCTGACCAGGGCGCGCGCCAATCCCGCGCTCATGCGGCTGATCGCCCAAACCTACGCCGATTTGCCCGAACTGGAAGCGGAAGTGGGCGAATCGCTGGATCCGCGCCGTGTCGGCAGTCTGCATGTCGCCGGCAGCGAGGTGAGGGGGCGGGAGTTGCGCGAGTTGGCGGCGCTGGCCGAAGCCGCTGGCGTGAGCGTGGAATGGCTGGCGGCGGACGAAGCAGCCCGGCGCGCCCCCTGGTTGAACCCGGAAGCGATTTTCGCCGCCGCCTTCATGCCGGAAGATGCGTTCGTCGATCCTTACCGGTTGGCGATGGCTTACGCTCGCGCCGCCCGATCGCGCGGTGTGACCTTTCATCAAGGCATGGCGGTTCAAACACTGCAACGGCAAGGCGAGCGCGTCACCGGCGCGGTGACCGCGCAGGGCGCGATCTCGGCCGGTTGCGTGGTGGACGCCGCTGGCGCGTGGGCCAACGTGCTGGCGATGTCGCTGGGAATCGGCCTGCCAATGGCCCCCGTACGCAGCCAATATTGGATCACCGTGCCCGATCCCCTGTTCCCGCCCGAACATCCCATCGTGATCTTGCCGGATGCCAGCGCCTACAGCCGGCCGGAGCTGGGCGGGCTGCTGTTCGGACTGCGGGAAGCCCGCTCGGCGAGTTACGATGCCCGCCAACTCCCCCACGATTTGAGCGATTTCCCGTTGGGCGAGGACGGCGGCTGGCCCTCGCTGATCGAGGGTGCGCCGGCGTTGCGGCGTTTTCTACCCGCGCTGGACCGGTTGGAGATCGTTCATCACATCGCTGGGCTATCCACCTATACGCCCGATGGGTTGCCCGCGCTGGGGGCGGTTCCGAACGTGCGAGGCTTTCTGGCCGCGACCGGTTGTTCGGGAGCGGGTATCGCTCTCGCTGGCGGCGTGGGCGCGAGCGTCGCCGCCTTGGCTGTCGGTCGCGCCAGCCCATTTGACTTGACGCCATTCCGGTTCGATCGCTTTGGCGTTATCGACCCGTTCGGCCAAGCCTTTCGCCGGCGTTGTGAAATGGCGCGGTCAAGCAAAATATCGGGCTAGCGGTTTTTCTGTATCGCCGTTGTTCTAAGAGCAGCCCGCGCCCGATGCAGGGCAACCGCATCTCGATGCTTGTTTATTTAATAAAAATCATTACTTATTCTATTTTCGTCATCGTATTGTCAATAAATCCCCCTAGACTCACCGGCGCGGATCAAGCCGGATAGTCGCCTCGGCCAGTGGCTGGAGATTCGCCGAGGAAAATCAGTTTACTCATGATCGAATGCGGGGACTTCACGATGCGCATCAGCAGCCACCAACAAGGCCGACTAGCGAGGGAAATACGGCAATTGCCCGGATCATGGATCAAGGCGATTGGTTTGCCACTTTTGGCGATGATCGCCGTGGGATCGTCCCGTGCCGATGATGGTGAGCGTAGGGAGGGTCACAATGATCGCGGTTATATTTATGCGGTTGGTCTCTGGGGAGACTTGCCCTATTCAGCGGCCCAGGAAGTGGGAGTGGCCGCGCTGATCGACGACATGAACGCGCAACGCCTGGCGTTTACAGTTCACGACGGCGATTTGAAAGCGGGTAGCAGCGAATGCACCGACGCCGTTTATACCAAGGCGCTCGATTATTTCAATGCGCTGAAAGCGCCCGCCATGTTTACGCCAGGCGATAACGACTGGACGGATTGCGACCGCCTCGCCAATTACAATTCGCTGGCGCAGCTCGACAAGGAGCGCGCCCTTTTCTTCGGCACGCCGTTGTCGCTGGGACAGCGCAAGCTGCGCCAGGAGGTACAGGCGGAGGCGCTGTGCCTGAGCGCGGCGGGAACCTTTGTTCCTTGCGTCGAGAACCGGCGTTGGACGCTGGGTCAGGTCACTTACGCTACCTTGAACGTGCAGGGTTCTTGCAACAATCTCTGTGACAAAGCGCCCGATCCCAACGAATACGCCGCGCGCAACCAGGCCAATATCCGGTGGTTGAAGGAAACCTTTGCCCAAGCGAAAGCGCAGAATTCGGTCGCCGTGATGTTGATCTCGCAGGCCAATCCAGGCTGGGATCTCAGCGATCCGACCCGCGCGCCCCTGCGCGATCCGCTCACCCTAAAAGAGAAAACCGCAGAGGGCGCTGACAGCACGACCGACGGTTTTCAGGATTTTCTCCTGGCGTTGCGCGGCGAGGTCGTCGCGTTTCGGAAACCGGTAGCCTACGTTCATGGCGATTCACATTATTTCCGCATCGACAAGCCCTTTTTAGACGCCAGCGGACGACGCCTGGAAAACTTTACGCGGGTGGAAACTTTTGGGAACAACCAGGCTAATGGGACCAACGACGTGCAATGGCTGAAGGTCATGGTTGCTCCGAGGAGCCGCGAGGTGTTCTCCTACCAGCCGCAAATCGTGCCAGCCAACCGCGTGGCCGTTCCCGCGCCTCAGTAATCGAGTTATGGCTCCCTCCATGCGCTCTTTTTGTTGCCAGGAGAGCCGAAATGGCCGGGTGCGAAATGCGCTCGGATTCTGGCCATGCGGCCGCTCATCACAATACGTTAACAAAACTGTCGCATCATCCTTCGCTATGACGATATGCGCCGATCATTGACGGATCGGCGGGCCAGACCTTTCTGAACCTCGGGGATTTGCGATGAAAGTTGCCACTGTATTGGGCGCGCTGGCGTTAGCTGGCGTCGCATTGACGGCCCAGGCCAAGACCGAATTGCGGGTATACACCGCCGTTGAGGCCGACGAACTGGCCAAGTTCAAGCAAGCCATCGAAGCCGACAATCCCGACCTCGATATTCAATGGGTGCGCGACTCCACTGGCATCATCACCGCCAAGTTGCTGGCCGAAAAGGCCAACCCGCAAGCCGACGTGGTGTGGGGCCTGGCCGTGACCAGCCTCAAGTTCCTGGCGGACCAGGACTATTTCCAGGCTTATGCGCCCAAGGGTGTGGAGCAGTTGGAGCCGAAGTACGTGGACAGCGCCAAACCGCCGCGCTGGGTCGGCCAGCGCGCCTGGGTCGCCGCGCTGTGCTTCAACGCGGTCGAGGCCGAAAAAGCTAAGCTGCCGCAACCCGCCTCCTGGCAAGATCTGCTCAAGCCGGAGTTCAAGGGCAAGGTGGTGATGCCCAACCCCAGTTCTTCCGGCACCGGCTTCCTCGACGTATCGGCCTGGATTCAGATGTGGGGCGAGGAGAAAGCCTGGAAGTTCATGGACGGCTTGCACGAGAACATCGCCCAATACACCCATTCCGGCTCCAAGCCGTGCAAGATGGCCGCCGCTGGGGAAGCGCCCGTGGGGATTTCCTTCGCCTATCGCGGGGCGCAGGAAAAAAGCAAGGGCGCGCCGGTCGAGGTGATTGCGCCCAGCGAGGGCGTGGGTTGGGATCTGGAAGCCTTCGCCATCGTCAAGGGCACCCAGAAGCTGGAAGCGGCCCAGCAGTTAGCGGACTGGTCGGCAAGCCGCAAAGCCAACGAGATTTACAACGAAGGCTATGCGGTGGTCGCCATGCCCGGCGTCGCCAAGCCAGTGCCGAACTACCCCGAAGGCATCGCCGAGAAGATGATCAAGAACGATTTTGAGTGGGCGGCGAAAAACCGCGAAACGATTCTATCTGAGTGGACCAAACGCTACGACGGCAAATCGGAACCGAAGAAGTAGCCGGAATGCCCTCACCCCAACCCTTCTCTCAACGAGCGGGGAGAGATAAACCAAGCGGTTGACCGTCCATGACCACACCCTATCTGCGTGTCCGCAACGTCACCAAGCGCTTTGGCCATTTCACCGCGCTGGATGATGTCAGCATCGACATCCACCGGGGCGAATTCGTTTGTTTCCTCGGCCCGTCTGGCTGCGGCAAGACCACTCTGCTGCGGGCGATTTCCGGGCTGGATATCCAAACTCATGGCGCGGTGGAACAGGACGGGCGCGACATTTCCGCGCTGCCGCCCGCGCAACGCGATTTCGGCATCGTATTCCAGTCCTACGCGCTGTTTCAGAACCTGACGGTGGCCGCCAACATCGCCTATGGCCTGGAGAACCGCAAGCGGCCTAAAGCCGAGATCCAGCGCCGGGTCACGGAACTGCTGGAGCTGATCGGTCTGCCCGAAAGCGGCCCGAAATACCCGGGGCAATTGTCCGGCGGCCAGCAGCAGCGGGTGGCCCTGGCGCGGGCGCTCGCGGTCTCGCCGGGGCTGCTTCTGCTCGATGAGCCGCTGTCGGCGCTGGACGCCAAGGTGCGGGCGCACCTGCGCGATGAGATCAAGATTTTGCAGCGGCGGCTTGGCATCACCACCATCATGATCACCCACGATCAGGAAGAAGCGATCAGCATGGCGGACCGCATCGTGGTGATGCGCGGCGGCAGGATCGAGCAAATCGGCGCGCCGCTAGAAATTTATCACCGGCCCGCCAACCTGTTCGTCGCCGAATTCATCGGGGCGATGAATTTGTTGCCGGCGACGCGGATCGGCTATGGCGAAATTCAACTCGGGTCAGCGCGGCTCGCTTGCGCGGCCGAAGGCTACGCACCCGGCGCGGCGGTGCGGGCGGCGGTGCGACCGGAAGATATCGTGTGCACCGGCAAGACCAACGGCCATGCCAACAGCTTGCGGGCCGAGGTGCGTGAGATGGAATTCATGGGGCCGTTTTTCTGGCTGAGCTTGGGCGGCGGCGAGCTGGGCGAACACCGGCTGCGGGCGCAACTGCCGAGCCAACGGGCGCGCGATCTGGACCTGCGCGCCAACGACGCCACCCACTTGCATATTCCCGCCGAACGCATCCGCCTGTTCCCGCACGGCGTCGGCCATGGCTGAACTGGCCTTGGCCGCGCCGCGCATCCGCCCGCGCCTGGGCCGCGACGAGTGGCTGATGGGCGGCGGTCTGCTGGTGCTGGCGCTGTATCTCGCTGTCACCTTGTTGCTGCCGCTGGCGCTGATGCTGGCGAAAAGCGCGCAGGACCGCGACGGCGCTTTCGTCGGCCTGGCCAATTTCGCCCGCTACTTCGGCAATCCGGCGCTGTCCGGCACGGTCGGCAACAGCCTGTGGGTGTCGGCGTTGGCCACGGCGATCACCATCGCGCTGGCCTTCGGCTACGCCTACGCCTTGAACCGCAGTCGCATCCCGTTCAAGGGTTTGTTCCGGCTGGTGGCCATGCTGCCATTGCTGGCGCCGTCGCTGCTGCCGGCCATCGCGCTGGTGTATCTGTTCGGCAATCAGGGCGTGCTGAAAGGTTGGCTGTTTGGCGAAAGTATTTATGGCCCCATCGGCATCGTGATCGGTTCGGTGTTCTGGACTTTTCCCCACGCGCTCATCCTCATCAGCACGGCGCTGGGGACCGCCGACGCCCGCTTGTACGAAGCCTCGGAATCGTTAGGCGCAAGCCGCTGGCGTACCTTCACCACCGTCACACTTTCCGGGGCGCGCTACGGTCTGATCAGCGCGCTGTTCGTGGTGTTCACTCTGATCATCACCGATTTCGGCGTGCCCAAGGTGGTCGGCGGCCCGTTCAACATGCTGGCGACCGATATCTACAAACAGGTGGTGGGGCAACAGAATTTTCAAATGGGCGCGGTGGTGTCGCTGCTGCTGCTCCTGCCGGCCGTCCTCGCGTTTTTCGTCGAGCGCTGGGCGCAACAGCGGCAAATTTCCAGCCTGTCCAGCCGCGCCGTACCCTATCAACCCAAGCCGCGCCGCTCGCGCGACGGTGCGGCGCTGGCCTTGGTGGCGGTGGTCGCGGTGATGATCCTCGGCGTATTCGGCATGGCGGCGTTTGCGTCGCTGGCGAAACTGTGGCCGTACGATCTCAGCCCGAGCCTGCGCCATTACGATTTTAGCGCCACGGACGGCGGCAGTTGGGCGTCTTACGGCAACTCGATCCGGCTGGGGTTGTACACCGCCGCGTTCGGCAGCCTGGTGGTATTCATCGGCGCTTACCTGGTCGAAAAGACCCGCGTGGCGAAACCGCTGCGGACGGCGACCCATCTGCTGGCGCTGATTCCGATGGCGGTGCCGGGCATGGTGCTGGGGTTGGCTTACATCTTTTTCTTCAACGCGCCCGGCAACCCGTTGAACTTTCTTTACGGGACAATGGCGATGCTGGTGCTGGCGACCATCGCCCATTTCTATACCGTGGGCCACCTGACCGCGCTGACCGCGCTCAAACAACTCGATCCCGAGTTCGAGTCGGTCTCGGCGGCGCTCAAGGCCCCGTTCTACCGCACCTTTTGGCGGGTGACGACGCCGCTGTGCCTGCCGGCGGTTCTGGATATCGCCCTTTATTTTTTCATCAACGCCATGACCACGGTGTCAGCAGTGGTCTTTCTGTACTCGCCGGACACGACGCTGGCGTCGGTGGCGGTGCTGAACATGGACGATGCCGGCGACACCGCCCCGGCGGCGGCGATGGCGATGCTGATCGTTGTCACCTGCGCCGGGGTTCGTCTGCTACACGTCGGCTTGAGTCGCGAATTGCTGAACCGCACCCAAGTCTGGCGGCGGCGCTAGCTTGGTTCTTACTCTTGTCCCGCAAAGCGTTGCCGTGGTTGTCTATCGCCCACCGTGCTGATCTCACTGGGATTTGTAGCGCTTTTTCCGCTGCTGGCGCGGCGGTTGGTCGCTTTCGTCATCAGTGCGCGCCGTTGAGATGACATGAACGAGACCTGTCGCGCACCATGAAAATCCTGATGCTGTCAGATGTCTATTTCCCGCGGGTCAATGGCGTTTCCACCTCCATGCAGACCTTTCGGCGGGAACTGCGCCAGTTGGGGCATGAAATCTGGATAGTGGCCCCACAATACCCGCAAGCAAGTCCTGAGGCAGACGGTATTGAGCGCGTGGCCTCCTGTCGGGTGCTGTTCGACCCGGAAGATCGACTGATGCGACCCCGTGCGTTGGCGCGGCGGCTGGCGGTGCTGAAATCTCAGCAGTTCGACCTGATCCACATACAAACGCCCTTTGTCGCGCATTACGCCGGCCTGCGGCTGGCGCGGCGATTGCGCGTGCCCTGCATCGAAACCTATCACACCTTTTTCGAGGAATATCTGTTTCATTACCTTCCCTGTTTACCGAAAAGGGTTTGGCGCGCGGCCACCCGGCGTTTCTCTCGCCGGCAATGCAATCAATTGGATGGTTTGGTGGCTCCCTCACAGGCGATGCGAGAGGTACTGGCCGGCTATGGGGTACGCACCAGAATCCGGGTGATTCCGACCGGCATGCCGAGCGAGGCTTTCGCTGACGGCGACGGCGCGGCGTTTCGCGCCCGCCATGCGATCCGCCGCGACCAGCCGGTGCTGGTGATCGTGGGACGGGTGGCTTTCGAGAAAAACATCGATTTTCTACTGCGGGTGACCGCCGAATTGCAACGGACGACCCATCCCCAAATCGTCTTGCTGATCGCCGGCGAAGGGCCGGCCAAAGCTCGGTTGCAGCGCCTGGGGACAGATTTGGGAATCGAGAAGAACCTGCGCTTTCTTGGCTATCTAGCACGCGGCCCTGAGCTGAACAGCTGCTATCAAGCCGGCGATGCGTTCGTGTTCGCCTCGCGCACCGAGACTCAAGGGTTGGTGGTGCTGGAAGCCATGAGCCTCGGCGTGCCGGTCGTTTCCACGGCGGTCATGGGTACCCGCGATATTGTCGCGCCAGAGCGTGGCGCGCTGGTCGCCGAGGAAAATGTCGAGCATTTTGCCGCGCGGGCGCGGCGGGTGTTGGACGATGCCGAGCTGCGCCGGCGATTGGGAGAGGAAGGCCGGCGTTACGCCCGCGAATGGGCCGCCCAAGGACCGGCTCGGGAGCTACTGGAATTTTATCGAGAAGTAATCGCCTCATGACGCTGTATAACCCCGCACCTCGGAGAAGATGCCATGCACACTCACAATCCGGTCGGTTGGTTTGAGATCTACGTGCAAGACCTACCGCGCGCCAAGGCGTTTTATGAGAACGTGTTTGAGGTCCAACTGCAAAAGTTGGACGCTCCAGACCCAGACATCGAAATGTGGGCTTTTCCCATGCAAGAACAAGGCACTGGCGCTTCGGGCGCGCTGGTCAAAATGGGCGGACGCCCGTCCGGCGGCAACAGCACGCTGGTGTATTTTTCCTGCTCCGATTGCGCGGTGGAGGCGCGACGGGCGCAATTCGCGGGCGGTCACGTCGTCAAGGAAAAATTCTCCATAGGACCGTATGGCTCCATCGCGCTCGTGACCGATACTGAAGGCAACATGATCGGCCTGCATTCGCTGCAATAGCCGGCTCGCTTCAACCGACTTGGCGGCGGATCAAAACAGCCGCCGCCAATACAGCGCCAGCAGAATGAGACCGCAGACGCCCACCATGCCGAAGATGACCCACCAAAATGCCGCGCCCTCTTGCAATCCTGGCAACCCGGCGACATTCATGCCGAAAATTCCGGCGATCACGCTGGGCGGCAGTAACAGAGCGGTAAAGAGCGACAGGATGTAGAGATTGCGGTTGGTTTGTTCGGCCAACCGGGCGGCCAACTCTTCCTGGAGCAATTTGGCGCGTTCCTGCGCTTCGTTCCAATCCGCGACCAGCTCTCGAAAATCTTCCACGACCTCCGCTAGGGCGGCGTGGTCGGCGCTTGGAAACCAATCGGGCGGTTGCCGGCTCAAGCGTTGCAGCATCCGGTATTCCGGGCCGAAATGGTGGTTGAGGCGCACCGCCAACCGGCGGATGCCGCCCAGCCGCGCGTGTTGGCCCCACACTTGCGCTGTCAGGATCTGCTCTTCGATGTCATCCAACCGCCCCCGAATGCGCAGCGTGGTATCGCCGAGCCTGGACACTTGCCACTCGAACCAGCGCACCATCATCCCGGGCGCGCTTTCGAAGGTGCGTCCGGCGCCGATCTCAGTGCGGAGCTGATCGGCGGCGCTGCAGGGTTGACGCCGGGCGCTGATCAGATGATGGCCATCCAGATGGAAGCGGAGCGCGGCGATCTGATCCGGGTCAAAATCGACGCCGAAATCGTAACGGATGTCGCTGATTACCCCGATCAGATGGCGGGCGCCGCGCTCGATACGCTTGCGGTCATCATCGTCCAGCAACAACCGGCGCGAGGTTTCGGGCAGATGGCCGCGGCCGGCAATCCAGTCGCGGGCTTGACCGATACGGAGGTTGAAATGCAGCCAGACGACAGCATCGGGTTGGGCGAGGGCGGCGTTTAACTCCTCGCCGGCCAGCGGTTGGCTGCATCGGCCGGACTGCATCGCGAAGCCGCAAATCAGGCCCCGCACTGCGGCGCGATACCGGATCAGATTGACCGTCCCGTTCGGCCGCGCCATCGGCTCACTTCAAATTCATGCAGTTGGCGTAGTATGTCACCGTGGCGGGCCAGTCGGAGAAGATGCCGATAATGCCGACGTCCCGAGCTAGAACGTCCAACACGGCCATCATATCGCCTTCGCGGCGCACGGCCGCATCAAAAGTTTGATAGTAAAATCCGTTGTTGCCGTTGGCCAGAATGCCGGAGCGCTCCAAAGTCCAAGTGATGATGTCCAGCCCGGCCGCTTTGACGTCATTCGCGTATTGCGAAGGGACGATCCGGCCGTTTTCGGCGGCGAGCAAGGCGAACAGCGGCGGCGCGACGATGTTGATTTCTTCCGCTTTGTACCCGACCAGTTCGGCGGCGGTGGGCAGCTCGGCGACCGTCTCCGCGTCATCCAGATAAACAGCTTGTTTGCCGAAGTCGGGTTCTCGCGCGATCCAATACAGCACATCGCCCTTATTGAACGATTGCGGCCAGACCTGGCGCGGCGGCACGCCGGCCGCCTTGTATTCGTCGATCAGCTTCTGCGCGTACTGCTCCTGGGTGAACCCCTCAAACGGCATGGTGACCGAAGGGCTTTTCAGTTCCGGCGTCATCCCCACGCCCAGCGACTTAAACAGTTCGATGCTCTCTTTGTGCGTCATCAACGTGCCGCTGGTGGGGCCAGCGTACAGGTCGGTGCGCCAGCCGGCGGTGCCGCCCTGAAATTCCTCCGGGGTTTTGGCGTTGGGATTGAAAGCGTCCATCTTGCCGCGCAGAGTTTTGAACTCGGCCAAGGTGATGTCGCTGGTACGACATTCGGCCGAAGCGGCGGTCAACAACTTTCCGCCGGCGTCAAAGGTTGCGGGGGTGAACGGCTTGACGCATTTCGCCGCGAGCTCGGGAACGGTCAAAACGTTGGTGGTCGTGTGAAGATCATTCTGGGCGTGGCGGCAGACCAGTTCCTTATCCTTGGTGAAGGTGACATCGCACTCGATGACGCCAGCCCCCATGCGCGCGGCGGCGAGATAGGATTCCCGCGTGTGTTCGGGAAACTGCATCGCCGCGCCCCGGTGGCCGATGGAAAAAGTGCTACTTTTGAAGGGGCCATCAGCGCACGCCAGCAGCTTGTCCTTGAGCGGGCCGTTCTCCATGTCGTTGACTAGAAAATACGGCCGCGGGCCCAGCTGAACGCGAATTCTTGCATTGCCGCGCTCGCTTTTGAGAGTTCCTGCCTCAAAATCGGCGGTCGAGGCAAGCAATGGAACCGCAACCAGCAGGGTGGCTACACCGCAGAACCCGTTTGCGAGAAATCGGTACATTATGGAACTCTCCTGAAACTATAGGGCTGGCCTACAAGCATTCTTAGCGATGAAAACTGCTCTTCACGAAAGAGGATTTAAATAGTCAGGGTGAGTCTTTTGTATTTCTTCCCCATGACACCGTGATGAACATCCGGTTAAGAAACTGTTGAAAGAGGCATTTTTGACTCAAGCGACGCAAGAGCAAACAGCTTCTAGTGGCATGGAAGAGGGTTTTACTAGTGGCCATCAAGCGTTGGTAATCCTCGCTCAAACGGCGGCATTGATTGGGCCAGGCAAAGGTGCCTACCACCCGACGCCGGGGCAGGAATTGGACGCAGGCGGGCCGAAGCCTCTAGGAGGGGAGCGCCACCCGGCAGCCAAGCCCAACGGCGACGGGGTAGGCGTTGAACAATTTGCGCGGTCCACCTCAAAGCTTTTATGACTTGAGTTTTGCCTTTGTGCGCGTTGTAGGTGCTCCCGCGCGCCATCGTGCAACCGGCCAACGCGATGGATCGGGACGACACACACGACCTGTTGCCGCCCGCGCAAATCCGAAAGCAGGTTCCTCCCTTGACGAGAGTCCGGCCGGATCTAACCTCGTCAAACCTTGGATAACTTAAAGATTATCGATACTTCCAGGATTGGCTATAACAGCCTAACCCCTATCCATTTTTTCAACAGTTTCTATATTCCCGACGAATTCAGCCGGGCTTGGCCGCACGCTGGGCCCGGCGTGACAGTTCCTAGCGGCGGTCGGCTTTGGGCGATTTCGGGGAGTTGGGGATCGGTTTTAAAAATTCAAGATTATCGGCCGAATCTTGAATTTTACCCCTCGACACCCTCAAAATAAATGATTACGTAATACGTAATATTATGAAACAAGCAGGTCGACTGTGAATTTCAGAATTATTTGGCGCGCTTTTTTCGGAATGATTTGGCGCATGGGAGTGGCGGGCTGGTTTGCGGCCGCTTTATCATTTTCGGAGGGTGGCCGCGCGGAATGTCGGGGGCCGGCTTCACTCGCGGCTTGCAGGGCAGCGTACAGGGAGGTTTTGCCGATCTTGAGGCGCGCGGCGGCCTCGCGGACGTTCAGCCCGTTGGCCATGTGGTCGCGCGCGCGCCGCAACTTGTCGGCGGCAACGACGGGCTTGCGCCCGCCCTTTCGCCCTCGCGCGGCGGCGGCGGCAAGCCCCGCTTTGGTGCGTTCGCGGATGAGATCGCGCTCGAACGGGACCAGCGCGCCGTACGCGCGGAAAACGAGTCGCCCGCCCGAGGCAGTGGTGTCGATGCTTCCAGACCGCGACCGGAACCCGACGCCCCGCGCTTCCAGCGCGCCGATGGTTTCGACCGGATGCGGCAGGGGGCGCCCGAGACGATCCAGCCGCCAGACGGCCCGCACGGCCGACCAACGGTCGTTTGGCGGACAAGATGACGCCCGACCGCGCGGGGGAGCGCCAAGCCCTTTCGGCTTCTCGCGGCATTTCGCGCGTAGGGCTGCTAACACCGAATGGGTCGACGGGTTCAATCACCGCCGGTTGCTGGAGCCGATTGGGCATATTCCACCGGCGGAGTTGGAAGCGGCGTATGATCGCCAACAATGCGATTAGGTCTGCACGGCCGCCTGACTCAACTAAACCAGTCTCCGGGGAATCCGGGGCGGTTCATCCCGACGAATCGGAGATCGCCGTGCCCTGCGGAGGCGTCAGGAGATGGCTTCTCTGAGCAAATGCTCGGTCCAGTCCATGAACACTCTCAGCCGGTGCGACAAATGGCGCCGATGTGGATAGACGATGTTCAGAGGCATCGGGGGTGCCCTGTCGTTGGGCAGGACCTCGACCAAGGTCCCATCGCGAAGGTGCTCGCGCACATCGTAGGCGGGCACTTGGATCATCCCAAGACCTGCGAGGCAGCAGGCGATCAGCGCCTCGGCATTGTTTGCCGTCACGCGCGATCGCAGCGGAATCTCTTCGACACCGTCTGATGTCTCAATGTCCCAGTACTCCGCTCGGGAGGTCGTCGGCGATGCGTAGCGTACGGCAAAATGGCTCTCCAGCTCCTCGATGCTCTTCGGCGTCCCATGCCGATCCAGGTAGGTCGGCGCAGCACAGTTGGCCATCTCCAGCACGCCCAACGGTCTTGTGACAAGGCTGCTTCCGGTGACGTCGCCAACACGGACAACACAGTCGATCCCATCCTGAATCAAATCGACTTCGCAGTCTGTGGAGCTCAGCTCTACCTCCAGGCGTGGGTGCCGCTCCAGGAGTCCCGGAAGCGCCGGAGCGAAGATGAGCCGGCCCATTCGGGAAGGAACGCTGACGGACAAGCGCCCGCTCAGGGGCTGGGACGACTCCTGGAACAGCGCTTCCAGTTCGTCGAAGTCACTGAGCAACCTCCCGCAGCGTTCATAGAACGCGGCGCCATCCTGCGTTGGGGCCACGCTTCGCGTCGAACGCGTGAGAAGACGAGCGCCGAGCCGCTCCTCAAGCTCGCGTACCGCCGTCGAGATGGTGGAACGGGGGATCTGAAGTTGGTTCGCGGCGCGCGTGAAACTCAGACAGTCGACCACGCGCATGTAGATCCGAAGGCTTTCGATGCGGTCCATGAGCCCCTCTGTTCGTTTATTCTGAACACTATTGTCAAAATCTGATGACTAGTCATCATTGCTGAACAGTGTATCCTCTCGAACATCCACACGCAGAGGGTAAAAGCAATGAAGAATTCAATCGACGGCAAGGTCGTCCTGATCGCCGGAGGTGCGAAGAACCTGGGCGGGCTCATCGCCCGTGACTTGGCCGGGAACGGCGCGAAAGCCATTGCGATCCACTACAACAGCGGGGGCTCACGCGCCGCGGCAGAGGAAACCGCGGCAGCAGTCGAGGGGGCCGGAGCCAAGGCTTGGCTCTACCAAGCCGACCTGACCTCAGCCTCGAACATGGAAGCGCTCTTTGACGGTGCCAAGGCGCAGTTCGGCGGGATCGACATCGCCATCAACACCGTCGGTAAGGTCTTGCGCAAGCCCATCGTCGAGACAACCGAGGCGGAGTTCGACGAGATGCTGGCGGTCAACGCCAAGTCGGCCTACTTCTTCATCAAAGAAGCCGGTTGGCATCTGAACGACGGCGGGCGCATCATCACGATCGTCACCTCGCTCTTGGCGGCCTTCACCGACGGATACTCCACTTACGCAGGTGGAAAAGCGCCCGTGGAGCACTTCACGCGCGCCGCGGCCAAAGAGTTCTCCGGTCGCGGCATCTCGGTGAACAATATCGGTCCCGGCCCCATGGACACGCCGTTCTTCTACGGCCAGGAGACACCCGAGCGCGTGGCGTTCCACAAGTCGCAAGCCATGGGCAACCGGCTCACGGACATCAACGACATTGTCCCGATCGTGAAGTTCTTGGCCACCGACGGCGGGTGGATCACCGGTCAGACCATCTTCGCGAACGGCGGCTACACGACTCGCTGATCCATGCGGCGCTCGGTCTGTCGACAAACAGTGGAAGTACCTCTACCGCGCCGTCGACTCGGAGGGACAGACGATCAACTGCTTACTGACCGCCCACCGCGACAAGAAGGCCGCCCGGTGCTTTTTCAAGAAAGCCATTCGGCGGCCATCCATTACACGTACACGTCCAGATGGTTCGTTTGCGAGTGCTGCAAAGCAGTTTTTACCCGAGCTCCACAAAATAGCGTTCCTTCGGTGATCAACTGCCCACGCTGTAACAAGGCCGTCTCCACAGCGGAATCCGGGAGTGGGTTTCGGCGATAAACGGTGATCTGCCCACAAATTCTGTCGGCGGCGGGTACGGTCATACTCAAGAAAGATAATGGACGCTTCCCGGCCCTCTACACCGGCGATTTAGAGATTCTGGGCGAGAACAACGCCCCGGCGCTGGACCCGATTGCCTGGTACGGCGGCAACAGCGGGGTCGATTTTGATCTGAACGATGGCGAAGACAGCTCGGATTGGAAGGAAAAACAATACCCGCACACCAAGACAGGGACGCATCCGGTCAAGCTCAAACAGGCCAATCCCTGGGGCCTGCACGACATGCTGGGCAACGTCTGGGAGTGGACGCAAGACCACTGGCACGCCAACTACGAGGGCGCTCCGACCGATGGCTCCTCATGGGAAGACGCCGAGGCCGGCGCATTCCGCGTCCTGCGCGGCGGGTCGTGGGGCAACTTCGCGCGCGGCATGCGCTCGGCGTACCGCTTCCGCGCTCGCCCCGACTGCCGCGACGACGACTTCGGTTTTCGCTGCGCCCGAGTTCGGTCGTGAGCCCGGCCAGCGGGCCAGCCGGAGCGGAGCGCCCGAAGCCGGGGCCGACCCGGAAGCGGAGCGACGGGGCGCCAAGGCGCCGGGTGGCGGAGCGGCGGTCTGGGTTCGGGCCCGTTCGTCGGTCTGATTCAAGCGATGGGCTTCGTCCGGAATGCGCTCGTCGACAAGCACCCGAAAGGTCAGCTAGCAACGGCGCAACGCGCGGCAATCCGGTCTCCGGGCGCGCACGCGCGAGCGGTAGGCGACGCGGGGGCCGGGCTGCCCGCGAGCCGGCCACGCGGGAGACGCGACTGCCGCGCGCCACGGTCCGGCGATGACCGACCCGGCCAGGGCCGCGCCCGCGCGGCATCCGTCAGTCCGGCGTCCGCTCCCTGAACGGGGCCGGGGCCGGCCCGGTTCGGGCGTCCTGCCCGAACGGATCGCCGGCGGGGGGCGCGTCGCGGGCGTGGCGATCCCGATTCGCGGGTTCCCGCTCTTTCGGGCCCGTCAATTTCGGCGGGATCGAAACCGGACCGCCCGATCACTCCAGCGCCAGCACCAAGCGTTTGCCCAAAGCCGCCGCCGCCTTTTCCAGTTGGCGCAGGGTCGGGGAGTGGCGGGGGTTTTCCAGCCGCTGCGCCGAGGGCCAGGAGGTTTGCAGCGAGCGAGCCAGTTCGGCCAAGGACCGCTCCCCGCGCGCCCGGCGGATCAGCAACGCCGCTTGGGTGCGGGCATCCGGGGCGATCAAGCACATGCCGTCGCCGGCGGGTGATGGGTCGGGAATCGGCTTATTCTCGTCCAGCATCCACCCCAACATGGCCGACAACACTTCGGCGCCGTTAAACAGGGCCTCGTCCAAGGTCAACCCATCGGTGTAGGTGTTCTCCAGATCGACGAACCGCACGAAGAATCCGCCGCCCTCTTCGGGTTCCAGAATGGCCGGATAACGTATCTCCATCGTTTTCTCCACTACTTGAACTTGACGCCGGTATCGCGCTGGATGCTCGCCACCAACCCTTTGCCCAGATCGCGATGCCCGTGAACGGGAACGGGAACCGCGAGGCCACCCTTTACCATGACGTGGTGACTGCCATTGATTCGAGCCAAGGTCCAGCCGGCGGCTTGCAGCTTTTTGATGACCTCGTTCCCATTCATAAACAACACTATCTATCAATATAGATATATCGTCAATGATTAATTTTCGTTGGAATCGCTAAATATTGTAGTCATGAGATTGGAGATAGGAGAGGATTAAAGAATTGAAAGCCCAGAGAGACCCTGCCGATGAAAGATCTGGTTGCTGCTTACCGCCGACACGATCTTTCGGATGAAACCTGGGCCTTGCTGGAACCACATTTACCGGGACGCCAGGGAGCCTGGGGCAGGATTAACAAGGCTAAGCGACCGGGAGCCAGTGGCTCGGCACGGCGGCTCGCGCCTTGACGCTGACCGGTAGGACAATCTTTCGGGGCGAGGCGTACAGAGGCGTACACTATAGCGTCAGACCGGCGGCAGCCGAGTGCGGGACATCCCTCGTGACCGAAATCGACCCCAACCTGCTGAAACCCTTCGCCCGAAAATACATCGGGTGGAAGACCCCGGAGGCGGCGGTCGCCTTCCCGGAGCGGGTCATCGCGCAGGTGATGGACCTGGGCGATTTCGACGACGTGCGGGCGCTCGCCGGCCACGTGGGCGACGCCGGGTTGCGGCGGGCCATCGCCCGCGCCGAGGCCGGATGGTTTTCGGCCAAATCGTGGGCCTACTGGCACGACCGCCTGGGGCTCGCCCGACCGGGACAGGTGCCAGCGCGGCCGAGGCGGCGGTTTGAACCCAGCGAACGCACTCATGTCCGATAAAAACCCGCTCGCCGAACGCCGCCCCCGCTCGCTGAAAGAAGTGAGCGAATGGGGATATCGCTCCAGCTATCGGACCTCCCTGCTCCGGGAGTTTCTCGACGAGTATTATCTGGCGGGCGATTCGGACGCGCGGGTCCGGATGCTCTCGAAAGAGCCCGCCTTGGAGGACGACGACCGCTGGAACGCCTATTTGGCCGCCGTGGCCGAGCATCTCGCGCTGCAAGACCGCTTGCCGGTTCCTGGCTGGACCCAGGCGACCCGCCGCTTTTTGAAGCGGCCGTTCTACCCGTGCGGCCTGGACTCGCTGAAGGCCCTCCTGCTGGTGGAAAGCCCCACGGCCTTCCGCCGCCGGTTGATCTTCGTGGACGCCGATCCGCTGTACCGGCCGAGGCGGGACAGCGCGGGAATCGGGCTTTGATGCCGTTGGAGGGGGTGCGCCATGATGCTGGATAAAGCCGCTATCTTGCGGGGGCTGCGCAAGATCGACGCGCGGGCGAAGGCGGCGGGCATGGTCGTCGATCTATCGGTTTACGGCGGCGCGGCGCTGGCCTTGGCGTTCAATCTTCGAGAGACCACGCGCGATGTGGATGCCGTGGTGCGCGGCGCGCCGGACTTTTTGCGGGCGGCCGTGGCGGACATCGCCCGCGAGGAAGGCTGGCCGCCCGCCTGGCTCAACGACGGGGTCAAAGGCTTTGTCGCCGAGCGCGAAAAAATGGAGCTGATGGAAGCTTTTCAAAGCGGCGCGGGCGGCGGCCTGCGCCTCTATACCCCCGCGCCCGAATACCTGTTCGCCATGAAATGCATGGCGATGCGAGCGATGGATTTCGAGGGCGGGCACGATGTCGCCGATATAGACGCCTTGGCCGACCTTGCGGACGTTCGGGATGTCGAATCGGCGCTGTCGCTGGTCGAGGCGTTCTATCCGGCTTCCCGCATCCCGCCGAAAGTCCGGTTCGGCGTCGAGGAAATCATGGAACGAGTGGCGGCGCGGCGCGAACTGGAACAGGCCGAACGCGCCCGGCGTCGCGCGGCGCTGCCGGACCTGCAACGGGCGGGTGAGGTCGCCGCCGTGTTCGGGCGTCGCGCCGATGAGGCGATCCGAACCGCCGGGCGAGCGGGGGAGGTGGACTGGCTGGCGGTCGCGCGCGCGACGATCGCCGAAAGCCTGAAAGCGGGCCGAACGACCCAAGAAATCGCCGACGCGCTTTGTCGCCATAGCCCCGCTGCGGTGTCGCCCGCCCATCAAGCGGCCCTCCGCGCCGAGATCGAACGTCATCTCGCCCGACCTCAACCGCCCGGCGCTTTTCAAGCCCGACCCAAAAGGAGGCCCGGCTTCGATCCGATGGGATGATCGCGCGCGCCCAAACGGGCCTGCACCCGCGCCGCGCGGGCCGTCGCGATCAGGGGCGCGCGCGCCGCAACCGAACCCAATCCCGGCCGATTTGAAACAGCGATCCCGCCAACACCAGGGCGGCGCTAAAACAAAACAGCGCGCGAAAGACCGCCCGTT
>ERZ761607.1386-NODE-1386-length-30682-cov-5.622849_pt1 | contig 30682 bp, 25 predicted proteins | sample MGYA00511164_ERZ761607 | MGnify/ENA primary metagenome ERZ761607 (study PRJEB28899, sample SAMN02445080) | bioreactor sludge metagenome | biome: EBPR sludge | place: Australia: Brisbane, Thorneside Wastewater Treatment Plant | collected 2011-06-22 ... | reverse complement strand
TACGGCGCCCGCCAACGTCACAACGAAACGCTCGCCTTGATTGACGACCTCATCCGTCGGCGCAATCTCGCATCCATAGAGATCGCGACGGACTGGCCCAGCGCATCCACGCTTGTCGCGAACAACTCCTCAACGATCCTCTCTTCGATCCTCTCCCGCGTGGACGTGCTGCTGACCAATCGCCTCCACGGGTTTGTCTATGCGCTGCGCAACGGCGTGCCCGTATTGGCGATCGACGCCGTGGCCGGCGGCGACAAGCTCACGCGACAAGCCCGCGCTCTCGGTTGGCCAGTTTGCCTACAGGCCGACACGGCCACCACGGCGGAGATCGACAGGAGCTTCGCCTGGTGTCTGAGCGAAGAAGCGCGCTCGGCGGCCAAGGCCGTCAGCGCAGCGGCGATGGAGGCCGCGCGCGCGATCGAAGAAGAGGCCGCGGCCGCTCTGGTGTTGCCCCCGAAGCCCCGCCCCGCGCGCTTGCCGCCAAGGTCGGCCTGGGAGCTATTGTTCAGGCGCTGATGTCGAGCGCCACCGTTCGCGGCGGCGCTACTCTTTCTCCAGCCTCGCCAGCACCACGCCTTCGCTCACCTGCGCGCCTTGTTTTGCATTCAGCTCGACGAGCTTGCCATCGAACGGCGCGGTGAGCGTGTGCTCCATCTTCATGGCTTCGAGCACGAGAATGGGATCGCCCCTCTTCAACGTGGCGCCGGCTTTGGCTGCGACAGAGACGATCTTGCCCGGCATGGGGGAAAGGATCGCGCCATCGCCGGCGGCCAACTCTCCGCCTTCGCGCTCGCCGGTGTCGAGGGTGAACTCGTACGCTTCGCCGTCGGAGAAGACGATTGTGGCGCGACGACCTTGGTCGTCTCTACCTACACCTGGCATCGCGTGAGACGATGCCCAATCGTCCCCATCGAGAGCGACATCAACAGACTTGCCCTTGTAGCGCAGGTGCACGCGCGACAATCGCTGGGCGTTAAGACGAAAGCCTTCGAGCGATGCCCAAGGCGTTCTGGGGGCGCGTTCGCGACCAGCAGGCGTCCAATCGTTGAAGATCGATCCAATGAATGCACGCGCGGCGCCTCGGAGAATTGTATCGGTCGGCGGCGGCGTCTTGCTCAAACGGTCGCCCGCCGCGCTGATCAGCCCCGTATCCACATCGCCCGAGTCAAACGTTTCGTCTCCAAGGCAACGAACGAGAAAGCCAGCATTAGTCAGAACAGGCCACACTTTGATTTGCGCACATTCCTCGCGCAGCGCGGCTATCACCGCCTTCCGGTTCTCACCATGTACGATGATCTTTGCGATCATTGGGTCGTAGTGGGGAGAAATCTCATCGCCACGATACACGGCCGCGTCCACGCGAGCCGTCCCGCGCCACGCGTTTGGGAGCTCGAAGATTCCGAGCTTGCCGGTGCTCGGCAAGAATCCCGTGTCAGGATTTTCCGCATACAGTCGCGCCTCTATGGCGTGGCCGCTGATCTTCAACTCTTCCTGCTTTAGCGGCAGCCTTTCGCCGCTTGCGACGCGCAGCTGCCACTCGACCAAGTCCTGCCCGGTGATCTCTTCGGTCACCGGGTGTTCGACTTGCAGGCGCGTGTTCATTTCCATGAACCAGATGCGGTCGGCGCGCAGACCTTCGCTGGCGTCGGCGATGAACTCCACGGTGCCGGCGCCCTCGTAGTTCACGGCCTTCGCGGCCTTCACGGCGGCGGCGGTGACGGCGGCGCGGGTCGCCGCGTCCATGCCCGGGGCCGGCGCCTCCTCGATCACCTTCTGGTGGCGGCGCTGCAGCGAGCAGTCGCGCTCATAGAGATGGACGACGTTGCCGTGGCTGTCGCCGAACACCTGCACCTCGATGTGGCGCGGGCGGGTCACGTACTTTTCGAGCAGGACCTTTTCGTCGCCGAAACTGGCGGCGGCCTCGCGGCGGCAGGAGCCGAGCGCCTCGAGGAAGTCCGCCTCGCGCTCGACCTTGCGCATGCCCTTGCCGCCGCCGCCGGCCACGGCCTTGATCAGCACCGGGAAGCCGATCGCCTTGGCTTCCGTCGCCAGGCGCGCCTCGGACTGGTCCTCGCCCAGGTAACCTGGCGTGCAGGGCACGTCGGCGGCGATCATCAGCGCCTTGGCGGCGTCCTTCAGGCCCATGGCGTCGATCGCCTCGGCCGGCGGACCGACCCAGATCAGCCCGGCGGCCTTCACGGCGCGCGCGAAGGCGGCGTTCTCCGACAGGAACCCGTAGCCGGGGTGGATGGCCTCAGCGCCCGTCTGTTTCGCGGCCGCCAGGATCTTCTCGGCCACGAGGTAGCTCTCGCGGGCCGGGGCTGGGCCGATCAACACCGCCTCGTCCGCCTCGCGGACGTGCGGCGCGCCGGCGTCGGCCTCGGAATAGACGGCGATCGTGCGCACGCCGAGGCGTCGGGCGGTGCGGATGACGCGACGGGCGATCTCGCCGCGGTTGGCGATCAGGACGGACTTGAGCATCGCGCCGTTACTGCGCCCAGCCGGGCTTGCGCTTGTCGAGGAAGGCGCGGACGCCCTCCTGCCCTTCCTCGCCCACCCGACGGGCGGCGATCAGGCGCGCGGTCTGCTCGAGCAGCTCCTCGTCGATCGGCAGGCCGGCGATATCGTCGACCAGCTGCTTGGACGCCGCCACGGCGCCCGGCGCGCAGGCCATGATTTCCGTCGATAGCCGCTCCATGGCGTCGTCGAGATCGGCGGGGACCGCCACCACCTCGTCGACAAGCCCGATTTTCTCGGCGAAAGCGGCGTCGAACATCCGCCCCGTCGCGAACAGGCTCTTGGCGCGTCGCGGGCCGATGGCGTCGACGACGTGCGGGCTGATGGTGGCGGCGACCAGGCCCAGCTTGACCTCCGAGAAGGCGAACTTCGCGTCCGCCGAGGCCACGGCGTAGTCGCAGGCCGCGACCAGGCCGGCGCCGCCGCCGAACGCGGGCCCCTCGACCAGCGCCACCGTGAACTGCGGCAGCTCACGCAGGGCCAGCAGCATCTCGGCCAGGGCCATGGCGTCGTCGCGGTTCTCGGATTCTGTCCAATCGGCGGCGGCGCGCATCCACTCCAGGTCGGCGCCGGCGCTGAAGGCTCCGCCCGCGCCCCGCAGGAAGACGATGCGCACGCCGTCGGCGTCACGCAGCGTCTCGAAATGCTGGCTCAGGGCCGCGATGACCTCGGCGTCGAAGGCATTCTTCTTGGTCGGGCGGTTGATGGTGACGACAGCCACGCCCGACGGGCTGGCGTCCAGCTGAACGGTGTCGCTCAGCGCCTCGGTGTCAGGCACCTCGACAAGGGGATCGGCGATCGGGTTGGTCATCAGAACTGTCCTCTTCTGCCTTCGACGGCCCGGCCCATCAGCTGGACGGGTCCATCGAACGCGTGCGCTCAAGCGCTTCATTGTAGTCCGCCACGACCTCGGCGCCGTCCAGGTCGGGAGACGTCCTGTCGCAAAGGACGCCGGCCATGCGGTCGGGTCCGGAACCAGCCGCGAAGGCCTTGTCGCGCACGAAGCCCGTCCGCGCCACCTGCCGTCCGCCCGCATCATAGAGCCGACCGTCCGAAACCTGGTATTGCCGCTTGACGCAATCCACCCACACGAGCGCCACCAGCAGCGGCGCCGGGTCATGGTCCGTCGTCGGCCGCACGACGACGCCGGTCGCCCGGATGAGGCCCGGAAGATCGGAGCGTTCGAACGAGCCGGGATCCACATAGAGGTCGCCCTCGGCGGTCGGCCCCATGACGGCCAACTCGCCCGCGGGCAGAAGCGGACCGTCGACCGGCATCTGGACCATCGGTTGAGCCAGCGCCGCCAGCGCGATGAGGGCGTGCAGCATCACCGCCTCACATCCTGAACACGCCGAAGGTGGTCTCCGGCACGGGGGCGTTCAGCGAGGCCGAGATGGCCAGGCCCAGGACGTCGCGGGTCTGCGCCGGATCGATGACGCCGTCGTCCCACATCCGGGCGGTGGCGAAATAGGGATTGCCCTCGTCCTCGTAACGCTGGCGGACGGGCGCCTTGAAGGCCTCCTCCTCCTCCTTCGTCCACTTGCCGGCGTCGCGGTGGACGGTGGCCAGGACCGAAGCGGCCTGCTCGCCGCCCATGACGCTGATGCGGCTATTGGGCCAGGTGAACAGGAAGCGCGGGCTGTAGGCGCGGCCGCACATGCCGTAGTTGCCGGCCCCGAAGCTGCCGCCGATCAGCACCGTGAACTTGGGCACATTGGCGCTGGCGACGGCGGTGACCATCTTGGCCCCGTCCTTGGCGATGCCGCCGGCCTCGTACTTGCCGCCGACCATGAAGCCCGAGATGTTCTGCAGGAAGACCAGCGGAATGCGGCGCTTGCAGGCCAGTTCGATGAAATGCGCGGCCTTCAGGGCGGCCTCGCTGAACAGCACGCCGTTGTTGGCCAGGATGGCGACCGGATAGCCCCAGATGCGCGCGAAGCCGGTGACCAGCGTTGTGCCGTAGAGCGGCTTGAACTCGTCGAACTCGCTGCCGTCGACGAGGCGGGCGATGACCTCGCGCACGTCGTAGGGGGCGCGGACGTCGGCCGGGACGATGCCGTAGATGTCCTTCGGATCGAACACCGGCGGCTTCGGCTCGCGGACGTCGATGTCGAGCGTCTTGACGGTGTTCAGGTTGCCGATGATCGAGCGGACGATCTCCAGCGCGTGCTCGTCGTTGGCGGCGACATGGTCGACGACGCCGCTGCGCCGTCCGTGGACGTCGGCGCCGCCGAGGTCGGTGGCGCTGATGACCTCGCCGGTGGCGGCCTTCACCAGCGGCGGGCCGGCCAGGAAGATGGTGCCCTGGCTCTCGTCGCCCGCGCCGCGCACGATCACGGTCTCGTCGCTCATGGCCGGGACGTAGGCGCCGCCGGCGGTGCAGGACCCCATGACGCAGGCGATCTGGCTGATGCCCTCGGCGCTCATCCGGGCCTGGTTGTAGAAGATGCGGCCGAAGTGCTCCTTGTCGGGGAACACCTCGGACTGGTGCGGCAGGTTCGCGCCGCCGCTGTCGACGAGATAGATGCAGGGCAGCCGGTTTTGCAGCGCGATCTCCTGCGCGCGCAGGTGCTTCTTGACCGTCATCGGGTAGTAGGCGCCGCCCTTCACCGTGGCGTCGTTGGCCACGATCATCACCTCGCGGCCGGACACGCGCCCGATGCCGGTGATGATGCCGGCCGCCGGCGCCTCGTCGCCATACATGCCGCCCGCGGCCAACTGGCCGATCTCCAGGAACGGCGAGCCGGGATCGAGCAGCCGTTCGACTCGCTCGCGCGGCAGCAGTTTGCCGCGGCTCGAATGCCGGTGGCGGGCCTGTTCGCTGCCTCCCAGCGCGGCGGCGGCGACGCGCTGGTGAAGCTCTTCGACGAGGGCCGTGTTCACCGCAAGATTCTTGCGGAAGGCCTCGGAGTTGCGGTCGACGGTCGTGCTCAGCTTCGGCATGGGCGAGGCATAGCCTGTTCTTTCCGGCGTCGGAAGCAGCCGCGCCGCGCCCTGGCGGCGGAAACTTGACGCAGGTCGGCGTGCGAAGGTTCGTGCCCCGCCTCACAACCCGTATTAGGTTGGGCCGAGGGTTGGCGGGGACGACCATGCGGTTTCTGAAGGCACTGGGCGCGGCGGTGCTGGCGGCCCTCGTCGTCGCCGGCGTGATGGGTGTCGGGGCGCTGGAGGGCTGGTGGCGCAAGCCAATAGCCCCGACCGGCGACCGAGCCGCCTTTTTCGCCGCCGCCAGCGCCAGGCTGAAGGCCGAGTCGAAGGGGAACGCGGCCTTCATCCTCGTCGAGAAGGGCCGGCCGGTCGGCGAGGTCTTCGTCTCGAAGGGCGCGCCGGTCGACCGCGACACGCAATTCCAGGTCGCCTCGCTCAGCAAATGGGCCACGGCCTGGGGCGTGATGACCCTGGTCGAACAGGGCAAGCTCGACCTCGACGCGCCTGTCTCGCGCTATCTGACGCGCTGGAAGCTGCCGCCGACCGAGTTCGACAACGACCAGGTGACGGTCCGCCGTCTGCTCAGCCACACCGCCGGCCTGACCGACGGGCTCGGCTACGGCGGCTTCGCGCCGGGCAATCCGGTGCAGACGCTGGAGGCCTCGCTGACCAGGGCCGCGGACGCTTCGTTCGGCGCCGACGGCGCGACGCGGGTCGGGCGGGACGCCGGCAAGTGGGATTATTCCGGCGGCGGCTACACCCTGCTTCAGCTGCTGATCGAGGAGGTCTCCGGCAAGCCGTTCAACGACTACATGACCGAGACGGTGTTCGCGCCGCTGGGCATGACGCGCTCGACCTATGTCTTGCCCGCCGAGCCGGTGAACCTGGCCGAGTTCTACGACGTCGACGGGTCTCGCGCGATCCACTATCGCTTCACCGCCCTCGCCGCCGCGTCGCTCTACACCTCGGCCGCCGACATGGCCCGGCTGATCGCCGCCCATACGCCCGGCCCGGACGGCGAGCCGGCTGGACGGGGCGTCCTGAAGCCGGAGACTCTCGCCGCCATGCGCAAGCCGCACGCACGGCAGTTCGGCGCGGACATCTGGGGGCTGGGCGTGGTCCTCTACGCTCCGGTCGGCGACGGCGACGGCGACTTCGTCGTCGGCCACGACGGCGGCAACGCGCCCGCCATCAACACCACCGCCCGGGTGAACCCGCTCACCGGCGACGGCATCGTGATCCTGGAATCCGGCAACAAGCAGCTGGCCACGGCGCTGGGCGGCGAGTGGGTGTTCTGGTCCACCGGCTACGTCGATACGTTGATGGTCTTCCTGGAGGCCAAGTCGACACTGCTGCGGATCGCGATCGCGGCCGGCGTGACCTTCCTCCTCGTCTTCATCGTCACCTGGCGCCTGGCGCGCCGCAGGCCTCGCCGCTCCGCCTCCGCGACTTGAAACGGGCCATCGAAACGACTCACGCCCGCTGCTAGCGTCCTCTCCCAGGGGAACGCATGAGCCAACTTCAGACCGAGACGGCGCTGGAAAGGCTGTTCGAACACGAGCGCCTGGCGGGGGCCGCTCGCTGGTTTTCGCTGCCTGGCGGTTCGCACCTCTACGCGGCCGGCGAACCGTCGAGCGAGCTCTATCTGCTCAAGGCCGGGCGGTTGGGCGCGTTCCGCAAGGAAGAGGGCCAGGAGCGGCAGTTCCTGGGCGTCATCCGGCCCGGCGAGCCCGCCGGCGAGATGGCCCTGATCGCCGGCGCGCCGCATAGCGGCCAGGTCGTCGCCCTTCGCGATTCCGAGGTTCTGGCCCTGTCGCGCGACGATTTCTTCGCCGCCGCCGAAGCCGATCCGGCGGTGATGACCGAGCTTGCCAAGCTGATGATCCTGCGCATGCGTCAGGCGTCGGGCGCGGCCGCGACCCACGGCGATCCGACGGTGTTCGGCTTCATCGCCGCCGATGGGGGCCGCCGGATTCGGCCGATCGTCGAGAAGATCGCGCTGGCCATCGCCCGCAGCGGCTTCTCGGTGACGGTGGTCGGCGCCGAGGCGACGAACGCGCCGACCGAGTGGTTTTCCAACACCGAGGCCGACTACGACTATGTGCTCTACGCCGCCGAGTTCGGCGAGACAGGGTGGAAGCCGCTGGTCGGACGGCAGGTGGACCGCCTGTTCCGCGTCGGGCGCGGCGATCGCCCGCCCCCGGCGGTGATGGAGACCCATGCGTCCGAACCCCTGCAGGAGCAGCAGCTCGTCGACCTGATCCTCGTGCAGAGGGCCGATTGCAGCCGTCCGAGCGGATCGGCGGCTTGGCTCGACGCCACCGGGGCGGCGCGGCTGTTTCATATGCGCGACGGCCAGCAGGCCGACATCGAACGGCTGGCGCGGGTGCTGACCGGCCGCTCGGTGGGCCTGGTCCTGTCTGGCGGCGGCGCGCGCGCCTACGCCCACATCGGCGCCATCCAGGCGATGCGCGAACGGAACGTCCCGATCGACTTCGTCGGCGGCGCATCGATGGGCGCCATCATCGCCGCCGGCGTGGCCATGGGTTGGGGCGAAAGGGAGATGGATCGCCGCATCCATGACGCCTTCGTCGACAGCAGCCCCCTCGACGACATCGCCTTCCCGCTGATCGCCATGACCCTGGGCGAAAAGGTGAAGCACCGGCTCGCCGACCATTTCGACGACGTCGACATCGCCGACCTCTGGCTGCCGTTCTTCTGCGTCTCGTCGAACCTGACCAGCGGCGTCTATCAGCTGCACCGCCGGGGCCTGCTGCGCTCGGCCCTGCGCGCGACCATCTCCCTGCCCGGTGTCATGCCGCCGGTGACCGACGGCGGGGACGTGCTGGTCGACGGGGCGGTGATGAAGAACTTCCCGACCGACATCATGCGCTCCCTGCACCTGGGGCCCGTGGTCGGTGTCGACGTCACCCGCGGCCGCAGCATCGGGGCCGCCGACGTCGCGCGGCCGCCGTCGGTCTGGCGCTGGATCCTGTCGGGCGACTGGCGACGAGGGCCGCCGATCGTCGCGCTGCTGATGCGCACCGCGACCGTCTCGACCGGCCGCGAGATCACCGCCTCGCGCCAGGCCAGCGACCTGTTGATCCTGCCCGCCGTCGAGGGCGTCGACCTGCGCGACTGGAAGGCCTACGAGCCGACCATCGCCCTCGGCTACGCCGCGGCCAGCAAGGTGCTGGACGGCCTGCATTCGCCGGTGACCGAGCTGCGTCGGCGCAAAGGGGCTAGCGGCGCACCGCCACCATGAACAGGCGCGGGAACGGGAACAGCGTCACCCCGTCCGCATCGGCGGGGAAGGCCGCCGCGATCCGGACGCGGAAGGCGTCGAGGAACGCCTCACGCAGGCCCTCGTCGGTCAGCACGTCGAGGTAGGGCCGCAGCGCCGTGCCGCGCATCCACTCGACCACCGGGTCGTCGCCCTCCAGCGCGTGCAGATAGGTCGTGGTCCAGAGGTCGATCTCGCCGCAGAGTGGGGCCAGCCAGCGGTAGTAGTCCGCCATCGACGGAGTCGGCCGGATTATCCGGGCGGTGCACGTCAGGTGGGCCCAGGGGCCCTCCTCCGCCGTCTCGCGCAGGATGCGGTGGTGTTCGGTCTCGAAGGCCATCGGCATCTGGCAGGCGAAGACCCCGCCGCCCGCCAGGCTGCCGGCCAGCCGCGGGAACAGGACCTGGTGGTCCGGCAGCCACTGCAGCGCGGCGTTGGTGAAGATCAGGTCAGGCGCCAGGGCGGGCGCGAAATCCTCGACCCCCGACAGGACCCAGTCGACCTTCGCCTCGCGCCGCCTCGCCTGGGCCAGCATGTCCGGACTGGAGTCGAGGCCGTGCACGTTCGCCGAGGGGTGTCGCGCCGCCAGCAGGGCCGCATGCTCGCCCGTGCCGCAGCCCAGGTCCCAGATCTCGGCGTAGTCGCCAGCGGGAATCTGGACCATCAGGTCCAGGGCGGGGCGGTCGCGGTAGGCCTTGTAGCGCTCGTAGACGTCGGGATCCCAGCTCGGCATGGGTCAAGCCCTACCCCTGTTGCACGGCGCGGTCATCGTGCATTCATGCGCATCAGGCCAAAAAGACCGCCATGCCGCTTCGCAAGACTGGACCCATGAAGACGATCCGCACCCTCGCCCTGCTCAGCCTCCTGGGCCTGTTCGCCGCGCCGGCCATGGCCCGGGAGACGACCATCCAGCCCGGCTGGTGGGAGAGCACCAACGTGCTCAACTTCATCATCACCGACACCGACCACGAGCGTCGCTGCATCACCCCGGCCGACGTCGACAAGGTCATGTCCGGCCGGATCAACCGCCACTACACCTGCACCTATCCGGAAAAGCGGGTCAGCGACGGCAAGATGTTCTTCAAGGGCGTCTGCGTCGACAAGCGCGGCCGCAAGGTCAATGTGACCGCGACCGGGACCTATTCGGCCACCGCCTTCACGCTGAGCGCCAACCTCTCCGGAAAGCTCGCCGGCGTGCCGGTCTCGGCGAGGGCGAGCACGACGGCCAAGCGGCTGGGCGACGTCTGCCCGATGAAGGTCCAGAAGCTGAAGTGACCGGAATGCAGCAGGATCGCGCGATTTTGTCGCGCGCGGCGCTTTAGGGGTTTGCGGCGTCGCCGAACCGGCCCCATGTTGAAGGTCCTGTTCAACAGCTGAAAGGAGGTGACCACGTGTCTCATCGTATGAGCCCTCGGTCGCAACGCATGACCCGCACTCTCGCTTCGGCGGAGGTCAGCGCCTGATCAGCGCATAGCGTTTCTGCCGCGACCGCGGCACGACGATGGAAAGGCCGTCCGGGCGCCCGGGCGGCCTTTCGCATTTCTGGACAAGAGTTCACTGGGGTCGACACCAGTCCCGTGATCTCCTCAGAGCTGGGGAGGATCGCGCATGCTGCAGGCGACGCGACGGATGCTGATGCTGGGCGCGGGCGCGAGCCTGCTGGGTCCAGCCGCTCGGGCCGCCGAGCCCACCCTGGAGGACGACGGCTACTTCGAGACCTGGGAGGAATTGGTCACCGGCGTGGCCGTGATCCGCCAGGCCAAGCCCTTCCACCTGCAGCCGATCGGCAATGTGACCGTCATCCAGCAGACCGACGGGCTGGTGCTGGTCGACAGCGGCGGCTCGCCCGGCTCCGGCCGCCGGATCGTGAAGCTGATCCGCGCGCATCGCCCGAACACGCCCGTGAAGGCGGTGATCCTGACGCACTGGCATGGCGACCATCCCCTGGGCCTCGGCGAGATCCTCAAGGCCTGGCCGGACGCGCGGACCATCGCCACCCAGGCGACGAAGGCCCACCTCGCCGATCCCAGGACCATGAACACGCCCGGCGCGGCCGACGCCAAGGCCAACGCGGCCATGGTCGCGAAGTACGGCGGCTTCGCCGACTACTGCGCGGAGATGGCCGCGAAGGCGACTGTGGACGCGGAAAGGACCGGCTGGGCGGCCGGCGCGCGGCTGTTCCGCCAGTACGCCAAGGACATGGACGGAGCCCTGACCCAGGCGCCGAAGGAGGCCTTCACCGACCGCCTGGTCATCCCGGACGGGACCTGGGGCAATGTCGAGGCGCGGTTCCTGGGGCGGGCCAACACCGACGGCGACGCGGTGGTCTGGCTGCCCTCGCAGCGGATCATGATCACCGGAGACATCCTGGTGGCGCCCATCCCCTACGGCTACGGCGGCTATCCGAGCGACTGGCTGCGGGTGCTCAAGGCCATTCGCGGCTTTGGAGCGGAGGTCCTTGTCCCCGGACACGGCGCGCCGATGCGCAACGACCGCCACCTGCTGCGGGTCGGCGCGGCGATCGAGAGCGTGCGCGACCAGACCTTGCGCCTGGCCGGCCAGGGTCTCGACCAGAAGGCGGTTCGCGCCGGGCTGAAGATGGACGTCCATGCGAGGGTCTTCACCGGCGAGGATCCATGGCTGCGCCGCTGGTTCGACAGCTACTTCGTCGATCCGCTGGCGGTCAGCGCCTTCAAGGAGGCGAAGGGCGAACCGATCGTGCAGAGCCTGGGCTAACCCCCCTGTCATCCCGGGCGGCCGGAGGCCGATCCGGGACCCAGACCAAATCCCAGTCGCGGAGCATGAAGCCGAATCTGGGTCCCGGCTCTCCGCTTCGCTGCGGCCGGGATGACAGTTCCTTGTGGCCTCAGAACCCGACGCAGGCCTGGCGCTGGACCAGCATCACGGCCTCCTGCCGAAACCGGGCCTTGTAGGCGTCGCGGATGGCGTCGAGCCTGGCGTATTCGCCGTCCTCGCCCGACAGCACGATCATCACCGCCTTCGACGGCTCGCGGAGGATGCTGCCGTCGGCCCCCTTCCACTGACCGGCGACGTCGGACACCGACAGGCCGTTCGGAAACCGCGGCGTGATCTCCTCATCGACGAACTTCGCCCACTCGGCGTCGGACACGCCGAGCGAGGCGCCGATGTTGCGGCCGAAATAGAGGTCGACGGTCGCTCTGGGCTCAAGGCCCGAAGCGCAGACGGTGGTCACGCCGTCGACGTCGACGCTGACGCAGCCCGCCAGCAGCATCGCGATGGCAAGGCCGGCGGCCGCCCTCATCCCCCAATCAGCTCCCGGCCGATCAGGAAGCGGCGGATTTCGTTGGTGCCGGCGCCGATATCGTAGAGCTTGGCGTCGCGCAGGAAGCGCTCCACCGGCCATTCGCGGGTGTAGCCGGCGCCGCCGAGCGCCTGGATGGCCTCCAGCCCGACCTTCACCGCGTTCTCGCTGGCCATCAGGATCGCGCCGGCCGCGTCGAAGCGGGTGGTCTTGCCGGCGTCGCAGGCGCGTGCCACCGCGTAGACATAGGCGCGGGCGGAGTTCAGCGCGACGTACATGTCGGCGATCTTGCCCTGCATCAGCTGGAAGGAGCCGATCGGCTTGCCGAACTGCTTGCGGTCCCGGACGTAGGGCAGCACGACGTCGAGGCAGGCCTGCATGATGCCCAGCGGACCGGCGCTGAGCACCGCCCGCTCGTAATCGAGACCGCTCATCAGCACCCCGACGCCGCCGTTCTCCGGTCCCATGATGTTCTCTTCGGGGACTTCGCAGTCCTCGAACACCAACTCCGCCGTGTCGGACCCGCGCATGCCCATCTTGTCGAGCTTGGGGCTGACGCTAAAGCCCTTCATGCCCTTCTCGATCAGGAAGGCCGTGATGCCGCGGCTGCCCTCGCCCGGCGCGGTCTTGGCGTAGACGACCAGGGTGTCGGCGTGCGGTGCGTTGGTGATCCAGAATTTCGTGCCGTTCAGCACATAGCGGTCGCCGACGCGTTCGGCGCGCAGGGTCATCGAGACGACGTCCGAGCCGGCGCCGGCTTCGCTCATCGCGAGCGAGCCGACGTGCTCGCCGCTGATCAGCTTGGGCAGATAGCGGGCCTTCTGCTCGGGCGTCGCCCAACGGCGGATCTGGTTGACGCAGAGATTGGAGTGGGCGCCGTAGCTGAGGCCGATCGAGGCTGAGGCCCGGCTGATCTCCTCCATGGCGACGACATGTTCGAGGTAGCCCAGGCCCAGGCCGCCGAACTCTTCCTCCACCGTGATGCCGTGCAGGCCCAGGTCGCCCATCTCGGGCCACAGCTCGCGCGGGAAGTGGTTCTCACGGTCGATCATCGTCGCCATCGGGGCGATGCGGTCGGCGGCGAAGCGCGCGGTGGTGTCGCGAATGGCTTCGGCGATCTCGCCGAGGCCGAAATCCATGGAAGGTCCGGTCATGTGGGGGGAACTAGCACGTGAATCCCGGTCCGGCACGCATGATCATTGCCGGAGAGCCGCGCCGAGGCCGGCCAAACGACCCGCGCCTCCAGACGCAAGAGCGCCCCGCGGACCGCCCGATCCGCGGGGCGCGCCGGTCCCCCCAGACCGGCTGCACTGACGTCAGGCCTGCGCCTGCTCGTCGGTCTCTTCCTCTTCGTCCAGCGGCGCGCCGGCGAGGCCGTCGAGCCAGCGCCATGCGGCGAACCCGGCCAGGCCCACGCCAGCGACGGCCGCGCCCATGGCGATCGGCAGGCTTCCCGGCGCGTTCAGCGCCCAGGCGACGCCGCCGCCGAACAGCACCACGCCGCCCAGACCCATCGCGACCAGCGGCAGGCCGCTGATGCGGGCCTGCTCGGTCGGCGTGTCGAAGGCGAAGTCAGCGCCCATCTCGGCCATCTCGTCCTCGCGGACCAGACGCCGAATGTAGTCTTCGCTCACCAGGGGCTGGGTCGCCCCGCCCTCATGGACCGGCTCGGCGAAGGAGACGTCGAACAGACCGGGGGCCGACTCGTTGGCCGGTTCGGGCAGGTCGATGCGGAAGGCGTCGTCCGGCGCGGTCTCGACCGTGACCTCCGGAGCCGGCGTCAGGGTGAAGCCCATGTCGCCGTTGACCACCGCGAGCATCGGGCCGGGCGTGGGGGTCGGCTCGGGCTCGGCGACCGGCAGTTCAACGACCGTCATGGCGGGCGCTGGCTCGGCCGGAGCGATCGGCCCGGCGTCGAACACCTGGGCTTCGGTCTCATAGTCATGCTCGTCCACCACCGGCGGCGGGGCCGGCGGCAGGTCGTGCACAGAGATGTCCTCGAACACCGCCTCGCTCTCGATCGGCTGCGGGGCCTGCGGCGCTTCGATGGCGGGCTCCGGCAACAGCTTCTCGAGAGCCGCGCCGACGCCGGCCGCCGCGACTTCCGTCGCGAGCGGCGCGACATGCGGTTCGACGGGAGGAGCCGTCGGACGCGCGGGCGCGGGTTCCTCGCGCTCGACGACGACACGGTCGCCGACGGTCGAGGTCTTCAGGGCGGTCGGCGTTTCGCGCGGCGCGGCGGCCACGGCGTCGAAGTCGACCTTGGGACGCAGCACCGGCGACGGCGCCGGGACCCAGCCGTTGGCCGGGGTCAGGAACAGGGTCTTTTCGGCCGAGCGCCGGCGGACCAGGGCGTCGATGACGATCCGCTCGCCCTCGAAGTCGGCCTTGCGCCACATCTCCATGGCGCAGGCGGCCTGCAGCAGCTGGCCCTCGTTGACCCGACGCAGCACCGAGGAGCGGCGGAAGTTGTCGACCCCGACGTTGAAGGCGAAGCAGCACAGGGCGTCGAACTGATTCTGGGTCAGCGGCGTGTAGCTGTGCTCGTTGACCACGTGCGCGACGTTGATCAGGTCGTACATCAGCAGGGCCTCGGCGTCGGCTTCCGACACCTCGGCGCCTTCGCGGGCGGTCAGGGTGTGGCCGTAGCCGATCGTCCAGCGCCCGTCGGGGAGCTGGGCCGCCTTGCGACGGTAGCCTTCGAACGACTTGATCAGTTCGATGGCGGCGCGGGAGACCTGGTAGCGGGGTTTCATCGGCCTTGTGACCTGAAATGGGACAACGGGCGGTTCGTTCAATCCCACTCCCGCAAGAGGGATGCCGAACCGAGCCTGAACTCCCGCTGAACGGGAATGCGTGGCGGATTTGAGGTGGAAGGGCCTGCCTACAGCAGGATGAGTCCCGCCAGTCCCAGGAAGGACAGGAAGCCCATGAAGTCGGTCACGAAGGTGACGAAGACCGACGAGGACACGGCCGGATCGCGCTCGAGCCTGTCGAGGGCCAGCGGCACCAGAATCCCGGCGAGGGCGGCCATGAACAGGTTGATGATCAGCGCCAGGCCGATCGTCAGGCAGAGCAGCGGATCGCGGAAGAAGACCCAGGTGGCCGCCGCCATGATCGCGGCCAGCACGCTGCCGTTGACCAGGCCCACGGCCATCTCGCGGAACACGATGCGGACGGCGTTGGCGGCGGTCAGCTCACGCGCCGCCAGGGCGCGAACCGCGACCGCGAGGGTCTGGGTGCCGGCATTGCCGCCCAGCGAGGCCACAACGGGCATCAGAATGGCCAGGGTCAGCAGCTTGCTGATCTCGGCCTGGAACAGGCCAATGACGCTGGCCGCCGTCGCGGCCGTCAGGGTGTTGACCACCAGCCAGGGCAGCCGCGACTTCGCCACGTCCCAGACGCCGGCGTCGCGGCCGGCGTCGCTGACGCCGGCCAGGGCCAGGATGTCCTCCTCGCCCTCGTCCTGGATGACGCCGACAATGTCGTCGACGGTGATCTGTCCGACTAGCCGCCCGCCGGAATCGACGACCGGGGCGCTGATCAGATGGTACTTGTTGAAGGTGTAGCCCACCTCTTCCTGGTCCATGTCGACGGTGATCTCGGTCACCGGCTCCATGATCTCGGCGAGGCTGGTCTCGCGGCGGGCGCGCAGCAACTGGCTGATCGGGGCCGCGCCGATCGGCCGGAAGGCCGGATCGACGATATAGACGTCGAAGAATAGCTCCGGCAGCTCGTCGCCGGCGCTGCGGACATGGTCGATGGTCTGGCCGACGGTCCAGAACTGCGGCGCGGCCAGCACCTCGCGCTGCATCAGGCGACCAGCCGTCTCATCCTCGTAGGCCAGGGTCTGCTCGATGGCGGCGCGGTCGGTCTCGTCCATCGCCGCCAGGACCTGGGCGCGCTTCTCCCCTTCCAGGTCGTCGACGACGTCGGCGGCGTCGTCCGAGTCGAGTTCTTCCAGCGCCTTGGCCAACGCGGTCGGGTGGACCGTTTCCAGCACCTCCTCGCGCAGGTTCTCGTCGAGCTCGGACAGCACCTCGGCGAGAGTCTCGCTGTCCAGGCAGGGAATCACCTCCTCGCGGTAGTCGGCGGTGAGGAATCCCATCAGGTCGGCGACGTCCTCGGACCGCAGCGCGCCCACGAGTTCGCGCAGGCGTTCGGCGTCGCCGCGGTCGGCGGCGTCGATGACCATGTCGACGTATTCGGGATTGAGGGCGTAGTCGTCGCCGAGGGCGAGGTCTTCGAGGTCCTCGGGGCGCTCGTCGTGATCGACGAAGCGCCCCATGGATTTGCCCTTCTCGTTCAGGTCGGCGTCTTCCCGGGACATGTCGGGGCCTCCTGCTCGAGTTGTGGAGCCTAGAGTGTTCTAGGCGCCTGATTCCCCCTGCTTCGCCAAGGCTACGCAGGGCCAGCCCAACGTCACCCCTTGTCGCAGAGCGTCTTCACCCAGGACTTGTCCTGCGAAGCTCCGAAGGAGCGAAGCAGGATGGTGCGGTCGAGAAGACTCGAACTTCCACTCCGGTTAGGGAACAGCGACCTCAACGCTGCGCGTCTACCAATTCCGCCACGACCGCCCGTGGTGAGGCGCGGGGGTTAGCAAAAGCCGGACGCGATGGGAAGAGCCGTGTTGCATGACCGTCTCCGCCAGTCCGGGGACAAGAGTTGTTGGCGGAATCTCCGCGGTCCCCTAGAACGGCGGCTCATGACGACATTGGCTCCGGGTATCGACGAGGTCCGCGCACGGACCTTCCCATTTCCGCGCCGTCATTTCCTTTCCGCACTGGACCTGAACGTCGTCGAGGCGAACGCCCTCCTCGACCTGGCGGACACCTTCGTCGACCTCAATCGCCAGACGACCAAGAAGCTGGACCTGCTCAAGGGCCGCACCCTGGTGAACATGTTCTTCGAGAACTCCACCCGCACCCAGGCCAGCTTCGAGCTGGCCGGCAAGCGGCTGGGCGCCGACACGATGAACATGAGCGTGAAGACGTCCTCGGTCGCCAAGGGCGAGACGTTGATCGACACGGCGGTGACGCTGAACGCCATGCGGCCGGATCTGCTGGTCGTGCGCCACGCCTCGTCCGGCGCCGCCGCCCTGCTGTCGCAAAAGGTCGGCTGCAGCGTGATCAACGCCGGCGACGGCCAGCACGAGCATCCGACCCAGGCCCTGCTTGACGCGCTGTCCATGCGCCGCGCGTTCGGAAGCCTGGCCGGGCTGACCGTCGCCATCTGCGGCGATGTGATGCACAGCCGCGTGGCCCGCTCGAACGTGAACCTGCTCAATGTCCTGGGCGCCGAGGTCCGGCTGGTCGGCCCGCCGACCTTGATGCCATCGGGGGCCGATCGCTGGGGGGCCAAGGTGTTCCACGATCTGAAGCGCGGCATCGCCGGGGCCGACGTGGTCATGATGCTGCGCCTGCAGCTGGAGCGGATGCAGGGGGCGCTGGTCCCCTCGACCCGCGAGTACTTCCGCTACTGGGGCCTGGACCGCGAGAAGCTGGAGAGCGCTTCGGATCGCGTGCGGGTCATGCATCCCGGTCCGATGAACCGCGGCGTCGAAATCGACTCCGACGTGGCGGACGACCCGGCGATCAGTCTCATCCAGGACCAGGTCGAGATGGGCGTCGCCGCCCGCATGGCCGTGCTGGCCGCCCTCTCCGCGCGCCTGGACAACGACCGATGAGCCGCGGCCGACCGATCGCCTTCATCAACGCCCGGCTGGTCGACCCCGAATCGAGGTTCGACGGCGAGGGCGCGGTCGTCGTCTCCGACGGCGTCATCGCGGACGTCTCCCGGGGCAAGGCCTTCGAGGCCCTGTCCGACGACATCCGCGTGATCGACTGCAACGGCGGCATGCTGGCGCCCGGGCTGATCGACCTGCGGGTCAAGACTGGCGAGCCCGGCGCCGAGACCAAGGAAACCTTGCGCTCGGCCGCTCAGGCGGCGGCGGCGGGCGGCGTAACCTCGATCGTGGTGCAACCGGACACCGACCCCTGTGTCGACGATCCGTCGGTGGTCGATTTCATCCTGCGTCGAGCCCAGGACATCGAGAGCGCCCATATCCTCGCCGCCGGCGCGGCGACCAAGGGTCTGGGCGGCGAGCAGATGGCCGAGGTCGGGCTGATGCTCGAAGCCGGCGCGCGCTACATCACCGACGTCGACCGGCCGATCGTCGATTCGAAGATCATGCGCCGCATCCTCAGCTACGCCGCCGCCTTCGGCGTGGCGCTGGCCCACCGACCGCAGGATCCCTGGCTCAGCAAGGGGGCGACCGCGACCGAGGGCGAGTTCGCCTCGCGGATGGGCCTGCCCTCGGCCCCGGCGGCGTCGGAGCGCATCGGCCTGGAGCGTGACCTGGCGCTGGCCGAGCTGACCGGCGGTCGGCTGTTGGTCGACCAGATCACCTGCGCCGCCGCGCTGGAAGCGCTCGACCGCGCCAAGGGCCGGGGCGTCAACGCCGTCGCCACCGCCTCGATCAATCACCTCAGCTTCAACGAGCTCGACATCGGCGACTACCGCACCTTCGCCAAGGTCGATCCGCCCCTGCGCGCCGAGGATGACCGGCAGGCGCTGATCGAGGCGCTGGCCAGCGGGCTGGTCGACATCGTGGTCAGCGCGCACGCCCCCGCCCCCGCCGAGGACAAGCGGCTGCCGTTCGACGAGGCGACGCCCGGCGGCGTGGGCCTGGAGACCCTGCTGCCGGCCCTGCTGGCGCTGCACCACGACGGCCGTCTGCCGCTGATCGACCTGATCCGCACCGTGACCCTCGCCCCGGCTCAGTTCCTCGGCCTGCCCAGCGGACGCATCGCCTCGGGCGCGCCTGCCGACCTGGTGCTGTGCGACCTTGCCGCCCCCGTGCTCATTGACGCGGACCGGCTGGTCTCCAAGTCCAAGAACTCCCCGTTCGACGGTCGTCGCCTGCAGGGCCAGGTGCTGATGACGGTGACCGGCGGCAAGATCGTCCACCGGGCGGAGTAGATGACCCAACCCGACGCTTCGGACGAGGCGGTGAAGACCGAGCGGCGTCGCATGTGGCGCACCGTCGCGGTCTTCGCCCTGGCCGGGCCCTACATCGGCCTGGCGATGTCCCTGTTCGTGATGGCGGTGATGGGCCTCTTGCGCGGCCAGGCGATCGGCCCGCTCGCCGAGGGGCTCTTCGCCCTGGCCATCATGTCGGCGGTGTTCGCCATCCCCGTCGCCGGCCTGCCGGGCGTCCTGACCGGCCTCGTCGCGGCCCAGATGCAGCGGCGCGGAACGCCGATGAGACGCTACTACGCCCTGACCGGCGCGGTCGGGGCGCTCGCCACGCTGGCCATTCCGATGATCCTGCGCACCTCGCCTGAGTTCTGGATCTTCGTCGGCGCCGGAACGGCCGTGATTTGCGCGCACTTCACGCGGGCGCGATGATCGGATTCGGTCGCGCCATCCGGCGTTGATCGCACTACCCAAGAACAACTTTAGCGGGTATTGGGGGCAGGAATGGAAGATCTGGCGCAAACCGTCTGGCTCACGCTCGGGATCATCGTCGTGGGGGGGTACCTCCTCGGTTCGATCCCGTTCGGCATGATCGCCACCCGCCTTGGCGGCGCGGGCGACATCCGCAAGATCGGCTCGGGCAACATCGGTGCGACCAACGTCCTGCGCTCGGGGCGCAAGGACCTCGCCGCCATCACCCTGCTCGGCGACGCCGGCAAGGGCGTGGTCGCGGTGCTGCTGGCTCGCTGGCTGACCCATGACAACGCCGCCGCCGTCGCGCTGGCCGGCGGCGCGGCCTTCGTCGGCCACCTGTTTCCCGTCTGGCTGAAGTTCAATGGCGGCAAGGGCGTGGCCACCTTCTACGGCGTGCTGTTCGCCGCCATGTGGCCGGTCGGCCTGCTGGCCGCCGTCACCTGGCTGGCCATGGCGGCCCTGTTCCGCATCTCCTCGCTGGCCGCCCTGACCGCCGCCGCCCTGGCGCCGCTGTTCGTCTTCGCCACCGATCAGCCCTACCCGATGGTGCTGCTGGCGGCCGCCATGGCCGTCCTGATCTACATCCGGCATCACCAGAACATCGGCCGCCTGCTGAAGGGCGAGGAGCCGAGGATCGGGGCGAAGAAGGCCGCCGCCCCGCCGCCCGAGACGACGTGACGCCCGCGCCGCCGACCGACGAGACGCGTCTCGCCTGGCTGAGGCTGGCCAGGACGCCCAACGTCGGACCGGTGGCCTTCGATCACCTGCTGACCCGCTTCGGCTCGGCGCAGGCGGCGCTCGGCGCCCTGCCCCGTCTCGTCCAGCGCGGATCGATCCCACGCCCGCCATCGGCCGACGACGTGGCGCGCGAGCTCGAAGAGGGCGAGCGCCTGGGCGCGCGGCTGCTGCTGTCCTCCGACCCGGCCTTCCCGCCCCTGCTGGCCGCCCTCGACCCGCCGCCGCCGCTGATCTGGGTGCTGGGCGACACGGTCGTTCTGTCCCGACCGGCGGTCGCCGTGGTCGGCGCGCGCGTCGCCTCGGCCGCCGGTCAGCGGTTCGCGCGAACGCTGGCGGTCGATCTCGGCAAGGCGGGACAGGTGGTGGTCTCCGGCCTCGCCCGGGGCATCGACGGCGCCGCGCACGAGGGCGCGCTGGCGACAGGCACCGTGGCCGTTCTCGGCGGCGGCGTCGGCGACGTCTATCCGCCGGAGCACGCCGACCTGCACGCCCGCATCGCCGAGCGCGGCGCCATCGTCTCGGAAAGCCCGCCGAGGCACAGCGCCCAGGCCCGGGATTTCCCCCGTCGCAACCGGCTGATCAGCGGCCTCGCGCGCGCGGTGGTCGTCGTCGAGGCCGAGCTGAAGTCCGGCTCGCTGATCACCGCCCGACTGGCCGCCGAACAGGGGCGCGAGGTGCTCGCCGTGCCTGGATCGCCGCTAGACCCCCGCGCCCGCGGGACCAACGACCTGCTCCGGCAGGGCGCCGCGGTCTGCGAGGGCGCCGAGGACGTGCTGCGCGTGCTGGAAGGGCTGGGCGGCGTGCGCGAGCCGGATCGCCGCGCCTGGCGGGTTCCTCCCGACGCCGGATTCGACTCGGCGCTGCAGGACCGTCTGGCCGGCCTGCTCTCGCCGACGCCGGTGTCGCCCGACGACCTTGTGCGGGCCGCCGCCGCACCGGCTCCGGCCGTGTTCGCCGCCTTGGTGGAACTGTCGCTGGCCGGGCGCGCGGTCTTTGGCGCGGACGGCAAGGTCAGCGGCGGCTGAACAGCAAAAAGGCGGCCCCTGGGGGACCGCCTTCGCCGTCTCGTCTGAACCGCGCAGGATCGCACTGATCCTGGAGACGCCGCGGGGCCCCACGCCCTGACGGCCCTGATCAGGACCGTCCTCAAGCGGGAGTATCCGCGCCGCGCTATCGGCATGCAACGCGCCACAAGGTTCGGGACGCGATTCCGTTAACCCCTGTGTTCCGCAAACCACGGTCGCTCTCGGCGCCGAATGGTCACAATCCCGGCTTGGGGCGGCCATATCGGGCCTCGATAGTCTGACGGTCGGTCGATCGCATCCGGTCCGGATCCTGAACAGCCCCCCCCAGCCCCCCGCATCGGGCGCCGGTCGGCCGACACCCTCCCCACAATCTGTCTTCCGGGCGCTCTTCAGCCTGGCGCCGTCGCGTGAAAATCGCTTCGGCGCAGCCGCTCCGTTGACATCACCCCTGCCCCGCCCCCACTTTCCGCGCTCGCTCGGCAGGCGATACCGCCCGCCGACTCCGTAGAAATTCCCCGAGAGCGCATGCACGTCGTCGTCGTCGAGAGCCCGGCCAAAGCCAAGACCATCAACAAGTACCTGGGCTCGGACTACAAGGTTCTCGCCTCCTATGGGCACGTCCGCGACCTGCCGTCGAAGGATGGCTCGGTGAATCCGGACGACGACTTCTCGATGAGCTGGGAGGTCGACGCCAAGTCGGCCAAACGCATCAGCGACATCGTCGACGCCGTGAAGAACGCCGACACCCTGTTTCTCGCCACCGACCCGGATCGCGAGGGCGAGGCGATCAGCTGGCACCTGCTGGAAGTCCTGCAGAAGAAGAAGGCGCTCAAGGACGTCAGCGTCAAACGCGCCACCTTCAACGCCATCACCAGGAGCTCGGTGCTCGACGCGATCGCCAACCCGCGCGACATCGACATGGAGCTGGTCGAGGCCTACCTGGCCCGCCGCGCGCTGGATTACCTGGTCGGCTTCACTCTCTCGCCCGTGCTGTGGCGCAAGTTGCCGGGCAGCCGTTCGGCCGGCCGCGTGCAGTCGGTGGCGCTGCGTCTGATCGTCGACCGCGAACTGGAGATCGAGCGTTTCCGGACCCAGGAATACTGGACCGTCGAGGCCGACGTGACCGCCGGCTCCGATCCATTCCTGGCCCGACTGGTCAAACACCAGGGCAAGCGGCTCGCCAAGTTCGATCTCGGCGACGAGACCGCGGCCCATGCGGCCCAGACGGCGGTGCAGGCCGCGACGTTCAGGGTCGCTTCGGTCGAGAAGAAGCCGGCGAAGCGGACGCCGCCGCCGCCCTTCACCACCTCGACCCTGCAACAGGAAGCGGCGCGAAAGCTCGGCTTCTCGGCCCAGCGCACCATGCAGGCGGCCCAGAAGCTGTATGAGGGCATCGACATCGGCGGCGAGACCGTCGGCCTGATCACCTACATGCGGACCGACGGCGTCTCCACCACGCCCGAGGCGCTGGACGAGGCGCGCCGGGTGATCGGCGGCCTGTACGGCATGGACTACGTTCCCGAGACGGCGCGCCTCTACAAGACCAAGGCCAAGAACGCCCAGGAGGCGCACGAAGCGATCCGCCCGACCTCGCTGGATCGCAATCCGGGCAAGCTTCGGCTGGAGAGCGATCTGGGCCGGCTCTATGAGCTGATCTGGAAGCGGATGATCGCCTCCCAGATGGAGGCGGCGCGCATCGAGCGCACGACCGTCGAGCTGGAGAGCGCTGACGGCCAGACCGGCATGCGCGCCACCGGCCAGGTCGTGCAGTTCCCGGGCTACCTGGCCGTCTACGAGGAAGGCCGCGACGACGGCGACGACGGCGAGGACGGCGCCCGTCTGCCGGCCATCAACGAGGGCGCGGAAGCGCGGGTCCTTCGCGCCCGGTCCGACCAGCACTTCACCGAGCCGCCGCCGCGCTACTCCGAAGCCAGCCTGGTCAAGAAGATGGAGGAGCTCGGCATCGGCCGACCCTCGACCTACGCCTCGATCCTGACGGTGCTGCGCGACCGCGCCTATGTCCGCATGGACAAGCAGCGGTTCATCCCCGAGGACAAGGGCCGCCTGGTCACCGCCTTCCTGGAGGAATTCTTCAAGCGCTACGTGGAGTACGATTTCACCGCCGCGCTGGAGGAGAAGCTCGACCTCGTCTCGGACGGCAAACTCGACTGGAAGGCGTTCCTGCGCGAGTTCTGGAGGGAGTTTCACGCCGCCGTCGGCGAGATCGCCGAGCTGCGCGTGACCAATGTGCTGGACGCCCTCAACGAGGCGCTCGGCCCGCACATCTTCCCGGCCAAGGCCGATGGGTCCGACCCGCGCCTCTGCCCGACCTGTGGCAGCGGCAGGTTGAGCCTGAAGACCGGCAAGTTCGGCGCCTTCATCGGCTGCTCCAACTATCCGGAGTGTCGCTACACCCGGCCGATCGCCCAGAACGACGAAAACGGCGAGCCCGCCGACGGCGGCGACCGCGAGCTGGGGATCAATCCCCGCACGGGTCAGGCCGTCTGGCTCAAGAACGGCCGGTTCGGCCACTATGTCGAGGAGACGCCCCGCGAGGGCGACAAGCCGAAGCGGTCGAGCCTGCCCAAGGGCTGGCCGCCGGCGGCGATGGACATCGACAAGGCGCTCCGCCTGCTGGAATTGCCCCGCACGGTCGGCGCCCACCCGGAAGACGGCAAGCCGATCAGCGCAGGGCTCGGCCGCTACGGCCCGTTCGTGCTGCACGACGGCACCTACGCCAACCTCGAGAGCATCGACGAGGTGTTCGAGGTCGGGCTCAATCGCGCGGTCGCCGTGCTCGCCGAGAAACGGGCCGGCGGCAAGGGCGGCCGGGCGGCGGCGGCGGCGCTCAAGGACCTCGGCCCCCACCCCGAGGACGGCCAACCGATCAAGATCCTGTCCGGTCGCTTCGGGCCCTACATCAAGCACGGCGCGACCAACGCCAATGTTCCGCGCGGCAAGGACCCGCTGGACGTCACGCTGGAAGAAGCGGTGGGTCTGATCGCCGCCCGCGTCGCCAGCGGCGGCGGAAAGAAGAAGCCGGTCAAGAAGGCGGCGGCGCCCAAGGCCAAGGCCGCGACGGCGCCGGCTGCGAAGAAGAAGGCTCCGGCGAAGAAGAAGGCTCCGCCGAAGAAGGCCAAGGCGGCGGCGGAGTAGTCTCCGCCGCGCCGACAGCCCCTGCGTCCTTCGACATGCGCACTTCGAGCGCTGCTCAGGATGACAAAGGCGATAGCTCTCGATCTCAGGCATCCTGAGCAGCCGCGAAGCGGCGTGTCGAAGGACGCACGGCCATTTCCCCGGCGGGCCGCGACGATCGCGCTATTGCCCTTCCCCGTTCCTTGGCCGCATACCGCTGCGTTCCCGAATCGTTCGAAACTGCCTGCGTAATGACGTCCAAGCCCGCTCCCCGCGAACCTGATCTGTTCAACCTCGACGACGACGCGCTCAAGCCCGTCCCGGCCGCGCCGCTGCGCGAGTCTCACGAACCCCGTCCCGACCCGAAGGTCGTGACCTCGGCCAAGGGCGCCTCGAGCGCGGCCGCCCCGTCCGGCAGCTACGACGCCAGCGCCATCGAGGTGCTGGAGGGGCTGGAGCCGGTTCGCATGCGTCCGGGCATGTACATCGGCGGCACCGACGAGCGGGCGTTTCACCACCTGTTCGCCGAGATCCTCGACAACTCCATGGACGAGGCCGTGGCCGGCCACGCCAAGGTGATCGAGGTCAGTCTCGACGCCGACGGCTATTTGTCGGTCAGGGACGACGGCCGCGGCATGCCCGTCGACCCGCACCCCAAGCATCCGGGCAAGTCGGCGCTGGAAGTGATCATGACCGTCCTGCACGCGGGCGGGAAGTTCAGCGGCAAGGCCTACGAGACGTCCGGCGGCCTGCACGGCGTCGGCGCCAGCGTGGTCAACGCCCTCTCCGCCGAACTGGAGGTCACCGTCTGGCGCGACGGCTTCGAGCACCGCCAGGCCTTCTCGCGCGGCAAGCCGGTTGGCGGCCTTAGGCAGATCGGCCCGTCCCGCAAGAAGGGGACCCAGGTCCGCTTCCTGCCCGACCCGCAGATCTTCGGCGACACCCTCGTCTTCAAGCCGGCGCGCCTGTACCGGATGGCGCGGTCGAAGGCCTACCTGTTCCGCGGCGTGCAGATCAAATGGTCCTGCGATCCCTCGCGCATCCACGACCAGACCCCGGCCGAGGCGACCTTCCACTTCCCGAACGGTCTGGCCGACTTCCTGGCCGAGCGGACCAAGGGCGTCTCCACCGTCACCGAGACCGCCTTCAGCGGCCGCATCGAGCGCCAGGGCGAGGCCGGCGCCGTCGAATGGGCGGTGACCTGGACGCCGCAGGGCTTCGGCGAGGCTGACGGCTTCATGCAGTCCTACTGCAACACCGTCCCCACCCCCGAGGGCGGCACCCATGAGTCCGGCTTCCGCGCCGCCATCACCAAGGGCCTGAAGGCCTATGCCGAGCTGGTCGGCGAGAAACGCGCCGGCCTGATCACCGCCGACGACGTCGTCGCCCAGGCCGGCGCCCTGATCAGCGTCTTCATCCGCAATCCCGAGTTCCAGGGCCAGACCAAGGAGCGGCTGTCGTCCTCCGACGCCCAGCGTCTGGTCGAGACCGCCCTGCGCGACCCGTTCGACCACTGGCTGACCGCCTCTCCCAAGGCCGCCCGCGCTCTCCTCGACTTCGTCATCGAACGGGCCGAGGAGCGCCTGAAGCGCCGCAAGGACAAGGAAGTCGCCCGCGCGTCGGCGACCCGCAAGTTGCGCCTGCCCGGCAAGCTGGCCGACTGCTCCGGCAACGCCACCGACGGCAGCGAACTGTTCCTGGTCGAGGGCGACAGCGCCGGCGGCTCGGCCAAGCAGGCGCGTGACCGCCGCACCCAGGCGATCCTGCCCCTGCGCGGCAAGATCCTGAACGTGGCCAGCGCCACCGGCGACAAGCTGATGGGCAACAAGGAACTGGCCGACCTGATGCTGGCCCTCGGCGTCCAGGGCGGGAGCAAGTACCGCGAGGAAGATCTGCGCTACGAGCGGATCATCATCATGACCGACGCCGACGTCGACGGCGCCCACATCGCGAGCCTGCTCATCACCTTCTTCTACCGGACCATGCCGGAGATGGTGCGGAGCGGGAAACTCTTCCTGGCCATGCCTCCGCTCTACCGGATCAGCGATGGCAAGAAGTCGCTCTACGCCCGCGACGACGCCCACAAGGACGAACTGCTGGCCTCCGAGTTCAAGGGCAAGAAGCCGGAGATCGGGCGCTTCAAGGGCCTAGGCGAAATGATGCCCGCCCAGCTCAAGGAAACCACCATGGACCCCGCGAAGCGCACGCTGGCCCGGGTGACGTTGCCGCGCGACGAAGGTCACGTCGAGGACCTGGTCGAGACCCTGATGGGCCGCAAGCCGGAGCTTCGCTTCCGCTTTATCCAGGAAAATGCCGAATTCGCGGCGGCGGATGTGGATATCTAGAACCCGGTCCGCCGCGAATTCGGAAATATGAAGTATAAACTGCAAATCAGCTATCGAATGCAGCCTCTCGATACACCGAGTTCTTCCTGATTTTTGATCGAAAGCCCGCTCTGAGCTAGCCGATCAACTCCGCGTCAGCGCAATTTGATCGAGCTTTATCGGGAACATCTGACGGGTCGACGCATTATGGCGCTGCATTGGCCTGGGCGGCGCGTGGCCCAGACGCAGTTTCCGGGGCCCGTTCATGCTTCTATCGCAGTCCGAATCGTCACGCCTTGATCCCCTGGTATCGCCGCCGCCGCTGAACCTGGACCGTTCGGCGCTGTTCCTGGATCTCGACGGCACGCTCGCGGCGATCGAGCCGACGCCAGACGCCGTCGGCCCCCAGCCGCGCCGAAACTGGCTTCTCTCCGAGCTGTCGCGCCGGCTGGACGGGCGGCTCGCCGTGCTGAGCGGCCGTCCGCTCGAGGAGATCGACCGTATCCTTGGAGAGACGGTGCAGAGCGCGGCCGGCGTCCACGGGCTCGAGCGGCGGACGCCCGCGGGTGAACGGGTCGACCTGGCGCCCCATCCACAGCTGCCGGCCGTGGTCTCCATCCTCGAATGCTTCGCGAAGGGTCAGAAGGGTCTCGTCGTTGAGCCGAAGCACCGCAGTGTCGGCCTGCACTACCGGCTTCACCCGCCCGCCGCGGCGGCCTGCGTCGATGTCGCCGAACGCCTGGCCGCGGCCTACGGCCTGAAGCTGCTGGAAGGTCGCATGGTGGTGGAGCTCCGAACGCCGGGTCCCGACAAAGGTGACGCCCTGGAGCTCTTCATGGACGATGCGCCGTTCGCCGGCGCGACGCCCGTCATGGTCGGCGACGACGTGACCGACGAGGACGCCTTCCGCGCCGCCGCCGCGATGGGCGGGTTCGGGGTGCTTATCGGCGATCCAAGACCCACCGCCGCGCGCTACCGACTCGAGGATCCGCGAGCCGTGCTGGCCTGGCTAGAGGAGTCGATCGATTGAGCCGCCTGATCGTCGTATCGAACCGGGTCAACCTGCCCCGCGAGGTCGGCGCCGGCGCGGTGGGCGGGCTCGCCGGCGCCGTCGCCGCCGCGCTGCGCGAACACCAGGGGGTGTGGTTCGGCTGGAGCGGCGAGACCACGCCGCAATACACCGGCCAGATCGCCATGGAGCGCGTCGGCGAGGTGACGCTGGCCCGGGTCGACCTCGAGCCGCAGGACGTCGAGGAGTACTACAACGGCTACGCCAACAAGACCCTGTGGCCGTTGTTCCACGACCGCATCGACCTGACCGCCTACGAGCGCCCGTTCGACGCCGGCTATGCCCGGGTCAACGCCCGCTTCGCCGAGGCCCTGGCGGCGCTGATCTCGCCGGACGACGTGATCTGGGTGCACGACTACCATCTCGCGCCGCTGGCGCGCGAGCTACGGGCGCTGGGGTTGAAGAACAGGATCGGCTTCTTCCTGCACATCCCCTGGCCGGCCCGGCAGCTGTTGGTCACCCTCCCCGGTCACCGCAAGCTCGTGGAGTCCCTGTTCCACTACGATCTGATCGGCTTCCAGACGCGGGACAACCTGACCGCCCTGAGCGGCTATCTGGTCAATGAGATCGGCGCCGAGCCGCCCGATCGTAACGGCTTCGTCTCCGCCTTCGGGCGCCGCGCGCGACTGGGAGTCTTCCCGATCGGCATCCGGCCGGAAGACTTCTCCGAAGGCGCGCGGTCGCCGGCGGGACAGGAGTCGTTCAATCGCATGCGGGAATCGCTGGCCGGTCGCCGGATGATCCTGGGCGTCGACCGCCTGGACTACTCCAAGGGTCTCGAAGAGCGCTTCCTCGCCTACGAGGAGTTCCTCGGTCAGCAGGAGGCCCAGCGCGAGAAGGTCTTCATGCTCCAGATCGCGACCCTGAGCCGTGACGCCGTGGAGGCCTATCAGGACCTGCGCGGCCGGCTGGACGCCATCGCCGGTCGGGTGAACGGGACGTTCGGCACCATGGACTGGGTGCCGCTGCGCTACGTCAACACCGGCTACAGGCAGGATGAGCTGGCCGGCATCTACCGCGCCGCCAGCGTGGGTCTGGTCACGCCGCTGCGCGACGGGATGAACCTGGTGGCCAAGGAATACGTCGCCGCCCAGGACCCCGAGGATCCGGGTGTTCTGATCCTGTCGCGCTTTGCCGGGGCCGCGGCGCAGATGGGCTCGGCCCTGATCGTCAACCCGTACGACCGCGACGAGGTGGCCGGCGCCATCCATCGCGCCCTGTCGATGGGCTACGCCGAACGTCGCCGGCGCTGGGAGAAGCTGATGGAAGGCGTGATGTCGGACGACATCTCGGCGTGGCGGGAGTCGTTCGTCGAGACCCTGAAGGGCGGTTCGGGAACAACACCCGCCCGGCTCGCGAATGATGCGGCCTGAGGTGCGACGCGGTCAGGCGCGAACGGCCCGACCGCATCGCGCCTTCGGCTCTAGCGGCCGGCCTGGATGGAGATGGTCACCGGCGCGCCGCCCTGGCCTTCGCCCTGCCAGCTGTCACCGACGTTCTTGTTCACCGTCTTGGAGCAGGACGGCGGAGTCGGCTCGGGCGAGCTCTGGGTAAAGCAGGTCTGGCCGCCGGAGATGGCCCAGGTTCCGGCGCTTTCGCCGGCCGGGCTGGAGCCGGTGTAGGTGCCGTCTTCGTTGACATAGAGGTTCACGGTCGTGCCGTCGCCGTAGACGATGACCACGGTGTTGCCGTAGGCCGAGGCCATCGGATCCGCGGCCAGCGCCGGTCCGGCCAGCAACGCCGCGGCGATCGCCACGCTTGCAAAAAGTCGCATCTGGAAATTCCCACCCGATTTTCTGTTGGGTTCGCCTCGGGGGCGAACGTCGGGAGGCTAACCAGAAAAACCGGGTTCCGTTAACCCTTCTCGCGACGATTACGAGCGGGGCATGCCGCCGGCCGTCAAGGTGTGGCGCACGGGCTCGCCCTTGAGTCCCCTGGCCATCCAGCTGGCCCCGATCCCGCCGCTGGGAGGGATCGCTGTGCAGAAGGCCATCGGCACATAGAAGGGCCGTTTCTGGGTGATGCAGACCTTCTCGCCCTTGAGTTGCCAGACCCCGCCCGTCCGCTGGCCGTTGGCGCGCTGCGCGTCGTAGGTGCCGTCCGAGTGCAACCAAAGGCGGGTGCTTTTGCCGTCGGGGTAGACGCTGACGATGGTGTTGTTGAACGCCGGCCGGAGCACGTCCGCGTCCGGCGCGGAGGTGGCCATCACAACAATCGACGCGGCGGCGATCAGGATGCTCGCGGACATGTCGGCTCCAGCAGTGCTCCGTCCTGTCGCATATTCATCACATAAATTTTGCCCATTCGTCACCCGTCTTCTCGCGTCCGGCGAGGCGGCTCCGCTCGCCGCTATTGACGTGGTCCCCAAGGGCGGCCATCCCGCCCTGGCTCATGACGCAGCCCGCCGCTCTCCACGCCCCTGCCCTGCACACCCTTCAGGCTGGACGCGCCTTTGCCGCGCTGGTCGTGCTGCTGTTCCACGTCGAGTTGACGCTGGCTCTGCCGCGCTACCTCGGCCACGACACGCTGCCGGTGTTCCGCATGGGCTTTTCCGGCGTGCACTACTTCTTCGTGCTGAGCGGCTTCGTGATCCTGCTCGCCCATCGGCGCGATATCGGGAAGGCCGGCCGGATCTCGACCTACGCCTGGAAGCGCGCGAGGCGGATCTACCCGCCGCTGTGGGCGGCCCTGCTCCTTGTCACGCCCCCGACCCTGTTGTGGCCCTTCCTGAACAACGGCGTCGCGGTGAGCCCCCTCGACGTCGCCGCCGCGCTCTTGCTCGTCCCGGCCGTGTTCGATCCCCTGCTGTCGGTGATCTGGACCCTGCGGCACGAGGCGCTGTTCTACGGCGTCTTCGGCCTGATCCTGTGGCGGCCAAGGCTCGGTCTGGCGATCGGCGCCCTGTGGCTGTCTCTTATACACATCTGA
>ERZ761607.1384-NODE-1384-length-30684-cov-6.159359_pt1 | contig 30684 bp, 30 predicted proteins | sample MGYA00511164_ERZ761607 | MGnify/ENA primary metagenome ERZ761607 (study PRJEB28899, sample SAMN02445080) | bioreactor sludge metagenome | biome: EBPR sludge | place: Australia: Brisbane, Thorneside Wastewater Treatment Plant | collected 2011-06-22 ... | reverse complement strand
TGGGTGGCCTCAAAGCAGCCCAACTCGACACCGGCCAGACCATCTCCGCCTCCCTGGCCCGCCGGATGGCCTGCGAAGCGGGGATCATCCCCGCCGTCCTCGGCGGGAAGTCCGAGGTCCTCGACCTGGGTAGGTCACGCCGGTTCCACTCCCGCGCCCAACGTATCGCCAAGCTCCTCACGGCCAGTGGCTGTCAGGTCGACGGCTGCGACGCCCACCCGGCTTGACCCACATGCACCACGCGATCGAATGGTCACTCGGCGGCCGCACCGACCTGGACAACACCATCATGATCTGCGCACCCCACCACGCCCGAGCACACGACCCGACCTACACACTCACCCCCATCCCCGGCGACAAGTTCACCTTCCACCGACGCACGTGAGACCGGTTGCGACCACCGGCGGCGGTCGAGCAGGTGCCAATGTTGCGGCGGTTTCGACACCGTCGGCGCTGGCGCGCCTCCGGGCTCAACCACCGACCGGCGCAGGCGCGCCTCCGGGCTCAACCACCGACCGGCGCTGGCGCGCCTCCGGGCTCAACCACCGCACGACCGCGGCCACTCGCGCCGACGGCTCAGCTACGCGTAGCGCTCTCGGCCGGCCCGGCCGCCGCCGACCCAGTGGCCGATGTCGAAGATGAAACCGAGGACCACGAAGGCCCAGCCCCAGCCGCTGACCTCGGTGATGGGGTTGTACGCCAGGACATAGAACAACGTCGCGTACGGGAAGAACAGCAGCCCCAGGAACGGCACCAGGAAGCCACTGAATGCGCGGTCGACCAGGTTCGAGAAGATCCAGATCAGCGCGAGTGCCACCCGTGGTGCGAACCCGGCCAGCAGTGCGAGCAGACAGCCCATGCGTCGTCCCCCTTTTGTCCGAGTGGATTGTGCAGGGTGGATCGGCTCGCCGTACTCACCCGTAGCGGACGATGCTTCCGCGCTCGAATGTACCCTTGCGGTTACGTACCGTAATGGTTACATTAGAGTCGTGGACGCCGTACTGCACGCTCTGGCTGACGAGAGCCGACGCACTGTTCTGGAGATTCTCCGCGAGCACCCGGCGAGTGCCGGAGAGCTGGCCGAGGCGCTCCCGATCGCGCGCCCAGGAGTGTCCCGGCACCTGAGGGTGCTGCGGGAAGCCGGGCTGGTCGACGTACGCCAGGACGCACAACGCCGGATCTACACGCTCCGACCGGAGGCGCTCGTCGAGGTCGACGAGTGGCTCGGTCAGTACCGCCGGCTCTGGGAGAACCGGCTGGATGCGTTGCACACCGAGATCGCACGAGGGAAGAAGGCACGACGATGACGACGAACGCGACCATGCGGACACTCGACGGGGACCGTGGGGCGGTCCGAGTGGAGGACGTCTACGACACCGGCATCGGCGACCTCTGGGATGCCTGTACGACGCCCGAGCGGGTGGCGCGCTGGCTCGCGCGGGTCGATGGCGAACTGCGCGTCGGCGGCACCGTTCAGCTCGTCTTCACGAGCAGTTGGACCGGCCCCGCCGTCATTGAGGTGTGCGACGCGCCGCACCACCTGCTACTCACCACGGAGCCGGGCACCGACGACGAGGGGCAGATCGAGGCGTGGCTGACCGCGGAGGGCGACCAGACCAGGCTGGTGGTCGAGGAGCGCGGCCTGCCGATCAGCCACCTGCCGTTCCATGCTTCCGGCTGGCGGGTCCATCTCGAGGATCTCGGGCGATCGCTGGAAGCCGGCGCGCCCGTCCATCCGGAGGGCTGGAGCTCGGATGCCGGCGCACCCAGCTGGAAGCGGCGCTGGGAGGAGCTCACCCCGACCTACCAGCAGGTGGAGATCGGTTGATGTGCCCCGGTCATGGACCCCCGCGTGGTCGGGGGTCCATGACCGTGCGAGCTCAGGGGTTCTCGTCTCGGGCCTGACGCACGATCCGTCCGAGGTCCGAGCCGCCCGAGGCCCAGTTCTCGTTGCCGGACAGGAAGATCTCCCCTTCGGCGGAGACCACCGCGACGGCGTACGCGATCTGGGTGCCCCCCTCGTTCCACATGCCGAAGAACGGTGAGCCGGACTGACCCGGTTTGACGTCGGCGTTGGTGGTCATCGCCCGGCCGGAGCCATAGTCGAACTCGTCCTCGTCGAGCCACACGCCGTTCTGGAAGGTGGGGAACTGGGTGCCGAACGCGCCGTCCCCGGGGTAGCCGATCGTGGTCCAGAACCCTTCGTCGTCCCAGCCGCTGTCGTAGGTCTTGGTGCCGAACCACCCGAACCGGTCGCCGAGCCGGTCGGCGAGGACGAGGACTGCGTAGTCCTCGTCGACCGTCGATGAGCTGGGGTTGCCGCTGATGTGGGTGAACGCGTAGGCGGCGGTGTCGAACGTCGTCGCCGCGGCCACGGTGCCCTGCAGGTGCACCTCGATCTTCTCGGCCGCATCGGTGCCCCAGTCCACGCAGTGGCTGGCGGTCAGCACGTGTCGGGGCCCGATCAGCACCCCAGAGCCTCGGGCTCCGGCGGCCGTGGTGATCTTGCAGACGCAGCCCCACGGGTAGCTGAGGTCGTTGTACGCCGTGCGGTTGTCGGGGCCGACGATGTAGAGCGGGTTGAGCCGCTCCCCGCGGTGCCAGACCTCCGGCGGCGGAGTGAACCGCCGGCGCGCGGGCTTGGGCGACGTAGCGACCCAGGGCGGGCAGTAGCCGTCGTTGGTCACCGATTCGGCGGCGCGGTCGGACTTCGCACCCGCTGCTGCTGGTGCGGTCGCCCGCTCCACCCGGCGGATCGTGCGGGTTGGTACGGGGTCTGGCGCGTAACCGCGCAGCTCCTCGGGAATCTCCTGACGGGCCGGCTGGGGCTCGAGACGGAGCAGTTCGTCCCAGGACATCGGAAGGTCGGGCATGGTGGTACCTCCATGGGTCAGGCGCACCCTGTCGGTGGCGCTCACCCTCCGGACCCCGGTCGAGCTAGCCAGATACGTCCTTCTCTGGTCGTTACCAGCCGCCGCCGCGAGCGCCCCTGTTGACCCGTCGCTGGGCGTCACGCTGTTCGTGTGCGTCCAGGCTGCGCTGCCCGTCGGGGTCCAGCGGCTCGCGTTTCGTCCTGCCGAGGTCGCTGACCACCAGGACGAGATAACCGACGGCGACGGCAGCCACGAAGAGGACGCCTACGACGACCACGATGGTGTGCAGCATGGCGGGCTCCACTCATGGGGAGTGTTGGACCGCGGTGGTCCGATCCAGAAAGCGTACGGCAGGTCGAGCTTGTCAGGGGCTGGTCGTCGGCATCCAGTACCGCCGCACCCGCAGTCCCTCGCCGTTCTCGACGATGGCCTCGAGCTCCCCACCGACCGACTCGATGGTCCGAGCGGACGCCAGGTTGCCTGCCAAGCAGGGAATCAGCACACGATCGAGGCCGAGAGCGAGGCGGGCTTCCTGGAGCATGCTCCGGGTGGCCCAGCTTGCCAACCCGCGGCGACGCGCTGAAGGCCGGACCCCGTACGCGATGTGACCGACGTCGTCGTCGTACAGGTGGCGTAGGACGATCGAACCCTGGAGACGCCCGTCCTCGAGGATCCAGCCCCACGTCGCATGACGCTCGTTCGGGCACGGCGTGCCGCGGGGATGGCTCAGCCGCGTGATGGCGTGCACGTAACCCGCGAACCACTGCGGAGACTCGAGGTTGTCACCCTCGGCGAGACCGAAGCCGTCCTCGTGGAGCCCGGGACCCCAATCCCGCGTGCAGTCGATGAACTTCTCGTGCAGGCCGGGTGCGGGCTGGACCAGCTCGAGCATGCAGAAGAAGCTACCTGTGCGAACCGACCCATCGACGCGGGTGGCGGCGCTGCTGCGCCAAGCGATGATGGGCACGTGAGCGAAGACGTCGATCGATCGGCAGCGGAATCCGTGTGGGACTACCCGCGACCGCCGATCGTGGTCCCTTCGGGTGAGCGCGTGGTCATCGAGCTGGATGGCGAGATCGTGGTCGACACCCGGCGATCGCTCCGGGTGCTGGAGACCAGCCATCCGCCGGTCTACTACGTCCCCGGCAACGCCATCGTGCCAGGGTTGCTCACACCCATCTCTGGGACGACGTGGTGTGAGTTCAAGGGAGCCGCCTCGTACTTCGACGTGGCCAGCCCGAGTGGTCGGCTCGTTGCTCGGGCGGCGTGGCACTACCCGGAACCCACCGACGGCTACGCAGCGCTCGTGGGGCACGTCGCCTTCTATCCCGGCCGGATGGATCGATGCACGGTCGACCAGGAGCCGGTCGTCGCCCAGCATGGCGATTTCTACGGCGGCTGGATCACCAGCAAGGTGACCGGGCCTTTCAAAGGGGGACCGGGAACCGATCGCTGGTAGGCATGGCGAGCGCCATACCCACAGTGTTCTAGATCGCCCTCATGATCAGGGGTCTGGTCAGTGCGGTCGTCACGTCCAGGGCGCGCCGATACAACCAGGGTGTCGCCTCGGTGGCGGCCCAGCGCAGCTCGCGCAGCAGGTTGCTCGGGTCGCCGTCGAGCTCGAGGGCGGGGCCTTCGAAGGCGAGCCCGCGGGTCGTGGTCGTGGAAGCGCACGGTCGCGAGCACTGCACCCTGCCGACTGAGTCGGTCGGCACAGAACAGCACATCGCTTCGGAACTCCTGGGCATCCCAGTCCGCGCGCAGGACGTCGTTGATGCCGACCACCAGACTTGCGAGATTGGGGTCGGTGGTCCAGAGCGATCGGGAGCTGGTGCGAGCACGCCTCAGACCCTCAGTCGACGAGTCAGGTGACGCGTACGGTCCGTAATGGGGACAGAGCAACGATCGCCGCCGACGCGGCGGATAGGGCCGCCACACCGATCAACGTCAGTCGTTCGTCGAACACGGTCAGCGCTATCCCGCCGAGGACGGCGCCGAGTGCGCCGGCCGTGCGGTTCGCCGAGCGTCTCGTGGCATTCGCCCGACCGAGCAGTCTGTCGGGGGTGACGATCTGCCAATACCCCGTGTCGTTGGCGTTTTCGACGCCCATGGCGAGGCCTTGAAGCACCAACGCTGCGCCGAGCAGCGCCACACCGGTGGGTACGTCGGGTGCCGCGGCGACCAGGATCCAGGCAACGGGGTAGACCGATCGCGTCGCCATGAGCGCCCGTCCGGTGCCGAGTCGGCGTCCGACCATGGGCGCAAGGGTGGCGCCGACAAGGCTGGCCACCCCGCTCAACGCGACCAGCAGTCCGAACATCAGCGCCGACAGGCCCATCTGGCGCAGTGCGAGGACCGTGAGCGCGGTGAACCCGGCCGCGTAGGCGACGAACCAGACGTGGGTCGACACCGCCAGCGGAGCCAGGGTCGGGTGCCGGTAGGTCCATCGCAACCCCTCACCGATCTCGCGTCCGAGGTGTCGCTGGACGCCGCGTTCGGTAGGAGGCTCATCGACCCGAAGTCCGGCGTTCAGCACCGCGTCGACGAGATAGCTCACTGCATCGACCGCGATGGCGAGGGGCGCACCGAGCAGACCGACCAGGGCACCACCGAGTGCGGGGCCGAGCGTCTGCGCTGCAGCGTCGCTCTGGTCGAGCCGGGCGTTGGCCGGGACCAGCCGGTTGCGAGGGACCAGGCGCGGCAGCAACGACTGAGTGGCAGCGAAGGCAAACACCGAGAACGCGCCAAACGCCAACAGCAACACGACCAGCGTCCATACCTCCAGCACCCCGAACGCCCACAGCACCGGCAGCGCCCCGAGCGTCGCCGCTCGTCCGAGGCTGCTCCAGACCAGGATCCGCTGCCGCCGCCATCGATCGGCGTAGACCCCGGCAACGAGTCCAAGGACCGCGTAGGGCACGAACTGCGCAGCGTTGACGACTCCGACGGAGAACGCCGATGCGTCGAGTTCCTGGATGACCAGCACCGGCATCGCCACAGTCGTGACCGCAGTGCCGAACGAACTGATCGTCGCCGCCGCCCAGAAGCGGCCGAACGAGGCGTCCGCCACACCCATCTCCCGCCGCCGGTGGTCGGCTCTGATCCCATCACAGGCTTGACCTCAGGCGGATCGGGTGCGCTGCGAGTCGACCGACCATCGGCAGGTGTGGTCGGGGACCTCGCGGTTGGAGGTCATCGGGGACACCCCGACGCTGACCAAGCTCTATGACCAGATCAACGCCACCGCCCACCAACTCCTCGACCCGGCACGCCCGGCCGAGGAGCAGCCGAGCCTGGCGCACCGCAAGGTCGCCGCCCTCGGCGTGATCGCTACCGGTGCGGGCGCGACCAGCAAGACCAAGCTCTACCTACACCTCACCAAGGGCGAGAAGGACGCCGAGGAGATCGGCGCCGCCGAAAAACTCGGCCCGCTCACCCTCGCGCGGATCCGGGAGTGGCTGGGTGCGGGACCGTTCGCGGTGCAGCCGGTGCTCGACCTGGCCCGCACCGACGCCGTCGATGGCTACCGGCCGCCGACCTGGATGCGGGAGCTGGTCATCCTGCGTGATGTGACCTGCGAACACCCCAACTGCACCGGGTCCGAGTCGCGATGGGCGACGGCGGACCACCGGGCCAGACCCGGCCCGACAACCTCGCCCCACTGTGCCGGCGACATCACCGGGCCAAGACCCACTACGGCTGGACCTCCCAGCGCAACACCGACGGCAGCTACACCTGGACCGACCCCTACGACAGGAGCTACGACGTGCCGCGGGCGTGAGAAGTGAACACATCCGCGCCGAGACCCTCGCGCCAGGTGGCTCAGACGTTCGAGGTGGCCTGCCCGCTAGGATGCCTAGCGCTTGTTAAACCAACAACGCGGGCCCGCGCGGCGATGCGCTACTCAGGGAGGATCCATCATATGAGTCCCAGAGTCGCCACGTCGGCCAAGGCGCGCTCGGCGCACGCGGGCAAGCCCTCGACCAAGAAGAGCGCGAAGGCCGGCCCCGCCTGGGAGGACTACTCCACCGAGGCCGAGCTCGACGCCGTACTCGTGCACTCGCTCGAGGCGTTCGTCGAGAGCGGCTACCACGCCACCTCCGTGCGCGACCTCGCCCGGCGGCTGGGCCAGACGGTGCCCGCGATCTACTACCACTACGAGAACAAGCAGGCGCTGCTGGTCGCCCTGCTGTCCTACTCCATCGAGGACCTCCTCAAGCGCGCCAAGGCCGCCGAGGCCGAGTCGCCCGACGACCCCAAGCGCCGGTTCGAGCTGCTGGTCCGCTGCATGGTCCTCTTCACCGCCCACCGACGCGAGCTGGCCTTCCTCGACGCCGAGATCCGCAGCCTGGAGCCCGCCAACCGCAAGGCGTACGTCGCCATGCGCGACGACCTCGAGGCGATGGTGACCAACGCCGTCGAGGAGGGCATGCGCACCAAGGTCTTCACCAAGGGCGATGCCCACGCCGTCGCCCGGGCGACGATCACGATGGTGCGCGGGATCGCCAACTGGTACCGCACCGACGGCGAGCTCGACCCCGACTCGCTCGCCAAGCTCTACGTCATGTTCGCGCTACGGCTGGCAGGGGCGCACTAGGACGTGTCCCGCTCAGCCGACCAGCTCGCCGCCCAGGCTGGCGTTGAGTGACGCCAGTCCGCGAGAGGTGTGACTCTTCACCGTTCCGGGTTCTGACTCTGGGAGCTACTTGCCCGCGTTGTAGTGCGCCGCGACCTGGGCGGCGCTGAGCACCGAGGTGTAGGTCGCGACCTCGTCGAGGGAGCCGGCGTAGAAGTTGCCGCCGATGGCGCTGCGCCCCAGGTTGAGCGCGGTGCCGGCGCTCAGGGTCGCGGTGCCGCCGGTGCCGGTGGCGACCTGGACGCCGTCGACGTAGAGCACGAGGGCGCCACCGGTCTGTGTCCTGGTGAAGACGACGTGGTGCCAGCTGCCGTCGTTGAGCCCGGCCTGGGACCGGATGGAGACATCGGAGCCGCCGGCGGTCCCGACCCCGGCCACGACCTGGCCGTTGGAGGCGAGCCCGATCCCGAAGTCGTTGGCAACTCCGGTCGCGGAGGCGTCGGCCAGCGCGGCGGCGTTCGACCACTGCACGCCGGTCCCGCCGTTCGACTGCGTCGAGGAGAACCACAGCTCGATGGAGAAGTTGGTGCTCAGGTTGCGGGTCGCGGAGACGTACTGCGTGCTGCCGTTGAACGTCGTCGCGGTGTTCGTGTCGCCGTAGAGGGCGCCGGCGACGCCGCGGGTCGGGGTGCCGACGTAGGTGCCGTTGTTGTTGCCGCCTTGGGTGTCCGCGGCCGAGGTCCCGGTGGTCTCGCCGAGCCGCCAGTAGTCGGTGAGGTTCGCGGTTCCGGTGATCGTGGTGCTGTAGACAGCGGCCCGGCGGACGATGTTGGGGTTGGTGTACGTCGTGGCGTTGCCGACCAGGTCGCTGACGACGTACCGGAACTGGTAGCACGTGTCGAGGGCGATGGCCTGGTTGATCGTGACCGAGGCCGCGTTGGACGTGCTTGTCGCCACCTGGGCGAAGACCCCGAAGGTGCCGCAGACACCGCCGGCAGCGGGCGCGGTCGCCGCCTGGATCACCTTGGTGCCGGCCAGGCCCGAGCCGGTGTCCGAGCCGCGGGTCAGGGTGAGCGCCGCGGTGGTCCCCGTGGTGCGTCCGCCGGTGTAGGCGATGCCGCCACCGGTGGGCGCGCTGTTGTCGGCGGTGAAGGTCACCGCGCGGGTGCCGGAGGTGGATCCGGCGTTGTTGGTGGCGGTGATCGCCTGGGCGCCCGGCGCCGCCGGGTTCGCCGCGGACCACGCGTACGTCGTGACGCCGGCTGCACCGGGTGTGGACGTCCAGCCGCTGCCCAGCGCCGGGAAGTTGTACGTCGCGATGCCCGACTGCGCGTCCGTGCTGGTGGTCGTCACGGTGACCGAGCCGTTGGTCGCCGTACCCCGGTAGTAGACGGTGCTGCCCGTGGCATAGGTGTTGGTGAGCGCCGAGAAGGTCGCGGCGATCGGCGTGCTCGCCGCGCTCGTGTCCACCTTGATGGCCGGGCTGGCGTAGGTCCGGGTGTTGCCGAGGGTGTCGGCGACGACGTACCGGTAGCGGTAGCAGTTGCCCGACGCGACCGTCTGGGTCAGCGGCGTCGCAGGGTCGGTCGCCACGGCGGCGTACGCACCGAAGGTGCCGCAGCTGCCGGCGGCGAGCGTGGCCGAGGCCCGCTGCAGGACCGCGCCGGTCGCGGCCAGGCCGCTCGGGTCGGTGCCCTTCGACAGCCCGAGCGTGAGCGAGGTGGTGTTGCGGTAGCGGGCGCCGGTGCCGACCAGGTTGGTCCCGTCGACCGAACCGCCGGTGGGACCGTCGGTGTCCTCCGCCGGGTTGGCCAGGCCGTAGTGGTCGGCGATCGTCGTGGCGCTCAGTACGGTCGTGTAGAGCGAGACCTCGTCCAGCCAGCCGTTGAAGTAGCCACCGCTGTTGCTGTCGCCCGGCACGATGATCGCCCCGAGGCCGAAGCCGTAGGCGTCGATCGTGGTCGCCCGGGTCGCGGTCTGGGTGCCGACGAGGGCGCCGTCGACGTACAGGCTCATGGTCCCGGATCCGAAGGTGAGCGCGGCCTGGTGCCACTGGCCGTCGTTGACGGCCGCGGCCAGGGTGAAGGTCTTGTCCTGACCGCTGCCGAAGCCCCACGAGGTCATCGAGGTGCCGCCGGCATTGATCCAGAGCGCGAACTCCTGCGAGGTGGCCCGGTTGCCATAGCCGAACAGCACCTGCCGGCCGGTGCCACTGGTCTTGAACCACAGCTCGATCGACCGAGCGCTCGAGCCCGTCGGGAATCCGGTCGGGGTGGCGTCCTGCACGTAGTCGTCGACCCCGTCGAAGCGGGCTGAGGTGTCGCTGTCACCGGCGAGCACACCCGCCTGGCCGAGCGTGGGGCCGTTGACGTACGTCGCGGCGTTGCTGCCCTTGGAGTCGGCGGCGGGAGGTACGGCGTCGACCGGCCCGATCCGGAAGTCGTCGAGCTGGAGCCCGGTGGCGTCGGTCTGCGTGGTCGTGCCCGTCGTCGGACCGAGCATCAGACCGCCGCGGCCGGCCGCGGTGATCGAGCTGCTGGTCGCCGAGATGACCGCGACCCCGTCGACGAGGACCCGGATGGTGGTGCCGGCCAGGTCCAGTCCGACCCGGCGGCTGCTGCCTGCGGGGAACGACTGGGCGAACGCGCCGAGCGTCGTGGAGGTGCCGGAGACCACCGAGAGCAGCGTCCAGGAGCCGGAGTTCTGGTCGTAGCAGGCGGCGTATCCGGTCGCCGCGGACGCGTCGAGGCGTCCGAGGACGCAGGCCTGGTCGTTCGCGACCACCGACTGCGCCACCACGGTGGCCTCGACGCGGTAGTTGGCGGTGAGCGGTACGCCGGAGGCGAGGTAGATCGCGAGCGCAGAGGTGTCTTCCTTGCGGAGCCGGCCGCCGGCGGTGAGCACGGCATCGGCCGTCGCGCTCGGGTGCCGGGTCCAGGTCGCCCCGGTCTCGCCGTCGCGGTCCTGCAGGGCCACGCCCGCCGTACCGGTGAACGAGTCGGAGGCTGTCGCCGCGCTCTCGCCGAGCCGCCAGTAGCTGAGCAGGCCGGTCGTGGCCTGCACCGCGCCGGCGTACCCGAGCTTGGCCACGTTGGCGCTGGTCGCGGTGGTGCTGTTGCCGACCAGGTCGCTGACGACCAGCTGGTACTTGTAGCAGGCACCCGAGGTGAGCGGCCCGTCGGAGTACGGCGAGGCGGCGTTGACCGGTCCGATGTTGGTGAAGGCGCCGAAGGTCCCACAGACGCCGTTCTTGAGCGAGGCGCGCGACCGCTGGAGCTGGGCCGTCGCGGCGTCGCCGGATGTGGTGTAGCTGACCGCCACGCTGCGCCCGGAGCTGTAGCCGTCGGCGTACGTGATGGTCCCGCCGGGGGCGGTGACGTCGTTGAGGAAGTTGAGCGTCGTGGTCCGGGTGTTGCCCTTGGCGTCCTTGGTGGTGACCACCTCGGAGGGGTTCGACGTGGTGCCCGCGGCCCAGGAGAAGACGTTGGAGACGTACGGCCCGCCGGCGGGAGTCGTCACCGTCGAGCCGGTGTGGGTCCAGCCGGTCGTCGTTCCGGTCAGGGCCGCGGTGGCGCTGCTGGCGGGGCCGGAGACGGCGTCGGTCACCGTGTTGGTGATCCGGAAGCTGCCGGCACTCGAGCCGCGGTAGATCAGCGTGTTGCCGGAGAGGGTGGCCGCGCCGGTGACCGACGAGAGGCTCAGCGCGCTGGTCGGGGCGGTGGTGTCGACCAGGGCGGTGGTGCTCTTCGCGCTCTCGGCGCCTTGCCAGTGGGCGCCGATGAGCGGCGTGACCGCGTAGCGCCAGGAGCCTTCGGGCACGCCGGTCTCGATGCAGGTCGTGGCGGTGATCGTGCCGGCACACGAGGCCAGCACGGTCTGCTCGGTCAGGGTCGCGGCGTCGTACCTGCTGAGCTGGTAGCCCGTGACGGCGGCGCCGTCGGCGAGGGTGCTGGCGCTCCAGGAGACGGTGACGTTGGCGCCGGTGACCGACGTGGTCGGAGTGGCTCCGGCGTTGACCGACGTGGCCGCAGCCGCACCGCGGCCGCCGGGTGCCGAGGTGGCCGACCAGTACGCCGCCGCGGGGTCGGCGTCGAGCGCAACCACCGCGAGCGTGGGCATCGACAGTGCGACCAGGGCGGCGGCCAGGCGGCGCATCAGCCTCATGGGGTCGCCACCAGGTGGACGGTGAAGGTGGCGCCCTGGCAGCCGTCGTCGGCGTTGGTGTTGAGCGCCAGTGCGCCCGGGAGGGTGACCGGGAGGGTGGCCCCGGCGGGCAGGGTCCAGCCTGCGCCGCCGTTGGTCTGGGGCGTGTAGGAGAGGCTCTGCTCGTCGCAGTCGGGGTGGCCGGCGTCGACCTCGAAGCCGTCGACACCCTCGTCGGTCGCGAGGTTCAGCGCACCCACGGTGACGGCCGAGACGCCGGGGTTCTGCAGCGTGAGCACCACCGCGGAGGTGCCTCCGGGGTAGAGCGCGGCGCTCGGCGTACCCGGCGTGATGGTGAGGTCGGCCGAGGGGTCCGTGTCCGCGTCGCCGGAACCCGAGCCGTCCGCGCTCCAGTTCGCCACGGCGATGCCCGCCCCGGCGATGACCAGCACCGCCGCGAGGCCCAGACCCGCGATCTTCGTCGTCTTCATCGCAGCGGCTTGGCCTTGAACGAGAGGGACAGTCGCGCGCCCTGGCAGCCGTCCTGGTTGACCGGGAGGTTGCGCATGACCAGCTGCGGCCAGGCCTGTGTCGGCACTCCGAGCGAGGCGAGGGTGCGCTTCCCCTGGGGCAGCCGCAGCTTCGCCTTCATCTGGATGACCGTGAAGTCGGCCTTGGTGCAGGGATGCTGGGCGGTCGCGTTGGGTGCGGTGACCTTCTTGACCTTCACCCTGACCTTGCCCAGCTTCAGGGTGTGAGAGCCCTTGCTGGAGAACGTGAGCGCGATCGGAGAGGCGCCGCCCGGGTAGAGCAGCGTCGTCGCGCCGCCGGTGATGCGCACCCGCCCGGGGGCGATCGAGGCCCGGCTGCTCGGCTCGCCCGCGCGGTCGCGGGCGAGGTCGGAGCCGGCCGGCCCCCACGTGGTGGCCGACCCCGCGCCGAGCGAGGCCAGTGGAAGGCCGACGACCAGGGAGACCACGACGATGTGGTGTCCGATGCCTCTCATGACCGACCTTCCGGGTGTGGGTTCGTTCTGGTGCTGCGGGTGGCGAGGCGGCCCGCCCGGTCGGGCCGCCTGGAGTCGCTAGCTGACCGTGTAGGCGAGGTTGACGGCCGCGCCCTTGCACTGGTCCTGGCTGGTGGCCTTGTTGTTGAACTTGATCGTCGCCCCGCTCCACGAGCCCTGGGCGTTGCCGGCCGGGACGTCGGCGTTCACCGTCATCGCGGCGCCGGTCAGCGTGTAGTCGGTGGCGTCGCAGGTGCCCGCCACCGCGCCAGGTGCCTTGGTGACCGAGGCGATCGAGACGGTCACCGTGTTGACGTGGATCGGCCCGCCGTTGGGGTTGTTGAAGTTCCCGCTCAGGGTCTGGGCAGTGTCCCCGGGGTACATCGCCGTGAGGGTGCCGGTCTGCACGACGGTGATCGCAGCCGGGCTACCGGTCGCTGCCGTGCCGGTGCCGCTGCCGGTGGTGGTCCAGAAGGCGTACGCCGCGCCGCCGCCCACGAGGGCGAGCGCGGTGGCGATGACCGCGACACGGCGGATCCGACGGCGCGGGGCCGTCGTGGGCTCGGGATTGGTGCTCATGCCTCTTCCGTTCTAGGTGGGGATTTGGTACGTGTTCTATGGAAGAGATCGGGCATGTGCGGCCTGAGCGTTGTTACCGATCCGTGGATCTGGTGTTGCCGGACTGGACCGGTTTGGGGCTGATCGACTGGTGGTCACCGCCCGTTCGAGTCACCCGGACCTGGCCCGGACGGGCCAGGAGCACCACCTCGGCCCTAGTCAGGGCTTTCCGTCAGGGCTCGATCAGTCCGGCCCGGATGGCATACCGGGTCAGCTGGGTCCGGTCGCGCATGTCGAGCTTGGCCAGGATGTTGGCGCGGTGCTTCTCCACTGTCTTGATGGAGATCGTCAGCGCTCGTGCGATCTCCTGGGAGGTGAGCCCCTCGGCGATCAGCTTGAGCACCTCGTCCTCGCGCTCGGTGAGGACCTGCGCCCGGACCCGCTCGCCGCGGCGCAGCCGGTCGAGGTGGTCGCGGACCAGCGCGCTCATCGCCCCGGGGTAGATGAACGCCTCGCCGCGTAGCGCAGCCCTGCACGCAGAGACCAGATCCTCGTCGGCGACGGACTTGAGCACGTAGCCGCAGGCACCGACCTTGAGCGATTCGAAGAAGTACTGCTCGTTGTCGTGCATCGAGAGCATCAGGATCTTCGGCGGCTCGCCCCGGCTGCGCCGCCGTCCGATCTCCCGGGCCGCCTGGAGGCCGGTCATCCGCGGCATCGCGATGTCGAGGACCACGAGGTCGACCTGCGACGTACGCGCGACCTCGACCGCCTCCGCGCCGTCGCTCGCCTCGGCGACCACGGTGAGGTCCGGCTCCTGCTCGAGGATCAGGCGTACGCCGCGGCGTACGAGCGCGTGGTCGTCGGCCAGCAGCAGCCGGGCCGGCGCAGTCATCCGGCGGGCCTGGCTGCTCCGGTGCACGGGACGGCGAGCCGCACCGTCGTGCCCGCCCGCGGCGCGCTGGTGATCCGCAGGTCGCCACCCACCAGCCGGCTCCGCTCCTGCATCCCGCGCAGCCCCGCACCGGAGCGGGCGGGCTCGAACCCGGCGCCGTCGTCGGCGACCTCGAGCACGACGCAGTCCCCGACCCGGAACAGTGACAGCGTGACCCGCTCGGCCCCCGAGTGGCGGGCGGTATTCGTCAGCGCCTCCTGGGCCACCCGGTAGACGACCAGCTCGGTGTCGTGCGGGAGTCCGGGCAGCCCCGGTGCGATCACCCGTTGCACCGCGGCCGAGTGGTGTCGCCCGAAGTCATTGGTCAGGGACGCGAGGGCACTGGTGAGGCCGAGGTCTTCCAGCACGCCGGGGCGCAGCCGCCGGGCCACCCGCCGTACATCGTCGAGTCCGTCGCGGGCGCTCTCCCGCAGCAGCGCCAGCTCGCGACGCTGTACCTCGGGGACCTGCGGCTCCAGCTGCTTGAGCCCGAGCAGGATGACCGTGAGGTGCTGGCCCACCTCGTCGTGCAACTCCTGGGCGATGCGGTGGCGTTCGGCCTCCTGGGCCGCGAGCGCCTTGGCGTTGCTGGCGCTCAGCTCCTCCCGGAGCCGGTCCAGAAGGCGATCCACGGGCGTCAGGCTGGAGCGCAGCAGCAGGGCGTTGGTGAGCAGGATCGCGGCCAGCCCGCCGGCCAGCACCAGCACCTCGGAGCCGACGGTCCGCCGGCTCACGCTCACCGGCCCGAGCACCAGGGCCAGCAGGGCCAGGCACAGCACGGCGCCGTTGATCGCCACCACCTTCCAGTACAAGCGCACGCTGTCAGCCTCCCCGAGCGGCCCAAGGCAGCCCAGGGCTTCTGCCCTGCCGAGGCAGAGATGGGTGGTAGCCCCCATTCAGCGGGCCGCCGCGCTCCCGAAGACTGGAAGAGAGCCAGAGCAGGCGACGGGCAAGCGGCAGGAGGGTGTGATGAACGTGGCGGCGACGATCGGACTCACGCTGGCCCTGCCTGTCGCCTGCTGGCTCGCCACGAGCGTCCGCCGAGTGCCCAGCGGGCAACGGCTCGTCGTCGTCCGAGGCGGCGTGGTCCAGCGGGTCCGCGAGTCCGGGCTGGCCGTCCGCGTGCCCCTGCTGGACAGCTTCGAGGCCGAGCTCTCCGAGCCGCACGAGTTGCCGCTCATGGTGCGGGCGACGACCGCGGACGGCGTCCGGGTCCTGGTCCTCGCCGAGGCCCTGATCTCCCTGCCCGCCCCCCGACCGGCCACGACGTACGCCGATCCGTGGCTCCCGGCCGAGGGGGTGGCGCAGGAGACCATCGCGCGGGTGGTGTCGACCTGGCCGGCCGCCGAGCTGGCGACCGCGGCCGTCGCCGGACAGCGGCCGATCCGGCACGCGGTGTCCGCGGCCGTCGACGAGCATCGGGTGACGCTGCTCGACCTGCGCCTGGTGGAGGTCGACGTCCAGCTCGAGGACCAGCTCGACAGCGGATCTGCGTGACCTGGACGGTCGGGCAGGTCCTCGAGGCCGCGGTCACCGACCACCGGGTGGTCGTCGCGGCGATCGCGATCTTCGCGGTGACCTACGCCTTCATCGCGACCGAGAAGGTGCACCGGGTCGCCGCCGCGCTCGGTGGCGTGGCCGCGATGACGCTGATCGGGCTCGTGGACGCCGACAGCGCGTTCTTCGACCGGGAGACCGGGGTCGACTGGAACGTCATCTTCCTGCTGTTCGGGATGATGGTGATCGTCGGGATCCTCAAGCACACCGGGCTGTTCGAGGCCCTCGCCCTCTGGGCGGCGCGGACCTCGCGGGGCGACCCGCAGCGACTCCTGGCGCTCACGGTGCTGGTCACCGCCGTGCCGTCGCCGATCCTCGACAACGTCACGACCGTGCTCCTGGTGACTCCCGTGATCCTCCAGGTGTGTGCGCGGCTGGGGCTGGCCCCGGCGCCGTACCTCATGACGGTCGTCTTCGCGGCGAACATCGGCGGCATGGCGACCCTGATCGGCGACCCACCGAACATCATCATCGCGAGCCGCGGGGATCTGACCTTCAACGACTTCCTCGTGCACTCGCTGCCGATCACCGTGGTGCTGATCATCGGTCTGGTCGCCCTGTGCCGGTTGCTGTTCCGCCGGCAACTCGACCAGCCGACTCACAACGACGTCGCCGACATCCGGCCAGCGGCGGCGATCACCGACGTACGGCGGCTGGTGCGCTGCCTGGTGGTGCTAGCGCTCGTGATGGTCGCCTTCAGCCTGCACCACACCCTGCATCTCGACCCGTCCATCGTCGCGATGCTCGGCGCCGGCGCCATGGTCGTGGTGTCGGGCGCGACGCCGGAGGAGTTCCTGGCCGAGATCGAGTGGACCACGCTCGCGTTCTTCATGGCCCTGTTCGTGCTCGTCGGCGGGCTGGTCGAGGTCGGCGTGATCGGCGACCTGGGCCGGGTGGCCGCCGACGCGATGGGGGAGCACGAACTGCTCGCCTCGACGGTGCTGCTGTTCGGCTCCGCCGTGGTGGGCGGTTTCGTGGACAACATCCCCTACACCGCGGCCACGGTCCCGATCGTCGACGACATGGTCGCCGCCTCGCCGAACGACAGCTCCAGCAGCCCGCTGTGGTGGTCGTTCGTGCTCGGGGCCGATCTCGGCGGCAACACCACCGCGGTCGCGGCCGGGGCGAACGTCGTGGTCCTGGGGCTGGCGGCCCGGGCCGGGCACCCGATCAGCTTCTGGACCTTCACCCGCTACGGGATCGTCGTGACCGCCTCGTCCCTGGTCGTCGGCTGGATCTACGTTTGGTTGCGCTACTTCGTCTTCTAGGCTCGCGGCATGGACCTACCCCGATGTCGCCCGCCGCTCACTCCTCGTTCGAGGGATGAGCGGCGATGATCGACACGGACACGTTCGCGAACCTTGCTCTCGTGGTGGCCTTCGTGCTCGTCGGCGGAGTCTTCGCGGCCACCGAGATCGCCCTGGTCTCGCTGCGGGAGAGCCAGGTCGACCGGCTTGCGCATCGCGGCGGCCGCGGTGAACGAGTGGCCTCGATCGCCCGGGATCCCAACCGGTTCCTCGCGGCGGTGCAGATCGGCGTCACCCTGGCCGGCTTCTTCTCGGCGGCGTACGGCGCCTCGACCCTGGCGCCGGACGTAGCACCGCATCTGGAGGACCTCGGGCTGGGCGAGGGGACCGCCGATGCGCTGGCGCTGCTGGCGATGACGCTGCTGATCGCCTATCTCTCCCTCGTGCTCGGCGAGCTGGCCCCTAAGCGGCTGGCCCTACAGCGGGCCGAGGGCGTGTCGCTGCTGACCGCGCCGGCGCTGGACCGCTTCGCGACGCTGATGCGGCCGGTGATCTGGCTGCTGTCGGTGTCGACCAACGTCGTGGTGCGGCTGCTCGGCGGCGATCCTTCGGCGAGGTCTGAGGGCGTCAGCCAGGAGGAGTTGCGCGATATCGTCCGGACCCACGAGGAGATCGGAGCCGACCAGCGGCGGATCATCGGCGACGTCTTCGTCGCGGCGACCCGGAGCCTCAAGGAGGTGATGCGTCCCCGCGCCGAGGTCGCGTTCGTCCGGGCCGAGCTGCCCGTGACGGAGGCCGCGCAGTGGACCAAGGCCCGCCCGCATTCGCGCTACCCCGTCATCGGCGAGAGCTTCGACGACGTCACGGGATTCCTCCACGTGCGCGACCTCGTCGGCCTCGCGCCGGACGACCGCCGTACGCTCGGCGAGCTCCAGCGCGAGATCCTCACGCTGCCCTCCACCAATCAGCTGCTGCCCACCGTCGCGCTGCTGCGTGAGTCGGGCATCCACATCGCAGTCGTGGTCGATGAGTACGGCGGCACCGACGGCATCGTCACGCTGGAGGACCTGGTCGAGGAGATCGTCGGCGAGATCCGCGACGAGTACGACCTGGAGCCCACGTTCCAACCGACCTCCGGCGGCGCCATCGAACTCGAGGGCGGACTCAGCGCCGACGACTTCACGGAGCAGACCTCCGTCGAGCTTCCCGACGGCCCCTACGAGACGGTGGCCGGCTTCGTCATCAGCCGGCTCGGCCGGATCCCCGAGGTCGGCGACCACGTCGGCCACGCGGGCTACCAGCTGACCGTGGCCGCCATGGACGGCCGGCGGGTCACCCGCGTCCGGCTCTCGGAGTACGGCGGTGAGGGGCACAGAGGCGAGGGGCACAGCGAAGGGCCCCCACCGGATCGCCGGTGAGAGCCCTCAAGATGCCGAATCGGAGGGCCCGCGTTGGGGTGTGGGCGACGCCGACCGGTCTAGTCAGGCGACTGCGGTGGTGAGCGTTCGAGGTCGTGCCGGAGATCGCGGCCGCGCTGGCGTCCTGCTGCTCGCCCGAGGGCGCGGTGCTCGACGGCCGGGTCCTCGAGGCCGACGGTGGCCCGGTGTGAGCACACCCGCCGTTCGACGGCTGCCCGACGGCGTCACCGCGCTGCTGCGCTCCGACCTGGTCCGGCACACCGACTGACTGTTGGTGGGTGGGTAGCCGCTGCGCGCGGTGCGGCAGTCGGTGCGGGCGCGCGCCTATTCACCGACGGCGCGGTGGTGGTCCGGGATACCGCATCGGCGCAACTCGCTGCTCGGCGGATCGACGGCAACCTCGCCGGCTCCGACCCCGACCCCGAGCCCTCGGGCGTCGGCCTACGCGTGCCTGTCGTCCAGTGCGTCGTTGACCAGCTGGTGGAGCCGCGCACGGATCGGCAGCTGGCCTGCTGGGAACGCCTGCAGCATGAAGATTGCGCCCGCGCCCGCCCTGGGATCGATCCAGAAGTAGCTGCCCGCTATGCCCCCCCAGCCGAAGTCCCCGACCCGTCGGGCGGAGGTCGTCGAGGGCCGAACCTGCGTCGTTCCTCCGTAGGCCTGGCCGACGCCGTCGAAGCCCAGCTCGCTGGCCATGGTCCGGCCGAAGCTCGCGATGTCGCGGTCTCCGGGCAGGTGGTTGCGGACCAGGAGCCGAACGCTGTCCGGGTGGAGCAGCTGCCCGCCGGGGATGGCACCGTAGCCCAGCAACATCTCCATGAACCGGAGATAGTCGTCGGTGGTCGAGACCAGACCTCCGCCACCGAAGTGTCCGGCTCCGGGTTCGAACACGTTCATCCCGACATCGCTGATGGCCCGCAGCGGCGCGGAACCCGCGTCGTACAGCGTTGCGAGGAACTCACGTCGCTCCTCGGGCACCCGGAACCCAGTGTCGGTCATCCCGAGCGGACCGAAGATCTCGCGATCCAGGAACTCGCCGAGGCTGGTGCCCACGACGACCTCGATCACCCGGCCGAGGACGTCGTAGCCCACCGAGTAGTTCCAGCTCGTTCCGGGCTCGAACAACAGGGGGAGCGATGCCCACAGCCGGCACGCGTCGGGTAGGGCGAGTCCGCGGGGCGCCTCGACGTCGTGTCCGGCCGCGCGGTACAGCGCATCCACGGGATGCGCACGGTGGAAGCCGTAGGTCAGGCCCGCCGTGTGCGTGAGCGCGTGGGCCAGAGTGATCGGTGATCTCGGCGGGCGGGTGCGAACGCTCTCGCCATCACCGTCGACGTACACCTCGGTCGCGGCGAACTCGGGCAGGTAGGCCTGGATCGGGTCCTCTAGCGCGAGCAGGCCACGGTCGCGCAGCAGCAGTACTGCGACGGCGACGATGGGCTTCGTCATCGAGTAGATCCTGAACGTCGTCTCCGCATCGACGGCCCGCCGGTCCAGGAGGTCCTGGACCCCACCGTCAGCGCGATGGACGACTCGCCGATCCGAGAGCATGGCCCACGACCAGCCCGCCAGCCTGCCTTCAGTCACCAGTTGGGCGAGGAACCGGTCCACTCGCGCCGCGGCCGGGACGGACGGCCGGTCGGTCCCGCTCCCCGCCACCACATCCGCTCCTGTCGGTCGGCTTCCGTACCCAGGTCCGCTGCTCGGGCCAGCTGCCCGGGCCCGGTTGCTCATCGTGCTCCCCGGTCGGCAGGCCGTCGTGGCCTCGGCGGGACGAAGCCCGAGTACTCGCTGCGCCTCGTACGACGAGGCGGGCCAACGTCTCACGCGGCAGGGTGGTCGACGGGACTCGAGCGCAGGAAGGTGTGGGCAGACGTGTACGACGTGTTCGGCGCGGGACTGTCGATGGAACAGTGGGTGACCGTCATCGACGAGACGTACGACGGCCGACGCAGCGACGTCATCGCCCACGTGGACCGCCGGGCGAAGACCGAGTTCGACGCGATCTTCCTCGGTGGGGGCAGTGCGGGGCGGTTCGGCGCCAGCGTGGTCAGGAGTCTCGGGGGACGGGCGTTGGTCATCGACCGGTGGCCGTTCCTGGGCGGGTCCTGTCCCCACCAGGCCTGCGTGCCCCATCACCTGTTCTCCGAGGCGGCCCGGGAGCTCGATCAGGCGAGGGCGCTCGCCGGCCGGTTGTGGTACCCGAGCTTCGACCCCGGGGCGTCCTCCATCCTCGAGCTCGTCGACCTCTTCCGCGCCAAGCGGAGCGGGCCGCACGCCCACATGAACTGGCAGAGCGCCGAGCAGCTCGGCATCGAGTATCTGCTGAACGCACCGGCCATGGTGATCGACGCGCACACGGTGGAAGCTGCGGGCGAGAGGTACCGCACCCGCAACCTGGTCCTGGGAACCGGCTCCCGGGCGCGCCGGCTGGGGATCGAGGGCGAGGACCTGGCCGGCGTCTTCGACTACGCCTCGCTGATCGAGGATCTCGACTACGAGCCCCAGCGGATCGTCGTCATCGGCGGGTCCAAGGTCGCGGTCGAGTACGGGAGCTTCTTCCGCTCGATGGGCTGTCCCACCACCATCGTGAGCCGCAGCGCGGTCCTGTCCAGCGGAAGCCCGGGCCGGATGGATGACGACCTCCGGGACTACGTGGTCACCGGTATGCGGCAGCGAGATCTCTCGATCCTGGAGGACAGCACGGTCCAGCGCATCGTCGGCGACACCCGAGTACGGGGCGTGGACGTCGTCACGCCCGACGGCGAGCGCCACCTCGAGGCCGATTTCGTCCTGGTGGGTGCCGGCGAGGTGCCGAACACCGAGAGCTTCGACCCGGCCCTGGACCTGGCCCGCGATCCGCTCGGCTGGATCCTCGTCGACGAGCAGATGCGAACCAGCCTCCCGGGGGTGTACGCGGTGGGTGACCTGGTGGGCCCGCCCATGGAGATGTTCAAGTCGCGCCGGAGTGGGGCCACGGCGGCGCGCAACATCATGGGCCTCGAGACGAGGCTCGACGTGAGCGACTACCCGGACTTCCTGCACACGACCTACGAGGTCAGCTGGGCCGGTCTGGGCGAGCGGCAGGCTCGCGAGCGTCTCCGATCCGTGGTGACGATCCAGGTCCCACCACCCGAGCTGAGCCCCCACGAGACGCCGCTGCCGATGGCCGAGGGCTCGATGATCTACGGCTTCACGATGCCCGAGCGCACCGGCTTCCAGAAGTGTGTGATCGACGCCGAAAGCCGCCGGGTCGTGGGCATCCATCATGCCGGGCATGGTGCCAAGAACGCCTTCTCGTACCTGCATCACCTGATGACCCGGCCCGAGGGATTCACGATCGACGAACTGGGCAACCTCAACGAGCTCTACATCAGCCCGGAGTACTTCATCGGGTACGCCCGACTCCGTTCGAGTCAGGCCGACCTGGCCGGAATGTGATGGGCAGGAAGGTGATGCCCGCTACCGGAGACCGGTAGCGGGCATCACTCTGCGAGTCCCCTGCTAGACGGGGTCGGGCCAGACGAAGTCCGGGGTACGTCGTTCGGCCGGTACCTGGATCAACTCGAAGATGGTCCCGAACTCCTCCAGGGTGTCGAAGTAGGCGAACGCGCCGTCCCCGGCGGCGCCGTACCCGTGGCCGGACTGGATCAGCTCGTATCCCGCGTCAAGCATCTCCTGTTTGACGGGCTCCATCTCCGCGACCCGGATCCCGAGGTGCTGGATGCCGTAGCCGTGGACGTCCGTCCACTCGTGGTAGAGGCTCTGCTCGCCGTGCACCTCGATCAGCTCCACCTGGGGGCCCGCTCCGGTCATCGCGATGTCGATGCTGTACGTCGCGGGCTCGCCCCGGTAGGTGAAGTCCTGGACCGTCTCGGGGGTGAAGTGGAAACCGATCCACGGGCCCAGTCCGAGGGCGGCGCTCCACGTCCGGAGCGCCGCCTTGAGATCCGGAACGACGATCCCGATCTGGACGATCTGCCCCTCGGCGAGGAACGGCAGGCGTCGGAAGCCGGCCTGGTCGATGCTCATGCTCGAGCGGCTCACTCGTTCAGAGACTCTGGCCGGTGAGCTCGGCGCGGACGATGTTCGTTCCTGCGACGATGCTCTCGATCTTGCGCTTGGCCACGATGTGCTTGAGCCCGGTCAGCGTGCAGTCGGTGAACACCATGAGCCGCTCGGGCGGCACGACGTCGAGTACCTTGCGGATCCCGGCCGCGACCTGCTCCGGGGACTCGGCATGCAGGTCCTTGCCGTTGATCACGCCGACACCGAAGTGCTTGTCCGCCGGGATCGATGCAATCGCATCGAGGTCGGACTGGTCGAAGCCATGACTCGCCATCTCGTACTGGATGCAGTCGGCGTTGAGATCCCAGAGCCAGGGGAACAGCTTGGGTCCCCGAAGCTCGGTCACCCCGGGCTGGCCCTCCTGCTGTCCGTAGCAGATGTGGATCACCTTGTAGGCATCGATCCCGTCGAGGGCGATGTTGATGGCCTCGACGACCCAGTCGGCGGGGTCGAAGAAGGTGAGCACCTCCGCGAACTGGATCATGTCCACGCCGCGGCTCACCATGTCTCGCAGCTCGAAGTTCAAGGCCCGCGCGAGATCCTTGGACAGGGCGGAGATGTCGCCGCCGTAGTGCTCGTCGGTGATCAGGGCGGCCATCGTCGCCGGACCGACGGCGCACTGGACCTTGGACGGCTTGTCGGTCTGCTCGACGACCGCATCGACGACCGGCTTGAAGATCGGACGCCGCCAACCGATCGGCCCGACAACGGTCGGCTTGTACACCGGGATGTTGTTGAAGTGGCCGGCGCTGATGTTGTCGCCGTACGGGACGAAGCCCTCGAGCCGATCGAGGTAGAAGTGGAAGATCTCACCCTGCTCGTAGTCGCTGTCGCTCTCGTAGTGCTGACAGCCATCGGTGACGATGTCGAGCCCTGCGTCGGTCATGTCCTTCATGGCCAGGGCGACCGCGTTCCGGTACAGGGTGCGATCGCGGAAGCTGGGGAACTCGGGCGAGTCCACGCCGGTCAAGGGGAACACCTTGCCTTCGAGGAACATCGCACGCGGGTAGGAACCGACAATCGTGGTGGGCAGGAGGACTTCCTCGCCGCGAATCTGAACCATGACCACTCCTCGGGGGTCGCACGTTGGAAGGTCGAGTCTGGGTCGACAAGGCGGCCGCGTCATGGTCCGCTGAGACGAAGTGACGTCGCCGCTTCAACCGGCTGAGGGCAAGCTCCGAGCCGCGCGGGACGCGGGCGCCATGCCCGCCACTGCCGCCCAGGTCAAGCCTGGTCGTCACTTCGATCCTCCGGGGACGTAGCCAAAGCCGTCCGGACTTGTGAGCGTCATCACGCCGGGGCGAGCCGCTCGGAGCTGGTGAGCATGCAGGGCATATCGGCACACACCTTTCGACACACCATGCCAAGGAGAGGAACGACGATGGGTCGGTTTGACGGTAAGACGGTGCTCATCACCGGTGGCGCCCGTGGGCAGGGCAGATCGCATGCGTTGGCGTTCGCACGCGAGGGTGCGGACATCGTGGTCACGGACATCGCCAAGCAGGTGTCGACCGTTCCTTACACGATGTCCAGCGAGGCGGACCTGGCTGAGACGGTGGCCCAGGTCGAGGCGCTCGATCAACGCTGCCTGGCCGTCCAGGCCGACGCGCGCGACACCGCGGCCACGAATGCGGCGGTGGGGCAGGCCGTGGACCAGTTCGGAAAGATCGACGTGCTGGTGGTCAACCACGGCCTCCTGTCGTTGTCACCAGTGGCGGACATGTCCGACGAGGTGTGGGACGACGTGATCTCCTCCGACCTCACGGGCGTCTTCAAGGCGGTGCGAGCCGTGATCCCGCACATGGTCGCGCAGAAGAGCGGACGGATCGTGGCGACGGCGTCGATGGCAGGCAGGACCGGGTTGCCGACGGTGGCGCACTACTGTGCCGCGAAGTGGGGAGTGATCGGCTTCGTGAAGTCCGTGGCACGTGAGGTCGCGGCCGACGGCGTAACCGTGAACTGCATCTGTCCCACGAACGTCGACACGGACATGATCCACAATCCCGCGTTCTACGCGCTGTTCGCGCCGGGCGTCGAGAACCCGAGCCGCGACGACGTCATCCCTGGCTTCCAGTCGTTGAACGCGGTCCCGGTGCCGTGGATCGAGGCGATCGACATCTCGAACGCGATGCTGTTCCTGGCTTCGGACGAGGCCCGGTACATCACAGGCGAGGCGCTGCACGTGAGCGCCGGCTGGAACGCCTTTAACGCTGCATGAGCATGGGCAACGGCGCCCGGGGAGCAAGGCTCCCCGGGCACGCCCAACGGATCCTCGCCACCTACGACGTCGTCGCCGCGGCACTGGTGGGCCGCGAGGAACAGTTGCAGTCCGTCCTGGCGGTCCTGGCCGCCGGCCGCAACCTGCTCCTCGAAGGTCCGCCGGGGACCGGCAAGTCGACGCTCCTGCGTGCCGTGGCGGACCACTCGGCCCTCTCGCTGTCCTTCGTCGAGGGCAATGCCGAGATGACGCCCCAGAAGATGATCGGCTACCACGACCCGTCGGCGGTGCTGGCGCACGGCTATCGGGACGAGGACTTCGTGATGGGGCCGCTGCCCCGTGCGATGCACGACGGAGGGCTGCTCTACGTCGAGGAGTTCAACCGCCTGCCGGAGGACACCCTCAACACCCTGTTGACCGCGATGGCCGAGCGAGAGTTGCACATCCCTCGATACGGACTCGTCACCGCGAAGGACACGTTCCGGATCGTGGCCGCGATGAACCCCTTCGACAACGTGGGCACGACTCGGGTGAGCGCCTCGGTCTATGACCGGCTCTGTCGCATGGTCGTGGACTACCAGAGCGAAGCCGAGGAGCTGGAGATCGTCGGCCTCCGGGCCGAACCCGACGTGAACGACGTCCTCACCCTCGCCGTCCGCGTCGTCCGCGAGTCGAGGACGCACCCGCAGGTCCGCTTCGGTTCCTCGGTGCGTGGGGCGATCGACTTCGTGACCGTGGAGAAGTCGCTCCGCCAGCTCACCGGCGCCGAGCCTCTCTCGAGATCGCATCTGGACAAGGTCGGGGAGCTGGCCCTGTCCAGCAAGATCGCCGTCGACGAGGTGTGGAACCGGAGAGCGGAGGACGTGATCCGGCAGCTCATCCACTCGACGGCCGCCGCCCTGGGTCTCCGGTTGCTGTGAGCGCTCGGTCCGGTCTCTCTTCGGTCGGCGGGACCGTTGTCGGACGCTCGGTAGAGCTCGGACTCCTGGACGCCGCCCTGCGCAGCGGTCGACACGTGCTGGTCGTTGGCTCGCACGGTGTCGGCAAGTCGTTCCTCGTGGAGCACGCCTGTTGCGACGCCGGGCTCAGCCCGGAGCGCATCAACGGAGGGGTCGTGTCCACCCTCGGCCAGGTGATCGGGCACCACGATCCGGCTCGGCTGCTGCGACGCGGCTTCGATGGCGAGAGCTTCGTCCCAGGCCCGCTCCTCCGTGCCGTCGTGACGGGGCGACCCCTGTGCATCGATGACGCCGGCGAGCTCCCGTCGAGCGTGCTGGGAGCGCTCGTGACGGTGATGTCCGAGGACGAGCTCACCGTGCCGCGGGTGGGGACGTTCCGGGTCGCCGAGGGGTTCGTCGTCCTGGCGTGCGCGGGGACGGGCGACTCCGGAGCCGAGGCCCTCCCCCTGGGCTTCTTGGACCGGGTTGTCCGGATCGAGGTCGGATACCAGTCGGCGGAGGAGGAGCGGCGCATCGTCGAGGTCTCCTGTCCGGACGCGGATCCCTGGATCCGGGATCGTGCGGTGGACCTGGTGCGGGCCAGCCGGCACCACCCGGAGATCGCCTCGGGGTCGTCGATCAGGGGGGCCGTGGATCTCGTCGCGGTCGCCGGCTGTCTGGCGAACCCGGCGGCGAACCCGGCGGCGAACCCGACCGGGGGCCCGGTCGTATGGGCGGATGCGGATGCACCGGGACGGGCCTGGCTCTCGGCGGTCGGGCTCCGCGCGGCGTACCTGGCACTCTCCTCGAAGATCAGGCTCTGGCCGGACGTGAAGCGCGTCGTCGAACTGGTGCTCAGGGATCTCTGGGCCGACGTGGAGATCACCGCCAGCCGATCGACCGGGACCGCCCGTGGCCACCAGGACCTGCCGCCCTCGTCGATCGTCGGCGCGCCGCTCGGGGACGACCCTGGGCCCCTTGATCCCGAGGGCGGCTGGGACGAGGACCCGGCCGACGAGGGTGCGGACCCGGCCGCGGCGTTCGAGACGGCGAGCCCGACCGCTGTCGTGACCGGGTCCCGACGCCTGGCTGCGCGGGGTCGGACGACGCCGACGGCCAACGCCCCGGCCGCCGCCCCGGCGGACGTCGCGCAGGAGACGGTCGCCGCCTTCTCCGAGCTGGCGCGTGGGTCGGCCCGCCGGCGTGGGCTGGGCAGGGATCGAGCCGCCCCGACGGAGGCGATCGACCTGACCGAGCTGGAGAGGGTCGCCGCCCAGGTCATCGTGCGCCGCGCACGCGAGAGCGCGGCGCCGCTCACAGCACCGGGCGGCAGGCTGGCCACCGTCCGCTACAACTTCAGGTCGGACGACCTCGACCTCGACCGCACCATCGACTCGCTCATCGAAAACCCCCTTCCGGACCATCGCGACCTGTGGGTGCACGACCGGGTGCCGCGCCAGCGCGGGGTGGTCCTGATGCTGGATGTCAGCGGCTCGATGCGCGGACCCCGCCTGGTCGAGGTGGCGACGGCCGCCGTGGCGACGGCGATGGCGGTTCCGGAGGACGAGCTCGCGGTGGTCGCGTTCGGGGACACCGCCGAGATCCTTCACGGCGGCCTGACTTCGATCGCCCCCGCGGACCTGGCCCGACGGATCACCGCGATGCGACCCGCCGGGCTCACCGACCTGGCCGCCGGTCTCCGGATGGGGCGCGGCGCCCTGGCCGAGCTGCGCTCCCAGATCAGGCTCGGTGTGGTGATGACCGACGGGGTGGCCAACGCAGGCCCGGACCCGCTGCCCGTCGCACATACCTTCGACCGGCTGAACGTGTTGGCCACCACCCGGTCGCCCTGGCGGCTGAACGAGTGCCGACGACTCGCGACCGCGGGCGGAGGAGTCTGCGAGACCTATGGAGACGTGTCCCAGCTGCCCACCGCGCTGAGCCGGCTGCTGGCGCCGTGAACCCGTTGCCCGTGCCGACTCGACCCTACGATCAGGAGGACCGATGAACGCAGGGCAGACCCGACCGGACCACCACCACGTCGTCGCCGTGACCGGTGGCGGCTCCGGGATCGGGCTGGCCGTCGCCGAGTACCTGCTCGGCGCGGGCCACAAGGTGGTCTTGTTGGATCGGAACGTCGAGGCGCTGGATGCTCAGGTGGAGCGCCTTCGGGAGGGCACGGACCAGGTCACGGGGGTGGGGTGCGACGTCTCCGACAGCGGGTCCGTGGGCGCGGCGTTCGACGCCGTTCACGCCCGTCACGGCCGCCTCGACGGGCTCGTCAACTCGGCGGGGGTCGCCGTGATGAACCACAGTGGCCGGATCGAGGACGTCAGTGACCAGGCGTGGGCGACAGCGTTGGCGGTCAACCTGACCGGAACCTTCCTCTGCTGTCGGATGGCCGTCCCGCTCATGGAGGCGAGCGGTGGCGGGAGCATTGTGAACGTCGCGTCGACCGCCGCCCTAGTCGCCGAGCCCGGGCTCGAGGCCTACACCGCGGCCAAGGGTGGGGTCGTGGCCCTGACCCGATCGCTCGCGGTGTCCTGCGCGCAGCGTCAGGTCCGCGTCAACGCCGTGTGTCCCGGACTGATCAGGACCCCGATGCTCCACCAGGTCGACCAAGCGTTCTGGGACCAGATGAAAGCGGCGACACCCCTCGAGGTGCCCGGCCCCGAAGGCATCGTCGGGCTGGTCGCCTATCTCCTCGACGAGTCCTCGAGCTACATGACAGGATCCGCCCTCGTGATCGACGGCGGCTTCAGTGCACACTAGATGAGTGGTCGGCGCGTGACCGGTGAGTGGTCGGTGTCACGCCGAGCTGTGTCAACCTGGCACAGTCGTGAGCCCGGGGCGTCGACACGATGGTGTGGCCCTCGCCGATGGGACTGGAGCACTGATATGTCTAACCCGCTGGCACCGAGTGCGGCTCTGCTCGGGCGAGCGCGTCGAGCGCTGCACAGCGGGGAGGCTCTTCCCGTTGACCTCCGCGACACCATCCGCTACTCCTGGATTCGCAGCCGGACCGCAGCGGCTCCGCTCGAACGGATCGAAGCGCCGTACGTCGCGCCGGACGGCTCATCGGATCGACTGGTCCAGGCCGCGGGACCGATCCTCGATCGCTTCGCGCAGCAGTTGGCGGGCACCCACGTCAGCCTCGTTCTCGCCGACCGGTCGGCACGGGTGGTGGGTCGCTGGGCGGCGGACCGGTCCGCCCTCACGAGGCTGTCCCGGCTGTCGATCGACGAGGGGTTCGTGCTGGCGGAGGACGCTGCCGGTACCAACGGGATAGGCACCGCTCTCGAGGAGTTGGCGCCGGTCACGATCTTCGGGGAGGAGCACTACGCCGAGTCCCTCCAACGCCTCGTGTGTGTCGGAGTGCCGATTCGGCATCCACTCACACGGCGGATCGAAGGGGTCCTCGACCTGGCGTGCCCGACTCGTGACTCGACGGGTCTGCTCATGCCGACCGCGCTCGACCTCGGTGCGCAGATCGAGCGGGAGCTCTCGGACCGGTCGCCCCAGCGGGAGCGGGCCGTCTTCGACGAGTTCGTGGCCCGGAGCCGCTCCACCTCGGCGGCGCTGGTCGCCATCAGCGAGCAGTACATGGTGACGAACGCGGCGGCGGCCGAGCTGCTTGAGCCCCGGGATCAGGCGATGCTGTGGGAGCAGGCGAAGGAGTGTGTGCGCTCCGGCCGGGTCGTCGAACGGGCTCTCTCTCTCGCCAGCGGCGACACCATCTCGGCCCGCTGCTCGCCGATCACCATGGGGTCCAGTTCGATCGGCGTCCTGATCGAGGCGGTCACCGATTCGCGCCGCGCCCCAGCCAAGGATCGTGAGGACGAGCGTCACGCGGCTTCGCCGACCGGTGCGACGGTCTCGGCGCGAAGCGTCGCCGGGATCCAGTTCGAGCGCGACCTTGCGGCGCTGCTCCACCAGCAGGTCTCGCGGGTACTGATCCAGGGAGAGGCCGGATCCGGTCGCATGGCGGCCATTCGCCGTCTCCACGCGGGCCTGCGTCCCGACACCGAGTTGGCCATCAAACCAGCCGCGATGGCGCGCGTCCGCGGTCAGCGCGGCTGGCTGACCGCGCTCGAGGGCCTCCTCGCGGACCCCGGCATCACCTGTGCGATCACGGACCTGGAGGACCTCGACGCGCGTGGCCTGCGGGCGCTGGCCAAGATCGCAGACCAGAGCGACGGGTCCGCGCCGTTGCTGCTGACCTCCAGTACGGCGGTCTCGCCGGGGTCGCTGCGGATCTCCAGCACGGTCTTGCGGGTGCCTCCCCTCCGCGAACGCCGCGAGGACATCCCCGACCTCGCCTACGCCATGATCCGCGAGCTGGGGAGCCGCGCCCGCATCGGCAATCGAGCCCTGTCGGCACTGATGAATCACGCATGGCCGGGGAACCTCCACGAGCTCCGCTCGGTGCTGGGGTCGGCGGTGGAGGCGGCCGGTGACCGGGATATCGGCCTGGTGGACCTGGGGCCCGAGTTCCGCGGCGGCGTCGACGGTCGCCGTACTCTCAGCCGGATCGAGGCACTCGAGCGAGACGCGATCGTCGGCGCGCTGCGCGAGAGCAACGGCAACCGGGTGCAGGCCGCAGAGGCGCTCGGCATGTCCCGCTCCACGTTGTACCGGCGGCTGAGACTCTTCGGGCTCGACCCCCATCGCACCGTGCTCTGACCCGTGGTCTGACCCGCTCGCCTTTGCTCGAACCCGTGCGTCGGGCGGGTGAACGCCCGGTTTCGGTTGTGTCAAATACGTACGGTTTGCTGAATTCCTTCCTGCCTACGCTCCTCGCGAAGCACACGTCCGGTCTCGGCGAGGAGGTATCGATTGTCCGCGAACGTCGTCGACAGGGCCGTCTCTATCGGACTCGCCTGGACCGCGTCGGCCAACCTCGTCATCTGCCAGGACCCGGTGTTCGGGGTCTTCGAGCTGGTCCACGGATCGGCGGAGGAGGGAACCCTCCAGGTCGCCATCGAGGCGCACGCGCTCGTCGAGCGCATCCTGCAGTCGACCTGTGTGGTGCTGGAGAGCGCCGACGGCCAGGCGGAAATCCTCAGCGACCGTGATCTGGACAGCGACGACAGCGACTGGCTGAGCCAGGTGGCCTCGAGCTTGATCGAGTCGGCGACCAGCATGAGC
>ERZ761607.1383-NODE-1383-length-30684-cov-115.578014_pt1 | contig 30684 bp, 31 predicted proteins | sample MGYA00511164_ERZ761607 | MGnify/ENA primary metagenome ERZ761607 (study PRJEB28899, sample SAMN02445080) | bioreactor sludge metagenome | biome: EBPR sludge | place: Australia: Brisbane, Thorneside Wastewater Treatment Plant | collected 2011-06-22 ... | reverse complement strand
AGCACGCGAAGAACCGCGTCGTCGAAGACGAGGAGAACCGCAAGGCATTGCACGCGCGTCTGCTGGCCGAGCTGCAGGATGCCCCCGATCCCTGGGCCGAGCGCGTCGCCGGTGCCGAGCGCAGCGAATACGAGGCGATCATCGTTTGAACGCCCGCCTGACTGGAGAAGGAATGAGCAATGGGTGAATGGAAATCGATCTGCATGCTGGAAGACATCCCACGGCTGGGTAGCCGCGTCGTCCGTTCGACGGGCGGCGACATCGCCGTCTTCCGCACTTCGGCCAACGCGGTCTTCGCCTTGCGCGACCAGTGTCCGCACAAGGGCGGGCCGTTGTCGCAGGGGCTGGTGCATGGCAACCAGGTGACCTGCCCGCTGCATGGCTGGAAGCTGCGACTCGACTCGGGCGAGGCGGTGGCTCCCGACGAAGGCTGCTCGCGCCGTTACCCGGTGCGGGTCGAGAGCGGCACCGTCTTCCTGCAACTCTGACACGAAAGGAAACACGACATCATGAACAGTTCATTCTGGAAGGCCGGTCATCGACCGACGCTGCTGGCAGCTTTTCTCTATTTCGACCTCGCCTTCATGGTCTGGGTGATCCTCGGCCCGCTGGGCGTGCAGATCGCCAAGGATCTCGGCCTGACGCACGCGCAGAAGGGAATGATGGTCGCCACGCCCGTACTTGCGGGTGCCATCCTGCGCATCTTCATGGGCATCCTGGTTGACCACCTGAAGCCGAAGATGGCCGGCGCCATCGGCCAGGTGATCGTCATCGCCTCGCTGTTCTTCGCCTGGTACTTCGGCATCGACAGCTACGAGCAGACGCTGATCCTCGGCATCTTCCTCGGCGTCGCCGGGGCGTCCTTCGCCGTCGCCCTGCCGTTGGCCTCGCGCTGGTATCCACCCGAGCATCAGGGTACCGCTCTCGGTATCGCCGGTGCCGGCAATTCGGGCACGGCGCTGGCGGCGCTGATCGCGCCGAGTCTGGCGATGGCGTTCGGTTGGGGCAACGTCTTCGGGCTGGCGCTGATTCCGCTCGTTCTGGTCTTCGTCTTCTACCTCGTCGCCGCCAGGGACGCGCCGGAATGCCCGCCGCCGAAGGCGCTGCCGGAATACCTCAAGGTGCTCCGGGACAGCGACGCGTGGTGGTTCATGTTCTTCTATGCGGTGACCTTCGGTGGTTTTGTCGGTCTCGCTTCGTCGCTGACGATCTACTTCAACATCCAGTACGGGCTCGACGCCAAGACCGCCGGTTTCTTCACCGCCGCCTGCGTCTTCGCCGGTTCGCTGGTGCGGCCGATCGGCGGCAACGTCGCCGACCGCATCGGCGGCATCAAGAGCCTGTCGGTGATGTACGTCCTGGCGGCGATCTTTCTCGGCGTTGCCAGCATCGGCCTGCCGGCGGCGTGGATGGCGCTGCTCGCCTTCGTCGGGGCGATGCTCGCCCTTGGCATGGGCAATGGTGCCGTCTTCCAGCTCGTGCCGCAGCGTTTCCGCAAGGAGATCGGTGTCATGACCGGGCTGGTCGGCATGGCCGGTGGCGTCGGTGGTTTCTACCTGGCGTCGTCGCTGGGCTACGCGAAGCAGATCACCGGCAGCTACCAGATCGGTTTCCTGATCTTCGCCGGCCTCGCCCTGCTGGCGCTGGCCGGCCTGTCCGCCGTCAAGACCCGCTGGCGGACGACCTGGGGTGCGGCCCACCTGACCGCAGCCCGCATCTGAGCCACCGATTGAACGCCCCGGGGCGGCAGGTTAGAGTGCGAGCTGCCGTCCCCTTCCCTTCCGGAGCACTGCCCGCATGCCGTTGCGCGTCGATGTCGGCTACTCGTCCCTGACCGGTCCGCGTGATCGCAACGAGGACTTCTGCGGCATGGTCACGCCACAGGGGTCCGAACTCGAGAACAAGGGGCTGCTGGCAGCGGTCGCCGACGGTATCGGTGGTCATCTCGGAGGGCGTGAGGCTGCCGAGTATACGGTCCGCGGGCTGCTCTCGGACTACTACGCGACGCCCGATACCTGGAGCGTGCCGCACGCGCTCGACAAGGTGGTCGGCGCCCTCAATCGCTGGGTGGTGGCCGAAGCGGCGCGCCAGGCCGAACTGGCCGGCATGGCGACGACGCTCACCGCGCTCGTTCTCCGCGGCCGTCGCTACGTCTGTGCGCATGTCGGCGACAGCCGGCTCTACCTGTTGCGCGGCGGCGTCTGCAGCCGCCTGACCAGCGACCACGTCTGGGAACATCCGGAGCTGAGCAACGTGCTGTCGCGTGCGGTCGGCCTCGATCGTCACTTGCAGCTCGATTTCTTTGATGGCGACCTGCAGGCCGGCGACTGCTTCGTGCTCTGTTCCGACGGCGTCTGGGTGCCGCTCGGCACGACGCGGCTGCAGGCCGCGCTGCTGGCGCACCCGGATGCGCAGCAGGCGGCGGCGTCGCTGACCAGCCTGGCACTCGCCTGCGACGGCCGCGACAACGCCACTGCCGTCGTGCTGCGGGTGAACGAGGTGCCGGCGGAGAACCTGCGCGATGCCCTGGCCGACAGCGCCCGGCTGCCGCTGCCGCCGCGCCTGAAGCCTGGCCAGGAGCTGGACGGGCTGACGATCGAGGAGCAGTTGCACGATTCGCGGGCGACACTGCTGTATCGCGTGCGCGATCGAATCTCCGGGCAGCAACTGGTGCTGAAGACCCTGCTCCCGGAACTCGCCGACGACGCCGACGAGATGCGTGCGCTGATCATGGAGGAGTGGCGCGCGCGGCGGATCGTCTCACCCTTCTTCCCGCAAGTGGTGCCGGCCGAGCGGCGAAGCTGCCTCTACTACCTGCAGACCTGGCATGAGGGCGCGACGCTGCAACGCATGCTCGATGCCGGCCTGCACTTCAGCGTCGGCGAAGCGGTGCAGCACGGCATCCGGCTGCTGAAGGGTCTCGCCGCATTGCACCGGCTGCAGGTGGCGCATCGCGACATCAAGCCGGCCAACGTCCACCTGGGGCGTGACGGGCGCCTGCGCATCCTCGACCTCGGCGTCGCCGTCAGTGGGGCGGAAGACGATGCGTCGGCGGGCAGTCCGGGAACTCCCAGTTACCGGGCGCCAGAGCTGTTCGCCGGCGAGCAGGCCGTACCAGCACACGACCTCTACGCCGCCGGCGTCACGCTCTACCACCTGCTCACGCGTAAGTACCCGTATGGCGAAATCGAGCCTTTTCAGCATCCGAAGTTCGTCGTGCCGCTGCCGCCGACCCGCTACCGCCCGGACATCCCGGGCTGGCTCGAGAACGTCCTGCTCAAGGCCGTTGCCAGAGACCCCGTGCAGCGCTTCGAAACGCCGGAGGAGTTCCTCCTGGCGCTCGAACGGGGCGCCACCCGGCCACTCGGTCGGCCGCCGGCGACGCCACTGGCGATGCGCAACCCGTTGTTGACCTGGCGCCTGGTCGCCGCACTGTCGCTGTTGTTCAACCTGCTCCTGCTGATGCTGCTGGCGCGCTGACCGTCCGCACCGGGGGGGGACGACCGAGTGCGGGGGTACGTCGTCCTCACGCTGCCCTGCAGGCTGCTAGAATTCGTCCTCATCCTTGCGCAGGGGCGATCATGCAGATCACCATCACCCGTCCTGACGACTGGCATCTCCACCTGCGGGATGGCGCGGCCATGGCGGCAGTGCTGCCGCACTCGGCACGCCAGTTTGCCCGCGCCATCGTCATGCCGAACCTTCGGCCGCCGGTCACCACGGTCGCCGCTGCCGGCGAGTATCGCGCGCGCATTCTCGCCGCGCTGCCGGTGGGCATGTCGTTTGCGCCGCTGATGACGCTGTACCTCACCGACGAGACGCCGCCGGAGGAGATCCAGCGCGCGGCAGCAAGCGGTTTCGTGCAGGCGGTCAAGCTCTATCCGGCCGGTGCGACGACGAACTCGGACTCGGGGGTGACCGATATCGGCAGGTGTACCGCCGCCCTGGCGGCGATGGAAGAGTGCGGGCTGCCGTTGCTCGTCCATGGCGAGGTGACCGATCCGGACGTGGACGTCTTCGATCGCGAGAAGGTGTTCATCGAGCGCGTCCTGCAGCCGTTGTTGCTGCGGCATCCCCGTATCCGGCTGGTGTTCGAGCACATCACCACCAGCGATGCGGCAGATTTCGTTCGCGGCTGCGGCGACAACGTCGCCGCGACGATTACCGCGCACCATCTGCTGTACAACCGGAACGCGATCTTCGCCGGCGGCATTCGCCCGCATCATTACTGCCTGCCGGTGCTCAAGCGGGAGCAGCACCGGCAGGCCCTGCTCGACGCGGCCACTTCCGGCAGCCCGAAGTTCTTCCTCGGAACCGATTCGGCGCCCCACTCGCAGGCGAGCAAGGAAGCCGCTTGCGGGTGCGCGGGCTGCTATACGGCGGCGGCGGCACTTGAACTCTATGCCGAGGCCTTCGAGTCGATGGCAGCCCTTGATCGGCTGGAAGCATTCGCCAGCTTCCACGGCCCCGACTTCCATCGTCTGCCGCGCAACGCGGGCAAGATCACGCTGCGGCAGGAAGAGTGGCTGTTGCCGACCGCCTTTGCCTACGCGGACGGCGAGGTCCTGGTGCCGCTGCGTGCCGGCGAGCGGTTGCGCTGGCGGCTGCTCGACTGATGCCGGCGCCCGCTCGCTGTGCCTTCCTGGGGCGCCTGCCCGTGTTCTCCGGCAGAATGCTGCTGTCGCTGCTGCCGTTGTTGGTTGCCTGTTCGGACCAGCGCGCGGCGTTCGAAATCGAGGGCTCGCGCCAGCATACGCTGACGCTGATTCGCGTCCAGACCCTGCCGTGGGACAAGACCGCCAGATACTCGATCGTCGCCGCGCGCATGCCGGACTGCCAGCGGCGGCACGACATCGGTGCCGGTGGCGCCGACAGCCGGCTCGAGGTGTATGCTCCCGGCAACGACGCCTGGATTCTCAAGCAAGGCAAGCGCATGTACGTGGTCGAGACGCGTAGCTGCGAGGGATTTGCCCGGCTTGAAGCGGAACCGGAAGGTGGCTTGGGCCCGCAGCAGGGAAGCTTCCAGATGCGCAGTGGAACGCTCGCCTGGGTGCCGGTGCCGGCTGGCGAGCCGGCGGCGGCTGGTGGCGGCCCTGCCGCCCAGTGAGTCCTGCCCGGCTGCCGTCGGCGGGTGGCCTGTTTGCCCCGCTGCGGCCACTCTTCGATCGGCGACCGCTGGCGCCGGACCTCGCGGCGCTGGCTGCCCTTGCCGCGGCACGCGAGCCGCGCAACGCTGCCGGGCAGCGAATCGCCTTCGTGGCGCCACCGGCCGACGGCCTGGATTACGAGACGCGCATCTGGCTGACGGGTGAGGTCGCCACACGCCCGGACAACTGGCACGACTTCTTCAACGCCCTGGTCTGGTTGGCCTTCCCGCTCACCAAGGCGGCGATCAACGCGCGGCACGCCGAGTTGCTGCGGCAAGCGCCTGCAGTTCGCTGTCGCGAGCGCGACACCTTGACGCATTTCGACGAGTGTGGCGTCGCTGTCGTTGCCTGCAACCCGGAACTGCTCGACCTCGTGCGCGGCTTTCAGTGGCGCAGGCTGTTCTGGGAACGGCGAGCTGAATTGTCACACGGGTTGCGCTGCCTGGTCTTCGGCCACGCGACCTACGAGCAACTGCTGCGACCGTTTCGTGGTCTGACGGCCAAGGCCGTCCTCTATCAGGTGGGTCCGGACTGGCTCGGCCAGCCGCTGGCGGCGCAGGTCGCCGATATCGACCGCCGCCTGGCTGCCGAATTCGCCGCCGGTCGCTACCAGGCGCCGCGTGTCTGGCAGCCGCTGCCTCTGCTCGGGTTGCCCGGGGTCACGCCGGAGAACGAAAGTGCCGCCTACTATGACGATCCGTGGCAGTTCCGGCCCGGTCGCAGCCGCTGCCCGGTATAATCGGTGCGGGAAGTCGGTCAGGCAGCCGCTGGGCAAGAGGTGCAAACCTGGCGCCGAGAGGAAAGTCCGGGCTCCACAGAGCACGATGCCGGTTAACGACCGGGCACCGCGAGGTGACGGAAAGTGCAACAGAAAACAAACCGCCGATGTCCCGGCGCAGGCTGGGGCAGGTAAGGGTGAAACGGTGAGGTAAGAGCTCACCGCGGACGTGGCAACACGGACGGCACGGCAAACCCCATCCGGAGCAAGGCCAAATAGGGAAGCATGGGCGTGGCTCGCGCTGCTTCCGGGTAGGCTGCTTGAGCGTGCTGGTGACAGTACGCCTAGATGAATGGCTGTCCACGACAGAACCCGGCTTATCGACCGGCTTCCCACCCTTCTGACGATGCTGGTCCGCGATCGCTGACCACCTTCGCTGCTTCACGCTGCAGCAATCGCTACCGGTGGCAACCGGTAGCCGCTGCGCACGCTCTGCGGACGCCCGCTCGCGAGGCGCAGGCCATTCTTCATAAATCACTTTAAGTACGACTCTTTCGGCATTGTTTTATCAGCCGTATCGGATTTCCTGTGCAGGTTCAGGAGTCGCCGATAAGTGCTTGTCGCCATTGAGAAAAGTGGTACATGACCCTTGCTTTGAAAGAATCTTTGCCTTAAAGTGGGAGCAAGTGGTAGAAAGTGGGAAGTTTTCCGCTTCGGCGGCCTGCAGGCAAGGGAAGAGCGGTTCGATGTTTCAGGGTGCGGCGGCGTTGAATCTTGATGTCAAGGGGAGGTTTGCCATTCCGGCACGCCACCGGGAGGCGCTCGCATCCGCCGCCAGTGGCCGCCTGGTCCTGACCGCACATCCCCACCGCTGTCTCCTCCTCTATCCCGAGCCGGCCTGGGAGCCGATTCGCGACAAGGTGCTGGCTGCTTCCAGCTTCAATCCACAGGCTGCCGCCATCAAGCGGCTGCTGGTCGGCAACGCCCGCGAAGAGGAAATGGATGCCGCCGGCCGGCTGCTGGTGGCGCCCGAGTTGCGCCAGTTCGCCCGGCTCGACAAGCAGATCTGGCTCGTCGGCCAGGGCAGCCACTTCGAGATCTGGTCCGACGCCGGCTGGCAGCAGCAACAGGAGGCCGTCTTCGCACTGGGTGAGCAGTTCCTGCCTGCCGGACTGGAAGACCTGGCGCTGTGAGCGCACCGCTGCAGCATCAGACCGTCCTGTTGCGGGAGGCGGTCGAGGCGCTGAAAATCCAGTCCGCAGGCAGCTACATCGACGGCACTTTCGGTCGTGGTGGGCACTCGCTGGCGATCCTCGAGCGGCTCGGGCCGGCGGGCCGCCTGTTGGCGATCGACCGCGATCCGCAGGCGGTGGCTGCCGCATCCGCCATCGCCGACAAGCGCCTGCTGGTCCGGCACCAGCGCTTCGGCGATCTGCTCGAAGCCCTGCGACAGGGGGGGTTTCCCGTGGACGAAGGCGTCGACGGGGTTCTGCTCGACATCGGTGTGTCGTCACCGCAACTCGACGAGGCGGAGCGCGGATTCAGTTTCCGCCACGACGCGCCGCTCGACATGCGGATGGACACGACACAGGGCGAGACGGCGGCACAGTGGCTCCTGCGGGCCAGCGTGCAGGAGATCACGGAGGTAATCAGGAACTATGGTGAAGAACGGTTTGCTTTCCAGATTGCAAAGAAGATTGTGGCTGCTCGGGGAGAGCGGCCGCTTGCAACCACGGGGGAGCTCGCCGCGCTTGTACGCGCGACCGTGCGCACCCGTGAGCCCGGCCAGGATGCGGCGACGCGTACCTTTCAAGCTCTACGGATTCATATCAATCAAGAGCTCGAGCAACTCGCGCTAGTCCTGCCGCAGGCGCTGGCTGTCCTCAAGAGCGGCGGGCGTCTGGTGGTGATCAGCTTCCACTCGCTGGAAGACCGTATCGTCAAGCGCTTCATGCGTTCGCAGGCGGAGCCGGACGAGGCCCCGAAGAGGTTGCCGCTGCGCGCCGCCGAGCTGCCGCAGCCGAAGCTGCGCCTGCTGGGCAAGCCGGTGCGGGCGAGCGCCGCCGAGGTGGCCAGCAATCCGCGGGCGCGCAGCGCCGTCATGCGGGTGGCGGAAAAGCTTGCCTTGAAGGCCGCCTGAAATGGTCCGTCTGAACGTTGTCCTGTTGCTCGTCCTGGTGCTCTGCAGTCTCGGCGTGGTCACTTCGCAGCACAAGGCACGCAGGATTTTTCAGGCGCTCGAGGTCGAGCAGGAGCACGCGCGGCAACTCGAGGTCGAGCACGGCCAGTTGCAGCTGGAACTGTCGACCTGGGGCGCCGCGCCGCGGATCGAGAAGATTGCGCGCGAGAAACTCAGGATGAGCACGCCCGAGTCGCCCCGGGTCATCACCGCCGCGCCGGCCGGAGGATCCTCCAGATGATGCGTTTCAAGGGAAAGGTGGCGCACAAGTTCGCCGAGAATCCGCTGTTGCAGATGCGTCTGCCAACCTGGCGTTCACGCCTCCTCGGCCTGCTGATCATCGGCTCATTCGTCGTGCTGATCGGCCGCGCTTTCTACCTGCAGGTGCTCAACAACGATTTCCTGCAGGAAAAGGGCGAATCCCGCTATCGGCGGGACATCGAGATCAGCGCCTCGCGCGGACGCATCGCCGACCGGCATGGCGACGTGCTGGCGATATCGACGCCGATGAAGTCGGTCTGGGCCGTGCCGCAGGTTGCGAGGCTGACTCCGGAACAGGTCGTCCAGCTGGCGTCGGTACTCGAGATGAATCCGCGCCAGCTGGCGCAGAAGCTCGACACCGAGAAGACCTTCGTCTTCCTGCGGCGGCAGATTCCGCCGGCAGTGGCCGAGCGTGTGGCAGAGCTGAAACTGCCCGGCATCGGCCAGGACAAGGAGTACCGCCGCTTCTATCCGACCGGCGAGATGACCGCGCACATGGTCGGCTTCACCGGCGTCGATGACCGGGGGCTGGAGGGCGTCGAACTGGCGTTTCACGGCCAGTTGCTCGGTCAGCCGGGAAGCCGCAGCGTCATCAAGGATCGCCGTGGCCAGATCGTCGAGGATGTCGGCTCGATCAAGCAGCCGCAGGATGGCAAGGAAGTCCGCCTGGCGCTCGACTCGAAAATCCAGTACCTGGCATACAGCCATCTCAAGCAGGCAATCAGCGAACACAACGCGAAGGCCGGTGGCGTGGTGGTGATCGACGCGCGCACTGGCGAGATCGTCGCCCTGGCCAACTGGCCGACCTACAACCCGAACAATCGTGATTCGCTGTCCGGCGCGCAGTTGCGCAATCGCGCGCTGACCGACACCTTCGAGCCCGGGTCGACGCTCAAGCCCTTCACGATCGCCCTCGGTATGGAGAGTGGCAAGGTCCGTTCGGAGACGATCATCAACTGTGCTCCAGGCCGATTGACGATCGGCAACGCGACGATCTCCGACGCGCACCCGCATGGGGCGCTGAGCGTCGCACAGGTGATCCAGAAATCGTCCAACGTCGGTGCCGCCAAGATCGCGGCGATGCTGCCGTCGCAGACGATGTGGCAGATGTTCGACGACGTCGGTTTCGGCCAGGCGCCGCGCCTTGGTTTCCCGGGGGAAGTCACCGGGCGCGTTCGTCCGTGGAAAACCTGGAAGCCGATCGAGCAGGCCACCATGTCGTATGGGCATGGCATTTCAGTGTCGTTGATCCAGCTGGCGCGTGCCTATTCGGTCTTCGCTCGTGACGGTGACCTGGTCCCACTCTCGCTGACCCGTGTCGATGCGCCGGTGACCAGCGGCGCCACGGTGTTCAGCGCCAGGACTGCGCGCGAGGTCCGCATGATGCTCGAGATGGCGGTGCAGCCGGGCGGCACCGCGCCGAAGGCACAGATTCCTGGTTATCGCGTGGCTGGCAAGACCGGCACGGCGCACAAACTGGAGGGCGGACGCTATGCCAACAAGTATGTCTCGTCCTTCGTCGGCTTTGCGCCGGTGTCCGATCCGCGCCTGATCATCGCCGTCATGATCGACGAGCCGAGTGCCGGCAAGCATTATGGCGGAGCGGTGGCGGCGCCGGTCTTTGCCTCGGTGATGGGCAGTTCGTTGCGCACCTTGGGAATTCCACCCGACGCACCACTGGTCGTCGCCGAGACGCCCAAGGCGCCGCTGCCAAAGGCCCGCCTGTGAACTCTCCGGCAACCCTCCAGACGGCCGACACGGTCGCGGACATCCTGCGGCGGCTGGCGCTGCTCGGCGTCGTTCCGCCTGGGGCGACCGACGACAGCCGTCAGGTCAGGCCGGGCGACCTGTTCCTCGCCTGCGTCGGCGACTTGGTCGATGGCCGTCGCTTCATCGCCGATGCCATCGCCCGCGGCGCCGAGGCAGTCCTCTGGGAGGCGGGTGACGATCGGGTGAACGCGTTCGGCTGGCGTGCCGACTGGCAGGTCGCCAATCTGCCGGTCAGCAACCTGCGCCAGCTGCGCGGACCGCTGGCGCACGCGGTGCACGGCCGCCCGAGCGAGCGTCTGTCGCTGATCGCCGTCACCGGAACCAACGGCAAGACCAGCGTCACGCAGTGGATCGGCGCCACCCATCCCCGTTCGTGCGCGATCATCGGGACGCTCGGCGCCGGTCTCCCGGGCAATCTGGCAGACACCGGCTTCACCACTCCCGAGGCGACGACACTGGCGCGCTGTCTCGCCGACTACGCCAATGCCGAGGTGCAGGCCTGCGCGCTCGAGGCGAGTTCGATCGGCATTGCCGAAGGGCGTCTCGACGGTGTGCGGGTCGACGCGGCGGTGTTCACCAACTTCACCCGCGATCATCTCGACTATCACGAAAGCATGGCGGCCTATGGGGCCGCCAAGGCCAAACTGTTCACCTGGCCGCGTCTGCGCCTGGCGGTCTGCAACGTCGACGACCCCTTCGGGCGTCAGCTGGCCGACATGACGACCGCCAGCAAGGTCGTTGCCTACACGCAGGAGGGTCGCTGCAGCGACCGTCAGGGAACGATCAGCGCCGAAAACGTCGAGGAGACGATCACCGGACTGCGCTTCCGCCTGTGTGCACCAGGCGGACGTGCGCTGGTCGAGACGCCGCTGCTTGGTCGTTACAACGTCGCCAATCTGCTGGCCGTGGCCGCGGTCCTGCTCGACGCCGGCCTGACGCCGCGCGCGGTTGCCGAGCGCTTCGCTGGCGTGCAGCCACCACCCGGGCGCCTCGAGAAGGTGGGTGGCGACGCGCAGCCACTGGTCGTGGTCGACTACGCGCACACGCCGGATGCACTGGAGAATGCGTTGCGCGCGTTGCGGCCGGTGGCCAGTGCGCGCGGCGCCGGGCTGACCGCCGTCTTCGGCTGCGGTGGCGATCGCGATCCCGGCAAGCGGCCGCTGATGGGTGAGGTCGCCAGCCGCTGCGCCGATCGCGTCGTCCTGACCAGCGACAATCCCCGCAGCGAGGATCCGCAGGCGATTCTCGACCAGATCCAGGTCGCTGCGCCGGCGGCCGAGGTGATTGCCGACCGCGGTGAAGCGATCCGGCGCACGATTCTCTCGGCTCACCCGGCGGAAGTGGTGCTGATCGCGGGCAAGGGGCACGAGCCGTACCAGGAGATCGGCGGCGTGCGGCGGCCGTTCTCCGATACCGCGCAGGCGCGTGCGGCGCTGGTCGCTCGCCAGGAGTTGCCGCAATGAGTGCCATGATGGACTTGCTGGAGGCTGCGCGGGCGACTGCCGCTGGCCTCGTCGGCGACAACTGCAGCTTCAGCGGCGTGTCGACCGACAGTCGAACGATCGCTCCCGGTGAGCTCTTCGTCGCCCTGCGCGGGGAGCATTTCGATGGTCACCACTATGTCGCGGCAGCTCAGGCGCGCGGCGCAGCCGCGGCAGTGGTTGCCAGCGACGCCGTTGACAGGCTGCGGCCGACCGGGCTGCCGCTGATCGTCGTCGCCGAGACCAGGCTGTCGCTGGGGGCGCTGGCGGCGGACTGGCGCAGCCGGTTCACGTTGCCGCTGATCGCCGTCACCGGCAGCAACGGCAAGACGACGACGAAGGAAATGATCGCCAGCATCCTGCGCGCGGCCCATGGCGACACCGTACTGTCGACCCAGGGCAACTACAACAACGACATCGGCCTGCCGCTGACCCTGTTGCGCCTGCATGCCGGCCATCGCGCGGCGATCATCGAGATGGGAATGAATCACCCGGGCGAGATCGCCTACCTGGCGGGCATCGCCCGCCCTGGCGTGGCCGTCGTGACCAACGCGCAGCGGGCGCATCTCGCCGGCATGGGAACGGTCGAAGCGATCGCGCGCGAGAAGGGCAGCATCTACTCCGGGCTGGACGAGAACGGCGTCGCCGTGTTCTGCGCCGACGATCCATGGGCCGACCTCTGGCGGCAGCAGAGCCAGGGCCTGCGCCGGATGAGCTTCGGCTTCGCGCAGGCAGCCGACGTCAGTGGCAGGGTGACGCTGCATGGCCTCGAGAATCGCCTGCTTCTGGCCTGCGGCGGCGACGAGACCGAGGTCGTGCTCGCGTTGCCGGGCCGGCACAACGCGCGCAACGCGCTCGCCGCGGCCGCTGCTGCCCTGGCTGCCGGGATCCCGCTGGCAACCGTGCAGGTCGGCCTGAACAGTTTTCGCGGTCTCAAGGGGCGGCTGCAACTGCGCCAGGCGACGCACGGCGCGCAATTGCTGGACGACAGCTACAACGCCAACCCCGACTCGGTGCGCGCCGGCATCGATGTTCTCGCCGCGACCGTCGGCAGGAAGATCCTCGTCCTTGGTGACATGGGTGAGATCGGCGAGATGAGCGCGCAGTTTCACGACGAGATCGGCGGTTACGCCAAGAGTCAGGGGATCGACCGCCTGCTGGCCCTGGGTGAGGCGAGCGCCCTGGCCGCGCACAACTTCGGTGCCGGTGGCGAACACTTCACGCATCTCGCGCAGCTCATCGACGTGTTGCGCGGCGAGCTTGGCGCGGATACCACGGTGCTCGTCAAGGGCTCGCGCTTCATGCGCATGGAACGTGTCGTCGAAGCGCTCTGTGTGCCAGCCGGGGAGGATGCCTGATGCTGCTCTGGCTGTCCCAGTGGCTGGCCCAGGACGTGCGCGCCTTCAACGTCTTCGGCTACATCACCCTGCGCACGGTGCTGGCGGCGATGACCGCGCTGATCATCTCCTTCGTTGCCGGTCCGCGACTGATTCGCTGGCTGGCAGCGAAGAAGATCGGTCAGGCGGTACGCAACGATGGGCCGCAGACGCACCTGATGAAGTCGGGAACGCCGACCATGGGCGGCGCCCTGATCCTGATCGCGATCATCATCACGACGTTGCTCTGGGGTGACCTCGGCAACCGCTACGTATGGGTGGTGCTGATCGTCACCGTCGGCTTCGGCGGCATCGGCTGGTACGATGACTGGCAGAAGGTGGTCCACCGCAACCCGCGCGGCCTGGCCGCACGCTGGAAATACTTCTGGCAGTCGGCGCTCGGGCTGATGGTCGCCCTGTACCTCGGTCTGACGGCGAGCGGGCCGGCGCAGCTCGAACTCATCGTTCCCTTCTTCAAGACCGTCGCCTATCCGCTCGGGCTGATCGGCTTCGTCGTGCTCAGTTATCTCGTCGTCGTCGGCACCAGCAACGCCGTGAACCTGACCGACGGCCTCGACGGCCTGGCGATCATGCCGACGGTGATGATCGCCGCCGCGCTGGCGATCTTCGCCTACGTTGCCGGCAATGCCGTCTATGCCCGGTATCTGCTCCTGCCCTATGTCCCGGGCGCCGGTGAGCTGGCGATCCTGCTCGGCGCGATGGCCGGGGCAGGACTCGGCTTTCTCTGGTTCAACGCCTATCCGGCCGAGGTCTTCATGGGTGACGTCGGTGCGCTGGCGCTCGGCGCCGCGCTCGGCACGGTGGCCATCATCGTTCGCCAGGAGATCGTCCTGGCGATCATGGGCGGTGTTTTCGTTGCCGAGACCCTGTCGGTCGCGGCGCAGGTGCTGTTCTACAAGATGACCGGTGGCCGCCGCATCTTCCGCATGGCCCCGCTGCATCATCACTTCGAGCTTGGCGGCTGGAAGGAGACACAGGTTGTCGTTCGTTTCTGGATCATCACCATCATGCTGGTGCTGGTCGGTCTGTCCACCCTGAAACTCCGTTGAGACGGTGCTGAAGATGGAACTGCGGGGGAAGCCGACACTGGTCGTTGGTCTCGGTGAGAGCGGCCTGGCGATGATCAGGTGGCTGGTGCGCGCGGGTGCTTGCCTGCGCGTCGCCGATACCCGTCGCGCACCGCCACAGGTGGACCTGCTGCGGGCAATGCTGCCCGAAGCCCCGCTGTTCGCCGGCCCGCTGCAGCCCGAAGCGCTCGCCGGCATCGAGCTGATCGCGCTCTCGCCCGGCGTTCCCGTTGCCGAGCCACTGATCGCCGAAGCGATGGCGCGCGGCGTGCCGGTGGTATCGGAGATCGAGCTCTTCGCCTGTGGTCTGCGCCAGCTCAGCCCACAGGCGCAGCTGATCGCGATCACTGGCAGCAACGGCAAGACCACCACCACCGCGCTCACCGGCGCCCTCTGTCGTGCCGCCGGCCGCGCCACGGCGGTCGCCGGGAATATCGGACCGGCGGCGCTGACGGCGCTGCTCGCAGCCGTCGACTGCCGGCGGATGCCGGATACCTGGGTTCTCGAGCTGTCGAGCTTTCAGCTCGAAACCACCTACACGCTCGATGCCGACGCGGCCAGCGTGCTCAACGTCAGCGAGGATCATCTCGACCGCTACGGCGGCAGCATGGCGAGCTACGCCGCGAGCAAGGCGCGCATCTTTCAGGGACGGGGCACGGCGGTGCTCAATCGCGACGATCCGCTGAGCCTGGCAGCATTGCCGCCGGGGCGAACGGCGGTCACCTTCGGCTTCGGCCCGCCGCCCGGTTCCACCGACTATGGTGTCGAGGATGGCTGGATCGTGCGCGGCAGCGAGCGGCTGATCGCCACCACCGATCTGCGGCTGGCCGGCAGGCACAACGTCGCCAACGCGATGGCGGCGTTGGCGCTGTGCGCGGCGATCGGCATCGATCCGCGTCTGCCGCTGCCGGCGCTGGCCGCTTTCAGCGGCCTCGCCCACCGTCTCGAGTGGGTTGCCGAAATCAGGGGCGTCGGCTACTACGACGATTCCAAGGGTACCAACGTCGGTGCGACCCTGGCGGCCGTCGAAGGGCTCGGTCGTCCGGTGGCGATCATTCTCGGTGGTGACGGCAAGGGGCAGGACTTCAGTCCGCTGCGCGCCGCCATCGCCCGCCATGCCCGTGCCGTGGCGCTGATCGGTCGTGATGCCGGAGCCATTGCCGCGGTCCTGCAAGGCTGTCAGTTGCCGTTGCGTCACTGTGCCGACATGTCGGAGGCGGTGCACTGGTGTGCCAGCCAGGCGCAGGCCGGCGATGCGGTGCTGCTCTCACCCGCCTGCGCCAGCATGGACATGTATCGTGACTACGCACACCGGGCGAGCGTGTTCGTGGATGCCGTTCGCGGCATCGAAAGGGAGGCTGCCTGATGTTGCGTACCCTCGACCAACCGCGCCGTCTGCCGTCAGAAATCGATCTGGCGCTCCTCTGGAGCACGCTCGTCCTGCTGGTGATCGGCATGGTCATGGTCTATTCGGCATCGATGGCGACTGCCGAGGCGGCCCGCCAGACCGGCAACCAGTCAAGCTACTTCCTGATCCGCCATGGCGTCTTCCTGATCGTCGCCCTGGTCGCAGCCGGAATGGCTTTCCAGGTGTCGATGGCGACCTGGCAGCGCTGGTCACCGTGGCTCTTCGTCATTGGTTTCGTCTTGCTGGCACTGGTGCTGATTCCCGGCATCGGCCGCGAAGTGAACGGTGCGCGCCGCTGGCTCTCGCTCGGGCTGGTCAACCTGCAACCCTCCGAACTGATGAAGCTGTTCGCCGTTCTCTATGCCGCCGACTACACGGCGCGCAAAATGCCCTACATGCATGATCTCAAGAAAGCGTTTCTGCCTCTGGCGAGCGCCATGGTCGCGGTCGGTGTGCTCCTGCTCAAGGAGCCGGACTTCGGCGCCTTTGTCGTCATCATCTCGATCGCCATGGCGATCCTCTTCCTTGGCGGCATGCGGGCACGTCTCTTCGTCATCCTGATCGTCGTCCTGGCGGTTGCCTTTGCCGCCCTGATCATCATTTCCCCCTATCGTCGCGACCGCATCTTCGGCTTCATGGATCCGTGGGCCGACGCTTTCGGCCGCGGCTACCAGTTGTCGCATGCGCTGATCGCCTTTGGTCGCGGCGAGCTTTTCGGGGTCGGGCTCGGCGCGAGCGTCGAGAAGCTGTTCTACCTGCCGGAGGCACATACGGACTTCCTGCTCGCCGTCATCGCCGAGGAGCTTGGCTTTGTCGGCGTGCTGGTCGTCATCCTGCTCTTCAGCCTGCTGATCCAGCGCGCCTTTGCCATCGGCCGCCAGGCGGTGGCGCTCGAGCGCTTCTACTCGGCGCTGGTGGCGCAGGGGGTCGGCGTCTGGCTGGGTGTGCAGGCTTTCATCAACATGGGCGTCAACATGGGTGTGCTGCCGACCAAGGGTCTGACCCTGCCGCTGATGAGCTTCGGTGGCTCCGGCATCCTTGCCAACTGCATCGCGCTGGCAGTGCTCCTGCGGATCGATTGGGAAAACCGTCAGTTGATGCGGGGAGCGAAGCTGTGAGAACGCTGTTGGTCATGGCTGGCGGCACCGGTGGCCATGTCTTTCCCGGGCTGGCAGTGGCGGACCTGCTGCGCCAGCGTGACTGGCGTGTCGTCTGGATGGGCGCTCCGGATGGCATGGAAGCAAAGCTGGTGCCGGCGCGCGGTTACGAGATGGCCTGGGTCCGATTCGCTGCGCTGCGCGGCAAGGGACTGCTGCGCAAGCTGATGTTGCCCTTCCACCTGTTCGCCGCCTGCTGGCAGGCGCGCCGGGAGATCAGCCGCCTGCGGCCGGACGTGGTGCTCGGCCTGGGTGGTTACGTCAGTTTCCCGGGTGGACTGATGGCCGCGCTGTTCGGCTGGCCGTTGATCATTCACGAACAGAACTCGATCGCTGGTCTGGCCAACAGGGTTCTTGCCCGCTGGGCGAAACGGGTTGCCTGTGGCTTTCCGGATGCCTTGCCGCGTGGCGTCTGGGTGGGCAACCCGCTGCGCCCGGAAGTGACCGGCCTGCCGACACCGGCCGAGCGCCTTGCGGGGCGTGCCGACGCGCTGCACTGGTTGGTGCTCGGCGGCAGCCAGGGGGCAGCGGCGCTCAACGACGTGGTGCCACGCGGGCTCGCCATGCTCGACGCCGACCAGCGACCGCAGGTGGTCCATCAGGCCGGTGCGAGGCATCTCGAACAACTGCAGCGGAACTACGAGGCGGCCGGTGTCCAGGCACACTGTGTGGCATTCATCGAAGACATGGCTGGTGCCTACGAGTGGGCAGACCTGGTGATCTGCCGTGCCGGTGCGCTGACCGTCGCCGAACTGGCGGCAGTTGGCGTTGCCAGCGTGCTGGTGCCGTTTCCGCATGCAGTTGACGACCATCAGACGCGCAACGCCCGCTTTCTGTCGGCAGCCGGAGCAGCCCGTCTGCTGCCACAGGATGATCTGAGCCCGCAGGCGATCGCCGAACTGCGTCAGTTGACGCGCGCGCAACTGCAGTCGATGGCCGAGGAGGCCCGTGCGCTGGCGAGACCGGAAGCGACGGCCGCACTGGCCCGGATGTGTGAGGAGCTTGTCGAGTGAAGCACAAGGTCAAAAGCATTCATTTCGTCGGCATCGGCGGTGCCGGCATGAGCGGCATCGCCGAGGTTCTGGCGAATCTCGGTTTCACGGTCAGTGGTTCCGATCTCGCCGACAGCTCGACGACCCGGCGGCTGGCCGGGCTCGGTGTCCGCACCGTCGTCGGTCACGCCGCCGAAAACGTCAGTACGGCGGACGCCGTGGTGATTTCGTCGGCGGTCAGGTCCGACAATCCGGAGGTGATCGCTGCCCGTGCCCGCAAGGTACCGGTGGTGCCACGGGCACAGATGCTCGCCGAGCTGATGCGGCTCAAGCAGGGAATCGCCGTTGCCGGCACACATGGCAAGACGACGACGACCAGTCTGGTGGCTTCGATCCTCGCCGCTGGTGGCATGGACCCGACCTTCGTCATTGGCGGTCGGCTCAACGCGGCCGGCGCCAATGCCCGCCTCGGGTCGGGTGACTTCCTCGTCGCCGAGGCCGACGAGTCCGATGCGTCGTTCCTCCTGCTGTCGCCGGTGCTGTCGATCGTCACCAACATCGACAGCGACCATATGGAAACCTACGGCCATGACTTCAGCCGGCTGAAGCAGGCCTTCGTGGACTTCATCCAGCGCCTGCCCTTCTACGGCGTGGCTGTGCTCTGCGCCGACGACGCCAACGTGCGCGAGATCATGCCGCTTGTCAGCAAGCAGATCGTCACCTACGGCCTCGATCCGGCTGCCAACATCCATGCCGAGAACGTCGCCGCAGTCGGTGGCCAGATGCACTTCGACTGTGTCCGCGTCAACGGCAGCGTCAGCCGGTTGCCGATCCGACTCAATCTGCCGGGCCGCCACAACGTTCTCAACGCGCTGGCAGCGATCGCCGTCGCCAGCGAACTGGGCGTCGCCGATGCCGCCATCACCAAGGCTCTGGCCGAGTTCCACGGCGTCGGCCGGCGCTTTCAGCGCTATGGCGAGCTGCCGCTGCCGCACGGCGGCAGCGTCACGCTGGTTGACGATTATGGCCATCACCCGGTCGAGATGCGCGCGACGCTCGCCGCCGCTCGCGGTGCCTTTCCCGGGCGGCGCCTGCTGCTGGCCTTCCAGCCGCACCGCTACACCCGCACGCGCGATTGCTTCGATGATTTCGTCAAGGTTCTCAGTGGCGTCGACGCACTGGTACTCGGTGAGGTCTACGCGGCCGGCGAACAGCCGATCATCGCTGCCGATGGCCGCGCACTCGCCCGTGCACTGCGCGTCGTCGGCAAGGTCGAGCCGGTCTTCGTCGAGAACGTCGCCGATCTGCCGCAAGCGATTCGCGATGCCGCCCGCGACGGCGACGTCGTGATGACGATGGGCGCCGGTTCGATCGGCACGGTTCCCGGCAAGCTGCTGGCCGGCTAGGGAGGAAATGATGAGTCGCCCGGATTTCGGCAAGGTTGCAGTGCTCTTCGGTGGCCGCTCGGCCGAGCGGGAGGTCTCGTTGAACAGCGGTGCGCGCGTTCTCGCAGCCCTGCAGCGCCAGGGAGTCGACGCCCATCCGTTTGATCCGGCGACACGTCGCCTCGACGAACTTGCCGCCTTCGACCGTGCGTTCATCGCGCTGCACGGACGTCATGGCGAGGATGGAACGATCCAGGGTGCGCTCGAGCTGATGGGCGTCCCGTATACCGGCAGCGGGGTGATGGCTTCCGCACTGGGGATGGACAAGTGGCGCAGCAAGCTGCTGTGGCAGGCGGCAGGCCTGCCCATCCCCGACTATGCGGTTCTCGAAGCCGGCAGCGACTTTGCCCGTGTCGAGGCGGAACTCGGTCTGCCGCTCTTCGTGAAGCCGGCCTGCGAGGGCTCCTCGATCGGCATCACCAAGGTCACGCAGCCCGGCGAGCTGGGCGCCGCCCATGCAGCCGCTGCCCGCCACGACCCGCTGGTGCTCGCCGAGCGGGCGATTCTCGGCGGCGAGTACACGGCCGCGATCCTCGGCGACGAGGCGCTGCCGATCATCAAGATCGAGCCGGGCACCGACTTCTACGATTACGAGGCCAAGTACCTGCGTGACGACACGGTCTATCGCTGCCCCTGCGGGCTGCCGGAGGAGCGCGAGCGTGAGCTGCGGGCACTGGCGCTGGAAGCCTTTCGCGTGCTCGGCGGTCGTGGCTGGGGGCGGGTCGACTTCCTGATGGACGCGGCCTGCGGTGGTCGCGCCTATCTGCTCGAGGTGAACACATCGCCGGGAATGACCGACCATTCACTGGTACCGATGGCTGCCCGCGTCGCCGGCATCGATTACGACGAGCTGGTGGTCCGCGTGCTCGCGCTTGCCACCCTGGGATGAACGATGTGGCACAAACCACACCTGCTGAAAGCCATTGCCGACCTGCTCTTTCTCGCCGCTGGGGCAGCCTTGCTGGCGGCTGCGGTCGTCTGGGGTTCGTCGCGTCTGCGGCTGTTTCCCCTCGCCGAAGTGCAGGTGATCGGCGAGTTGCGTGTCGTGCAGCGACAGGAGATGGAGCAAGCACTGGCCGACCGGTTGCGCGGCAACTTCTTCACCGTCGATCTCGAGGCGCTGCGGCGGGCACTCGAAGACCTGCCGTGGGTGCGCCGCGCCGAGTTGTGGCGCCGGTGGCCATCGCGCATCGAAGTGCGCGTCGAGGAGCAGAAGGCTGCGGCCCAATGGGGAGACGGGCATGGCGAGCTGGTCAACACCTACGGCGAGGTCTTTGCTGCCTCGCTGCGCGACGAGCAGTGGCTTCCCCGCCTCAGTGGACCGAGCGGTTCCTCGCGCGAGGTCCTGCGTCGCCATGGCGAGTTCGCCGAGTTGCTCAAACCGGCCAGCCTGCGGCCAGCGCAGCTGAGCCTGTCGCCACGCCTGGCCTGGGCGGTGAAGCTGGAGGACGGAATGCTGGTTGAACTGGGCCGCGAGCAGGTGAAGGCGCCGATTCGCATGCGCCTGCAACGCTTCGTCGAGTACTACCCGAACATGCTGGACGCCCACCATGGGCGGCCAGTCGCGGTGGACATGCGGTATCCAAACGGTTTCGCATTGCGCTTCGCGGCCAGTGCGGTTCAAGAAGTCAAAGGAAAGAAATGAGCAGGGATAGCAAGGATCTGATCGTTGGACTCGACATCGGCACGTCGAAGATTGTTGCCCTGGTTGCCGAGCTCACTCCCGAGGGACGGCTCAACGTCATCGGCATGGGCTCGCAGGAATCGCGAGGCCTGAAGAAGGGTGTCGTGGTAAACATCGAGGAGACCGTTGCCACCATCTCGCGCGTCCTGCAGGAAGTCGAGCTGATGGCCGACTGCAAGGTGCGCGATGTGTACACAGGGATTGCCGGCAGCCACATCCGCAGCTTCAACTCGAACGGCATGGTCGCGATCAAGGACAAGGAAGTCACGCCGATGGATGTCGAGCGCGTGATCGAGACGGCACGGGCGATGCCGATCCCGGCCGACCAGGAGATCCTCCACATCCTGACGCAGGAGTTCATCATCGACGACCAGGACGGCATCCGCGAGCCGATCGGCATGAGCGGCTTCCGCCTCGAAGTGAAGGTGCACATCGTCACCGGTGCCGTTTCCGCCGCCCAGAACATCGTCAAGTGCGTGCGCCGCTGCGGTCTCGAAGTCAATGATCTGGTCCTGCAACCGCTGGCTTCGAGTTGCGCGGTGCTTTCGGATGACGAGAAGGATCTCGGCATCTGCCTGATCGACATCGGTGGCGGCACGACCGATCTGGCGGTGTGGACCCAGGGAGCGATCCGCCACACCTCGGTGATTCCGATTGCCGGCGACCAGGTGACCAACGACATCGCCATGGCGCTGCGGACGCCGACGCGCGAGGCGGAAGACATCAAGCGCAAGTACGGTTGCGCGCTGGCGCATCTCGCGGATCCCGAAGATGTCCTCGACGTTGCCGGTGTCGACGACCGTCCTTCGCGCAAGCTGTCGCGACGGGCGCTGGCCGACGTCATCCAGCCGCGGGTTGAGGAACTCTATGAACTGATCCAGGCGGAACTGCGGCGTTCGGGGTTCGAGGATGTTCTGTCATCGGGAATCGTCCTTACCGGCGGTGCCTCGGTGATGCCCGGGATGATCGAGCTGGGCGAGGAGATCTTCCACATGCCGGTGCGGCTGGGCGTGCCGAAGTATCAGGGGGCGCTCGCCGACGTGGTTCAGAGCCCGCGTTTCGCGACTGCCTGCGGCTTGCTGCTCGAGGCCCACACGCAGCGCAAGCGCGGCCTCAAGGTGCGCGAGACGCGCGATGTCAAGCAGGTGTTCGGTCGCATGAAGTCGTGGTTCGAAAAGAACTTCTAAGCCTGTCAGCGATGACGAGAGGCATTTACTGGTGTTGGTGAATTTTTGCAGAGGAGGCGACAATGTTTGAAATCATCGAGAAGGAACAGAGCGAGCGGGATACCGTGATCAAGGTGATCGGCATCGGCGGCGCCGGCGGCAACGCCGTCGATCACATGATCCGCGAGGGCGTCAACGGCGTGGACTTCATCACCGCCAATACCGACTCGCAGGCGCTTGGCCGCAGCATTGCCCTGCAGAAGCTGCAGCTCGGCAAGACCGGTCTCGGCGCTGGCGCCAAGCCGGAAGCCGGCAAGAGTGCGGCGATCGAGGAGCGTGAGGCGATTGCCGCTTCGCTGCAGGGTGCGCACATGGTGTTCATCACCGCCGGCATGGGTGGCGGCACGGGTACCGGCGCCGCGCCGATCGTTGCCGAGGTGGCGCGTGAACTCGGCGTGCTGACCGTTGCCGTCGTGACCAAGCCGTTCGCCTTCGAGGGCAAGCGACTGAAAGTGGCCGAGGTCGGGATTTCCGAGCTGCAGAAGCACGTCGACTCGCTGATCGTCATCCTCAACGACCGGTTGATGGACGTTCTCGGTGAAGACGTCTCGATGGATGAAGCCTTCCGCGCGGCCGACAACGTGCTGCGCAACGCGGTCGGCGGCATTGCCGAAATCATCAACTTCCCCGGCCTCGTCAACGTCGACTTCGAGGACGTGCGGACCGTGATGGGCGAGATGGGGATGGCGATGATGGGTTCGGCCAACGCCGCCGGTGTGGACCGGGCGCGGATCGCCGCCGAACGCGCGGTATCGTCACCGCTGCTCGAAGGCGTGAACCTCTCCGGCGCCAAGGGCGTGCTGGTCAATATCACCGCCTCCAAGTCGCTGAAGATGAAGGAAGTGAACGAAGTGATGAACACCGTCCGCGCGTTCGCCGCCGACGATGCGCACATCATCTTCGGTGCCGTCTACGACGAGCAGATGGGCGAGGAGATTCGCGTTACGGTGGTCGCCACCGGCCTCGGCCAGGCACAGGCGAAGCAGCGGCCCTTTGAGGTGATTCGCAACATCGACCGTCAGGCAACCGGGACCGATGGACCGTTCGGCGCCGGCGCAATCGACTACGCCTCGCTCGATCAGGTGCCGGCGATCGTTCGCAAGGGGCGCAGCGCGACCGTCGAAGCGCTGGCCAACAGCGGCGTCGACCGCTACGATATCCCGGCGTTCCTGCGCAAGCAGGCCGACTGAGCCGGGACCCCAACCACTCCTCTGCGGGAATCGGCGTCTGTCCGGGCCACCCAGCCTGTGCTAGAATCCGCCGATTCCCTATTTTTTCAGACACATGTTGAAGCAACGAACACTCAAGGCAGTCGTCAGCGCGGCTGGTGTCGGTCTCCATTCCGGTGTCAAGGTGAACATGAGCCTGCGTCCGGCGGCGCCGGGAACCGGCATTGTCTTTCGTCGCGTCGATCTCGAGCCGCCGGTTGAGCTGCCGGCATCGGCATTGCTCGTCACCGACACCCGCATGTGCTCGTGCGTCGAACGCGACGGCGCCAAGGTCGGTACGATCGAACACCTGATGTCGGCGTTCGCCGGTCTCGGGATCGACAACGCCTTCGTCGACATCGATGCTGCCGAACTGCCGATCTTCGACGGGTCGGCTTCGCCCTTCGTCTTCCTCATTCAGTCGGTCGGCATCGAGGAACAGCCGGTAGCAAAGCGGTTCATCCGCATCAAGAGTCCGGTCGAAGTGCGCGAGGATGACCCCGCTGGCGCCAAGTGGGCCCGCCTCGATCCGCATGACGGCTTCCGGCTGTCGTTCTCGATCGGTTTCAATCACCCGGCGATCGACCGCACGGGGCAGCAGGTGAGCATTGATTTTGCCGCCAATTCCTATGTCCGCGAGGTGGCGCGGGCGCGTACCTTCGGTTTCATGCAGGAAGTCGAGTGGTTGCACGAGAATGGCCTGGCACAGGGGGGCGGGCTCGACAACGCGGTCGTCCTCGACGAGTATCGCGTGCTCAACGCCGATGGCCTGCGCTACAGCGACGAATTCGTCAAACACAAGGTACTCGACGCGATCGGCGACCTGTACCTGCTTGGCCATCCGTTGCTGGCGGCCTTCAGCGCGCACAAGTCCGGGCATGCGTTGAACAACCAGCTTGCCCGCCGGCTGTTGGCCAGCCCGGAGGCCTGGGAGTACGTCAGTTTCGAGAACAGCGACCTCGCGCCGCAGGCCGTGGCGCGCTGGCTGGAATCGCCGGCTTTCTGAGCCGATGTGGCTGCTGCGCCTGCTCGCCGTCCTGACGGTGCTGGCAGTGGCCGCCGGGGTCGTGCTCTTCGTGTTCACCCGCGACCGGCGCTATCTGAACTTCGCTTGGCGGCTCTTTCGCTACTCGCTGCTCGTCGCGCTGCTGGTCTTCGCGCTGATGATCATCGAACGCGTCGCCGTCATTCCTGTCTAGCCGAACGCGCCAGCAAACGCTCGACGGCCTGGCGCAGGGGCGACGCCGGGAGCGATTCGCGCAGCGCTGCCAGCCGTTCGCAACTGCCGGCGCTGAGCGGCCTGGGTTGCGGATTCCTTGCCGGCGTCGGCGGCTGCACGGCATGCACCCGGATCTGCAGGCCGCGACAGTCGATACCCCGCTGCGTGAGTTCGTTCGCCAGCGTCGGCGCCAGTTGCCGCAGTTTTGCCGCCACCGCGCCGTTGTGCGCGTGAATGACCAGGATGCCCGACTTGAAGTTCGCCACGGTGCTTGCCGGGACGAGCTGCGCGGGCGCGACGAGGCGGAAGATTTCTTCCAGCCGCAGCAGGAGTTGTGCGTGCGCCATGACCTTTGCCGCACCGTCGGGGGCGGCGAGGAAGCGATCCAGGGTGTCGGCCATTCGTTGCGGCTTCGTCGTAAAGAAGGGTGTGCGCATGCTATCCTGCCTGCCGTGGGCTTGGCAATCGCCGCCCGCGACCGCCACCGCGGGTCATGACGCCGGTGGCAGCGATGGTTGCAGGCGCGCTCGTTCGTAGACGACGAAGTCGAAATCGGGTGTGGCGCGATCCGCGGCGGCAAGTGGCGAACCGGCCCGGCCGGCGCGGCGCGAAACTTCCTGCCATTGCCCCGGCGGCAGCTCGGGGAAGAAGGCATCACCGCTGGCTTCGGCGGCGACCTCGGTCAGGTAAAGGCGCTCCGCCATCGGCAGGGTCTGCCGGTACAGCTCCTCGCCGCCAATGACGAACACCTCGCCAGCGTCGCCCGCGATGCGCAATGCTTCAGCGATCGAGGCTGCCCGGCTGGCTCCGTGCGGGTGGTAGCCCGGATTCCGGCTGAGGACGATGTTGTGTCGGCCCGGCAGCGGACGGAAGGCCTCGGGTAGCGATTCCCAGGTCTTCCTGCCCATGATCACCGGCTTGCCGCCGGTCGTCGCACGAAAATGACGCAGGTCCTCAGGCAGACGCCAGAGCAACTGCTGGCTCCTGCCGATCGCGAGGTTTTTGGACACGACGGCAATCAGCGAGATCATCGCCCGGGCCTAGACGGCAATCGGCGCCGCAATGTGCGGATGCGGATCATAGCCCTCGAGTTCGAAATCCTCGAAGCGGAAGCCGAACAGGTCACTGACCGCCGGGTTCAGCCGCATTCGCGGCAGGCTGCGCGGTTCGCGCGTCAGTTGCAGCCGTGCCTGTTCGAAATGGTTGCTGTAGAGGTGCGCATCACCGAAGGTGTGCACAAAGTCGCCCGGGCGATAGCCGCAGACCTGTGCCAGCATCAGTGTCAGGAGGGCGTAGGAGGCGATGTTGAAGGGGACACCGAGAAAGATGTCGGCGCTGCGCTGGTACAACTGACACGACAGCCGGGATCGCTGGTCGGCGTCGCCAGCCTGCGCCGGAGCGACGTAGAGCTGAAAGAACGCATGGCAGGGCGGCAGCGCCATCCGTTCGACGTCGCCCGGGTTCCAGGCGGTGACCAGGTGGCGGCGCGAGTCGGGATGGCGCCTGAGCCCGTCGACGAGCTGCGCCATCTGGTCGATCTGCCGGCCGTCGGCAGTCTGCCAATGACGCCACTGATGGCCGTAGACGGGTCCGAGATCACCGTTCGCGTCGGCCCAGTCATCCCAGATGCGCACGCCGTTCTCCTGCAGGTAGCGGATGTTCGTCTCGCCGCGCAGAAACCACAGCAGCTCGTGGATGATCGAGCGCAGGTGGAGTCGTTTGGTGGTCAGGAGCGGGAAGCCGGCGTCGAGCGCAAATCGCATCTGCCAGCCGAACACCGACCGCGTCCCGGTACCCGTGCGGTCTCCCTTGATGGAGCCATTGTCCAGCACGTGCTGCATCAGATCCAGATACTGTTTCATCCCGTGTGCCAGCGGTCCGCCAGCCGCCATTGTAAGCCATAGTCAGGCGTCGGCTTCCCCTGGCAGCTCCGTCGCGACGTTTCTGGGTGTGCCTGAGGCGCCGATCGTCAGCATGCATTACAATTGCCGCCTGCACTTGGCGACCCGTGACGAGGCCGGCTTACCGATGATCCTGAACCTGTTTCCGCAGCGTCCCGACCATCCGCTGGCTGATGGCAAGGAGTTGAAGCGGATCATTGCCGAGCTGTTGGTAGAGCGGCCGGGCAACGCCGTGGACGAAGTGACGAGCTGGTTCGAGTCGCTCAAGCATGCCCGCAACTTCCGTGTCGATCACTACTTCGATGTCCTGCGCCAGCTCGATGAGGCGGCACAGCCGCATCTGCGTCGCCTGGCGCGGGACTACATCCAGTCGCCGCACCTGTCGCCGGCCGAGCAGAGCCGCATCTGGACTCGCTGCCACGGTTTCTGGAACGAAGTCGCAGCGAGTTATTCCCTGTGCACGACGCGGGCGCGACTCGACCCACGCAGCAAGGGCAGCGAAGCGCTGAAAGCTGTACTGCCTCTGGCTGAGGCACGCCAGCTTGCAGCTCGCCGCTGTCAGCTCAAGTGGCTCGCCTACCGCTATGCAGCCGCCGGCGCGGAACTCTGGCAGGCGCTGGGTGCGAGCTACCTGGCAGCCGAACAGGCTGGCTATGCGCAGAAGTCGGTGCAGCTCTATCCGGGACAGCACGGATTGAGCACCGTCCAGCAGCAATACACGCATGCATTGGTCTTCTGCTCGTCGTCGATGGACGGCCTGCTTCCGGAACAGATCGAACTCGCTGATCGGCTCATTGCCCACTTCCTCTCCGCTTTCGTTCTCTTGCCGGCGCCGCGTACGGACAGCGTGTATTGGGTCGACGCCGCCGGCGGCGAGCCGCCGGCACGACTGAGCCGGCGGCCCGCCGTGGTCCGCGCCAGCTTGCGCTACCTTTCGCCCGCGCCGGCATTGACGGCGCTCAACGAGCTGACCCACCGCCTCGAGCATGGGGATCTGCCGGCGGACCTCAATCTCGGCGGCGAGTACCCGCCGAAGCTGGTGCTCGCGGTATTGCGCCACCTGCGTCCCTACTGGGCACTGCAACCACCACAGCGGCAGCACCGGCGACACGCCATCAGGACGCAGATGACCGTGATCGAGGGCTTCGAGCAGTGCTACATGGTCTTCGCCGGGGCGACGCTGCAGTTGCAGGGGGATCCAGCGCGGCAGCAGTGGCTGGTGGACAACATCAGCCTCGGTGGCTTCCGGGCGCTCCTCGACCGTTCGTCGGAAGCGAAGGTGCGGCTGGGCGCCCTGCTCTGCATGCAGGCGGAAGGGAGCGACAACTGGCTTCTCGGCGTTGTCAGGCGACTGGGCGCGTTGGCGGATGGTGTTGCCACTGTTGGCGTGCAGGTGCTGTCCCGGCGGGCAAGGAGCGTCGATCTGCGGCCACGGCGCAGCGGCTTCGCAGCCGCCGTCGCCATCCCCGGCATCTACTTCGGTGAGGAACACGGCGCAGCCGACGTGCTGCGCATTCTTCTGCCGCTGGGTGGATTCCAGGTCCGCGAAAACCTCGACCTGACCCTCGATGGTGGGCTCAGCGTGCTGGTGCCACTGGAGGTCGAGGAGAGCGGCGGCGATTTCGAGATTGCCCGCTTCCGTCAGGAGCGGGTCGGCTGAGAGGCTGTGATCAGGCGGGCTGCGATCGCTGCGCGGATTTCGGCCGAAACGCCTTGACGACCTCTTCCCGCGTCTCGACGTAAGGACCGCCGAGGAGGTCGATGCAGTAGGGGATGGCGGCGAAGATGCCGCTGACCCGCAGGCTGCCATCGGCGCCCCTGAGCCCTTCGAGCGTCTCGCGGATTGCTTTCGGCTGCCCGGGGAGGTTGACGATCAGCGCCTGGCGACGAATCACCGCCACTTGGCGCGAAAGGATCGCCGTCGGCACGAAGTTCAGGCTGATGCGCCGCATCTCCTCGCCGAAACCGGGCATCAGCTTGTCGGCAACGGCCATCGTCGCCTCCGGAGTCAGGTCGCGGGCGGCTGGTCCCGTGCCGCCGGTGGTCAGGACGAGATGACAGCCGCTGCGATCGACGAGGTCGATCAGCGTCTGCTCGATCGTCGCACGATCATCGGCGATCAGGCGCGCCTCGCTGCGCCACGGGCTGCTGACGGCAAGCCGCAGCCAGTCTGCGAGCGCCGGCAGCCCTTGATCCTGGTAGACGCCCTGCGCAGCGCGATCGCTGATCGACACCAGGCCGACCAGCAATTCCTCATTGCCGCTCATCATCCTCTTCCCTGTCCGCTGTTGCCGTTTTCTGCTCGATGTCCCGCAACAGTCGAAACAGCGCACGATAGTTGCGTGGCGGTTTGCCCTGCGCCTGCTCGGCGAGTGCTGCTCGCCGCAGCGAGCGCAGTTGCTGCAGGTCGACCGACGGCGAGCGACTGGCGATCGTGAACAGAAGCTTCTCGTCGGCGAGAAGCTCGCTGCGCAGGCGCTCGGTGCGGTGCAGCATCGCCGTTTCGTCGGCGGAGTCGCCGCGAGCCGCGGCCAGAGCCGCGCGGATTGGCTGCGGGTCGACGGTCCGCATCAGGCGGCCAATGTACTGCATCTGCCGGCGCCGTGCGTTGTCCTGACGCGCCATGCCGCGCGCCTGATCGACGGCAAGCCGCAGATCCTCAGCCAGCTCGACCTGGCGCAGGCGATCGGCGGGCAGTGCCACGAGTTCCTCGCCCAGTTCCTGCAGTTCCACCATCGCGCGCTTGCGCTTCGTCTTCGATGGCGGTTGCGGATCTTCCTGGCCTTCGGCTGCTGCGGGGGGGCTGTTCATGGGCACTGTGCGTTGGTTGTCTTCGGCGACCGGTCGGCCAGGTGGCGGCGCCGGGAGCTGCTATGATAGCGGCTTTTGTCGCCGGCCAGACCCCATGTCCCGCTCAGCCCCGCCCGTCAGCAGCGAATCACGCTTCAGTCACAGCCTCGACACGCTGCGGGAGCTGGCGAGCGATGTCCTCGCCCACGCTGCCAGACAGGGAGCGAGCGCTTGCGAGGTCGATGTGTCGACGGGTTTCGGGCAGTCGGTGAGCGTGCGCTGCGGCGAGGTGGAAACCATCGAGTACAACCGGGACAAGGGCGTCTCGGTGTCGGTCTACCTCGGCCAGCGCAAGGGACACGCCAACACCTCCGACTTCTCGCCCAAGGCCGTTCGCGAGACCGTCGAGGCGGCGCTGAACATCGCCCGCTTCACCGCCGAGGATCCCTGCGCCGGTCTGGCTGACGCCGCCCTGCTGGCAACCGACGTCGGCAGCCAGCCGGACCTCGAACTCTACCACCCATGGCTGCTTTCGGTCGACGATGCGGTCATCCTCGCCCGTCGCTGTGAGCAGGCTGGCTTCGCCGTCAGCCCCGAGATCAGCAATTCCGAAGGCGCGACGGTGTCGATCCAGGAGGGGCAGTTCGTTGCCGCCAACAGTCTGGGCTTCATGGCCGGCTACCCGAGTTCACGCCACTACCTGTCGTGCTCGTTGATCGCCGGCCGCAACGACGCCATGCAGCGGGACGACTGGTACGAGGTTGCCCGCGACCCGCTGGCGCTTGCTCCGGCCGAGGTGATCGGCGCGCGCGCCGCGCAGCGTGCGCTGTCCCGCCTTGGCGCGCGCAAGATCAGGACCTGCAAGGTGCCGGTGCTGTTCGAGGCGCCGCTGGCGGCATCGCTGATTGGCCACTTCGTGCACGCGGCGAGTGGTGGCAGCCTCTATCGCCGTACCTCCTTCCTCCTCGACAGCCTCGGCAAGCGCGTCTTCTCGCGCAAGCTGCGCATCAGTGAGCGGCCGCATTTGCCAGGCGCCCTCGCCAGCAGCTATTTCGACAACGACGGTGTTGCCACGCAGGACCGCGAAGTGGTCGACGACGGTCGCCTGCAGGGCTATTTTCTCAGCGCCTACAGCGCCCGCAAGCTGGGGTTGCAGACCACCGGCAACGCCGGCGGCTGCCACAACCTGATCGTCCGACCGGGCAAACGCGATCTGCCGGGGCTGCTGCGCAAGATGGGACGTGGGCTGCTGGTGACCGAACTGCTCGGCCATGGCGTCAATTACGTCACCGGCGACTATTCGCGCGGCGCTGCCGGCTATTGGGTCGAAGGGGGTGCCATCGTGCACCCGGTGGAAGGCGTCACCATTGCCGGCAACCTGCGCGACATGTTCCGCAACATCGCTGCCGTGGGCGCGGACGTCGTCGTCCGTGGCTCGAAGCAGGTCGGTTCAATCCTGATCGAACAGATGAAGGTTGCTGGCGACTGATTCGCGGCGATGACGGTGGATCACCGCCGGTAGCGGCCGCAGCAAGTCCTTGTTCCACCCACGGCCGCTTTGGCTATAATCGCCGGGCAACTCGCTGACAACAAACCTTACAGGAGACAAGAAAGTGGAAAGACGTTCCTTCTTG
>ERZ761607.1381-NODE-1381-length-30698-cov-10.293966_pt1 | contig 30698 bp, 30 predicted proteins | sample MGYA00511164_ERZ761607 | MGnify/ENA primary metagenome ERZ761607 (study PRJEB28899, sample SAMN02445080) | bioreactor sludge metagenome | biome: EBPR sludge | place: Australia: Brisbane, Thorneside Wastewater Treatment Plant | collected 2011-06-22 ... | reverse complement strand
ATATCTCCCGATTTTAAAACGGAGATATTTTCAGAATCTGAAATAATTCGTAAATCATCAAAAGTTTTTTTGAGTGAATCTTTTTCAGATGTGACAGCAATAATTTTTTTGAATTTTTTAGAGAGAAAATCAATAATAAAGGATTTTAATGAGCCATGAACTCCGTTTAGGCAATAGGATTCCCCTGCTTCAAGTGAATTTAAAGCATTAAACTTTCCTGTGTTAAAAATTTTATTTTTTAGTTCGATCAAAAAATATTCATCTTTTTACGGAAATAATTTCATCCGTAAGAATTTTAAAATCATTAATACTTAACATTTCAGGTCTTTTGGATAAATCAAATTTTATTAAATTTATATCAATATTTTTATCATCAAAAAATTTTCGTAAAGAGTTTCTGAGAGTTTTTCTTCTTTGATTAAAAGAAGTCCTGACAACTTCGCGAAATAATTCAGGTTGAACCGGCTCTTCAACATTAATTTTAAAATCAAATGATACAACTGAAGAATCAACTTTAGGTTTCGGAAAAAAAACTGTACGTGGAACCGAATAGGCAATTTTCGGAATCGTGTATAAGTTAGTAAATATTGAAAGTATTCCGTATTCTTTTGAATTCGGTTCTGATTTTAATCTCATCGCAACTTCTTTTTGCATCATTAATGCTGATCGTGAAATGATTTTATGGTTTTCAAATAGTTTAAATAAAATCTGTGAAGTTATATAGTAAGGAATATTTCCGATAATTTTAAGTTTTTTTCCTGTAAATAATTTTGTTAAATCAGTTTTTAAAAAATCTTCACTTAAAATATTTAGTTTAACCCCATACTTATTTTTTAATTCTTCATAAACAAATTTATCAAATTCAATAGCAGTTAAATTGATATCAAGACTGACAAGATGTTCTGTCAAAGCCCCGTGACCGGGTCCTATTTCTAAAACTGTATCGCCATCTTCTATTTCAAGAAAAGAAATTATTTTTTTTGAAATATTTACGTCAGTTAAAAAATTTTGACCTAAAAATTTTTTAGGTCTGTATTTTTCGTATTTGTTCTTATTGTCCAACTTAACTAAATAACCGCTTCTGCTTCTATTTCTACGAGCATTTCTTTTACTACAAGTGCGTTCACTCCAACGAAAGTCTGTGCAGGTCTTAAGTCTTTAAAATATTCTCTGCAGGCAAGTGCTATCTCATCAAATTGTGTTACATTCGTTGAATAAATTCTTAACCTGACGATATGCTCCATATCAGCCCCAAAGTAATTAAGTGCTGTTTTTATTTTTTCAAGAATTATTTTTGTCTGTTTAAATGGGTCATCTATTCCTTCTATTTTATCTCCGATAACTGATGTTGTTCCGGAAATATATATATTGTTACCAACTTTAACCGCTCGGGAGTAACCAACCTGTTCTTCCCAGATTGTTCCTGATGAAAATTTTTCTCTCGGTGTCATATTTTTAAATTTAATTAATAAAATTTTTTATTTCATTTGATAACATTTCAATATCAACTTTTTCAATCGGGTGAAATGTATTTTCCAAAACTTTAAATTTTGCTCCATTAATCTTCCCTGCAACTGTGGAAGATTCATCAATAGTTACCATATTATCCTTATCCCCGACTGTTATTAAAACAGGAATGTCAATTTTACTTAAATCCTCAGTTTTAATTTCAGGATTATTACCCAAATTTATCATCATCTCCGCTGTTTTATTTAAAACTGATTTCCAGTTTTTTTCAGTATGTCTTTTTTTCAGGATGTCTGCAAATTTAGGAATTTTAGATTCTATATCTTCGGGATTCAACATAGAGGCTTCTTTCCGTGATGTTTCAGGATTCCAGTTGAATTTTGTTCCTAATGTAAAAATTTTTTTTATACAGTTATTTATCAGTGAATTACTGTTAATAACTGTATATAACGCAACATATCCTCCCATTGAATATCCGAAAATATTAATGTCCTGGAAATTTTGTTTCTTGAGAAATTCAATTAAATCCTTTGAAAACAAATCAATCGAAAAACTCTGAGGTGGAATATCTCCGCCACCGTGCCAGGTGAAATTAAATTTGTAAACCTCAAACTCATCAGTCAGGTTCTCTTCAAGATTTTCAAATTGTTCCTGAGATCCCAAAGCCCCATGTAAAATCAATAATTTATTTTTCACAAATATTATGAATTAAATTTTTTAATTACTTCTTTAAATCCGTCGCTCTCATCAAAACCGTAATCATGTCCATCAGGATTATAACCCATTGATTCAAAAGACCATAATATATAACCGGAAACCCCGTTTGAAAATTTCTTTTCAATATCAAGTTCAAGAATTTTTTTTCTGAGTTCTTTATGCTTTTTTTTGAATCCTACTTCACCAACATATATTGGTTTTTTTAATTCCTTAGATGTTTTATAATCAAATTTACTGTATATATTCCAAAGACCTCTTAGCGTAACAGGAAAGAAAAATAATCTGTTAAGTTTTGAAACAAAAAAATTCTGTATAGGTTTAGAAATAGCATCAAAAAACTTAGCAATTACTCCTGTAATTATTGAAGCAGTTTTTTTATCTTTAAACCTGAAATAAATATCCAACCTTTCGAATATACCTGCGTCATAAGAATAATCATGAACCGAAATACAATCAAGTGTATTAATGGAATATAACTCTTTAAATTTTTTATGATTAAAAACTGAAAAAACGGAACCGAGTTTATCACCTATTCCACCTATAGTTCCAAGTGATACTAATTGAAAAGGTGAAATATTTTTTATAATTGCTGAAACATCTTTCACAAAGTTTTTAAAAATTTCATAATCTGAAGTTTCAGGTTCATTAATCAGTTCCCACACCATAATCTCATCTCTGTTTTTAAATTCACTTATAACATTTTTTACATGAGAGAGATATTTGTTTTTATATTCATTCTTATACCATTCATCATCAATTTTATAACTTTGAAGAAATCCCCATCTGTCTGCAAGACAAAGAATTAACTTCATATCCAGTGATTTAATTTTATCACAAAGAAAATGAAGATCTTCATAGTTCACATCTTCAAAAGCCCAACACCTGATAACTTTAAATCCTTCGTTGGCTGCATTGTCCGTGAGTTTATCTATTAACTCCTTACCGGCGAAAGCAAGTCCATACATATTGCAACCGATAAACCTGAATGGTTTACCGGATAAAATAAAACTTCCGTTATTTATACTGACAAATGAGATAAATGAAAATTAATTTAAAGAAACTTTTTCAGGATTTAAAAACTGAATATCTTCTCTTTCGCCAATCTGTTGACGCCACATAGCATAATATAATCCTTTGATTTCAAGTAATTCATCGTGACTTCCTGATTCAACGATTTTCCCTTTTTCAAGTACATAAATACAATCAGCATGCATAATTGTTGAAAGTCTATGGGCAATCATAATAGTTATGTGTTCATCACTTTGCGAAACTTTTCTGATTGTTTTATTAATTTCTTCTTCAGTGATAGAATCCAGTGCAGAAGTTGCTTCGTCAAAAACTAATAAATTTGGTTTCCTCAGTAAAGCACGGGCTATTGATAATCTTTGTTTTTCACCACCGGAAACTTTCACACCTCCTTCACCTATCACAGTATCAAGCCCCTTATCCGCTCTGGCAAGCAGACTTTCACACTGTGCCTTTCTCAATACATCCATACATTCTTCATCTGTTGCTTTAGGGTTTACAAATAATAAATTCTCCCTTATAGTGCCGGAGAATAACTGTGTATCTTGGGTTACAAATCCAATTTTTTCCCTGAAAGCATCAAGGTCAATTTCCTGTGAAGAGATACCATTATATTTTATTTCACCTGTTTCCGGTTTATATAATCCGACAAGTAATTTTACAAGTGTAGTTTTTCCTGAACCTGAAGGTCCTACGAATGCAATGGTTTGTTTTATATCAACATCAAATGAAACATCACAAAGTGCATATCTTGAAGCAGATTTATGTTTGAAACAAACTTTGTCAAACGATAAATCATTCAGTTTATCAATTCTCACAGGATTTTCAGGTTTCTTCTCGGCAGGTGTATCAAGAATTTTTTTGAAATTTTCCAATGATACTTCTGTCTCACGGTAAATGTTAATTATATTACCAAGTTCCTGAAGTGGTCCAAAAATAAAAAATGAATAGATAAACAAAGTGAAGAACTGACCAACTGTAATTTGTTGAGTAAAAATGAAATACATCATCATCAGAAGAATGGAGGTTCTTATAAGATTTACAATAGTTCCCTGAATAAAACTTAATCTTCTAATATATTTAATTTTATTTAACTCGAGAGATAATATTTTATTTGTCGTTCCGTTAAGTCTGTCAATTTCCTGAGCGGAAAGTCCGAGAGATTTTACAAGTTCAATATTTCTGAGAGATTCAGTTGTAGAACCTGCGAGTTCTGTGGTTTCTTTTACAATTGTTTTTTGAGCAACTTTAATTTTTTTGCTGAGTTTGGAACTTAACAAACCTATAATCGGGATAGTTAAAAGATAAACTGGAGCAATTATCCAGTGAACAGTGAAAGCATAAATCCCGACGAAGATAATACCAACAAGAGATGTGAACAAAATATTAATCACAGTCATAATTAGTTTTTCAACATCAGTTCTCACTTTTTGTAAAACACCTAAAGTCTGACCGCTTCTCTGATCTTCAAATTCCTGATAAGGAAGTTCGAGAGAATGTTTTATTCCGTCTGAATAAATTTTTGCTCCTAACTTCTGAACAATTACATTGATAAAATAATCCTGAAAATTTTTTGCAATTCTGGAGACTAATGCCGCACCAACAGCAAGTAGTAATAACTGTATAACTCCCGTTAAAAACTGTTCGGTTGTATATTGGTCAAATTTGGTTGCATAGTTATCAATTACATATCTGAAAATAAATGGATCAAGCATTGAGAACGTCTGGTTAATAGTCGCTAGAAACAATGCAAGAGCGATGAGAGGTTTGTAATTTTTAAGGTAATTTAATAATAGTTTCATTAGTTATTAAAATAATCTATTTGAATTTAAAGAATAATTAACTTTTTTTTGCTTGAATAACGAGGAAGAAAGGGTATTTATTTGCTTTTTCAAAATCTTCGTGCTTGATTTTTTTGGAATTTTTATCCGGATAAGTTTCTTTAATTGACTGAATCGTAAATCCGTTTTTTATCAATCCGTTTATTAAATATTCAAAAGTATGATGGTAACTAATTAATTCCATCCCTTCCATCATTTTCCATTTATATTCTTTATTATGGTTATATGGATAAAGAATATATTCATTTCCTGATCGGGATTCTTTTTCTGTACACTCCATCATTGGGTGATGAATAGAAAAAATAAAATTACCACCTGATTTTAAAATTCTTTTTACTTCGCCGAATACTTTTGATAAATCTTTTATGTAATGCAAAGTTAATCCGCTTATCACTGTATCAAACATATTTTTCTTAAATGGAATTTTTTCTGCGGAACCCTGAAAAAAATTTATCTGCGGATAAGTCTTTTTTGCAATTTCAAGTAATCCCTCTGACATATCCAAACCTGTAACGGACTTTGGTCTATACTTTAATATTTTTTTTATAAATAAACCCGAACCACAACCGAGCTCAAGAATATTTTTATTTTTGATATGATTTTTTGATAACTCCAGCAATGAAGGATTTTCAATATGTTCATTCCAAAATCCTCTGATTTTATCAAGCCGTTTTTTATGATATTCTTTTGCAAATTTATCATAAATATTTTTTATGTATCTTTGTGAGTTCATTTATAAATATGGAAGAATTAACTTATTATTTAAAAGTATTTATTTCGGTATTTGTGCTGGTGAATCCGCTTGAAGGAATTCCATTATTTCTTAGTTCTACGGCATCAATGGATGCGGCTCAGAAATCAAAAATAGCAAAGCAAGCGGCTATAGGTGTTATTACGATACTTTTATTCACTTTGTTTCTCGGTAAACTTGTATTACAGTTATTTGCCATAACAATTCCCGCTTTTACACTTGCGGGAGGAATCATAATTTTTTTAATCGCTATCAAAATGGTTTTGGGAAATGATGAAGATAACCCAAACTCTCCTACACCTGTTAAAAAAGATATAGCAATCGTTCCACTTGCAACTCCGTTGCTCGCCGGTCCCGGACCAATCAGTAGTGTTATACTTTATGCGACTCAAAGCACAACAATTCTTGATTGGATTATGCTAACAATCGTTATATTTATAATAGGTATTGCCGTATATTTTTCACTTAGAGGTGCCGCAAAAATGCAGGTTTATCTGAAAGATAACGGAGTAAGTGTTATGACACGAATTTCCGGAATTTTAGTTGCCGCTATAGCAGTAGAAATGATTGTCTCAGGTCTTATCCAGATGATAAATTTATATAAATAATTATTTTAGTTTTACCCTGTGAAAATCTGACGGAATATCAACTTTAAAATTCAAAAAAGTATTTCCGGTAACAAACTTTGTATATGTAAAAATGAATGACTCTCCTTTGAATGGTCTGCTTACTGAAATCTTCTTTGCAAAAATCCCGTTTCCTGAATTAACATAATTGCTATACTGAACATTTAATGTAATTTGTTTTTTATTATTAATGTGAATAAATCTGTCAACATACATTTCTGTTTTATTCACATAAAATTTTCTGTAAGTGCCTTTTGCAGATAAAAACTGTAATACAATATAATCCCCTTCTTCTGTGTACCAGCAGGTATCAGTATCATATTTTCTGATTCTTGCACCTCCTGAAATAATATTCATTAGTTCATCAAACGTAACGGGAATTTTTGTAAGTGATGAAATATTTAATGCATTGGTTGTGCCTGTATATGCCTTATCATTTAAGTAATCCGCGAAAGTAAATTTTTCTCTGTTAAAATGTCCCGCTCCAACATCTATACCCATAGGTCCATCAATTTTAAAATACAAATCATCTTTTTTCTTTACAGAAACTACAATATCTGCTTCTTCCTGAATGTTACGAGTGTTAATTTTTATTAACCCTTCAGCAGAAATGTTATTAACCTCCAACCATTTTTCATTTACACTATTAATAGTCGCAATTACAAACTCCAGAACAGGATCGGGAACAACTTCCTGAATTTCTTCCGTTACTTGAGTAGAATCGGAAACTTCAGAGTTTTCAGAATTAAAATCTGTTGATTCATCAGTCTGTGCTAAAAGGAATAGAGGAGATAAAATAAAAAGAAAAAAGAATAATTTTTTCATATTTAAATTTATATAAATTAATGAAAATAAATTTAAAATGTAGTTAAATTTATATTAAAAAAATTTTTAATGAAATTCGCTTTATATTAAACCGATAATTTACATTATTATTCGTTTTTTAAATGGTTAATTTTGATATTATATGAAATCCGTTTCATTACATACTCTCGGGTGTAAATTAAATTACAGCGAAACCTCAACAATCTCTAAACTGTTTGAAAATAAAGGTTTTCTCTTAAAAGAGTTTGGCGAGGAATCCGATATTTTTGTCTTAAACACATGCTCTGTTACTGAAAATGCCGATAAAGAATGCAGGCAAATTATCAGAGGTGTGCTTAGAAAAAATCCGGATACTTATGTAATCGTGACAGGATGTTACGCACAGTTGCAACCTCAAGAAATTGCTAACATAGAAGGTGTGGATGCTGTTCTCGGTGCTAATGAGAAATTCAGATTATTTGAATATATAGACAGTTTTGAAAAAAATGATGTCTCGTGTATTTTCCGATCCCCCGAATCTGAAATTTCAGGAATTAACGCTGCTTACAGTGCCGATACAGATTCAAGAACACGAGCATTTCTGAAAATTCAGGATGGGTGTGATTATAAATGTTCATTCTGTACAATTCCACTTGCAAGAGGTAAATCAAGAAGTCTTCCCATAAATGAAGTTATAGAAAACGCAAAAAAAATAATTGATGCGGGATATAAAGAAATTATTTTAACAGGAGTAAATACAGGCGATTATAATTATAAAAACGGTTCTGAATATAAACTCATTCATATTTTGTATGAGCTTGAAAAATTATCTCTCGAAAGGATTAGAATCAGTTCAATAGAGCCGAACTTGTTAAATGATGAAATAATAAATCACGTATCTAATTCTGAAAAATTTTGCAAACACTTTCACATCCCTTTACAAAGCGGGGATTCAGAGATATTGAAATTAATGAGACGAAGATATAATTCCGATTATTATAAAAATTTGATTTTAAAAATCAAAAATAAAATTCCGAACGCAGGAATTGGTGTGGATGTGATTACAGGCTTTCCCGGTGAAAGCGAAGTTCATTTTCAGAACACTTATAATTTTCTGGATTCGTTACCTGTTAGCTACTTACATACATTTACATATTCAGAAAGAAAAAATACTTACGCAATAAATCTTCCGGGTAAAGTGGATGTAGGAGAGAGAAGAAAACGAAGTGAACTTTTGAGAAGACTTTCAGATAAAAAACGGTTCGATTTTTATTCGGAATATTTAAATACAAACCAGAAAGTACTCTTTGAATCTAAAAAACCTGATAATTCAATTTCAGGATACACATCTAACTATATACGTGTAGTTTATACAGGAAATGAAATTTCAGAAAACGATATTAAAGAAGTAAAACTAACAGAGATAAACGGAATAAACCCGGTGAAAGTGGTTCCTGTAAAATGAAAAAAAATATTTTTATTATAAGACATACAGATGCGATTAATTTTTCAACAGGCACTGTTACAACTGATGATAAAAGATATATCACAGAAGCAGGAAGAAAACTCTCTCATGAGATTTTCAGCAAACTTAAAGATAAACTGACATCAACTGAATTAATACTTTCAAGTCCGTTAATCAGAGCAGTTCAAACTGCAGAAATATTTTCATCTGAGATAAATAATGAAATCGGAATTGAAATGAGAAATGAATTAAAACATTCATCTACATCTGAACTGGTAATAAATATGCTGGAAGAGTATCCTGAATATAAAACCATAACGCTTGTTTCACACGAACCTTTAGTTTCTTACTTAGTGTATGACTACACGGGGAGAAATTTTTCAAGCGGATTTTCAAAATCAGGAATTGCTTCTTTGACCTTTTCAGGAAATTCTAAAAACGCTGAACTGAACTGGTATTTCAATGCAGATACTTTAAAATTTTCATAATAAATTGATAACTTTATTAAATATAGAGAATCTGAATTTTCAATATCCCGGACAATCGTTCGGTTTGAAAAATATTTCCTTTGAAGTTAAACAGGGCGATTTCATAAGTATAACAGGAAGAAACGGTTCGGGTAAATCAACTTTAATAAAATGTATAACTGGAATTTTTTTTAATTATACAGGAAAGGTGATTTTCAATGATGAGGATATTAAAGAGATTGATAAAAAAAGTCTTGCTCAATATATGAGTTATCTTTCACAGAAAGGACTTGAAGATATTTTTGATATTAAGGTAAAAGATTTTTTACTTCTCGGCAGATTTCCTTTTAAAGATAAGTTTGATTTTTCATATTCGAAACTCGACAAAGAGATTGTAAATGATGTTATCTCAAAACTCAAACTTGAAGAGTATGAAAATAAAATTCTTAATAAACTCTCCGGAGGTGAAAGACAAAAATGCCTGATAGGGCTGTCACTTGTGCAACTTAATTTATCGAGAAATTTAAAAAATAAAATTCTTGTAATTGATGAACCGCTCACACATCTTGATATACATCATCAGAAAGAAATATTTGATATTTTAAATTCACTCAACAAAGAAAAAAATCTGACGATAATAACGGTAATACATGATTTAAATCTTGCTTTGAAATATACGAATAAAACTATGCTTTTAAATAATGGTGAGTTAATAAAATTTGACAAACCTGACCTCGTTTTAACAAAAGAAAATATTGAAAAATATTTTCTAACTGAAACAGAAATAGTAAAAATAAATAACAACAATTATATAGTATTATAAAATTATGGGATATAAAAAAATATTAGTAGAAAGTTACAATGCGACAAAAAAAGTAATTCTAAACCGACCTGAAAAGAGAAATTCACTTGATGAAGAAATGATTTTAGAATTGACATCTGTTTTTACCGAACTCTCTGATGATAAAAACACAAAATCAATAGTTATCTCCGGAGCAGGCGGAAATTTTTGTTCAGGATTATTTTTGGATTATTTACAAAAAATTTCCGAGTTTGATATTTTACAGAACAAAGAAGATTCTACCAAGTTTAAAAATATGTTGATGGCAATTTATACTTGTAAAAAGCCCGTAATTGCTCAGGTGGAAGGATATGCATTGGCAGGTGGATGTGGAATTGCATCTGTGTGTGATATTATAGTCGCTTCTGATGATGCACAGTTCGGATATACGGAAGTTAAGATTGGATTTATTCCTGCGATAGTGATGATTTTTCTTTTAAAGAAAGTAAGCGAAACTCACGCAAAAGATTTATTGCTTACTTCAAAATTTATAAATTCAGAAGAAGCAAAGAGAATCGGATTTATCAATTACGCTGTTAAAAAAGATGAGATTTTCAAATTCACAGAAGATCTTTGTGATAGTATTAATAAGTTACCTCTGAGTTCATTGATGCTGACAAAAGAGATGTTTAAAAATGTATCGAATATGAGTTTGGAATCTGCACTTGACTACGCGGTGGATTTAAATGCAATAACGCGAATGACCGAAGAATGTAAAAAAGGTGTTTCAGGATTTTTAAACCGTAAATAAATGGAATTATTAACTGACAAATATTTAGAGGTATATGAAAATGAATTAAAAAACTTAATTCAAACCGGAATTGAAAATTTAAAACAGAAAAATGAAATCAATGATTTTAGTTTTATGATTGAATCTTCTGCTGTATTTTCATCAAACATTGAAGGAAATACAATTGATTTTAATTCATTTAAAAATCTAAAAAACGACCTTAAAAAAAATAAATCTAAAGAATTAAGTGAAATTGAAAATTTAATAAGTGCTTATGGCTTTTCAAAAAAAAACGAACTTAACGAGAAAAATTTTCTGAATGCTCATAAAATTTTATCAGAAGAAATACTGATAAAATCGAAACAAGGTTTTTACCGTGAAGAATCGGTTGGAATTTACACACCAGAAGGATTGATTTATTTAGCAGTCGAAGCGGAATTTGTAAAAAATTATATGAGCAACTTGTTTACTGAAATTGAAAAATTGCTTAAAACTGATTTACGTGAAACAGAGATTTTTTATTTTGCTTCAATGATTCATTTAAGATTAGCACAGATACATCCTTTTATTGATGGAAACGGAAGAATAGCGAGATTAACAGAAAAATGGTTTCTATCAAACTTCCTGAAAGATTTGGCTTGGTTTATACAGTCAGAAAAATATTATTTCAATAACAGAAATCAATATTATGAAAATCTTAACTTAGGACAGGATTTTTATAATATTGAAATGGATAAGTGTATGAATTTTTTAAATATGTTACCAAAAAGTTTAATAAATTAATATGTCAAAAGTTCAAAACAAAAATAATCAACCGGAAAAAAAAGATTATTCAAAAATTATTTTTTCAGTTGTTATTGTGGCGGCATTAATTGCCGTTTTATATTTTACGGTTTTTAAAAAAGAAGAAAAACCGGTTTTAAATATAATCAATCAACAACAACAGCAACAACAACAGCAATCACAAAACCCATTAGATAAAGGTCCAATGACAGATACTGTTTTTACAAAAGAAGGTGAAATAAAATTTTTAAAAGCCGGGTCAGGAAATTTATTATTAAAGATTGATACAGAAATTTCAGATGACAACATTGAAAGGGCACAAGGATTGATGTTCAGATCAACGATGAAAGATACTGAAGGTATGATTTTTTTATTTCCAAATGAAGAAATTCAATCATTTTGGATGAGAAATACAAAATTACCACTTGATATAATTTATGTTGATAAAGATTTTAAAATTGTAAAAATTTATAGAAACACAACACCGTTTAGCACTGTGTCTTTACCTTCTAATAAACCCTCAAAATATGTTGTAGAAATAAATGCAGGTCTTACGGAAAAATATAATATCAATGAGGGCGATAAGATAGAATTTAAGCCGTCTAAATAAAGGTTTTTGAGGAAAATTCTCTAATACTTTATAATTGTTTATAATTATACTTAATACTATTTTTGATTAAAAATAAGGATATGAAATTAAAATATATATTCCTGTTAATAACAGGTTTTTTATTTACAGTAAATTTTTCAGGTTGTGGTTATAACGACCTGGTGACTCAGGAAGAAGCAGTAAATTCTGCATGGAGTCAGGTTGAAAATCAATATCAAAGAAGAGCCGATTTGATTCCTAATTTGGTAAGCTCTGTCCAGGGAGTTGCTGATTTTGAAAAATCAACAATGACTGAAGTAACTGATGCGAGAAGTAAAGTTGGCAGCGTGAATATAACGGCAGATGATTTAAGCGACCCTCAAAAATTCCAGCAATTCCAGCAGGCACAGGATCAGTTATCAAGTGCCTTATCAAGATTGCTTGTAGTTGCTGAAAACTATCCGCAGTTAAAAGCGAATGAAAATTTTCTGCAACTTCAGTCACAGTTAGAAGGAACAGAAAACAGGATTGCAGTTGAAAGAAGAAGATTTAACGAAGTAGTTCAGCATTATAATACATCAGTGAGAAGTTTTCCAACATTGATAATTGCAAAAATTTTTGGATTTAATGAAAAGCAATATTTCAAAAGTCAGGAAGGTTCAGATAAAGCACCTGATGTAAAATTTGATTTCAAAAACGAAAAAAAATAAAATACTGTGCAAGCCGTAATAATGGCAGGTGGTTTTGGAACAAGACTGAGACCACTCACGAATGATATTCCTAAACCAATGGTTCCGGTTGTGAATAAACCGATGCTTGAGCATATTTTTAATCTGCTCAAACTTCACGGGATTACTGACTATGTAATGCTCTTATATTTTATGCCCGAAAAAATTAAAAATTTTTTTGGCGACGGAAAAGAATATGGTGTCAACATTAGGTATATAATTCCTGATGCAGATTACGGAACTGCCGGTGCTGTGAAATTTGCCGAAGAATTTATTGATGATAAATTTATTGTTATCAGCGGTGATGTTTTAACAGATTTTAATTTAACTGAAGTTGCAAAATTTCATAACGATAAAAATGCAACTGCAACAATAAGTCTTTACTCCGCTGAAAATCCTTTACAGTTTGGAATAGTTCTGACTGATGAACAGGGAAAGATTATCAGGTTTCTCGAGAAACCTTCTTCGTCAGAAGTTTTTTCTGATACAATCAATACAGGAATATATTTTTTTAATAAAGAAATTTTTAATTTCATTCCTAAAAATGAAAACTTTGATTTCTCCAAAGATTTATTTCCAAAATTGTTGAATGAAAATATTCCCTTATACGGACACAGATGTGAAGGTTACTGGAGAGATGTCGGAAATCTTGAAGAATATATTATTGCAAATCTTGAAGCACTCAAAGGTGATTTGGATTATATAAAAGAAGCAGATAAAAACGGAAACTGCTTTGGGAAAAATATTAAAATTGGAAATAATGTAACAATTGAAAACAGTATTATTGGTGATAATTGCATTATTGGAGATGACAGCATAATCAGAAATTCAGTTCTTTGGAAAAATATAAATCTTGATTCAAAAGTATCATTATTATTTGATGTAATAGGTAATAACTGTAACTTTGGACAGAATACGAGAATTAATGATTATGTATTCATCGGTAATAACTGTGACTTTGGAAAAAATGTTTTTGTAAGTTCAAGTTTAAGAATTTGGGATAATAAAAAAATTGATAACAATGCAAAGATAACGAAGAGTTTAATTTATGAAGATACATTTTTTAATGAATTATTTATCGAGTCGAGAATTTCCGGTTTATCAAATCTTCAGGTAAACCCTGAGTTTGCCGCTAAACTTGGTTCTGTATATGGAGCATTTGTTGGAGAGAACAAACGAATTTTAATCGGCAGGGACATAGATGATATTTCGAATATGATAAAACGTGCCATATCAAGCGGGTTGTTATCTGCGGGTATTGATGTATTGGATTTACAAGTGATACCGATACCGATGTTAAGACAGGAACTTAAGAGTGGATCTGGGTCAGGAGGAATTTTTGTAAGAAAATCTCCATTTGATAAAGCAACAACCGACATAATATTTTTTGATAAAGATGGAAAAGACTTATCAAGTAATAAAACAAAGTCAATCGAAAGATTATTCTTTTCGGAAGAGTATCAGAGAGCCGCGTTTTATGACGTAGGCGAGATGACATTCCCGGAAAGAACGAATGAAAAATATAAAAGTTTATACTTAAGTAAACTGGATGTAGAAGCAATCAGGAAGAAAAAATTTAAACTTGTTATTGACTACAGTTACGGAATAACGGCTACAATTTTTCCCAATATACTCGGTGAATTAAACTGTGAAATTGTTTCTCTCTCAGCTCACCTTGATAAGGAAAAAATTACGAGGTCTGTTGCAGAGTTTAACAAGGCATTTGATAATTTCACTTATGTAATTAAATCACTTGATTACGATTTAGGGTTTATGATAGACGCAGGCGGAGAAAAAATTTGGCTCGTTACCTCAGACGGAGTTAAACTTGACGGTCACAGATTTCTTGTGCTTGTTCTCAAAATGTTTTTGATGGCAAATCCCGGAATAAAAAAAGTTGCAGTTCCGGTTCAGGCAACGAATGAAGTTGATTTGGTTGCAAAAGAATTTGGAGTTGAGGTTGTGAGAGTGAAAGATTCTCATTATGCAATGATGGCTGCGTGTGATGATAAGGATGTAAAGTTTGTCGGTGGGGTGATGGGCGGCTTTTTATTTCCTGAGTTTTTATATGCAACAGACGGAATGTTTTCTATCGCAAAAATTTTAGAACTGATTGCAAAATCAAATGTAAATTTACAGGAACTTGATAAGACAACTCCTCATCTTTATATGGAAAAAGAAAATCTCAATTGCCCTAAAGAAGAAAAAGGCAAAGTGATGAGAAAATTTATGGAAGAGAATATTGATAAAAAACAATTATTGATAGACGGAGTTAGAATTATGTTAAGCGAAACTGACACAGTTTTATTTATTCCTGATAAAGACAGAAATATAATTCACTTAAATGTAGAAACTGATAATAAAGAGAAATCTATAAAACTACTGAATGAGTATAAAGAAAAAGCATTAAAATATATACCGGAGTAAAACAATTATGAAAATCAGCGAAATATTAAACGAAAAAATTATCTCAATTGATTTGAATCCGTCTGACAAGACGGAAGCAATCAATATGATGGTGGATTTGGCAAACAATTCCGGTAAGATTATCGATCTGGAAAAAGTGAGAGAGTGTATTTTTGAAAGAGAGAAAATCGTATCAACAGGCGTCGGTAAAGGATTTGCTGTGCCTCACGGAAAAACTGACGAAATATCAGATGTTGTTGCGGCATTTGGGATTACAAAAAACGGGATTGATTTTGATTCAATAGATTCAGAGCCGGTAAAATTTATTTTTTTATTGGTAGGCAAAGACAGTTTACTTAATGCACATATAAAACTCTTAAGCAGAATTTCGAGATTAATGAATAAAGAAGATTTCAGGGATAAATTATTACTCGCAAAAACACCTGCAGAAATTCTGAAGTTGTTTAAAGAAGAAGAACAAAACCTCATAGACATTTAACTACAACTAAATGATAATATTCCGGATAAATTATAAATATATAATTGGTATTTTTATTTATCTGATTTTTTTTCAAAATTTAACACAAGCCGGAGTGAACAACGAAACTCATTACACAATATCATTTTTACAACCTCAAAATCATTATGTAAATGTTGAGATGACATTTGACTCGCGAGGAGAAAACGAAGTCTCCGTTTCTCTTCCGGTATGGACACCGGGTTCATATATGATCAGAGAGTTTGCACGACACATTGAAAAAGTAAATGCATATACATCTGATAATTCCCCATTAGAAATTTTTAAGACAAATAAAAACTCCTGGAAAATAATAACAAACGGTCCCGGTAAAATTTCAGTTAAATACAGAGTTTATTGCAATGAACTTACGGTAAGAACAAGTCAGGTAAATATTGATAATGCATTCCTGAACGGATCTAATATTTTTATGTTTGTCAGAGGCAGACTTTCAGATAAATGTGTGTTAAAAATAAATCTACCAAAAAACTGGAAAAATATTTCAACCGGGTTGAAAAAAATATCAAATGATTTATATGAATCAGATAATTATGATGATTTTATTGATTGCCCTATAGTAGCAGGTAATCAGGAAATTCTTGAGTTCACTGTTTCCGGAAAAAAACATTTTATCTGTATGGCAGGAAAAGGAAATTATGAGCCCGCTAAGATTATAAGTGATTTCAAAAAAATTGTTGAAGTACAGGAAAAATTATTCGGTGATTTACCTTATAATGATTTTACTTTTATAGTAATGCTTGTTCAGGCAGGTGGAGGCGGACTTGAACATAAAAATTCATTCGCTGTAATCGCCGACAGGAATTTATTTGATAAACCTGAAAGATACAGAAGATTTCTCGGATTGATATCTCATGAGTTTTTTCATACATGGAATGTGAAAAGAATTCGACCCGAAGTTTTGGGACCTTTTAACTACGATTCAGAAGTTTATACAAAAATGCATTACGTAACTGAAGGCTGGACAAGTTTTTATGACAATGTGTTGCTGAGAAGAGCCAAAATTTTTAATGATGAAGAATATCTTACAATGTTTGAAAATGAAGTGAACGATATTATGAGATTTCAGGGAAGGTTCAAACAATCCCTTGAAGAATCAAGTTTTGATAACTGGATAAAATATTACAGACAGGATGAAAATTCAAAAAATTCTCAGATTTCATATTATACAAAAGGTGCACTCGTAGCGTTTTTACTTGATATGGAAATTATCAAAGCCACAAATGCTGAAAAATCTCTCGATGAGGTTTTAAAATTATTGTATGATGATTACAAAAAGAATCCTTCAAAAGGTTATACTGACGGAAGAATAAAAGAACTTTCTGAACAGGTTTCCGGAATTAATATGGATAATTTTTGGAGAGATTATATTGCCGGAACAAAAGATTTACCGCTTAAAGAATATCTGGAACTTGCAGGAGTTGAACTTATTAATACGACAGCAGATGACAAAATTACTTTGGATGTTGAATATACTTATATAACTGATTCGGTTATAATGATTAATAAAGTATATGAAGGAGGCAGCGGATATGCTGCAGGATTGAATTTCCGTGACAAGTTGATTTCAATTGAAGATGAGATGGTAACAAAAAATAATTTGCAGTCTGTTTTGGATAAATATAATATAGGTGATGAGATTGAAATAAAAATTGACAGAGACGGACTTGAAAAAACTGTATCGGTGATTTTAAAAACAGGTTTACCCAGATATAAAATGAAAATAATGGATAACCGTTCCGATTCACAGTTAAAATTTTACAATAAATGGATATACGGTTAATTTAAAAAAATAAATTCATATGCCAAAAAAATACGTTTACTACTTCGGAGGTGGAAAAGCAGACGGCAACTCCACAATGAAATCTCTTCTTGGAGGCAAGGGTGCGAATCTTGCCGAGATGACTAACATCAAACTTCCTGTGCCTGCGGGATTTACAATAACTACCGAAGTCTGTACGTATTATTACGCCAACAAAAGAAAATATCCTAAAGAACTTGAGAAACAGATTAAAGATGCTTTGGCTAAAGTTGAAAAACAAATGGGTTCGAAATTTGGAGATGAAAAAAATCCATTACTCGTAAGCGTAAGATCAGGAGCAAGAGCGTCTATGCCGGGTATGATGGATACCGTTTTAAATTTAGGACTTAATGATAAAACTGCTCAGGCATTAATCAATAAAACAGGAAACGAAAGATTTGTTTATGATTCATACAGAAGATTTGTTCAGATGTATGGAGATGTCGTAATGGATTTGAAACCGAAAGATAAAAATCAGGAAGATCCGTTTGAAAAAATAATTGAACACAAAAAACAAAAACTCGGAATAAAACTTGATACAGATTTTTCAGTTACTGATTTAAAGGAACTTGTAAGTGAATTTAAATCAGCAATTAAAAAAGAAACCGGAAAAGATTTTCCCGCTGACCCGATGGATCAGTTATGGGGTGCTATTGGAGCGGTGTTTAACTCATGGATGAATGACAGAGCGATTGTTTACAGAAAATTAAATGATATACCTGAAGAATGGGGAACTGCCGTAAACATTCAATCTATGGTGTTCGGAAATATGGGAGAGTCTTCAGGGACAGGTGTTGCATTTACAAGAAATCCTTCAAACGGCGACAATGAATTTTACGGTGAATATCTTATGAATGCTCAGGGTGAAGATGTGGTTGCGGGAATCAGAACGCCTCTGCCAATTTCAAAACTAAAAAAAGAAAATAAAAAAATATATGACCAGTTAGAGAAGATTAGAAAAATTCTTGAGAAGCATTACAGAGATATGATGGATATAGAATTTACTATACAGGAAGAAGTATTATATATGCTTCAGTGCAGAGTCGGTAAAAGAACAGGGTATGCCTCCGTTAAGATTGCTGTTGATATGGTAAAAGAAAAATTAATCAATGACAAAGAAGCAATTTTAAGAGTTGACCCGGAACAGTTAAATCAATTACTAAGACCTATATTTAATGAAAAAGAAAAAAATGTTGCCATCAAAAACGGTAAGTTATTGACGAGAGGTTTAAATGCGGGTCCCGGTGCTGCTGCGGGTAAAGTTTATTTCAATTCATTTGATGCCGTCAATGCAGCCGCAAGAGGTGAAGATGTAATTCTTGTCAGAATTGAAACTTCACCTGAAGATATAAGAGGAATGAATGCATCCGAAGGTATTTTAACTTCAAGAGGCGGAATGACTTCTCACGCGGCACTTGTTGCCAGACAAATGGGTAAAGTTTGTGTGGCAGGTTGCGGTGATTTGGAAATTGATTACCTGCTTAAAACGATGAAAGTTGAAAATAAAGAGATGATTGTAAGAGAAGGTGATTATATTTCAATTGACGGATCAACAGGAGAAGTTATAATAGGTAAACTTGAACCAAAACCTTCTGAAATTTTACAGGTATTAATTGATAAAACATTAAAGCCGTCTGATTCTGTTACATACGGTTATTACAAAACATTTATGAACTGGGTTGATAAACACAGAAGATTAAAAATCAGAACAAATGCCGATCAACCCGATCAGTCAGCAAATGCAATTGCTTTCGGTGCAGAAGGTATAGGGCTTTGCAGAACTGAACATATGTTTTTTGGTGGAGACAGAATAGATGCTGTGAGAGAAATGATTCTCGCTTACAGTGAAATAGGAAGAAGAAAAGCACTTGAACAGATATTGCCTTTTCAGAGAGATGACTTTGAAGGAATATTCAGAGTTATGAAAGATAAACCTGTAACTATAAGAACACTTGACCCTCCACTACACGAGTTTTTACCAAAGACAGAAATTGAAATGAGAAAACTTGCCGATAAGATTGGCACAAACTTTGAAGAGATAAAATATAAAGTTGACTCATTGCATGAGTTTAATCCGATGCTCGGACACAGAGGTTGCCGGCTTGGAGTTTCATTTCCTGAAATTACGGAAATGCAGGCGAGGGCTGTATTTGAAGCGGCGGCTAATGTCATAAAAGACGGAATAAAAGTTAAACCTGAAATTATGATTCCACTGGTGAGTCATATAAATGAATTTAAAACTCAGGAAAATGTAGTTAGAAAAGTTGCAAGCGAAGTGATGAAAGAAAGAAAAGTAAAAATTAATTATATGGTAGGTACTATGATTGAGATTCCGAGAGCAGCACTCACGGCATCGCAGATTGCTTCATCAGCACAGTTCTTTTCATTCGGTACTAATGACCTTACTCAAATGACTTATGGAATTTCGAGAGATGATTCGAGCCATTTTTTACCTAAATATCTTGAGAAAGATATTCTCGAAAAAGATCCGTTTGTAACTGTTGATGTGGATGGTGTTGGTATGTTAATCAGATTTGCTGTCAGAGAAGGACGGGCTGTAAGAAAAGATTTAAAAGTCGGAATATGCGGAGAACATGGTGGCGATCCTGAGACAATAGATTTTTGTGAAAAGATAGGTTTAGATTACGTCAGTTGTTCACCGTTCAGAGTTCCTATAGCGAGACTTGCGGCTGCAAGAGCATTTATAAAATCAAAACATAAAACTAACAATTAACATTTAATACAAGTTGAAAATATCTGTTTCAATATTTTTATTATTGATTAGTGTTAATTTTTATTTTACTGAATTATATGCCGATTCTACAAAATCTAATTTACAGATTACCGATTTTATAAATAAAGCAAACGGATTGATTCAAGGTGAAATAGTCAAAGCCGAAAGAAAATTTAAATCAGGTAAAGGTTATTGGGAAATTAAAATGATTGCAAAAGACGGTGGTGAAATTAAATTTGAATTTGATTTAAAAAACGGAGAATTGATGGAAGCAGAATCCTCAGATGGTCCGTTTAATTACAACTTAAATCCTCATTCTAAAAATATAGATTTACAAACCGCAAAAAGTAAAACAGAAACTGAACTTGAAATGAAAATTATGAAGTGGGAATATAAACCTGTAAAAGAAAAATGGGAATGGAGATTTTGGTATTTAAATAAAACCGGTGTTCCGCAACTCAGAGTGGATGCGGAAACCGGTGAATTCATTACTTCAGGTAGAAAATAATTTATAAAACATAATTAAAATAATACTCCTTAATAACTTCATCTCTCAAACTTAAAGCAACAGGGCAAGTTTTAGCAATCAACTCTAATTCACTTCTTTTATCTTCAGGTATTGACATAGGTAATTCATAAAATATTTTTATCTTCTCTATTTTTCTCGGAATTGTTGTTGTCATATATTTTTCAACTCTGAGTTTTGTACCTGCCAAATTAATATTTTCCGGATCGGGATTTTTTATATCCATAGTCGTAATACCACAAACTCCGAGTGAAGTCGCAAGTAAATCCGTCGGAGAAAATGCTTCACCTTTGCCTTTATTATCAAGCGGTGCATCCGTATTGATTACACTGTCACTCGGCAAGTGTTTTGCTTCGCAATGAAATCCTCCTTCATAGTATATATCAATCTGAACCATAACTATTTTATTAAAGTCATCATTTTTGTTTCTGTAAAATTACCTGATTTTAATTTATAAAAATACATTCCGGAAGGTAAACCGTTTGACTTAAAATTATATTCATATTCACCTGCGTTTAATTCGCTGTTAATAAGTGTCGAAATTAATTTCCCGGAAATATCATATACTGATAAATTTACAACTCCTTTTGAAAATACAGAAAATGAAATTTTAGTTTCAGGGTTAAATGGATTTGGATAATTTTGATTTAATTTAAAATCACTTATTACTCCGTTTACCTGAGAAATATTTGTCGGAATTGATAACGGGAAAAATAATACGGTGTTTGTATTTGCACTTGGAACAACAAGAGTATCGGTCCATCTGTTCACATATATATCAGCCGGATTTGAAAATCCGCTTGCGACTACGAAAGCAGGAAATGAAAAATTAATATCATATCTTACTACTGAACCTGTTGAAGAATAAACAGAAATATAAACGTGATCATTTCTGTCAAGTTTAATTCCGTCAAGATTTGCATAAGGAGTAGTTATGAGTGTACTGACAGATGTTGAATCACTTATTGGAACTCCCATAATAACAGCATTTGCTCCCCAAGAACAAACTAAAACTCTGTTTCTTGCTTTATCCACATAAACACCGTTTGGTTGTCTTGGGAGATTAGCCCAAGCATTTGATTCGCCGTTATTTAAATTTACTTTATATATTCTTGCATTCAAACCTGATGCAAAGTTTGAAGCGTATAAAATTCCGGTAGTTGAATCAATCGCAATACCGTTCAAAAAAGTTGCACCTGTTACAGTATCAAGAAATACCTGTGTTCCGGTTGCAATGCTATACCCTCTGATTCTGTTTCCATTGGCTACATAAATATTTCCGTTATAATATGTCACACCATAAATTGAAGAACCGACAGTTGCAAAGTCTGTTACAGTTCCCGAAGGGTCTCTTTTAACAATTTTTTGTGAAAGAGTGTTAGAAATGTAATAATTTTTTCCGACAGGATCATAAGTTACACTTTCAGGATTTGAATATTGTGAAAATGAATTTGATGATATAATCAGGGAAATGATTACAGTAAATAGAAGTTTCATAATTTAGTTTTTGTTAATTTCGGATTTTGCTTTTTTTAGATTTCTTATCCATCCGGTATATTTTGTGCGTTTAACCGGAGTTCCTGAAAAAGTTTCGTTAAAATCTTTTTCAGTGTAATTTAATAAATCATCAAATGATTTATTAGTTAATTCTTCACGGGGAAAAAATAAATTTTCATCTGTAAAAACTCCTTTTGAATTATAAGGGCAAACCTCCTGACATATATCACATCCAAAAATCCATCCGTTTAAATTTAAATCATCCGGAATTTCTCCTCTGTTTTCAATTGTCTGGTATGAAATGCAAAGATTCGCATCAAGTTTATACTCATCATACAAAGCACCCGTCGGGCATTCAACCAAACACAATCTGCAATTCTTACACATATCTTCAATTGGTTCATCGTACTCTAATTCCATATTGATTAGAATTTCAGACAGAAAAAAGTAACTGCCTAAATCAGGATTTATTACATTTGTGTTTTTACCCATCCAACCAATACCTGATCTCACAGCCCAAACTTTATCCATCATAGGACCATCGTCCACATAGAACTTAGTCTTAATTTCAGGAGAGAGCAATTCTATATCTTTACAAATTTGTTTAAGTTTGGATTTTATAATTTTATGATAATCACGTTTTCCCCAAGCATATCTGGAAATTCTTGGTAAGTTTGAGTCATCTGAGTGTAAGACAGGAGTATCATATAACAATGCAAGAGAGATTATAGATTTAACATCGTTCATAACTAAAAAAGGATTAACTCTTTTTTCGATATTATTTTCCATCCATTTCATCGTAGCGTTTTTTTTATCCTTAATCCAATTCTCAAGATATGATTTTTCACTTTTTAGAATTTCAGGTTTTGAAAATTTAACAAGACTAAATCCTGAATCTTTGCATATTCTGACAATACTGTTTTTTAGATTATTTCCGGTCACTTAGAAAAATTAAAATTCAAAATTAAAAATTCGGAAAGATGGTTTTTTAATATAAATATATTCGCCTTCTATTTTGTAATCAAAAATTCTGAGTTTACATCCCTTACCGTGAGGTTGTTCGCCTGTTTTTAAATTAAACCTGAAAGCATGAATCGGACAGACGACATACTCATTATCTTCAATATAACCTTGATACATAAGTGGTGAATGATTATGCGGGCAAAAATTATCAACGACATAAATTACATCCTGAACTTTAAAAATCGCAACTTCAGTTTCTTCATCAAGTTGAAATAATTTTCCCCGTTTATTAAAAATTTCGGAAACCTTAAATGATTTAACATACTTACTCATTATACAATATAAAAGATTTAAATAAACAAAAAAGGTGAGATTTTAAGATTAATGCGTGTAAACAAAAAAGGCAGGATTAACCTGCCTCTTGTTTTAATTTTTCGGTTAGTCTTTTGAAGGACCTGGTTTTGGTAAGAGTGCTTTTCTGGAAAGTTTAAACTTGCCTTGATCATCAATTCCTATGAGTTTAACATTTACTTCCATTCCCATTTTTAAAACATCACTTACTGCTTTTGTTCTTTCGTGTGCAATTTCTGAAATATGAAGTAATCCTTCTTTGCCCGGTAAGAACTCAACAAAAGCACCAAAGTCTTTCATACCTTTAACAATTCCTTCATAAGTTTTCCCTACTTCTGGAACTTCTGTCATTCTTGAAATCATTTTTCTCGCAATATCTGCGGATGTAGGAGAGACTGCTGCAATTGTAATTTTTCCTGTATCATCAATATCAACATCAGCACCGCTTGTTGCGATAATGTTTTTAATATTTTTTCCACCCGGACCGATTAACATACCAATCATATCAACAGGAATTGTCATCGAGAATAAATGAGGTGCATATTGTGAAATATTTTCTTTTGGTTTCTCAATTGTCTGATTCATAATTCCAAGAATATGTAGTCTTCCATCCTTTGCCTGTGCAAGTGCTTTCTCCATTATATCAAATGAAATTCCCTGGATTTTTATATCCATTTGAATCGCAGTAATACCGTCAACTGTTCCAGCAACTTTAAAATCCATATCACCTAAATGATCTTCATCACCTAATATATCAGATAGAATTGCAGTTCTGTCACCTTCTTTAATCAAGCCCATTGCTATACCGGCAACAGGTTTTTTTGTTGGAACACCTGCATCCATAAGAGCAAGAGAACCTGCACAAACTGTAGCCATTGAAGATGATCCGTTCGATTCAAGAATATCAGAAACAATTCTGATTGTATAAGGAAATTCTACATCATCAGGCGTCATATTTTTTAATGCTCGCTCTGCTAAGTTTCCATGTCCGATTTCTCTTCTGCCTGGTCCCGGTCTTCCGCCTACTTCACCGGTGCTAAACGAAGGGAAGTTATAATGTAACATAAATTTTTTAGTCGTATCAATTTTTGTACCGTCTATTATCTGTTCATCTCTTTTCGTTCCGAGTGTTACGGTTGTTAAACTTTGAGTTTCACCTCTTGTGAACAACGCTGAACCGTGCGTTCTTGGCAGAACACTAATTTCACAGTTTATATTTCTTATGTCTCTTGTTGTTCTTCCATCCAGTCTTTTATTTTCATTTAATATCATCTCTCTCATTTCATAATACTCAATATCATTTATTGTGCTGTGAATTTTATCCTGTAACTCGGGATATTTTTCAAGTAAAGTTGATTCTGCTTTTTCGTGAATTTCTTTGTTTCTTGCTTTTCTTTCTTCTTTGGTCAATACTCCTCTTTGCCATGCTCTTATATCTTCAAGCACAAGAGATTTAACTTCAGAAATTAACTCATTGTTAGATTCAGGAGTTGCTACTTCTCTTTTCTTCACATTAATTTCTTTTGCGAATGACTCCTGAAATTCACATAATATTTTTATATGAGAGTGAGCAAAGTTAAGTGCTTCCATAAATTCAGTTTCTGAAATTTCCTTTGCTTCACCTTCCACCATAAGAATTGAATCTTTGGTTCCCGCTACTGCTATTTCATAATCACCTGCTGAAACCTGTTCGCTTGTTGGGAATACAATCAGTTCACCGTTAACTCTTGTAACACTTACTTCAGAAACGGGAGTTGAAAAAGGAATATCGGAAATTAATAACGCGGCTGATGAACCGATGCAACCTATTACGCCTGCATCAAAATCACCTTCACTGGAATATAAAGTTGCTACTACCTGTGTTTCGCATAAATAATGTTCAGGAAACATAGGTCTGATAGGTCTGTCTATTAATCTTGAGTTAAGAACTTCTTTATCGGATGGTCTTCCTTCTCTTTTTAAAAATCCGCCGGGAATTTTTCCCATTGATGCTGTCTTTTCACGGTAATCTACCGTTAACGGAAAAAAATCTTGCCCTTCAGCCGCTTCATCTTTTGCAGTTGCTGTACATAAAACTACATTATCATTCAGCGAAATTAAAACAGCCCCATTGGCTTGTTTTGCAAGTCTTCCCGTTTCGAGAGTCAGTGTTTTTCCACCTATCTCAATGCTTTTTTTTATTATCATAAATTGATTTACTCAGATAACTTTTATAGTTTTCCGGTTTTATTTTCTTAATTCTAATTCTTTTACAATTGTTCTGTATCTTTCAATGTCTTTATTTTCAAGATACCTTAAAAGTTTTCTTCTCTTTCCAACCATTTTTAATAATCCGGTTCTTGAGTGGTTATCTTTTTTGTGTGAACTAAAGTGTTCAGATGACAATTCATTTATTCTTTTTGTCAGTATTGCAATCTGAACTTCAGGTCTTCCTGAATCTTTTTCACCTTTTCCGTATTTTGATACGATTTCTTTTTTTGCTTCTTTTGTTAACATTTATTTTTTACTTATTTATTTTTTTTAATGAAACTTCTTTATCTTTTTTCATTTCTGAAATTAATTCATCAAGGGTTTCAAATTTCTTTTCTTCCCTTATATAACTTAAAAAATTTATTTTTATTTTTTTTCCGTAAATATCTCTGTCAAAATTAAAAATATTTACTTCAATTTTAATATCTTCAGAATCTGAAACTGTCGGATTTTTTCCAATGCTCATCATTCCGCCTAATCTTTCTCCTTCAACTAACACTTTCACTGTATAAATTCCGTTTTTGGGCAGAAGTTTATATTCAGAATCCGGTTTAATATTTGCCGTTGGATATCCCAACTCCCTACCTTTTTTAAATCCTTCAACGACCGTGCCTGAAAGTTCATATTCACGTCCTAGCATTTCGTTTGCTTTTTCAATTTCGCCGGATAACAAAAGTTTTCTTATCACTGTGCTGCTGATATGCTCACCGTTAAGCGTGAACTCATTCACTTTATCAACATTAAACTGAAATTTTCCGGAAATTTCCGAAAGTAAATCAAAGTTACCTTCACGGTTTTTTCCGAACATATGATCATAACCCAAAACTAAATCGGAAATTCCAATGCTGTCTATCAAGTAAGATTTATAAAAATCTTCAGCAGACGTAAGTGAAAACTCTTTGGTAAAGTTTATAATGTAAACTAAATCAATTCCGGAGGATTTAAAAATCTCAAGTTTTTCTTCTGTGGTGGATAAAATTTTTATATCTTTATCCTTATTTTTAAGAACGATTTGCGGATGAGGTTCAAAAGTTACAACTACACTTCTCAATCCTTTATTTTCTTTTACAACGTTTAGAACTTTTAAAATTTCTTTATGTCCGAGATGAACTCCATCAAACGTCCCGACTGTTATTACACTTTTTTTATCATAATTGATTTCATCACCTGTTCTGACAATTTTCATTAATAACTTATCCCGCTCAAAAATATTTTAAAGAGATTTTAAAGTTTCTTTTATAGCATTAAAATCAGGTAAGTCACCCGCAGATTCTAAGATTTGAGTGTATCTTATAACACCATCCTTATCAACTACAAATGCCGCTCTTTTTGAAACACCATTCATATTGTGAACAAATCCACCATCAGGATAACGGGTGCCATATTTTTCAATAACTTCTTTGTTAAAATCACTCAATAAAGGAATTTTGATATTATTTGCTTTTGACCAGGCATCCTGTGTGAAAATCGAATCCACACTTATCGCAATCACATCAGCACCAAGATTTAAATAATCATTTAATCCATCTGAAACATTACACATTTCATCTGTGCAAACTCCAGTGAAAGACTGAGGATAGAACAAAATAACTAACTTTTTTCCTTTATAATCAGAAAGTGAAATATCTTTAACTTCACCGTTTAAATTTTTGCTTTTTAAAGTAAAATGCGGAGCATTATCACCGACCGCTAAACCCATAGAATATTTAAATTATTATTTATTGAACATTAAATATATTCAATAATTAAAGGAATTTCAATGTAATTTGGGATATATCCGTGATTATTAATATCTGTTTTTATAATGGTTTATAAATGAGTTTAACTCATTTTAATTTGGTTACATTATTTTTTGCTTCTTCAACAGAAGAAAATTTTCCTGCACGAACTCTGAACCAAACACCTTTTTCACCTAAGTTGGCTTCTTTTATTTGAATGTTTAAGCCCGATTTTTGTAATGCTCCTGCTTTTTTATCTGCATCTGCTTTTGACTTAAATGAACCTGTCTGAATAAAAACCCCGTCTGTTGTTCTTACATAAACAACTCCGTTTGCAGGATCGTTGATTTGTTCTTCTTCACCCGGTTTTAAATTTCGATATCCTGATTCTTGATTTGTATTATTTGCAGTTGTTTGTTGATTATTTGTTTGTTGTTGTGTTTGATTCTGCTGTGTTGTTTGCTGTTGTGTCTGTTGATTATTATTGGTTACCGGTTGCTCTTTTTGTGTATTTACTGTATCTCTAATGGTTTCATTTGATTTTTGAATTTCCGTTTCATTTAATCTGAAAGTATCTCCGCCAATAATTTTTATTTTGGAAGTATCTGAAGGCGTAGTTTTTAAAGTTGTGTCTTGTCCTGTTATATTCTGTTGTTGAGTTGTTAAAGTATCAGTTATCACCGGCAATCTTTTCGGACTGAATAAATCTGAAGTTAAGAGAAAATATGTGGTGGCAAATACCAAAACAGTAATCACTATAACCAGTAAAACCGATAAGGAAAAAATTTTATTACTTTCTTTTTCTTCTTCAGGTGGTCTTGTATATACAGGTGGCAAATCAACCGGATTTCCATTATCCTCTATGGTCTCTTTAATTTCATCATCAGATTTATTTTCAAAAATATCGCTGTAATTTTTTATAAAATTAAAATCATCATCCTCCGGTATAAGAGATTTTTCAGTGTCAGGTTTTTCTGTTTCAATTTCACTGTGCAGTTTTTTTATATCATCGGGAATTAAAATATCTGAACCTTCGAAAGTTTCACTTAAATCTCCTGATGTATCCTGTGTATGAGTTTCGGAAACGTTTTCAGAAAATATTTTTTGAAAATCTATATCAGGAATTTTGATTTCTTCATCATCTTTTGATTCTGAAACCGGTTTTATTTTGTCTTTATCTTCAAATACATCATCAAAAGAAATTTTTGGTTCATCAGATTTAATCTCGGGTTCATCCGGTTTATTTAATTCAGTTTTTTCAAAATCGTCTTTTAATTCTTTATTGTCCTGAAGTTTATCTTTGATAAAATCATTATCATCTCCGGATTTGAAAGTCTCTTTTAACTTTGCATTAATCTCATCCTGAATTTTATTTATATCAATTCCTTTAAATAAGTCATCATCTTTTTTCTCTTCGGATTCTGTCTTTGATTGAGTTAAATCTTTATTCTCAATCTCACTGTCAACACTGTTTTCTATCTGAGACTGTAAGTTTGAAAAATTTAAATCAAGTTCGGAAAGTTTTTTTATTAAATCATTTTCAGAAGGAGTCTCCGAGCCGGAGAGAGGATCATCTGTTTTTACAGATTCAATTACATCTTCGCTCTCACTAATTAAATTTTTGTCATCTGTTAATGAATCACTTATAATTTTATCCGAGATACTTGGTTCTTCGCTCTCAAATGATTTACCTTTTAAATATCTGTCAGAATCAAAAAATGATTTTCTTCTCTTTTCAATAAGATTATCTAAATCATCTTTTGATTCTTCATCACCCGTAACTGTTTTCTGTTCAATTTCCGTAGAAACATTTTCTAAATGAGATTGAATTTCTGATTTCTCTTTAATTTCTGATTCATCTTCTATTGATTTAGTTTCGGGTGTTTCAGTAACTTTAATTTCCGTTTCAGTCTCCGTTTCCTCATCTTTAAAAACTTCAATCACATCATCATCAAGTTCAAAATCATAATATTCAGGACTATCATCTTTTTGATTTAGCAGAAGTGCAACAGGTATTGGATTTAAATTATTAAATCGTGAATTGACATCAAAAGAAAATTTCTTAACGGGTGAAAATGAAATACTTTTTACGGTTTCGTTATTTTCATTTTTTTTGGAAACAAGAATAAATTTTCCAAACTCAGGAATATTCAGTCTTTTTCCTTTTTTAAAACCTGAATTTATAACTGAAAAAAGATTGTCAATAAAATCTGTCGCGACAATTTTATCAACTCCAAATTCAGATACAACAATATTTACAAGTTCTTCTTTTTTCAATTTTTAGAATTCAGTTCCTCTATTAAATTTTCAGAAGGCTCAAATTTAACTTTATCTCTCGGTGGTAATAGTTCTTCAACTTTTCTTTTCTTATTCGCTTTTCTCAACATCTTTTTATGAATTTTTTCAAATTTTCCGAATCCTTCAATTTCTATTTTATTTCCGCTTATAATTTCTTTTTTTATAACATCAAATAGTCTGTCTATAATCTGATCAGAAGTTTTTCTGTCTAAACTTGTCTTGAATAAAATCTTATTTATTAATGTCTGCTTATTCATATTACCGTTAATTATACATTTTTTTAATTAAATATATTTTTTCATTAATCTTTTTAATCAGTTTTTCCAAATATATTTTATCTGTTTCATCAAAATTATTTAATTCATAACTGTCTATATCAAGCACACCGATTTTTTCATCCTTATAAATAATTGGAACAACAATTTCCGAATTGGAACCAGAATCACAAGCAATATGCCCTTCAAAATTATGAACATCTTCTACAATAACGGTTTCATTCTTAATAAGAGCAGCATGGCAGACGCCTTTGCCTGACGGTAAACGTGAACAGGCAACTTTTCCTTGAAATGGACCGAGAATTAATTCACCGGAATTATTATTAAGGAAATAAAAACCCACCCAGGAGAATGAATCAAAGGAATCTTTTAAAGCAGCCGAAATATTTGATAGAATTGCGATTATATTGTTCTCATCTGATATCAGAGAAAATATCTGGGGGAGAAGTGATTCGTATTGTTGTTGTTTTGATAATGACTTATCTAATACTAAGCTTTCTGCCAATAGC